>Ga0256407_10000355_pt1 | contig 113809 bp, 125 predicted proteins | sample RumenRJG_04DNA_FD_193489 | JGI IMG/M metagenome (GOLD analysis project Ga0256407, IMG submission 193489) | Bovine rumen microbial communities from Lethbridge, Alberta, Canada - RJG_04 | ecosystem: Host-associated > Mammals > Digestive system > Stomach > Rumen | place: Canada: Alberta... | reverse complement strand
ATACAAGGAATCCAAGGTCTCCAAGGCGACCAAGGAACCCAAGGCACACAAGGTGACCAAGGTCAGAACGGTACCGAAGGTGATAAGGGTGTTCAGGGCGACCAAGGAACATACGGACTCCAAGGTGATCAAGGAACTCACGGTACTGAAGGTACCAAGGGTACTCAAGGTATCCAGGGTACTAAAGGTACTCAAGGTAACCAAGGTGCTCAAGGTATTCAAGGTACTTTAGGATCACAAGGTACACAGGGAGATAAGGGAGATAATGGTAATACCGGTGATACTGGTGATAACTTTACAGGTACAACTGGTAGTACTGGTGATCAAGGTTCAAAGGGTACTAAAGGTACAACAGCTGCTCAAGGTGCTCGTGGTACCAAAGGTACTCAAGGTAACCAAGGTGCACAGGGTGGTATAGGTGCCACACTTCAGGGTACTCAGGGAGATAAGAATACAACCACAGCTACTCCAGGTGATAAAGGTGATGACTATTCCGGTACTAATGGTGATACCGGTTACGTAGGATCCAAGGGTACTAAAGGTACAACAGCTACTCAAGGAGCTAAAGGTACACGTGGTACCCAAGGTAATCAAGGTGCACAGGGTAATATAGGTACCAATACTCAAGGCACACAAGGTAGTGGTCCTCAACAATCGGCACTTTCTGGTGATCCAGGTGATAACTGGAATGGTACCAAAGGCGATACCGGTTACGTAGGATCCAAGGGTACTAAAGGTACTACACCAACTCAGGGTGTTCGTGGTACACGTGGTACTCAAGGTAACCAAGGTGCACAGGGTAATATAGGTACCAATACTCAAGGTACCCAAGGTGATAAATATTCTGGTGCTGGCCCTGTTGGTGATGCTGGTAATAACTGGAATGGCACCAAAGGTGAAACAGGTTATGTAGGCTCCAAGGGCACAAAGGGTACAAACGCTGCCTCTCAGGGTGTTCGTGGTACACGTGGTACTCAAGGTAACCAAGGTGCACAGGGTGGTACAGGTACTTCATATCAAGGCACCCAAGGTGGTGGCCCTCAGCAATCAGCACTTTCTGGTGATAGGGGTAACGATTGGAATGGTACCAACGGTGAAACAGGTTACGTAGGCTCCAAGGGTACTAAAGGTACAAGCGCCGCCTCCCAGGGTGTCCGTGGTACACGTGGTACTCAAGGTAACCAAGGTGCACAGGGCGGTACAGGTACTTCATATCAAGGTACTCAAGGTGATAAATATTCCGGTGCCGGTCCTGGTGGTGATAGAGGTATTGATTGGAATGGTACCAAAGGTGATACCGGTTATACAGGATCCAAGGGTACTAAAGGTACAAGCGCAGCATCTCAGGGTGTTCGTGGTACACGTGGTACCCAAGGTAACCAAGGTGCACAGGGTGGTACAGGTACTTCATACCAGGGCACTCAAGGTGGTAAATATTCCGGTGCTGGTCCTACCGGTGATGCAGGTAACAATTGGAACGGTACTAATGGCGAAACCGGTTATGTAGGCTCCAAGGGTACTAAAGGTACTACACCAACTCAGGGTGCTCGTGGTACACGTGGTACTCAAGGTAATCAAGGTGCACAGGGTAATATAGGTACCAATACCCAAGGTACACAAGGTAGTGGTCCTCAGCAATCAGCACTTACTGGCGATCCAGGTGATAACCGGAATGGTACCAAAGGTGATACCGGTTACGTAGGCTCCAAGGGTACGAAGGGTACTACACCAACTCAAGGTGCTCGTGGTACACGCGGTACTCAAGGCAACCAAGGTGCACAGGGTAATATAGGTACCAATACTCAAGGTACCCAAGGTGATAAATATTCCGGTGCTGGTCCTACCGGTGATGCAGGTAACAATTGGAATGGTACTAAAGGTGATACAGGTTATGTAGGCTCTAAAGGTACTAAAGGCACAAGCGCTGCCTCCCAGGGTGTTCGTGGTACACGTGGTACCCAAGGTAACCAAGGTGCACAAGGTAGTGTAGGTACTTCATATCAAGGTACCCAGGGTGATAAGAACTCTACAACCGCAACCGGTGGTGATAGAGGTATTGACTGGAATGGTACCAAAGGTGATACAGGTTATGTAGGTTCCAAGGGTACTAAAGGTACAAGCGCGGCATCTCAGGGTGTTCGTGGTACACGTGGTACCCAAGGTAACCAAGGTGCACAGGGTGGTACAGGTACTTCATATCAGGGCACTCAAGGTGATAAATATTCCGGTGCTGGCCCTGGTGGTGATAGAGGTAACGATTGGAATGGTACCAAAGGTGATACCGGTTATACAGGATCCAAGGGTACTAAAGGTACATCAGCTGCATCTCAAGGTACTCGTGGTACACGTGGTACTCAAGGTAACCAAGGTGCACAGGGTGAGAATGGTAAATCGTATCAAGGTAATGTTGGTAATGTTGGTCATAACGGAGACACTGGTGATGCTGGTAACAACTGGAATGGTACCAAAGGTGATACTGGTTATACAGGTACCAAGGGTACTGTTGGACAATCTGCGACTGCACAAGGTCCACGAGGCACATGTGGTACTCAAGGTAACCAAGGTGCTAAAGGCACTCCAGGATCTGCACTTCAAGGTCCACAAGGTAATGTTGGTACTGTTGGCGTACAGGTGTATGGTGCCGCATGGTCTGGTATAACAGGTCCTAATGGTAATGATTACCTCGTAACCATTCAAGGTATCCAAGGTCCTGCTGGTGGCGGCGGTAGTGGTACTCAAGGTCCACAAGGTATCCAAGGTCCTGCTGGTGGCGGTGGCAGCGTAGTAACAACTGGTTGGGCAACTGACGAAAATGTACACGCTGGATTGGTAATACCAACAGAATTTGCGGATGTCACATTCAAATATAAGGATCCCGGATATTTTGCTGATCGACCAGTAAATGGATGGATACCTGAATCTGGTGCAGAATGGAGTTTCTTACCAGTGGTTGTGGATCGTGACGGAAAACTTGCTGTTGCAATACCCAAAAGCGTTGCAAATGAGTGGGTAGGATTCTTTGAAGAAAATAAATGGGTCGAGATACCAATAGAATAAACCCAACAAAAACAGAAAAAGCCTCCTAAATGGGGGCTTTTTTTATACCAGTACCTTAAGAAACACTTCTATGTCGTTATTTTAGAAAAAATCAATTTAATAGATATGGAAGGACAGAATCCCAACCCCAATGATGGATATGTATATTTACAAGAACCTCAAGTAAAACATTTCGTCAATTATTGTCTTTTAGGTGGTGCCCGCATCCGTAAGATGGATCTTCATTTAAATGATCCAATGTGGCCGGGTAGTTGTAATCCTTCGATTATGTACGATAAAAAAACCGAAAAGTTCAAGTTTATTGTACGTAACGTTAATTATGTGATGCACGGTGCCCAGGATAGTCATAAGGCATTGAGCAATTGGGGTCCGGTATTATATAGTGTACCAACAGAAGATGGACGAAACCTTAAAACACGAAACTTCATTGGTGAAACCACCAACCCAATGACTGATGAATGGACATTTAATATGATTCATACAACCCCTTATAATCCTCGTTGGGAATTTTGGGGAGAAGAGGATGCCAGATTAATTCGTTGGGATGAAAAACTATATACCACCGGTGTACGTCGTGATGATAATACTGATGGCCGCGGTAGAATGGAACTGATGAGAATCTCCGAGAATATGGAACATCCACAGGAGATCAGCCGCTTGAAGGTTAAAGGATTGGGTGATGATAATACATATTGTGAAAAGAACTGGATGCCCATTATGGATCTTCCATTCCATTATGTGCAATTATCTAATCCAACTGTTGTTGTAAAGACGGATCCACGCACTGGTGCAACACAGGAGGTGGTACGTAAAGAACAACGTACCGGATTCATTGATGAGAACTTTGATCTCCTTCGTGGTTCATCGCAGGTTGTTCGTTGGAGAGATCATTGGATTACATTGGTACATACTTGTGAATTATGGTTTACTGCAAACGACCGTAAATTTGCCCGTTATTGTCATGTATTTGTTGAATGGGATGATGATTGGAATATCACCCGTATGTCACCACTATTCTCATTCGCGGATTTCAATGTGGAGTTCACATGTGGTATGGCTTATAAAGATGGTAAATTCTATATTCCATTCGCTATCCAGGATAACTTCCCATTCCTTATGGAGGTGGATGAAAATATCATTGATAAATTCATTGATAATGATGAAACTGTTGCACTTTCCGCAACTACATCACATCCTCGTATGATGGCTATGACCGATGAAATAAATGCATTATTCGATCCCAATGCCACCCAGCAGGAACTTTGGAATACCGGACATATGTATTTCAATGAAGGTTTATTTGCCGCTGCATATTGTGTCTTTATGAAGGCAGCTGAAAAGTTTAACTATACATACGGTGAACGTTTCTTTGCAGCTCGTAGTATTGCAAATCTTGGACATAGGGATGCACATGAGATTGGTATGTGGATCCAAGCCATCGAGCATGATCCAAATCGTCCCGAAGCCTATCTTGCAGCAGCAATGTTCTACTATTGCAGGGATAAGTTCATTGAGGCTCGATTCTTTGCACAGAAGGGATATGAGATTCTTCAAAGAGATGGTGATCATAATCAATTAATGTATTACAGCCGAGAAGATTTCGATAGAATGTATTACAATTGTATAATGCAAACATCGGATTACCCACAGGCAGTTAAGTGGTATGATGAACATAATATCGAACATAATCAAAATAGAAGGGTTTTATAATGAAATATTTGGCTGAAATAATTAAAGGAATGGGAGGGAAAGTCTCTCCCATTTCCAGTCCTATAACGAGGGATTCTGTATTCTTTTCCACCAATGCATCTGTAACCGCACTGAATGGTAATATCGTTCTAAACACGAGGCTTTCAAATTATTTATGGACCCCGTGGATAGATGAGAATATCCCTATTCAACGAATATTTAATACCGGAGATCCTAATAAGATTGTCTATTCATATAATGAGATGGGCATATGGAAGTATGGATTTGAAGGAGGTCATTTTATAGAACCACCATTAGGCCAGTATAAATTCTGGAATATGTATGCTGGACTTGAGGATATGCGTATAGTAACTTGGAATGATACGGTGTATGGTATTGGTGCACGACCTGATCTTATTAAGGATAAAGTCGTTCAGCAATTGATTGAATTCACTGATGATTTCAAAATAAATCGTAGTTGGATTCTCGAGACTAATTCAAACATTGAAAAAGGGTGGCTTCCTATCGAGGGCAAACCATTTACATTTATGTATGATATAGCTGAAGGAATTACCATTACATTAAATCCTGATGAACTCGATACTGAAAATCATAACCATATAGATCTGCCGGTATGGAGTGGAAAATATTCCGGGTCAACTCCACTTATCCGTTATAAGGATGGATATGTATGTTTAGGACATATTCGTATTGATTATAAAGAAGCTGGATATCGCACGGTGAGATATAATCATTATTTCGTCAAATTTAATAATGAACTCAAACCTGTATCCGTGGGGCAATTATTCAATTTCCTCACCGATGGTATCGAATTTGCATGCGGTCTTTGCAATTATGATAATGATGTGCTCCTTACATTCTCCGTCGGGGATAGCAACTGCCATATGATAAAGATGTCAAAGGATATCTTTGAACAAGTTGTTGAGATGACTATGAGTGATGATGAAGTTGAATCACCTGAGAAACCAACCTCATATTTCCACGATAATTACGATTACTTCAATCCTTGCGATGCATTAGCAGTAGCTATGGGATATCTCGATAAGGATGATACAGGGATGATGTATGGCTCAATTATGGATGTCACAGATCAGTATGACCTACTTGAAAGGGATAAGGAAACACTAAAACCTATACTAATGCGCATGATTCTTCGGGCTAAAGAACCGTATGATGGACTCCGGGAGGTATTGAATAAACTATATAAATAAATGACGTGTTATGTTACAGAAGATAAAACAATACTTTAAGTGGATTATATTGGCTATCATATTAGGTCTTACAATTACCTGCGTGGTTCAATGTAACACCAACCGGAATCTTCGTCACGAATATGAGGTAGAATCTGCTAACACGAAAGCCTTGTTAAATGATAAGGATAGTGAGATTATCGCCTTGCAACTCTCGCTGGATGTCCTCCGTCATACCAACGATTCCACCATTCAGAATCTACTCAAACAGCAGGAGAAACTTAATATAAAGAACAAGGAACTCCAAACGATGATCTCGATGGCTTCCCAGTTCCACGTGTATGATACGTTAAGGTTGCACGATACCATATTCAAGGAACCGAATTTCTGGATGGATACCTGTTTCAAAGATCAATGGAGGACCACCTGTTTGGATATGCGATATCCTGGTGATATCTGTGTGGATGCAACAATGGTATCAAAGAAGGAAGTGTATGTGACCGCCAAACGAGAAACTATAGAACCACCCCATTGGTTCTTCCTATGTCGATGGTTCCAGAAGAAACATACAGTTACCCGAGTGATCATTAACGAGGAAAACCCGTATATCGAGAATCAAGAAAATGTCTACATAAGAGTTGTGGATGATTAATCGGTTTTTTGCCGGAAAATTTGCGATATAACAAACGATCTCACCGTCCCTATATAGTTATTCAGGGGACGGTGAGATCGTTTATTAGGGAGGAGATTTTTACTATTCGGATTTCTTATTATCGACTGGATCTTTATCAAGCTTGGTTATGCAGAGATAAAATATAAGTCCGATAATAAGTATACCTGTGGTGATCAAGAATCCCCAATTCCCTAAATTGATATACACATTACGGACATCAGAGGACCAATGATACCACGACCCATCGAATAGAGTACTTGTAGTTTTCTTGATAAAGAACCCCATATCTGAGTCACATAGTACGTGGACGTCAACATTCAATGGTGGTGCTAAAATAATTACAGCGAAAACCAATGCGATTACTGCAAGAATTACTAACGTTTTTTTCATTGTTCTTTCTTTTTTAATGTTTCTTACAAATATATATAACTGGTCCTTACCATATCTTAACAAAAAAAACCCACCAATTGGTGGGCTTTTTATAGATTTTTTAGGTTTCTGATTACTGAACCGGGTCTTCCACAAGAACCTCGCTTTGCTCGGCTTCGACCTCGTGGTGCTTATTGGCCTTCTCGGGGTCATTCATTTCGAGGAGATCGATCAACTTACTATGGCAGGTACCATAGAGGATTGTGATGAAGTTATCCTTCTGGTAGGTGTTGTGGAGGGGTTTGAAGTACTCGTTGATCGAGAGGATCAACTCCCACTGGTGAGGACCACGGAACTTCATACCACTACCAAGGACCTGGAGAGTGGAGTTCAATTGGCGATAATTGATGGTCGATGGAGGATTCTTCCAAAGTTTCCACAGTTCGTAGTAGCCGAGGGTGTAGGAGAACTCACATTCAACCTTCTCAAGTAATTCGCAGATGAAACCACCAATGGTCTTGCGGGTAACCTCGCGGCTGGAACCATCGAATGTGAACGATTTGGGAAGATCGTAGGAGATTCCATTAACCTGTTCATCCCACTTCTCCATAATATCGATGAGTCGTTTTTCCTCCTCGCGGAGCTGCTCGAGCGACATATCCTTAATGTCATTCTCATAATCATCCACTATACCCTGGAACTCCTTACGGATATCCTCAAGTGATTTTTCATTAAAGTCTTCTCTGTTAATAAATTCCAACATGTTGTTTTATATTTTTTTTAGAGTTTTATTTCACGATTGCATATATACCCCATCCAATAAGAGCTGTGATGATAATACCGAATGTCCACTTAACGATACGTTTTACATCATCAAAGTAGATGTTTTTAAATACAACCAGGTAGTTTTCATCATCATCCAATCGCTCAATGGAATAGGAAAGGATATCAAACATTGAATTATTGACAACGAAATGGCGGATCAATTCGAGATTCTTCATAACCCATGCCTCGATTTGTGCATTGTTATCCTTATCGAAGATCATCTCATTTCCATCAGCCTGAATATTCTGGAGTATTGGATTGATAACCATATAAAGACGGCCAACCCAGTCCCTCTTACATTCAACCCCAAATGTTTGGGTTAGGTTTTTTTCGATTTTCTCGTGTGTAAATATCTTATTAAGTACCCGTTGGACTTTTATATAATTAATGATTGTACCAATCATAGGATGATGTTTATTTGAAATATCAATGATATTCTAAATGAAAATATGTAAATATATCATCTTTTTAAGGTTAATTGCAAAAAACTCTTAATAATTTCCGTTTTAAATGTTATAATTTATACTATAGAAGACTGTTTTTAACAAGTTTTGAAATAATAAAGAAAAAATCCAAATAACAATGAAGTTATTTACTGAAATAGTGGAGAGTTCCCGCAATGAGCTGACTGATATTTCCCTTGAGGAGCTCGGGAAATTTATCGATGTTGTCAAAAAAAGCAAAACTCTACCCAAAGAGTATCTTTTGATTCTTCAAAATTGCAAAACCCTTGGTTTGTGTATAGGTAAAACAATTGATGAAAAGGTTATCAATGGTGCACCAAGGGATTTTGCCTGGATGGCTGCTAACTTTGGTGGTACGGAAGAGATGTATGCCGAGATTAATAAGTGGGCAAAGAAACTTTCAAAATCCGAATTACGTGGCCTTCCATATTATTTACCCGAACCGGATGTTCAGGCTGTAATTACCGGTAAGAAATCCATAGATGATATCACAATGGATCTTGAAACCGAACGCGGCCGCGATAAAGTTGCTCGTCAATATAGTCAACTGGTAACCGCTATCGCCAGTAAGTATAAAAACTCCGGTCTCGACTGGAATGGTCTTGTAAGTGCTGGCTATTTGGGTCTTACCAAGGCAATGAATGACTATCATAAACCGGACGAATACGTGGATATCGAACAGGGTAATACAGATAAGGAAGCCACCAAGAAGGCGAAAGCTCTTTCATTTAAACAGTATGCCAGTTGGCGTATCCGTCAGCAAATCCTCAATGATATCAATGACCTTTCGAGAACAGTTCGAATTAGTCAATACCAATATGAAAAGAATAAAAAAGAAGGGAATACCAAAGGTAATTTCAATGTGGTTTCTGTAGATCAAACTTTGGACGATGAGGGAGACACCCTTGTCGACCGTATGTTGGCATTCTCCAATGATAATGATGCCTTCAATGATCGCAATGCTGGCCGTAAGTGGGATAAGATATATAAAAAGATTGATTCCAAATTCTCAACCAGGGTGGCCACCTGCTTTTACAAGTTCTTCGGATTGAATAATTACAAACAAATGCGTGGTGTTGAGATCGCCAAGGAGATGGGGGTTACCGGTGCAGCAGTTGCTATGAATGTAAAAGCTGTTATGAATTTCCTCAAGAATGATAAGGAATCCCGAGAAATTCTGGTTGATCTTCTTTCTTTATATACGGAAGCTCTTATCAGTATGTATCCTGTGGATACCATTATGGATGCAATGATATCAGACGATATACTTATTATGCTTAAGGAATCCACCCAGTGGTGTGATAAAAGGGTGTTTAATAACGCTATGGGTTGTGCGTTGGAGAATCTTGAAACACCAGCTCGCGAGTTCATTATTAACTGCCTCGAGCAGGGTATGGATTATATCGATGAGCACTATGATGGCAATCGTTTGAATATTGTCAATTTCCTCGAATCCGTATATCCTACAGAGTGCATCCGTCGTAAAAGTGATGTCGATCTAATTACCATGATGACCGAGTTATCCGAAAACTTCAAAACCCATAACGCTATTTTAGATTAGATATGAACATTAAAGAATTGATAACAGAGAATCCAACAAAGTCCTGGAAATGGGCTACTATAGTACTGGCATGTCTTTTATTCCTACAGACTTGTTCCAAATGTTCCCGTACCCAGAATGCAGCATTCTCGGAAAAAAACCATATAGAACATGTGGATTCTTTGAATATATCGAATAAACAATTGCAGGATTCTATTTTGATATTGCGTGGTAATTTACAAACATGCACCAAGGCAACCCAGGATCTCCAGCAGGAAAACGATCACCTTCGGGATGCCCTTAAACAATCACAGTCGAAGCCTGTTATTATTTATAAAGATGAAAATAAATAAATGAAGAATATGAAATCTCTTACTGATTACGTAAAGGAATCCCTTGAAATGGAAAATACTCCATTAACCGAAAATAAAGGTTGCGGTACTTGCAAACTCGAAAACGAGGAAGAAGAGTGCGAGCGCTGTAAGAAAATCTGGGGTCATGAGACCGAAGAGGAAGAGAAGGAAGCCGCAAAGGAATCCATTAAGGACGAAAAGACCTTCCGCGATTATGCTGAAAACAAGTTCAAGGTTGTTTTCGGTGACAAGCTCGACAAGGATAAGATGAACAAGACCATCGATGGCCTTATCAAGGATAACAAGGAACTTGTTGATAAGGGTGATTGGGCCGAGCTCGTTGGTATGTTGAATAAATCCTTTGGTGCTTAATCAAAAGAAATATAAGTAGTTAACATGAAAACATTTGCAGACTTAATGCAGGATAATGCAAATATCTGCACTATCAATACAGGTATCAAAAAAGAATACACGGATACTCTCACCAAGTGGTATAATATGTGGTGGGGTACCCTGACCGATACCCATATGCAATTGATGGATGATGGTAACTATATTATTACGGGTTCGCGAATAGGTAAAAAGTTCCTACAAAGTGGCATCATGTATGCACGTGTCCTATCAACAGCACCCAATACAGTATTACCATCAACCCTTAATGATCTACTCTCGCGTAATCATTTACAGGCTGCAATGATTTTACATAATGGTCAACCGGCAGTTGCTGTAGGACGTGTGGATTCTGAGGATAAATCCATATCAATCCCTCCTCAACAACCATATTATGGTGGTGCCATATGTGCAAATCCTTGTATCGGCTGTGCTGTTCCTACAGTAGATGATATGTAATTTATTTACAAGTTTTCGATCGATTAGTATTATACAAATATAGAAAGAAAAAATTTAAACAATTATGTTACCACATATTAAGAATAGTACTGCAGGTGTTAACAGAATGGACCCTGTATATGTAAACCTATTTGAAGTTTATTTTACCATCCCAGCAGCTCTTCAGGCTCGATTTGGTAGTGATGTTGCTGTGTTGACAGAACAAGTCCAATCCATTGGTGGTTTGGCATCTCTCGATAAAGGTCCTGAAACCGGCGAGCAGAAGTTTATGGGTACTTCCCGTACTTACCTTAACTCCAAACTCGATACCACATCTCACGAGCTTACCGTTAAGCTTGCTCTCAACCTTCGCAATGGTACCGATAACTTCATTTATAACTTATTCCGCGCCTGGAATAATCTTTGTTACAACAAGGCAACTGGTGAGACCACCCTCAAGGTTGATTATGTCGCAGATTGGTTGAAGGTTGTTATCGCTAACCGTGGTGGTGATATCTATCGTCAGATTATCTACAAGGATATGATTATGTTTAGTGGTATCTCCGGTATAGATGAGCTTAACTACGAAACCCAGGATGTGGTTACTATCGAAGTGAAGTTCAAATCCGACTGGGCCGACGACAATTCGATTGGTGAAGGTTAATCAATTCCCTATAAAATAAAAAGGAGCTCGATGAGCTCCTTTTTTTATCTGTATTTATTACTTTCAGTTCTTGGTGTGTTTTGGTAGTATTCTCTTCCAGTAACTATAAATACCCTTATCCAATTCGAAGGTATCCCACACATACCAGTCTTTAACCTTGTGCTCCAGTCTTACCCAAGCCCACATGCGCTGTAAACCTTCTTCGAAACTCACTACGTCTTTATAGTCAAGAAGTTTAATCGAACGCGCTGGATTTGGAATGGCTCGTTTGACTTCATGACGTGGTTCGAGATGCACTACTTCGGTAGCCCTGGTGATTTTCTTTACAATCTCACATGCATCATTAAGGGTGATACCATTAACACCGCCAAGGTTGATCACCTCATTTGTAAGGTCTTTTGCTTTATATAATGGTTCGAGAATATTATCAATATATGTGAATGCTCGTTCCTGCTTACCATCACCATAAATAGTGAGGGGTTCTCCATTGAATGCCTGATGCATCCAGATTCCAAGCACATTACGATAACGATCGTTAACATTCTGGCCGATTCCAAACACGTTATGTGGACGAATGATAACCCATTCCAACCCATGCTGTTCACCGGCTACCCGAAGGTCCATCTCAATACCATATTTTGCAATGCCGTATGGATCAATGGGTTTAGGAGTATCCCTTTCATCATATAACAGAGTGGATTCCTGACATTTACCATACCCGTACACAGACATCGAACTGGTAAATATTATTTTACAATCATTAGCTATGGCTGCGTTGATGACTGTGGATGATGCAATGGTATTTTGCATATAGTTAAAACGGCGCATAAATGGCGAAAGACCTTCTGCGGCGTAACTAGCAAAATGATAAATATACCGGACGTTGTTTTCCTTTACGATTTGATCAAACTTCTTGGGATCCCTTGTAAGATCCAAACGATGGAAATCATATCGAATATTTGGAGTTACCTCGTTGTTATTACCCCAATTATACATAGCATCGACACCGATTACCCGATGGTCTGTATGATTCAATAACCAAGTAGCCATATTATAACCTAATAGGCCGGCTACACCAGTAATCAAAATGGTATCATTTTTCGACATATATACTCGGTTTATTTGTTATAAAATACTCATTCCATATGTCTATTTAAGTAATTTATTAGGCTTTTCAACAATGTATTCCTTAAGCCTCAATCTTTCATCATGTATTATTAAATGGAAATACTTTTCGAATATGTAATTATGGATAATACACATACAACACAGGATATGGAATTTGGATTCAAGACTCTTTACGAGTCACAAGACCACGGTTTTATAGATGCAGATAATATGATGAATGAAGCCGCTGACTACGGTCGTCCAAATAATATACCCGGTTTTAAGCAGACCACCAGGTATGCACCTAAGTACTCGCAGGCAGAGATAGAAGCCAGGGAAAAGAAATCCAAACGTACCATTAATAAGTTCTTCTCCAATATGTCCCGTCTGGGTATGTCGTTGGATGAACAGGTTATTAAGAACATGCGTGCCTTACCTGCCGATAAGGATTTACTCCCAAAGGAAAAGCAGGAGGTTACATCATCTCTTTATAATCAATTAATGTCTGCTTGGAAGACCAAAGATAATAAAGATAAGTCATTCTTTGAGAAAGACTTCGCCACGAAACGCGATTCATTACGTGCATTGGCAATGCAACCGGAACTCGAAGATATCCTCGATACGATGTCTAATGAGGCCATCGTGTATGATTCCAATTACGTATATTTCGCAGAACCATATATTGATGATAATGACCTGATCGATTTCACCAAGGATGTACAAACCAAAATCAATGATTCGGTTACCAAGTCGTTTAAGCGTTTTTATAGAATGCTCGGATGGCGAACCGGTGCGTGGGATCTTTTTAAACGTTGGTTGATCGAAGGTATCCTTGCATGGGAGATTGTATATGATAATCTTGAAAAACCAACCCGCATCATTGGATTGATCGAATTGGATCCAGCAACACTTACCAAGAAATTCGAGAACGATAAATGGTATTGGGTACAGTTCGCCGGTATAGAAGGTAAGGAACGCAAACTCCTCGATGCACAGGTTATCTATATCCAATTCCAGGAAACTAAATCAATATCAAGACTTTCTTACCTCGAACGACTGATTAGACCATATAATATATATCGTATCATCGAACAGGCCCAGATTATATGGGTGGTCACAAACGCCCAATTCAAGACCAAATTTACCATCCCGGTTAAAGGTATGAACCGTGCTCGTGGCTCACAAACCCTTAATGCAGCAATGAATAGATACCGCGAGGATATTCAATTTATATCAGATACCGGAGAATTGACCATTAATGGTAAACCACAGATGCCATTCAATAAAGAATATTGGATGCCGGAAAGCGAAGCAGGTACACCTGAAATCGAAACATTGGGTGGTGATGGTCCTGAATTGATGGATAGTGATTATCTAAAATTCTTCAAAAATATCCTTTATAAGATATCGAAGATCCCTATCAATCGATTTGAACAGGATGATAGCCCCAACTGGTTTGGTACGGATGCAGAGTCATATTTACGTACTGAAATCGACTTTGGCCGTTATGTAACACGTATGCGTAATCCATTCTCGCAGATTATATTGAAACCTATCTGGTTACAGCTATGTTTAGATATTCCCGAGATGCAGGCCAATAAGGAATTCCAATCTTGTGTCCAGTTACAGTTTAAATCATATAACCTTTTCGAGGAATTGATGACCCTTCAATTAATGGATCGCCGCGTTGAGTTCATCCAAAATATGAAAGAATCTATGGTGGATATGGATGTGCAAGGCAATGAAATCAAATACTTTTCAAGTAAGTTCCTTGTACAAAAGTATCTGCACTTATCAGATGCTGATATTAAGTTGAATGATAAGTATAAACAAGAGGAGATCGATGAGTTGCACTTGGCTGGTGGCGAATCTTCGGATGCCCAAGCTATGGGTAGTATGGAGGCAATGCAGCAGGAGATAAATACCCTCAAGAATATGATTCTCGAGAAATTATCCAACCATCCGGTGAATGAGAAGAAGGATGAAAAAAAGGAGGATAAGAAACCCGAGAAAAAGGAAGAGGATGATGATAAACCGGTGAAGAAAACCAAGAAAACCACTAAAAAGAACGAGGAAGAATAATGGGTATTCTCGATAAGGCAAAAGAGTGGAAAGAGAAACGTAAGATTAAGTCCCGTGATAGGGTTAATCAGAAAGTGGAACAGGAATTACCTGAATCCGCTGGTCCTCGATATTCCCTTATAAAGGAAATTAAAAAGACCCCATATTATAGAAGGTCCGGTGGAAGTGATGAAAAAGCCCGAGCATTTCTTGAAGACCATATTAAAGTGATGGGTGCTGGCAACATACAGCCAGGACAACTTATAATGTTTGAGTACTTCGAACCAAAAACAAAAGAAGAACTTGACTATTGGGACGCGAGTCCGTGTACTGTGTTTTTTAATGTTGTAACCACATCACAAGGCAAACGTGTACTTGGATTTAATATCCATTACTACCCGCCCAAGATGCGTTATAATATAATGAATAAGATATTCTCAATCTATAAGCCAATATATACAAAATACTTCAAGGAAGGTAAGGCATCAGCCGTCGATGCATTTGATTATAGATATCTTATTAATGCATTGGAGAGTGCCGGATTGGAATTTGGTGTACGTATGTATGATCCTTCACTTATTAATAGGGTTCGCATGATACCACCACAGATGTGGCATGTAGCTGTATTTACTGAAGGATGGTTTAAAAAACAAACCCGAGCTGCCATTATGAACTACTGGAAGCAGTGGGTGAAGAAACATAACCATAATGTGGTACAGACAAAGAAGAAAAAAACATGATTTTTGCGCGATAATTCGCTCCCTAATAAAAGATCGCATCGTCCCTCGAGTAACTATACAGGGACGATGCGATCGTCGTTTAAAACGGATATTTTGAAATCAATCATTATGATGTGCAGACCATAATTCTAAATGATACCTTAACTCGTCTTGAATAATCCTCTTAATTATATCTGGATCTGTGGTCAGGAAGTAATCGCAATACTCGTTGGGTATGCAATAATCAGAGGTTATATTATGGTTCTTTATATTGCATATCAGTTGATTTATATAATCATAGCATTGAAGCGCAGAGATAACACCAGGATGCCAATTATGGGTTATAGATAACATCTTGCACATCCATATTGAAGTCAATCGCCGGGTGGTGATATTATTGAGATCCTCACGATCTTTTTTACGTTCATCTATAGTCTCCTGGGTGAGAGCCATATGAATTGGAAGGTTCTGTGTACGTTCCTGCACATCACGTTCAAAATGTGTTCGGTAGCTCATATTCCAATCTATTTCATTATACTATCATCCCTATTAATATGGCCTATTACATACACATATAATCCTCCCATCAAAATCACAAAGATATGTGCTGGCCAATCCGGTGCTTCCGGTAATACAAGATCATATACGGATCTGAAAAGAGTTGCATTGATAAAGAATATACCAAATACGACTATATCAAGAATGATTTTAATGATGATAGTTAGAATCTTTATGAATTTATCCATATTATTTGTGTTTATTTTTAACCATTATACGCCAAATACCTATAAATATCTGGTAGTCTTCATACGACATTGACCCTTCATCAAGTTTGAAGTTGGCCTCTTCTATGGCATTGCGAGGGCATGCAACCTTGGTCAGCCTTGAACACTCCCAGTCAATTACCATATCCTCCCAATTGCGTTTACATGGGTTTTTGTATTCGAGATGATGGTTGTTGTTTCTTCGATGCCACTTCTGGACCTTCTCATATGGGAACAACAAACGTAGGAATGGCTTTTCAATATCGTGGAAAAGATGATGAAATTTCCATACGTGCCACTCCCTGGCGGTTCTATTAAAGGCAACCCAATGCCAAAACCAGTACGGGAATGTACTGCGCTGTTCCTTTGTGAATTTTGGATATTCTTTCATATTAATCTTTACGCGATTCTATTTGTCTCGGTTTGATACGCCAATATAAACAACGGTGTACGCCGATGGGATCATCCCAATCAAACTCAATTTCGTATGATAAAAATTTCTCATCCATATCGTTTATATATAAGGAAAATCAAATCAAAATTAACTACCATAATCGTCGGGTTTCAGCCTCGTATGCCTGCATCGTCGATAGTACATAATTATATATATATAACCATCACTACTATGCACAGTCATTTCAACCCAACCATATGCATTGATAATGAAATAGATAAATGTCTGATAACTTTCTGGATCGCTACCATCCAGTTGTACTACATCGATCGTATGTATAGGGGTTGATGTATAGTCGAGAAAGACCATATCGATCTCCACGGCGTCTCCGAGATGCATGTTGGATGGATTAACATATAAAATTTTGGCCGGATAAGGGCATTGTTCATACTTGAAAGTTAATGATGTATCCTTCATATTGATACTCCACTGGGCCCTCGTAGGAATTAGAAGGCCCAGCAGTATCAGGAATATGCCAAGATGTTTCATACGTACTGTGATGGTTTGTCGGTGCTATCTTCCACGATACGAATGAAGTTTTCCGGCCGGAAGGATCGCCAGCCTTGAACATCCAGATCCCAGTAACGAACGTTATCAGGAGCGGTTGGTTGGAATACGGGACGATATGATTCAGGGATCATCCCCATATCGAGAGTTCCTCGTGCCTTACGGATAGTACCATCCTTCTTGGTGTACTCGAAGTTGACTTCTCATTACAATGTCGGCAATTTCCTCACCTGATAGGCGGATACCGGAAGATTGCATCTCCACCCTGCAATGTGGGCATCTAATGATAACTGTGCGAGACTTCGTGAAATTATTCCCTTTGAGATACCATACAGGAGCAGTCCCACAAAACGGACAAGGTTTGAGTTCGGGGTTGGTGGTGTCGTGATTGAAAATTTCTGCCATATATTTATATTTTTGGAAAATTAGTAAATTCAGTTGGCGAACACAACGGTGATACCGTGGTAGTTGTTGTCAGTGACCTTCATCTTGCGCTCGGCACAGTAGATGGCGTCCTCAATGTAGGAGAGGCAGCGGGCAAAGTCGTTGGTGAAGTCAAAGTAGAAATTGTCCAGGGAAACACCGCGTGTGACCTTCAGAGTGCCATCGGGATTTACCACCACGTCTTCGAAGAACGGTTCCTTCTTGTTCTTCATATGCAGACTGGCAACGTTGTGCTCAATCAGGGTTTGACGGATAACCTCGCGGTAGAGGTTCTTGGTGGTCTGGTAGGGGCTGGGGTTAATGTTTGCGTTCATTGTATTGTTCCTTTTCTTTTTACAAATATATATAATTGATATCACAAGGATCTTAACTTGTTTTTAAAAAAATCCATAAAGTTAATATATTAACCCAAATAAAGTATGAAGTCTATATGCAAATAGACCGAATAAGGATTACTAATTTTAAATCAATACCGGAACTTGATATTAACTTTCAGGAAATTAATGGACTATGGGAGATATCCGGCGTAGTGGGATCCGGTAAGACTACTATTGGGGAAGCCATTATATTCGCATTGTTCGGTACAGTTCGTGGTAAGACAAACGAGAGTCTTATTTCGTGGGGTAAGAAACATGCATTGGTTGAAGCATGGGTGTACACAAAGAACCGGCATCTATATATAAGGAGAGAGATCAATGCATATGGTCAATCACCATTGACTGCAACCATAGAGAATGAGGAGATATTAGGTAGCGATAAACGATCCATTCAAGGCATCCTTGAAAGCGAGTGGTATGATATATCCAGACCAACGCTGGAGCTGCTATGTATAATATCGTTTAATAACTTCAAATCACTATCCACACTCAATACATCGGATTCGAGAGAGTTCCTTAATTCCACAATCGCATTCGACCGCATCGAACAATATGAGGCGTACTGCAAGGAGCAGATAAAAGAATGTGATAAGAATATAATAGTGGCTCAAAATAAACTTGCGGAGAACAGTGGTGCGTTGAAGTCCCTCGATGATGTCACCCCACAGAAGCCTAAATATTCCAACCTGCAGGAGATTACCGAGTTGTGGAGTAAGAAGAAAGCAGAATGGGATGCCAAGAAGGAAGAGTTTCAAAAGCACCACCGTGAATTGATCGAGGCATCCAATGATATATCCAATAAACATAAAGCTGCATCTGTTACCTTAAAATCAATTAAGGATAACTACAAGAAACTTAAGGGTGGTATATGTCCACTATGTGGTAACCCAGTGACACCAGAACACATCGAGGAGATGGAGAATGAGATAAAGGAACGTGAGGAATTGGTTGAACATACAAAGCTGACGTTGGATCTACGAGCAAAGAAATCAATAGATTATGACCAAAAGATGCATGCTGTTCTTGATAAACTTGAAGATGAACATAGTATCCTCAAGTGGGAAATGATGAAAACCCAGGATTACTCAAAACAATTGGCAGCAATCGAGAAGAAAAAAGATGATCACCGAAAGGAGATAAAGAATTACGAGGATGTAATCGAGAATCTTAATAAGGAGAAAATTGACTGGCAGGAGATGCTTGATTTTATCCGGGATCAGGTTCGTCCAACAATCATATCATCCATCATACCAAATATCAATAGATATATTCAGTATTATATGTCGTTGGCCCACCAGAATTACGTGGTATACTTTGATGATACATTCAAATGTATGATGAAGAACCCGTTTAATGAAACCATACCGGTGTCCAGTCTATCCACAGGACAGAAGAAAGTGATTGATATGATTATCATTCTCGCATTCATCAAAACATTCATCACCCAGATAGATTTCAACGTCTACTTTATGGATGAACTGATAGGTAACATCGATGCAGATCTGCGTGATACAATGTGTTCGTTATTAAGAGGTACCATTGATGATAAGGACGTAATGTTCCTTATATCCCACTCTCCAATCAATCAACAGTATCTGGATGGTGTTATTAAGGTCACCCGTACAGCCGGTATATCCGAGTACTCAATAATAAATATATCAAAGTAATATGAAGAAGATTCACGTCAACTGTTCATTTACCCCTGGATTTGACGATAGTTTCGATATAGTATCTCCTGTCGACATTCCTATCATTCTATCAGAGGTCAACCTATGGGAATGGATGAAATATTGGGAAGCAAATGGACCATACGCTTTTGCATGTTTCTATAATATAAATGATGAAGGTAATGCAGAGTATAAAATGTACCAGATGTTAACCTCCACATTTATGAGGGATGGAGACGGGCCAATTCGTCGTGGCTTTGCAGTAACCAAGACATTTAAACTCGTAAGTGATGCCATCCGGGATGCTCTTCAAAAGGGCACTCTGTCCAGAAAATTCATAGTTATCCCACGTGATGGTGTTTATCCTCAATCGAATACTCTTATATCACCAAATAAATTACACAACAATTCATTTTCATTCGTGGAAGAAGAAATAGCAAAACAATAATGATAAGTGTTTCCATCCAAATAACAAAGCAAGAGATTAAGGATTTCCCATTAGAATCCCTTAAAATAGATTCCCGTTGGAGTCATATTATAGATCCCGAGATGGATCATATGTTTAAAACAGTGAAGAAAAAGAAGAAAAAATAATGTGAGGAATGTGTTGTTGATTATAGGTGACACCCACTTTGGAGCCCGTAATAATTCAATGACCTGGCTTAAACATCAAAAGGCTGGATTCGAGGAGATCATCGATTATATAAATACAAACAAGGCAGAGTTTAATAGTCTCACCGTGGTGCATGTGGGAGATTTATTTGATTCCCGTTCAGCTATTAATCCAATGGTATGGCGCGGAGTCGAGGAGTTACTGAATAAGATGGATAATACACTCACTAAAGTATCCGGTCGAATGTATATAATCGGTGGCAACCACGACTATTACTATCCTTGGGAGAGCGATAATAACTTCACCAGTATTAAAATGCTTCCGAAATTTAATAATATAGAAATCGTGGTGGATAATGCAGTTTTCGATCCAAATATTGGTGCATTACTAATACCCTGGTTTGTATTCCATAATAAGCGGATGTTACGGGATGCAATCAAGCATTCATCAAGCCTTACAGATATCATCATTACCCATACAGATCCATTTCATATGGATCCGGATATTCAAAATATCATCAAAGGTCATTGTTTGATTACAGGTCATATTCACCAGCCCAAGGACGAATGGGAAGAAGGAGGTTTGTTGGTTACCGGAGCAACATATCCGATCGATTTTACCGATACAAACTCACAGCGAGGTTTCTGGACACTTATTGATAGTGATGATTTGACTTTCCATCCTATACATTCCTCCATACATTTTCACACCATTAATGAGGATGAACTCGAAAATTGGAAAGATCTTGGTATACAGGAGGATGACTACGTGGAGATCCTTATTAAACAATCCCACGTGGATGATCATAAAAAGACCATTAAGGAACTCACTGATAACTTTGGGGCTATTCTTACGCCTATAGCTGAAACTGAACACATATTATTCGAAAGTACCGATATCCTAAATGTGGATACTGTATGTAAACGAATGCTTCCCGATAAACTAAAAAGCGTCTATCAAAAGATGGTAGACGCCTGTAAAAAGAAAGAATAATGAACTACACGGTTACTGCAAATGCCTGACCGGATGGTGATGTCCAAATAAGTTCTGCATGCCATCCGGTTTTTGATCCCCACTCACCAGAGATTACTTTATATGTTAACGGGGTAGAACATACATCCAACTCACGTTTGGCTTTAAGTTCTGGAGAATTGGTTTTATTCCACTCAACGATCAGGATGCATTTCATCTGATTAATCATAGAGTTCAACCGCTGATAATGCACCATCGAACGCTTATATACATTCTTACGGTCAGGAATGAGTTTGGTATATAGATTTATGCGGCTTTTTTTAGCATTTTGTAGCATATCAATCGCATCATTCTTTAGCTGCATTATATGACGTTGCTTACCTGAATGTGGACTAATATCATATTTATACCACTTGTTACAGAATGGTGTAAGAGATAGTACCATTATATCATCCTCATGAGCTTCCTTCAAGAGCACCTCGTAATTAAGGCGATTACTTGCCATTACTGTATATTGTTGTTGACGCAGCTTCTCCAGGGTGTATAGATTAACGACCGTTCCTGGGTCACCAATTGCTTGTGGGATAGGAGTTTTCTTCATATTATTTGATTTATCTTTCAAATGTAAATGTTTTTTCTTCACCACTTTCGAGTATAAGAACACCAACAACATAAATCTTACTATTCTCGGAGGTCACTGTAATTGTGATCTTCCCTTCACCAAGACGATCCATACTCCTGACTTCCTTATACAAGTCTACATATTTGTTAGCGCGAACCCTGGCCCCTTGCATATTTTGCTTACGGGTCTTGACAATCGAATTGAGATCGATGCGTTTTTCTTTGAGGATTTGAATTTCCTGACGGATTCGCCAAGCTACATCCGACCCATTCGGATATACGGCGAGCGATCTTTTCAGCGAGTTGATAAGAATTTCGTTGAAGTGGAGATCGGACACTGCTTTACGGTACTTGTGGAGTTCCTGCTGGAATTTTTCACGATTTGCAAAATATCGGCGGAATAACGTGTCTGGATTGACATTTTCTACTGTATTCATATAATTTCGATTTAATTAATTTCCTTATAGTTTTTAAGTTCGCAATAAGTATTAACGTTCGTAATAAGATGTTACGCAGTAGTCGGAGCAGTCCCATGCATCGTATATCTTACCATCAATCACGGCAGTGATGTGACCACTGACTCGCACCAGGAACGTGCCTTTTTTATGACTCTTAACCCATTCCTTTAAGGGTTTACGTTCACCAGCCTTGTATGTGACCCTACGGAAGTCGGCCGCGGTAGCTGCTATGTAGATTGCCTTATCGGAATTGGGCATCGTGTAGTTGTCCATACCAACCTTACACATCATCTCGTAGGTCTTCTTCCACGAGAGATCCAGCGCCTTGGAGAATGCTCGGACTACGCAGTCACATTCTGTCCAATTATACGGCTTACCATCTTTGTGGAAGCGCTGCTTGGGATTGGGGTTGTAAAAAATGAAGTTTTTGTTTGCCATATTATTTTCCCTGTATTGCTTCGTTCATCATATCGTTAATCATATCTTCGAGATTCTCTCTATCAAACTCATCATGAATATCGTAATAGGTAATGGATTCGTGATACTCGGCGTCTATCTCATAAGGCTTGATAGTCAATCCGTACTTAAGAATCAACTGCTTAAAGTCCTTCATAAACTCACTCATACGGATCTCGTGAGCCTCCTTGTTGAGTTTGTGTTGTACCGGAGCTATGAGGTTATTGAGCTCGACCTTCATATCCTCATGGGTAAACCGGCCGGGCTCCTTAAGTAAGGAGTTGATTTTACGAGCGGCCTCGGATGCTTTGGAGTAGTAGTTGTAATGCTTGCTGTCTCCGCTGTATCCACCGAACTCATACTTCGTATACTTGGAGTACACGGTGTAGTGTACATCGTTGGCTATGGCTTTGGGTGTACCAATAAACTCATTCGTAGGAATCACGTCTACGTCGCATGAGACCTGGAGTAAGCAGCTGCGCCGTCTGTCCTTACTGAAAATGGGAAATTCTCTATACTTAAACATATCTTTCTTTTATGTCAAATATATATAACTGGCATTCCGGTAAACTTAACAACTATTATATATGTATAGACAAAAAATTAAGAATATGAAACATATAAAAATATTTGAAACTGCCGAGTGGTAATAACGGCATCCCCTCCGATTGGACAGTTCAAGACGCAGCTTAAAAATCTCCTCTATAAACAACGATCTCACCGTCCCCTGTATAACTATTAAGGGACGGTGAGATCTTTTATTAGGGAGCGAATTATCCATCAAAAATCATATAATGTACCACCCTCTCCTATGTTACCCATTTGCGGTACTCCATAAATGATATCACTTTGATTATTTTGATTATTTTGACGTAATTGAGCGAACGATGAGGGTGCAAATTCACGTATCTGCATCAACTCGGCCGGTGATTGGATTCTACCGGATCCTTCTGGTTGGATATCCTGATAGAAGTTCTCATTTTGACCCTTATCTTCCGCACCGGTATTTGCAATGAATTCTTCGAGGAACTCCTTAAATTGGATGGTGTCGTATATAAGTGGCAACTGAATCTGTGACATAACGGTATCATCATGCCCGTAGATAGCAGCGTACGTACCGTTACCATTCTTATCACAGAAACACTTAAGTTCATTGAAGAATATATGGGAGTGATTAATGATGGTTCCTTTGGTATATGCATTACGGAAGAGTTTACAACCGAGCTGCTTCGATTTATAGGTTATCTGAACACCATAACGGAATCTGGTAAGTGCCTCGTTATAGAATTTAATGAAGTTATCCATAGTGAAGTTTGTAGTGAACTCCACATCAGCAAGTTGCTTGAAGTTGGATTTCCACAGGTCACCATAGAGGTTGCTCTCAAAACTATATAGGTATCTATCGTGGTGACAGTATAGATTTATAAACTCGGCTATCGAACGACAACATTCATTATCATCCAGGATATTGGTACGGAAATATCCAATAACCTTAAATATTGGTTTGCGCTCCTCGTCCACTCCTATTAACTTATTGATCTGTACGTTGGTGTAGTCCTCTTGCACGCCAGTGGCAATATCGGTCGTGAACACCACATAGTCTTTTCGTAAATCCATTGGGTCGTAATCCGGATCCCAGAAGAAGCAATCCGCATGTGATACTCCAAGTATTTCCTTATTAACGAAGTGTTTAACAAACCGTTGATTTTTAGTAAGATAACGTTGTGGGATAAGTGCGTTGGTGGCCACCGCGAAGTCACATCCATATTGTTCATTGAATGCTTCTTCTGAACCGAGGTTTGCCACCTTACGTCTACGCCATTCCTCATCACGTTTCTCCCAACATTTCTTCTCCTTGTTCCAGTTAGGCACCTCGTCCCAGTTGGTGGTAAATGGAGCGAAGTCATTTTCACCATTCTCGGCACCAACGAATAAACGACAGAACAGATCCGGACCGTTCTGGGTTGAGGTAATCATAAGTTTTGCGTTTGCTGCATCAATGGTTGGGAAGATATTGGAGTAGAACGGCTCCTGGATATTTGGTGCAATATGGGCGAACTCGTCAAGCAATACACAGTGCAATGTGAAACCGATAGCAGGTTCTGCAACGGTGGTTTCTGTAAGGATACGACATCCATTATCAAATACCACCTCGTTTTCATTCCACTTCTCCACACCGGGTTTGAGGAAGTGAGGTACTTCGAGGAATACCTGTTTAACTTTGGATAAAATTTCCTTAGCTGTTTTGCCCTTATTACCTAATACAATGGCATTTTTATCCGTATTAAATAGGATATACCAAAGTAAGAACATAGCAGAAGATGTGGTATTGTGTGAGAGAATACCGTTGGTGTAATAACGGTGATCTTCGGATTCAACCGATATATCACACATACACACCTTGGTTGGATTCTTTGTCACCTTATGGACGAGCTGTGGTCCATCGATAGTCATTATATAGTCACCGACATGAAAATCTTTAAGGAACTTTTCGTTAAAAAGTTCATCGTAACATATATGGGTATCCGCACCTGATAGTTCATAGTCCTTGGTGCTAACAGTATATATGGAGAACGGTTTAGTCATATGAATCTGGGATACTGGTTGCCAACCGGTATCCGTCTTCACTTCGACACCGTTAAGATCGAACGACTTAATTATCTTTTCGTCATCCTTTTCGAATCGGTCGATAAAACCAATTATAAATATTAGTATGTTAATTAGAAGTCTTATCATATCTCCATTTTTGTTGTCCTGAGTCGTATATCCTATACAGCCCCATATTATCAGTTATCTCAAACTCAGTCATATTTGGATCTGCTCCGTTTTTTACAAGAATATCTTTACGGAATGTGTATCTATGATGGCGTTGAAAATTCTTATCTATATACCAATAAGATGTTGGCTGTTCACCAACGAGATCGAATCCAAGGTTTTTATATAAGTCACCCATAGATATATCGTTGCTGGAAAATGATTCAATTATACATCCCGGATGATCTTTTAAGAAATGCTTAAATAGACGTTCTGCACCATGAATGACCTGGGTTCCACATCTATTACAGTAACGGTAAAGCTCATATGTATTTTCCTTATCTTCGGAATTAAGTACCTTACGCTTACGACCAAACATCATCAGACTTACAAGTTGATCTTTATAATATAATCCCAACCTGATGGATCCATTGACGGAGCCTTGTATATGGTTATTATCAAGAAATTCTATAGCTTCTGTAACTGGTACTTCAAGCGCCTTACACTTACTGGCTCCGATGCGTTCGTTATATATACCCAACCGTGATAGTATAATATTTCGGACAACCTCCGGTTTGTTAACTATCTGGTCCTCCCATATGGTAAGTAACTGGATTCCTTGTTTTCTACATACATCCCATTTTGTATGATGGTAAATTTTAGAAATCCGACTATCAGGAGCCGTTCTATGCCAGTAAATACCATTACATTCTATAGCGAGATTCCGTGATGGAATATATATATCAAGTTCAGTACCTGAAAGTACCTTACGGTTGTTGGTTACATACTCCACAGAGTGGGTATCAAGAATATTTTGTACAAATAACTCTATATTGGTGTTTTTGTTCTTATATATGGTATTTTTAACTGGACATATTTCTGTTTTATATACAAATTTCCTTTCATAATACATCCAGTATCCTATTTCAAACGTTCGTTCCTGACATTTGGCGCATTTTGGATCTGTGCATGAACATTTGAATATTGGTAATCCATCGTGGTGGTCAATGACTTGTATAACTTCTGGATATTTTTTGATTAACTGATTGTCTATATGATCCCGTTTTTGTTTCAGATAGTCTGCGGATGCTATCCTACGGGTGGCACCATACTTTTTCATATTGGTCTCATTGACCTTCTCTTTCACAGCGTCAGACTTCAATGGATTATCCACACCATATCGTTCAATAAAGGTAGACTTCATAGCCTCCGGATTGTTATACCCAGCCTTTCCATACCGTTTAAGTTTGGTTTCCGTGGTTTTTTCCACGCGGCGTTTTACATGATCCTTTCCATACCGAATGGTATTTGTTTTTTCATTTTTCTCACGCACCATGGGGTCTTTCTGGGCACACGTTGGACAACAATACTTTGTGTAACCTTTATTGAAATTTATAAATGTCTTAACCCGACCACCACATATTGGGCATACTGGATGGTCGTTAAAATATAACCAAATACGTTCGGATTGATTTTGGATATCTGGAAATTTTTCAACAAGCATCTCCAAAAAACCAGGGAAATCCCGGTTCAAATAAAAATCGCGATGATATTTATGTGCCCTTATATATTCTATGGATGGGGTATTCATAATATTACTACCTATACCTATAAAATAACAAACAGCAAGGGAAATTTTAATTAACTTATGTTAATTAGAAATATTATCATGTATGAATAATAAACATTTGTCGAGGGTTTCTTTTGGGTTTTTTCTATAATCATATTCCCATATTATATAAACCAAATAACCTTCATCTTCAGCTATTTTCTTTTTTAATTCATCTTTTTTCCATATTTCATGAGCGTATTTACCAATAACTTTATTAAATTCGAACGGTTTGTATAATCTTGGATTACAATGCCAGTAATCTCCATTTATTTCAATAAGAATATTTTTATAACGGAAATCAAATGAATATTTATTTACAAGATACTCTGTTTCACCATCATATTTTGACTTAATATCATTAATAATTTGATTTGCTATATGACTTTGTGCTATTTTTGATTTTCCAAATGCTTCATGCAGTGTTTTTTGCCATTTTATCTGACGTTCTTCGAATTTTTTTTGGCCTTCTTCGTCACCATATTTTTTTATACATTTTTCTAATGTAAAGGAACGTTTTTGATATTCATTCGTTAGTTTTTGTTCGGCTTCCTCGATCGAGTATCCTTTATCCAACCAATATTCAATACATAATACCTGATTTTTAGGGTCCTGTAATATTTTAGTTACATTTGATTTATGTTCATTGAGCATCCTTAAATGATCTTCGTGGGAAAGGTTTGGATATCTCAACTCATAAAACTCTATGCATTTTGGTGAACGTTGTTTGCGTTCCAAATCGGTTGTATTCTTGGAATGTCCTGGATTTTTATCACCAACCAATTTTGGTTGAGATACCTGATGTTTTTTTAACCAATCATCGAGCATCTTTTGACGTTCCTCCGGTGTTTTATCTGGATATTTTCGTTCATAGAACTCGATACACCCACCATTGGTTGATCTCATATAATCGTGGAATAATCTCTCCTGTTCATTAGTGGGAAGATCTGGATATTTATTAATCCAGTATTCGATATGTGTTGGTTGGTTCTTTTTATAATTTTCCTGAAATTCCACAAGCATCCTTATGTGTTCCTCGTGGGATAAGTTAGGGTAGTGTAGTTCATAGTACTCCACACTACCCTTATTGCGTGCCTTCCGGCGTTTCATTGCAAGTATTTCACATTCTTCCTGTGTTCTGGAAGGATCCTGTTTTTTGTAATACTCCCATCTTAAAATGCTGTCTTCCGGATTTTTAACCCACTTTGCTCCTTTTTTGCTTGGCATATAACTTATCAATTATTTTATAAAGTCGATACTTGATTTTCCACTTAAATGAGGTATCGCAGCAATTCCATATCTCATAGAATGGTATTTCATATGTATCTTCATTTATATAATAATTTGATAGGTTTATTTTTTTAGCTAATAGGCAATCTTCTGTAGAAATATTTACTAACACTTTGGAAATGAAGAAGTTGCACTTTGCGGACTGCCTTGCTGCGCGGTAGATCGTCAATTGATGATCGAGGAGTAACTGCAGGTACCTTTTTTGGTAATCACGTAATGTGATATTACGGATACCTAATGGCGTCATCGTCTTGGCATACGTCTCGATGAAGTAAAAGATATCATTTGCACATTTCTTCCATTCGTCAGCTTCCTCCTTGGTGTGGACAAATACCAAATCTGGTTTGAGAAGTTTAACATTATTCTCGTAGAATGGGTTAGCTACCAGTCGTTTACCCTTTGATAGACCTTTAATAGCCACATCAAGGATCTGCGTAGTCCATTGAATAGCCTGTGATCGTTGATCTCCCTTCATCTCCTTAATAGGATTGAATGTGGATTTCAATGAAGACGGCTTTCGTAATTGTTGTGAATTACCTGCTGATTCTATAGGATTTTCAATAATTGGTGGCATAGTATATAAATTATAAAAAGACCCTGAGACCTTTTTCGTTATTTAAATTGGGTATATTCGGGTTTCTTACCACGTTTACCCTTAAAATTTGTATCGACATTATCGTGGAAATTATCATTATATAACTCCTTCAATGAACGAAGTATACCTTCACCCTCCTGAATATCCTCACATATATTCTTCAACCATTCCCTAATAGGTTTAAGACCAATATATGGAGAGTATACGGTTACCTCCGGTGAGTATACAATAGGACAAGGAAGGAATCCGTGATAGTTTGGACGTTGAAGTTTATATGGTTTGATAAGGATACGTCCATATGGGTGCTCAATGTTAGTATCTTTCTTATCAATGATATAACATACTAATGTACCATATTCTATATCTTTTTCAACATAATCTTTACATTCACCACCTATAATATTCATACAGGATGTCCAGTCTCGATTGGTTGACATGCCGGCAATATCATATGCATGATTGGAAATGACAATCCAAAGGTCATTTGAAGATATGGCTGATTTGATATTCTTACTTAATCTAACCGGATCAGCTGAAAATAAATCCAATGCATTTATATTACCTTTGCCTGTTGGGATAGTATCTTTTGCGATAAGTTTACCAATCTTTTGACCCTTACGTACTTTGACGTTTCCTTGTTGGTCCTTAAATGCAACATCAACAATACCACCGATGTAATCCCATTGGTCTATCCATTGTCCACGCTCATCCAAGACAAGAGCAACTATGTTTTTAATGGCCTCACGGTTGGTGGTCCAATACGATTCAGACCCTGCAGATGCAGTATCGTCGGCAGTTACGTTAGGAGTTGGTCCTGTATATGGTAGATATAAACGATACTTATTACGGGATTCATTGCCGCCGTGAGATAATATATATTTTTTTAATTCATCCCAGAACGCCATCATATATGCCTCATATTTCTTATTACGTTTGATTTTAACGTATTCACGAGCCAGATCCAATGAAATAGCCTCTACGATATAATTATATAGTGAAATCATGACGATCTATGAATGTATTTTTATTATATAATAAACATTGAATACTGGTTTGTATTGATGTAACATAAAAGAAATCAAGACATATGAGATATCAACTCCTACGTACATCACCATATCTTTCCGGCCAAGCCCGCTGGGATATACCATTGTATTATCATTACGATAATGGTGAGCACGTTATAGATACTCCTGAATTACATATAGTACCCCTGAATGAAAACCTTGTATTTAATGAGGATAACGATAGGGATACACTTCATTATAGCCATCTTGAAAATCTGAAATACCTATATGATAGAATGGGTGATGATTTCTATTCAGCAGCTGGTGAATGGAGCGGTGATAAATGGTTATATAATGGAGGAAATAATCTCGATCCATACTCACATGTATTCATTATGGGTACTCGACGTATGCGTTTTGAGAGGTATCAAAAACAGTTCTCATTTCTTTGTCCATTATGGATATCCGAGGAAACCGACCCTTCAAAGTTTTCATTCGAGGTATCAGTAAAGGTGGTGGGAGAAGAACGTGACCATATAGCTCGCCGTGTATTTTCATTATCCCCCGAGTTATGTTCCTATATGTCCGGGTTCCTTAATAAGAGTGCGCGATATATTGACCCTGACCCAAGCGAGTATCCGGATCCATCATTAGCTCCATATATGGGTGTTGATGATAGCTTATTGAGTATCAAATTTGATCCGGATGAGGCGTTCATCACAGGTATTCAGGTGGATGCTGCAAAGTATACCACAAAGGATATTTCATACATCATTGATGCCTTACTACGTAGGGAAGTTCCTATGATGGAATTTGATAATACCCTATTGTTTAACTTCAAGGAAAACCATATTATTGCACAGCAACTTATCAATCTCAATTTTGTGTTTAATATGGATGATATCTCATTCTTTCTTAAAGATGCATTACTGGGAAAGAATATTACTGTATCCATCAGGGTAAAATATGATGATTCCTACCTACCAATAAAGGATCTCTATACCAACTATACAAATATTCCGGTATATCGTATTGATACTGGTGAATTAAGTAACGAATATAATGTATATGATTATTTGGGTGACCATAGAATCATAGATTATGTTCAGGCCAATAAATTCACTCAACCAATATTTCATTGGTCAATGGTGGAGAATCCCGAGTTTATATATAACTTCTATGATGGATTTGCTCCAGTATTTCTTGGTGGAGAATCCGAACCTCATAAGATTCGTGGACGATATTACGATCAAGCTGATATTTCACAGGATGTTAGTACTGTATATAACAATGCATCTCATTGGTGTCATTATACCAATTATACCGGTCTATCGGTAGCGACTGTTGCTAACCGTATGTCGTATGCTCATATTCATCCAGAAAACCTATACTCTAAACTTTATTTTAACGAGGATTCAATGATTGCATACTTGAATAATAATCGTTATAATATGATGGATGTTCGTTGGAATGTCAACGGAACCACAGAGGAGATTGATGGTGTAACCTATATCGGTGCAGGTGATGTGACTATATATATGGCCAATATAATAGTTGATCAGGATGTGATGGATAATCTATTCGGGCAAGGTGTACATCGGGGTATGAAATACGAATACAATCAGGACGATAAAACATTTCTGATTGACTTCTATTCAACAGATGAATCCACGGCAACACTTAAGAATATATCGGATTACTTACCTCCTTATACAAACCCGATGAATTCGTATATTAAGATATTCCGTATGCTTGAGGCGTTAGCAAATGCTTGGATTCCTCCATATAGAATTGAGTTCTCGAGGTCTATTATAACGGAGGTGGTGCCGCCTGTTGGTGATGAACATCCAACCGAATTAAACATGTATCAGGATAACCTTGCGAATAACTTTGTATTGAGGTATACCGGTCGTCTCTGTCCAATGTTTATAGATCCAACACACGAGTACTATCGTAATATAAACTTCCCATATAGACAGTGGGGTGATATTAACTCCAAGGATGTTCAGTATTACAATCGTATGTTAAAGACCGGATTTAATCCTAATTATCCAAGCATTGGATATTATACATATCTTGCGGAACAAGATAATACTTTACGACCTGATTTTTATAATGGATGGGAAGGTGATGTAACTTGGAAAAATGATGGGTGTATCAATGTATTACCTGAACGATATATCACTACATTTCTTGAAGATAACCCGGTTCCATATACAGAGCAAACTGAAGAACTTAAGTTCTGGGAACTATTATATAATCATATTGCCACATTGATGGATAAGACGGAACTATCCCTTTGGTTCAAACATTGGCTAAAAGAGATATATCAGATCGAATATAATTTCGATTACCCAAATGACCACAGTGTGGATGAAATATTATACACGGTTACATTTAGATTGAGATAAAAAACATATAAATATTTATGGCAGACAATATTAATTTCCTACAAGGTATACCAATCCCACGATTCGGAGGAGATTTTGCACAGCAATTCACAGATTTCTGTAAAGCTGTTAAAAACAACTTCGAGCGTCTTATATCCATTCAATATACAAAAGGTAATGATGGAAATAGTGTGGAGGCTCGGAAGCTTATTATTGATGTCAACCTGGGTGACACTCCTGATGCAGACCCTCTATCCGTGTTAGGATATGGATTGGTAAGCACTATCTTTGGTAATGGTGCTTTTAAAGGAGATAATTATGGACCTGAAGATGATTATCATGATGGGCTCAATAATCCTTGGCAGGGTGTTCATAATAAGAAATGGATTCTCGATAGACTTGAAAATCCAGATGAAGATCCAACCATAAAGCCAATCGCCCCTGTATTTACTTTTGATGATACACAAAATCCGGGTGGCCATCATTCGATTCCTCAGATTTTGGATGATAACAATGAGGGATTCAAGGTTAACGTAGTTGTGGATGAACATAATGGTAAAGCATATCTCGCAGTACCTTATGTGTTTATTGATGGACGTATTGAAGACCTTAATCGCTATATCAAAAATCATGCAAATGCCAATGACATATATAAGAACTTCTATGACTTTTCGACTGTAGTTTATGGTACTGCTGAATACAATGGAGAAGATGATGTAGAAAATTGGAAGTGGACTCTTTGGCGTAATGACTTGGTGCCCAAACTGTATTTCGACGATAATGTCAATGAATTCTGCTGGCAGGTTAATGGCCAGCAAACCGGTGTAACTGCACAAGGTATCAAAGGTGGTGATGGATATACTCCTCAATCTCTTATGGCTTTGGGTTCACGCACAGGCGATATTATCACTATTGACAAACTTCAGGTGATTGATACCAATGGTAATGTTGACTATGTTGAGAGAAACAGTACTCAGGTACCAGTTGTGGATAATACCAACAATGTTGATGTAATGACCCTGGTGTGGCAGGAAGATCCATCAAATTCCAATAAGAGTGTGGTGATTCGTAATATCGATTTTGTATTGGTATTTTACGGAGCATCTAACCATACTGATGAGGAAACAGGTAATCCACCCAGCAATTTTGCATTCCTTGGGCGCCCTATTATACGTGATAATGGTACCGTGATAATATCGTGTGCTCATAACGAGTCAGACAATATATTTGATGCCATCCATAAACAAGTACTTCGCGACTATCTTAATAATATATATAACTGGAACAATGGTGGTACCCATTATGCTGATTTGCGTGGTTTATACATTCCAGCTTGCAAAAATGATGTTACAATTCGCGATAAGGCTCATATGACATATAGTGAGCGTGATTTGGATATACCAAATGGGCAGAATCCAGATGCCTGGACTAAACTACGCACATCTCCAGTATTGATGGATAAAACCCATTCAAGTCAAACGAATGAACCTTGGTCAGAATCCGGATCCCACGTTGGGGACTGGAGAGTGGATTATAATCTTAATGTGACTGGCCGTTTGGATGTTGGGGGTGATATCAATACTCAAGGCAATCTTGGTGTTCAGGGCAATACCATTATTCAGGGAGGTTTAACCGTTGGTGGTGATACATATCTTCAGGGTAATATCACGGTACAGGGACAATTAACTGCACAGGGTGGCACATTCCGTCCTATTAAGGATACTCATATGGCTGCTATCAGTCAATTTAAGGATATTCGTTGTGAAATTAGTAGGAATGTTAATAATTGTAGTGACACGGCAGGAGGTGACGATCCAAAAGGTATTATATATAACACCAAACTGGCAACAACCCTTAATATCCGTATTGGACGTGTGAGTAGAATACAGGGATTACAGGGCAATCTTGCCTGGGAACCTAATCAAAATATAAACACAGCAATTCATAAGGCGGTTGCAATGTATGGATGTCAGGCAAATTATAGCGCGCCAAATAATACACAGGGTATGTGGTATGATCGAGACATTAATTTTGCAACATCAATACAAGGCGTTACCAATAATATTACAGGAGATTCAGCTCGCCATAATGGGCCAAAGATGTATGATGTGATTGAGTATAACATTCCAATATCTATTGCAAAGATATTATATACTCATGTTAAATGTAAGTCTCAAGAGCATGGCGAAGGTGAAAATCGATACTATGCAGTACAATATGATTCGGGATCCCCTACTGTACAACACAGGACATTCAATGGTGGTGATATATATCAATTACAGGGAGCTGGTGATGTATTTAATACCCCATCATTCAGGATTCAGGAGTATGAAGTCGGTACTGCTAACCCATCCGATAACTATATGCCAGCGTCAGAAGGTTCATCAGTACCAGCAATAAATGGTTCTGTATCTGCATTGACCGATAAGTTTGGGAAATTTTCTGGTAATTTCCACGGGATTCAAGGCACTCTTGATTATATGGGTACAATAATAAATTACTATGTGGATTTCTATATTCGTATATTCGAGGCTGCTGCTGTTCAACAAAGTATAATATCTGCTACGAATGTAAACACCACGATTACCATATTACCAGTTGGTTACATTAGTTTTATAAATCCAGATGATCAGTACACATATAGAGCTCCAATATATGGAGGTGTGGCTGTGAAAAATTACCTACCAAAAACATTAAATGGGTTATTGTTCTCGGTGTAATCAAGATTCCCAGTGCATGATCAATTTAATATTGTAAATTAAAAAGATATATTATGCCAAATTCAACATCAAGAGAAGGGGCTTTTAAGGATTCAATGTCATTGAATGGAATTATAGCTGAAACACTTAATTTCAAAGCTAATCCTAATATATGGGATATAGTTACCAACAAGGTTATTACGGTTGATAATTCGGATGTAATGTCATATTTCTCATTATTTGTGCGTGATTATACACCAGATGTGGATGCAGATGATACACCAGTAGTGCGTCCTCTTGGTGAATCAGCAGATGGGGAAACAGATCATAATTATACCATTGATAATCTCACGCCAAAGAAGACCATCACATCCAATTTCAATGATATTACACAGAATATCAGGTTAGTAGATGACAATCTTAAGATTTGTGCAAATAACTACGAAGAAGGAACCTGGAAGAAACTGAATGATGGTAGTGTATGGTGGGAATCGTTTAAACCCCCATATATCACAATATTTCAAAATGAGGGATATATAGACTATACCAGATTTGAAAACGTTCCTTGTAAAAATGCTTGGAACAAAAATATGGGTGTCATTGACTACTATCACGGTGTGTCATTGGATGGCCTTTTAATATTCCCATACGGTCCAGCTATCATATCTATGCCTAATAATTCGATTCCAGACGAATATGGTCCTTATTATAGGGATGCATACGATGATGATATAGCAGATACTCCTGGTAGTGGTGGTATAAATCATGAACGTTACTATACAAGATATGGTAAGATACTCGGATCAATGACTGCCCACACTATTGGTATGGTAAGTGTTATTGGTGAGACGTCAATTATAGATGATGATTCATTGCATTATAATGACGATGAGGTATCAAGAACAGATCAATGATGAAAGTGTCACTCGAGATTAAATATTAAATACATCAACTTTATTATATAGAAAGTAACAGCAATGTTGCCATAAGAAATAAACATTTACGTCTATGCAAGTTTACAAAGTTTTGTCCGGACTCGATTTCTCCGGTAAGTTGTTTGAAGCCAAGGCTCAGACCGCTCTTGGTAATGAATTAGTTAATAAATATCGCGCTTTCGTGGTGGCCAATCCTGCAACTTGCAGCACCGTGAATGCATTTCTCCGTGAGGCTCGCAATCTTTCCTACGATAGTGGTATTACCGCAGTAGTGAATAAGATTATGGAGGAACTTGATGCCAATCGTTATGGTTGGGCACTCGCCAGTGTTTGTGAAGGTATCTCCAATAGCCAATCCGTTGGTAACTATCTCCAATTGCGTGCTGTTGAGCAGGTTAAACCTATGCTTGAGATGAAGGAAGATGAGATCGTCTCCTATATCAAATCCGGTGCACTTAAGAACGTTATGTATGTCGAGGCATTCCGTAATATCGCACGTTCTGTTTATCGTGAACAGCCAGTGGTCGAATGCTCCGAGCAGTACACAGCTATCCATCCTATTTCGTTTGTTGTGGAATCCGAAGGTTCTTATATCTTCCACGCCGGTAATTCCATCTTCAAGACCAATGCAGAATCCATTGTTGAGTGTGATCGTCGTGACGTTAATAACGATTTTATCATGATTGCTTCTATGCTTGAAAGCGGTATCTGTAAGTATAATGAAGGTGCTCTTCTTATGGAAGTTGCAAACCGTCAATATAAGGTGTATGAGGAAAATGAAGAGGTGAAATGCACTATCACTTCCGAGGGTAAATCCACCGAATACACTGTCGATCAACTTCGCGAAAATAACAATTATCTCGTTCAGGCTACTCCAATGAATCTCCGTGCTCGTCGTGCCGCTATGCTCGAGTCTTTTGCAAAAATTGTTGAGAACTTCAAGTCCATTGCAATCCTTAACAATGTATCTATTATTAACGGTGCTAACGATCGCTTTATTGTTATTGAGAATAACGGAAATGCATACGCAAAGATGCTCAGCACTAACCATACAGCTCCTTGGGAAGCCAAGGGTAATATCGCACAGGTTGTTGAAGCTGTCAAGAAACACACTCGTCTCGACGTTACCAAACTTTACGAACAGGCTATTGGTACTGCTGTAGAAGCAGCCAAGGAAAAAGAAGGCCAACAGGTTAAAGAAAACCTCGAAAAGACTGAAATCGAGAAACGTAAAGAGAAAATCGCTGAACTTACCGAAAAGTACAAGGATGATCCAACCCGTCTTGCAATGCTCTCTCAAGTCGCTGCAGAACTCGCTCATATCTCCTAACCGATACTATACGAAACAAAAAAGGCTCCTCCACGAGGGGCCTTTTTTATTTATGCTTAACTGTATCTTATGCGTAACTTAAGTGTTTACGACTGGTCTCTTATATGCGGCATTTTTTGGGGTTTTAAGATTTCGCTAAATATATACTAATTAAATTCTGTTATTGTGACCCTCAGGGTCGGTCTCTATTGTGCTGCATCTTCGTTGCGTTCCGGCTACTGTGGCCGGCTTGTTGTTAGACATTGTTCTATTTTTACAATTATATATAACCGGACGCACAACAATCTTAACAAAAAAATTTATTTTTTATATAACAAAGAAATATTAAGTACAATATAATGGGTGTAGAAGTCATATTAAAGAAGAAGGTATACAATCCATCATTGGATTCTGGTCCCGGAGTTGTGGTTTTCGATAAATCAGCCAGTAAGATATGGGTTGGTGGAGAATGCTATAGCTCGGAAGTGATGGATATTTCATACAATACCACCACTAAAGTTCTGCTAATAACCAAGTTTGATGGAACTGCCATAACTCTTAATTTCAGTACATTTGAAACTACTGGTAATAAGGTAACAACTCTGTCATCGGCATCAACTGATACCCAATACCCATCTGCCAAGTGTGTGTACGATAGCATCCGTAAGAAACCGGTTGTTGTCTGGGAAGCAACTACTACGGCACAAGGTATACTTGCCAGTGAAACTGATATCTCGGCAACTCCAAACTGGCATCTTACCGATCTTGATATGACACCATTCAAATATGTTGAAATATATATCAAGGCCGGTGGTAGTGCCAATGTCAGTTATACACCTTCCATTGTGATCGAAGTGGACCTGAGCGATATGAATAAATCCACATTTGGCCACTTCTTGGGTTCCGCCGTTGTGCAGGCTCCTAACGATAGGAATAGATTACTTGCAGTTTCCGTTGCAGTATCCGAGGATAAAACCAGCGTGGTATTCAGTAGGTGCACATCCATTTATGGTACAGCAGCAACTGATGCCAATAACAATGGAAGAATTATGTATAAAATTGTTGGTTATTACGATTAAAAACATCCGACTCGATTATGTCAATGTCTAATAAAGAATTTAACCTCAAAAGAAAGTCATTCAATGCATCAACCGATAGCTTTGACGGCCTATTGGTATTCGATCCATATACCCATAAAATATACCTTGCTGGTGATTGCTTTAGTTCGGATGTGAAGAATGTATCTTTTAATCAGACACTCAATATACTTACTATAACCAAGACAGACGATAGTACTATTAATATCGATCTGAATGTTTTTGAAAGTCCAGGTAATAAGGTGACTAGTATATCTGCAGAGTCAACCGATAACGAATATCCTTCGGCCAAGTGTATCTACAACTTATCTCAAAGTAAAGGTGAGGTGATTTGGGAAGCCCAGACAGTGGCCCAAGGTATCCTTGCTGCAGAAGCTGATATATCACAGAATCCGACTTGGCAGCTTACCAACCTCGATATGTCCGAGTATCAATTATTGAAACTATACGTACGTACCGGTGGTAGTGGTAGTGACTCCACTGCATCCTCTGTAATACGGCTTCATTTGGGTGGAATGAACTCCAGTCCATTCGGACATTTTATCGGGTCTGCTATTCTTCAAAACCCTAATAATAGAAACAGATTGACTGCATTGACCGTTATGGTATCCCAGGATAAAACCAGCGTGTTCTTCAGTAGGTCCACATCACTCTATGGCACAGCAGCAACCAATGCCAACTCAGATGGTCGTGTATTATATAAGATCGTTGGATATAGAGGCGATATAAGTCATAATTTTCAAATTGTTGGTCCCGGTGAGTATACCGGTAAAAATATCCTCCTAAAATCCACATACGATAACGAGGAAGTCGTTTCTCAATGGTCTATCGTGAGTGGTAGTGAATATGCTGTGATTAATCAGTGGGGCCGCGTGGATATCGTCCCCGGCACTGTTGAACAGAATATCATTGTGCAGGCTCAATATGGCACCTGGACTGACCAGAAAGTGATAGAAGTAACATATAATAACCAGTTGGTTATACATGGTCCGGGTACAATCACCGGTACTACCGGATCGGTCGTTGCTCTATATAATAACAGTGGATGTGTTCCGGTATGGTCCATAACCAGTGGAAATGAAAACGCAACTATTGACGAATATGGTAAAATAACTGTTTTACAATCCGGTGATATCACTGTGCAGGCTGTATATGATGGTTATACAGCCACCAAGAATATAGCACTCGAATACCAGCCCGGAACCACACAGGAAACAACAATCAATCCGGATGGTTCAGTTACTACCACAACCACTACAGAAACCACAGACCCACAAACCGGTGCTACCACCACCGAGTCACAATCCACCACAACTAATGCTGATGGTTCAACAAGCCAAACCACTACAGAAACCACAGAGAATCAAGATGGGTCCTCGACAACTACTTCCAATACCACCAATAGCGATGGTACCTCATCCTCCACAGAATCCAGTACATCTGCTCCGGATCCAACCACCGGTTCGGTGACCACAGAATCCAACACCACCAACTACGATGAGAATGGTGATATATCGGGATCCTCGGAGAATACGACAGTGGAAAATACGGATGGATCTTCCAGTTCCACCACAACCAACTACGACGCGGCTGGTGATCCAACCAATACAGTTAATCAGAATACGGATACCAGCGGTAATAACTCTACTCAAAATATCGACTATGATAAAGAAGGTAACCCAAAAGTTACTGGATACGATATTGATACATCTGGTGGTTCAACCGGTGAAAAGGCATTTAATCAAGATGGTGTGAATACTCAGTTCTATGGTTTTGATACAACTGATGGTTTCAAGATGCATATGCACTTTACCATAGACTTTACACAACAGCCACCTAATCAGGACCAGAACCACCACAACATTCTTACAATGAAACGCGCCACACCAGAACCTTGGTATGGTTTCCAATTGCGTCATTCGAGTACTAATAAATCAATCATATTGGGTACTCAGTTTGCTACCGGTAGTAATACAAATACAACCATAAACCCATCAAGGTACGTCTCTACAAACGTTGCAGAATACGATATAGAGATTACCTACGATCCAACAGCCACAGGTAATAAATTCATTGCAACCGATTTGATTAGTGGCACAACCATATTTCAATCCGATAAGGTATTCCCAGATATTCCTGAATTACAATACCTTACCGTATGTATTGGTTATGCGCAAGATGCCAATGGTGATCCGTATCGTTATTCCAATATCAATGTGTCGGAATTTGAATTAACCAAACTCTCAAGATTGGTTGAGGATCCGGTGATTTCCTGCGATGGTGAACATGTAACCATTACCTGTCCAACCCAGAATGTTGATATATATTATAGACTGAATCAATTGGGAGTATTCTCATTATATACAACTCCCATCAATATATCAGCAGATACTGTTGTGGAGGCGTATGCAACCAATGGTGCCAATATAAGTAACACCGTGATGGAGACTTGTATATATGATGATGGTATTGAAGAACCCATCATTAACTGCGATGGTGAGGTAGTCGATATCAACTGTGAAACACCGGGTGCAGATATATATTATAGGTTGGACCAGACTGGTAACTACGTACTTTATACAGATCCATTCTTTATCAATGCAACTACTCTTGTTGAAGCATACTCGACTATCGATGGAAAGGTAAGTGAGATTGTGAGTAAGAACTGTATATATGTACCAATCGTATTGGATGAACCTGTGATTTCCTGCGATGGTGTTCAGGTGGTGATTACCTGTGATACTCCTCGTTCCGAGATATATTATAGATTGGATGAAGTTGGCTCGTTTGAACTATATACCAACCCAATACCAATCTTTGCTGATACTGTCGTGGAGGCTTATTCAACTTATAATCTCCAAACAAGCGAAACTGTTAGCGAGACCTGTATATATGAACCAGCACATGATTATAGTCAGGATTACCTTACATTTAGGGTATTGACTGATGGTTACATTAACTGGAATACTGTTGGTACAGGTCAGGCAAAGACTATTCAATATAGTTTGAATAATGGAGCGTGGACTTCCATCACAGCAAGTTCTACAACTGAAATACCGGTGGTTGCCGGTGATGTGGTGAGATTCAAAGGCACCAATACATCATACGCAAAGGATAAGAGCAACTACTCTGGCTTTGGTGGAGATGGTACTGATATACCAGGAGCCGCAACATTTGACGTTGAAGGTAATATAATGTCGTTAGTATATGGAGATAACTTTATTGGGCAAACTACATTGAGTGGAACATATAACTTCTGTTCCATGTTTAAATGTTGTGGTGTTGTATCAGCCGAGAACCTCGTACTTCCTGCAACTACTCTAACCAATTTCTGTTATCGTGCTATGTTCAGTAAGGCACACTCACTGGCTGTTCCACCTGCATTACCAGCCACCACACTATCCCAGGGTTGCTATTACTATATGTTTGAAGAGTGTCCATTCTCTTCTGCTCCCGATCTTCCGGCATTGACTATCGCCAACCAAAGTTACTATTATATGTTTGTAAATTGTAGCAACCTTAATTATATCAAGTGTATGGCTACAGGCGGTATCAATAATACCAACTGTGGTAGTTGGGTTAAGGGAGTAGCTGCAACAGGTAACTTTGTTAGAAATGGTAGTACTTTGTGGTCAAGGGGTATCAATGGTGTACCAACCAGTTGGACGCTTCACGACGACATGATTCTATATGCTCCTGAAATTTCATTTGATGGTGAAGAGATAGATCTTAGCTGTCAAACAACAGATGCAACCATATATTATCGCTTAAATGGTACCGGTGCATACTCTGTATACTCAACACCAATCCTGATAAGTGAAGACACAACTGTCGAAACATACTCACAGGTGGGTAGTAAAACAAGTGCTACCGTGACACAGACCTGTGAGTATGTCGAGGAGACTCCATACGAGAAATCCAACAAGACTCTTGGTACTTGGAGTTATAACAATCAAACCATAACAACTCCATTCTCAATCAACCGCGAGGATAGTCATTCATCTAATTATACAAAGGGTACTTTTAACTTCGAGACGAGTTTTAATCTCCACGACGTTAATCCTGCATATCTGTGGTTCCAACATGCGGACCAGTCAGCTGCTGTTTATGTGGATGATGTGTTGGTTGAAAAGCATTGGGGCGGTTATACAGCATTCTTCGTGGATATATCAAGTGCAATCCATAGAGGAACCAACCACATCAAGGTTGCATTGAAGAATAATGAGGGTAACTACCTTGCCCCAGCCTCCGGCGACTTCAACTTCAATGCCACACTTGGTAATGTAAAATTATTTACAAGTCCTGTGTTACCAGATATGAAGTATGGTTATGACGGCTTCCATATTACATCGAACGTGACCACAGTAGCAGCCACCATATACGTGAGGACCACTGTCCCATTGGGAGCTTCTGTTGTTTGTACAATAGATGATGGAACATTTCATTGGACAGATACCAAACCAAGCACCGGTGAGGAGATGACGTTCAATACCACTATCCAGAATCCGCATCTTTGGAATGGCAAATCCGATCCACACCTCTATACAGTGACTATGGAGATATATAAGGATAACGAACTATACCATAGATACGAACGTCCCTATGGTTTGAGGTTCTATAGCTATGTTATCAACCAAACAGTCGGTGGCCAACCATATACAGGATTCCTACTTAATGGATCTCCCTACCAGCTGCGCGGTGTCTGTATACATGATGATTTGGTTAATAAGGCCAATGCACTGAACGATGCGGATTATACACAACAGTTTGCCATCATCAATGAACTTGGATGTAACTTCTTACGTCTTGCTCACTATCCACATCCAAAAGAGGTGTATGATAAGTGTGACGAGTTGGGTATTGTGGTCCAAACAGAAGCACCTTGTGTTAACAAACTTCAATCCACGATGCCGGAGGATTACTACACCCATCTTACCACACAGTATACAGATATGGTTAACCAGCACTTTAATCACCCTTGTATAATGTTCTGGGGATTGAGTAATGAAACCACGACCGATGATAAGGACTTTGGTAAGGCAAAGATTGAGGAATATACAGCTCTCATCAAATCAATTGATACAGAGCGTATGGTTGGTTATGTGATGTCGCATAGTTACAATAATCCATATACATACTACAATAGTCCTACCGGTATTGATTGGCTTGGATGTAATATATATGTTGGTTGGTATATCGATAAGGCATCCAATAATCCAACTTCGCAGTTGAATACCCGTGTTACCAATATTATAACAAATGCCGGTAAGGCACTCGCATTCTCTGAATATGGAGCTGGTGGAACCCAAAATTGCCACTCTGAGGATCCTCAAACAACCACCACAAAGGGTAACTACGAACGTCACGATATAGAATACCAGATGTGGCTACACGAAGGCCACGTGGCTGCTATCCGCAACTTCCCACAATTGCTCTTTACCTCCGAGTGGATGTTATTTGATGTGGCCGTGGCAAGCCGTAATGAAGGCTATACTATCTGCCCGGATGGTGAAACTGTATCCACCTTGGATTCATTACGTCGTTTGAACGATAAAGGCCTTGTGGAACGAGACCATGTCACCAAGAAGGATTCGTTCTATATATATAAAGCCGAATGGAGTTCTCAGCAGTTTGTCCATATATGTGGTAAGGACTACACCAGAATGGTAAATCGCGCTATTAAATGCTACACCAATGATGGATCATCCCTCTCATTGTATGTTAATGATGCATTTATTGAAACTGTGACCGTAACCGACCATATAGCAGTATTTACTCCAAGGACATTCTCTTCCGGGGATGTTGTAAGAGTTACTGCCGCCAATACAAATGATACATTTACTTTCGAGTAGTGTTTTCGAGTATTATAAAATCTCCTCAATAAACAACGATCTCACCGTCCCCTGTATAACTACTAAGGGACGATGAGATCTTTTATTAGGGAGCGATTTATCGCGCAAAAATCAGGTATTATTCCTCTCCATCATCTTCTCCATCATTGTAGGAGATATCGAAATGATCAAATGTGATGTGTACTGAGTGATCCAGAATATCGGTTTCCACGTTAACTCCACCGGTACCACAGCCTCCACGAGCATGACCGGATTTGAGTGATTCTTCGTAGCAGTACTTGATACAGTCGATGATCTGTTTCTCACTCGGAACGGCTGATTTACCACCTTCACCGGAGTATGCCCATTTCCAACCGGTGAGCTCCATCATCTCGCGGACTTCCTCAATGTCAGTCTTATCATCCTCATCGTCCGGATCCTTATATTGCAGACTTTCGAGACATTTATTGAAGTTGACATCGAACGCCTTGTAGTCTTCTTCATTGAGGAATTCTGTGATATTCCTACTCTCAAACTCTTCGCATTGTTTACGAATAATGAGGTACTCGATGAGATTATTGATGGTACCACTTACAGGGGCCACATCTTCTGTTTTTTGATTAAGATACTCTTGTCTTGTCATATTGATTGAATTTTATCTATTACGTTTCTTTGATCCGTGATCGTTGGTGCTCCGGAGTTGCTCACCGGTAAGTACCCTGATGGGAGTCATAAAGTGAATTGCCTCAAGATAGAAGCTGAGACTGTTTGCGATGTTTGTGAAAATCTTTTTTGTGTTCATTATGCTGTTGGTATTTGAGTGACATTTGCTTTAACATCTGTGCAACCATTCTCCGGTTTGCAATTCGAATATTGCCGTTTGAAATCTGCCTGAAACTCACCGGTGAGTATCTCACGATTCATCTTTTCCATATTATCCTCATACTGCTGACCGTGACCTGTAAACGTTGAACATATTGTGACTGTTGTACCTGATATAACAATGTCTGTTGCTGTCGTTATGACGGATCCATCCGGAAATTCTTTTGTGTAGTTTGTCTCCTGCGATGCCTTAACAAGGTCGTTTCTGATTTCATCGAGCAGATTACGTCCACATCCGATCAGTTTGATGGTGAGTTTGTATTTCATATGTCGTTAATTTAATTATGCTCGGGATAGAAGCAGGCGCGGATTTCCTCGTCAGGAATGGAGTACTTGTCCTGAAGTTTCCAAACCTTGTTCTGTATGGTGTCCGCGTCCTTGCGGTTGACCTTAATAATCAATCTCTGCCAGAAACAGATGCTACCCAGGATAACTACCAGTGCGATAAGTGCGATTGAAATGATTGCTTCCATATTGTTATTTGTTGATTTGGCTTTTAAGATACTTGATAGTACTTTTGATTTTTCTGGTGATGTTGTTCCCGCTGTAGTAATATTGCGGAGGATATTCGCCTGGATTTTGCTGTTCCCACTTGGTCTTGTACAACTCACTTATGTACGACTCGTCCAAAGAGCGGAGGATGATTTCAAGGTCGTACCTGCTCATCTCGATGGTTACTCGCTCGTTCCGCTTTTCTTTCGGAAGGTCTCTTTCAGTTATTTCAAATCGGTTTTCCATTGTTCTTTCTTTTTAATGTTCTTGATAATATATAAAGGAACACTACAGAATCTTAACTTCTCCTTCACACTCCTCCCATTCTTTTTCTCCAATTTTTCTACGATATTTTCGTATATAACATTCTTTTGGCGGAATTTGACCATTGAGTAGCATAATAGTACCATTAACCCAATCTTCCTCGGATGGCATTTCATCCTTGGTTTCATATCCATCTGTTGTAAGACCAATCATAGAGAACACACATGATTCAAGCATTATTTTTCGAATCACAGCCAATTTATGATATGTAATACTCAATATGTATTTTTTATCGGGTTCGGAAGTATCCCTCCAAAAACACTTTGTGATATTAAGCCACATATCAAAAGTACTATCCTGGGGACCTATACCATTGTAGATATGCTTAAACATCATCTGGTTTGTGGTTGGACTATCCAATCCACCGAGTTCCTTTTTATAGGAACCGAATTTGACGTAGTCAAATAGATGCATCATTTCATCCGACCAAGCATCATTACCACTATACCAACCAATTTTGAGAGTTGGATACATACACCGGGCCACACCGACCAGATCGTTGAGTTCGTTGAAATCACCATCTCCACCCATAAAACCAATACAGGTGATGTTCTTTTCTATGGGAGCAATCAATCTTGAAAGTTCCTCGACTGTAAGATGTGTACCTTCATCCTTCCATAAATGAGGGGAGTGACATCCATCACAGTGATGTGGGCAATTTGTTAAGTTTATAGCGAAAGTGGTCTCCCCTGGAAATTCCTGGAAGACCACTTGTGTATTTGCGTATTTGAGCATTATGCCTGTGTTTTTCTTTGTTTATCGTTCTGCCACTGGCCGTTATACATATTGTCACTTTCAACCTCTTCTGTAGTTGTGAAGCGGAGCTGTGCAATACGGGCGTGTTCTTCGATAGCGATACGCTCTTCAACCTTAAAGAAGCAACCCATGTGGTCTGTGTTGAAACCGGCATCGAATTGGCCACACTCAATGAAAGAGCCACAACGAACTGCACTGGAACGGGAGATGAGAACCATAACCCGATTATTTGGCATCTTGCAACCTTCATCGAAGATCACCTCATAGTAACCGGGATCGAGAATCCAGCCGGTGAAAGTATATCCATCGCGAGTATATTCCTGGGGGATGATTTCCTCTGACTTGGGAAGTTTGGTTTTACCCTGTGCTGGAATGAACCCGATTTCGTCAAGATGAAAGTTCTTTTCCCACTTAGGACCATCAATATCACGACATGATTCTGCTCGATGGCCAAACCGGCGTACTTTCATCAGGCGTACATCCATACCTTGCTGCTGGACTGCTTCGGGAACATAGTTAGTAACAAGACCTTCTTCAACGATTTGTTTACCTGTAAGTTGCATAATCTTATTATGTTTATTTATTAAATATATTAATTTTTGGCACTAAATAAAGGTAGTCCTGCATATGCAGATGCATTGATACCTGTTAAATCAAAATATTTTTGAATGAACTTCTTACGGAATGCATCATATGCTTCATCCGTATAGGTATATTCCTTGTATATCTCATGTCCATTATAATATGGTTTATCACTATGACATACATCTTTTACGTTATTGGCAAACACGGTTTGATTGTCGCCTTGCACCGGAATGATGATACCTTCAAAGTAATTGATAAATTTTGGATTATAATGACCAATAACACAGTTACCACACATCACCATATCGTACACCCTGGTTGTGGTTTGGGTCTGATCAGTAAGGGAATAGTGAGGGTAGTCAAGTGCAAATTTACACATAGATTGTAAGTCGTAGTTATTCACATTGTTATAACCAGATGATGTAATAAATTTGATTCCCTGGGTAGTATATTTGTTGGATTGGATATTAGCCAAGGTCCACAGACGGGTATCTGTATCGTGGAGACCCGAAAAGAATAGATCATATCGTGGATTAATAGCTTCGCGGCGAGCCTTAATGGTTTCTCTAACTGCATCAAAGTAGTGAGAATATCGTGGAGGTACAAATCTGAATTTTTTAATGAGATCATTTGGCATAAACTCATAGTCTTCCATCAGGAAATCCCATATCTCATCGAAATTATGGGCTCTCATATATTCGAACAATACATTTTCGAAGTAACTCTTTGTACCCTCATTAACCTTACCCATAACATACTGTTCAAGATTATAGAATATCTTAATCGAACATTCGTTAAGCTTCAACTCCTGCAGCATAATATCGGACGGGAGTGTATTGACAAGTATCAATGCATTATCATGCTCGGGTTTATCATAATGTTCCATTACGAAATGAGCGATCGAATTAAGGATATCGTGATATATAATGGTGATGTGATTACCCTTAAGTACAAAGGCAGTTTCATTACCGGAGGAAGAATGGATTGTGTATGAATATTCCTTCATTGATATGTATTTATTTCAAAATAATATATAAAATTTAAAAGGGGTTCTAAAAGCGAGCCCCATAAATTATTAGAACAATGCAATCTGAATACTTCCATCGACACGCAGGAGAGGCATACCAGCACTACCAAGAATACGGTTGATGGGGTCAAGAACGAATTTCTTATACATTCGTTTGCGATCCGATGGAGCATATTGGTCTGCCCATTTTGGATATTTAGTACCTTCATATGCGAAGTATATATCACCATTCTTTTCACTGGAACCCTTTATTGTGTAGTATTTAAGTTTACCTCCATATATTGGTTCCGAACCAAAATGATGTACGTTATTCAACCAGTTATACATTGCAAGTGCTTTGATATTAAACGATGCACCCTTAACGGTTTCAAATCCATTGGGGTTAGTATCCTGGATAATCTTCTGCGCATATCCGTTCACCTTCAGGTTACCACTGACAAGGTCAATATCTGCAGTTTCGAATTCTTTGAGGAACTTTTGTGACAATAGGTTCAACTCCTGGGTAAGATACTTACCATCATACTCCAGCATAAAGCGAAGCATTTGTTTGAGTTGCTTACGGGACAGGGTTGGATAAGACGATTTGATAATCTCAAGGCCCTTAACCTTAATCGGGAGGTCATCCATATCAAAGAACTTACCCTCTTTCCATAGCAGGATTTGTCCGTAACGTTTCTTGGTTTCGTGGAGCCATACACCTCGTTTATTGACCGTCTCCAATTCGAAGTCTTCCAGATCCGCAGTATTCGGACGAACATTACGCGAAAGGAAGTAATCCCGGAGGTGTTCCTTGTTGTGTTTGTCAAGGAACTCCGTGTTGATCTTAAGAATGATCTTCAGTTTGTCGTGGAGGTCAAACTTCTCGGATCCCTCAATGGTATCAATGAGGTCCTTATATGATAGATATAAGGAGTCAGTATCACCATACACGCACGTTACCAATGAGTTATCGTGTGAGTCTTTAAGGATTTGGTCAATAACCTCCTTGGGTTTAAGTTTGATACCCAGTTCATCCTGAATCTTCTTAAGATCCGGATTGGTTTGCCAAGCATCTCTCCAGAACTCATTAAGGTGACGTTCCATATGATGGGTGAGATTACGTCCCTCACCGGTAACATCATTGGCCAGTGCAATATTGAACCAATAGAATGCCTGGTGCGAGGTTCCTCCATATATACTATTCATCATAAGTTTGATGGCCTGTTCAAGGTTGGCAAGATATGTAATCTCTGTTTTGATAATGCGTTGGAGTACCTTCAGATCATCCACGCTCATACCCACAAGATCCTCACCACTCTTGAAATCGTATCCCATTGCTTTAAGGTGTTCGATCTCACTCTCATCATATTTATTGAGGATATCGTGATTAAGTTCTTTGATACCCAGTTCTGGGTGGTCTGTATAACAACGGAGTATATGGTTGATATCCATTGCAATATGAGCATCCAGTTTCTTGGACAGATACTTGCTCTTTTTACGTTCCAAACGAAGGTTATTCCATACCAGTTTCAAGGTATAGTCTTTATCGTTTTTATATACGTGTCCGTTGATGGATACAAAGTAGTTCTTATCCTTACGGTATGGTGCCAATGCTTCCTCATCAAGGTACTGGGCAACGAACTCTCCGAGTTCTGGTTTAGCCAGTGAACCCTTATTACGATACACATTACCACACACCACAATGTAACGTGCCGGATCCTGTCTGTATGGAGCCAGTTTCTCCTCATCGTAGAAGGTACCAACAAAGTTATCGAATGAGATGTTGGTTACAATACCGGTGGTTGGATACAGTCCGGCAAAGTCATTACAACAAACCAACTCCCAAAGACCAGCAACCGGCATCTTTACATATGCACCAACCAATCGACCGCGTTCCACTTGTTCTTTCTGTTCCCATACAATCTTGGTGTTGGTTGTACGGAAGTGTTTAAGAATAAGGGATTCAGTCAAGGCAATCTTACTAAAACACTGACCGATGCGTTCCTTTGCATAAAGTGAATACATATATATATGGTCCATCGACTTGAACTTCTTGTCGTTTAACTGAACCAAAATACTATCGATCAAGTTGTAAAAGACATATTTAGCAAAGTCTTTGATGTACAATTCCTCGAGGTTGCCTTCGTATTCCACTTTATTGGCACCCAAAGCCTCGTGTGAGATGTAATCAAGGTTCATTGACTCCTTGGTAGGAAGTACTTGAGTATCCTCATTTTCGATTACATCCATCATATCCAAGATAAGTGTATGGGTAGGATGTGGCATCTTGATGGTTTCACCTTTCATATTGGTGAAGTTCTTATATGATACTGTATGAGTTGCAGAACCATCGGCTACCCGATGTTTGAATAGAAGTTCTTAATACGGGATGTGATATAACACCAGTCGTATCCGATGGAGTTCCAACCGGCAAGGATTGGCACCTTGGCTACCACATTCTCGAGGAAGAAACGTAACATCCTTTCCTCACTATCAAAATACACATATTTGAACTCAGGTCTTGGAAGGTTAAGGGTTCTATAGAAGGGAATACTATCAAGGTATGCATAGAACTGGTCTCTAACCCATTGAATTTGTGCGTCATTTAAAGGTTTATCACCCATAACAACACTATTCATATTCGGGGATACCAACGAGATAGTATGGATAGGTTCATCAGCGACTGTTGCTTCGGTAAAGTCACCTTGTCCGACCTCACCGTGGGGACCCGACTTCAACCGGGTCTCAATATCGAATGTATATAATTTTGGGAATGCCTTACCATCCAATTTCTCCTGGATCTCTGGTGCAAGATTATATATAAACTCTTTAAGGTCAAACTTGCTTGGATTGTAGGTATATTTAGTATCTGCCTTGGCTCCATTCCAGGTGTTGAATCGTCCTCCCGGAGTGTAGTAATATGTGAGGAACTTTTGAATATTATCGAAGTGCATAACCTCCTTATTACCATCCGCACGGATAAACGAGATACTAAACTGTTTTTTGTCTCGCGAATATTCGTAATCTAATATCATATTTCAATATTTAATTTTGAGGTACAAAGGACGTCTGTTTGATGCCTCTTGGTATAATATATGAAAATTCACAAGGTGTTTTGAATGACTAATAATATTATCAGTGATTAATAAGAAAGTGTTTGTCGTATATTTATTATATTTATAACGATAAATTCGTCAATTATATGAAACAAAGAGCTCAACTTAATATAGTGCATGATGATAAGCAACTCCGTTATATGGTGGAGGTTAGGGATATATTTACCCAAATCACCAACGGATTCTATCATTATGCAACAAATACGGAACATAGGGATTGTGTTCAGTTCTTCCGTAACAATAAAGTGATTGATAATTTCAACGGGTCCGAGATATATAATATGGTATGTAATCTTAACACCTGGAGTATTGATGAAAGATATCACACTAACTATTATATACCACAACGTATAGATCAACGTCAAATTGTGGTATACTTCCCCCGTTATTCTATTGAGTCGTTCTTTGATAACACCTTTAGTGATGATAATGAATTATCCCTTTCCGGTATACGTTATATAATGACTGCTTACATATATATAGCCGGTACCAAGGTGATATTGGGTAGTTATATGTTTGATCCACGATCAGCACTTGCCACACCGGAGAAGGTAAAGTATAAGAATATGGATTACAATATGTGTGTTGAGATGGCTATTCTTGATCCAGTTGCAATCACATATGATGATATTTGGAAACCGTTTAGGGTCAATGTGTGTGGTGAGTTACCTTATACGAATAACACAGGTGCTGTATTACATATCCAGTTGGAACCGGTAATGCATGTACCTTCGTATAATGAGTATGCAAGCCCTAATATGGATATGTACCATTATCTGGATAGAAACTACAAGGATGTGTATGTGTATAGGGTGAAAAATGAGAATACCAATAAATACTCATACTATAAACGCTACTATAATGATTACGGTATATATAAAGAGAAACAGACGGATGAACTTGAGTTTAATGAGGCTTTCCGTTATACCATTCGATTGAATGGTGAGTATCATCGAATGAGCGAGTACGACTGTGGAACCGTAAGCATACCATTCGAGGCCAAACCATCAGATTACCTGCATGCAAAACTCGAGTTCGATGGGGATGCCCGAATATCCATATTATTCAATGAAGTGTATCAAGATGATATCGATCTTTATTTAGGTGAAACTTATGGCCTTTGGAAAGTAAATGAGATGGGTGAGTATGTGGATGAAAATGGTGAGGTGATTGAACCAGACCCACAAACCGGTATGATCGATGAGAATAGGTTGGTTCCACGTGAGAACAGAATTATAGTTGAATTGGTTATAAGGGATAAAGAGGATATCTTTGCAATACATACAAAACTGTTGAAAAGTGGTTCCTCGTACTTCTTTGATCGTTCCGAGATTGGACACGATTGGAATTGGTATGGTGAGGGATTGATAATGGTTGGTAGTGTCGAGGTATATGATACAAATCTTAATAATATAGAAGAAATTAGGGAAACGAACTTCCCTATTATATCCATCATCACCAATGAGATTCCTTTGATACAGGATAATTATCGTTTTTTGGTACCGACAAATGTATCGGATGGGAAACGTATAAAAATAGATTATGTAAATATGTTTGAGTATAATGTAAGTGTGGTCAATAAAATACAAAAGAAAATTATTCAGGTAACCAGACCGGAGGATTACAAGGCTAATATCATTCACCCGGTGTTCTACCGTAGTGAGAGTGTATCCAATATAGTCGTCCATCCGGAGGTATCGGAAAATATCGGTATTAATCTTAACAAATATAAGTCAAAGGTTGATATATTCTATATTCGCATTGAGGGCGTTGACTTCATAGAAACAGGCCGTACTTCCAGGGATGTGATCTTTACCATTGATGGTAATCTTCTTCCCGGCGAAGTGAATGGAGGAACATATTATATTCTTAACGATAAGTTTGAAATGGTAACCCTCGGTAAATATACATATGAAAGATAATGGTTGATTTCAGTATCATAGAAGGTGATATTATATACGATCAGGAAGCAGACCTTATCATGCAACAGATAGAGATTCTGTTGGATACCCGTAATGGTGAGGTACTGGGTGACTATAATTTTGGCACGCGTTTTGACGTATATCTATATAACCCAAATATTGGTAATACAACTATCGAAAATGATGTACGCGACTACATTGTTGATAATGTCGAGTTATTCAATTGGGAAGTGACAGTACATGTGGATTTCCTTGTCGGCTCAATGAATGATATTTTATTACTCACCATCGAATTGCACGATCCAAACGGAAGTTCATATCATAAAACATACAAGGTCACCCAAGGTGCCGTAGAATACTAAAGAAAAATTATATATAACAATATGAAACTCTTTTCAATGCTGCAAATGCAGTATAATAATTTTGAAACTGCTGTAAGAGAATATCTCGGAAAGATGTTCAATGGATTCAATCATAAATACTCCAGCAGTTCTATTTTTGGCCAGTTGGTGACAGTTATTTCATCAGCAACCCAAAATATTATGTCATATATTGAGGATAGTTTGACCGAACAAAATAAATATACTGCTACCCGTAAGCGTTCTATATACAATCTTGCATCAATATCCGGATACCAGCCACATCTCGGTACGGCAGCAACTGCTACCATTGGTGTATCGTTCAAGCCGAATAACAATCAACACTCGGATGTTATTATGCTTAATCACACACGCCTATCATGCTCGCAGAATGGTTCGAATTACTATGTGGTACTCCCACAAGAGGCAATTGTGCTTTCTCCAAGACTTGATAATAATACCAAATATCTAACAGTGGTTGAAGGTGTATTTGAAACCCAAACCTTCGTGGCTGATGGAGGTGAATTGTTTACTATCAACGTTCCATTTACCGGTGATTGCGATTTGGATTACTTTGAGGTAAAAGTGAATGATGAACTTTGGGAAAAGAGAGATAGTCTTTACGATATGGACCCGGAAAAGAAACAATATATGGTCCGTGTATCTTTAAAGAAGGGTGTGGATGTAATATTTGGTAATGGCCAATACGGTAAGTCACTCGACGAGGGTGACACCATCAAGGTGACTTATCTCATTCATTCCGGTGAACAAGGTAACCTGAACCCCAATGAGAGTATGGTATTTAAATTTATCACACCAATGCAGGATACCCTGGGTAATGATATTGATGGTAATTCATTATTCGATGTTAGGGTGGTGGATGGAGATAATATCAACGGCGGTACATACTCGGAGAGTATAGATGTGGTGAAGAATATGATTGGACTTAATAGTCGCTCGTTGGTGTTGGCCGATGCCAGGAACTATAAACAATACCTGAGTAGATTCTCATTCTGTGGATATAACCGCACTTGGAGCGAACCTGGTTCATTGGTTATTAATAGTTTGATTCTTAATAACTTCAAACAAAAAATGACTGATGGATTGGATTACTTCAAACTTAAGGAGAGTGACTTTTTCCTTTCAAAGGATCAGAAACGTTCCATTGTGAATCACATCAACAATACTGGCCAACAAATAGCTGGTGCTGTATATAATATATTCGATCCTGAGATTGTCAAATATGCTATGTATATATATGTTAAACTCAAAGATAACACATACGATACTGCATATATATCCAATCAAATACGTAAACTTATTGGTGGATTCTTCGCCGATGTCAATTCTGATATATTTATTCCAAAATCAGATATTGTCCACCTGTTGAAGAACAATATTGATGCTATTGATGGTATTAATCTATACTTCATTTCCGACCGTAATGAACAGGCATTGAAGAATCACTATTACGTAGACAAGCAATACTTCTTCGATCCCTCAAAAGGCACTTATAAGATCACCGAAGAAACCGTGTATCTATATGATGGAGAAAATCCAAACCTGGGACTTGATGCCCACGGTAATATTTATCTTGATAATACAGATCAATTCCCTGTATTAATGGGAGGTTGGTCATTTATTTCTTCAGCAGCCGGTGAGGAATTTACAACCACCACTGTGACGGATCCATTAATAATCATTTTTGAATAAGGTATGATTGATTTTATAGAACTAAAAGATGGTAGAATATTTAATGGTAACCCACCATACGTATTTTGGTTTGAGAACGGCCAATCCGTTAACTTGAACTATGTACGTAAAGTATGTTTCATTTCGAATTACTCCACGGTGTACGCCCATCTGGATTCTCCAGTATTCTCCCTTCTTAAACTAAATCAAAATATTCCGGCGTTGAATGATCCGGATATCCCCGGTAATCAGGCTGAGGTTATTAACTCAAAAATCTATATGGACCTTGCTAATCTTAAGGTTACCAAATATACATCAATTGGTGTGAAGTATAATAACTTCTACGTCCATATGATATATATTATGGCTAACTCAAAAGATGCCGGTGAGATCCGCGATAAATTCTATCTTATCGATAAAGATGGACGTTTTGAATTCGAAGTAGGTGCAGATTTTTATATTGATAACGAACTACTTAAGAATGAGATGGATAACTTTGATATACGTATACCGGAGTCTATCCAAAAAGCCATCTATGATGTTGATGTTCACGAAGAATCAAACGATAATATCACTCTTAATCGTAAGTACAAGGAGCTCCTGATGAACTATTGGGATATCGTGGCCAATAAAGGATCGTATAATAGCCTACAGAATAGCTTGGCTTGGTTTGAATGGGGTGATTTGGTAAGAATCGAGGAACTATGGAAGCGCCATCACGAGAATCTCGGCGATTACTTCCTTGAAAATCTCAACAGGGAACTTGATGTGGAGTTTACCAAACAATTTCTTAACAACTCCAAGACCACCTGCATTGGGCTTTATATGGCTCTTTATAACTATATTCGTCTTAAGAATGGTGAGGTTGAATACGAAACGGATAATGGTAGGGTATTAGGTGTAGATCCTGATTTCTTCTATCCATCCGATTTAGAGAGAATGACCGAAGATGATATAGAAGGAGAGGATTATAATCGCACGCCATATTCAGAGATGGGTATTGATGGAGTATGTGTGGGTAACTATGTGTATATTCGTTATGTGAAACAAAGCGATGATACATATAAGATGGAGGAGGTTCTTGATTTCTCACAGCCCGGTGAAATGGTTAGGGTTCCTTCTGCCGACGAAGACCTGAATCTCCATACATTAATATTTCAAACATGCACCCGTTCAGTACGTCCTCATTATATTTACCAAGAACCCAATCCAAGATTGACCCATATCAATGCGCGTTGGCAGTACCTCGACCTCTGTCTTAAGATGTCACTGCTGGGTAACTTCTATTCCACATACTTTATGCCAATACATATGGACCTTATTCATTCCACTGTGGAACATTGGGTATTCACCAATGCTATAAAGGTTCTGCACGCAAACCGGATAGATAAATATGAAAAAATCGAGTTCGGTAAACCATTCGAATTGACATACGATAAACGGGTTAAGATTCAGAAACATCGTAATCATGCATACTCGAATACCTTATTTATGGCAACAGATAATAGTAGTGTATTTGGATATGATGGTACTATACATGAGGAGATCGATCCAGGCGATCCAGAAGATCCGATAAATAAACCAGGATTCTATACAACCGGTGAGTTCACCAAATACCCATATGATTGTATGGCCGGTGTGGTTCATTTTGAAACAGTATTTGATCTCCAGGGAGAAGATGCAGAGAGTCTTATGCTGGCTACAGATGCCATTGATTGTATCCTTATGGAACGCGTGGTATGGAAAAGTGGAGATAATGAGGGATCAATTATAAGCCATAGTGTGATTTATCCAACACTATATGAAAATATTACAGGCTTTGAACGCGAAGGATTCAGGGCAACTCAATACGTATTCAATTTTGGATTCGATCTCGCATTCCAGGATGAAGGAGATTATGATGTGGAATTTGAATTCTATACATCTTCAGGTAATGTATGGGTAAGCAAGGCTCACGTGTTGGTAGAGGATAATATATCAAACCATATTGATTTATATAAGGTATTGATGCTGGATGAATCTACAAGACAACATATGGAACTTACTGATCCTGATAATTTTAAAGTGTGGTTTAATCCATTCCAGATGACGTCTGCAACTGATTTGTATAATGATCCTACTGAAGGCGGTACACATCTCGGAACGGAACGTTCAGACCACGAGTATACTCCATACAAGGAACATTCTATGTTTATCAAACCATTCAAGGGTGGATCTGTTGGGTTTAATGAAACTGTTATCTTTACAATACTTCCGGAGAATAAACCTGTGGTATTTCATATGGAGGATAGAGATGTTGTGATAAATTTTAATGGTATTGGTGATCCATCAAATCCGGATGATACCCGAAGATTTCTCGATGAGTTATCATCAAATATTAAGGAGTTTATGTGGTTGGCATCACCCTGGCCATTAAATCCAAATATACATCAAAAGGGTGTTCGTATTGTGGGTGTATGCAGGGAGTATGACAAACAATTTATCAATAGCATTGAAGGATTGGTAAGACCCGATTATACATTTGATTCGAAAGATAATGATAAATTCCAAGACCCATATGTGATTAGTATGAGGTTCCATCCGTATATGCATACGATTGAGTTATTCAAAGATACCGACGAGCCAATTCAACCGAATGAACTTATATATATGGAACCTGTATTGGGCCATAGTAAAGATCTCGAAATATCCAACTGGAGATTCCGTAATCAAACCACACAGAAGGAATTTGATTCCCGTCTTATGGAATTACGTTACTATGGTGATGGTAAAAATGAGGGAGACTTTGGTAATGAAGTCCCTGGTGGTATGCAGAGCTTCTTTGTAACACCACCGGAATCAGTTGAACTCAAACCTGGTTATTATAGTATATATATAACCTACAAAAAGGGTGAGAATGTCTTACAACATAACTTCGAGTCGGCCTTTATTATAGGGAAATAAATAAACTGAAATGAATACATATACCATAAATATAGTGGCACCAATATTACGCTATAGTGACAAGATGGTTGCTTATAATGAGTATCCAATAATATGTGTTACGAAGAAAACAACAGATGAACTACTTACCACAAACACTCACCTTCAAGATGCCATAAAGAAAACCATTGAGCTTATCGGAATGGAGATGCTTGATGATATTAAACTAAATATACGTACAATCACATCAGATCGTAAGGTATCAAATATCAGTATACCTATAAAAAAATATTATGAGCAATGGATGTAATGTTTTCTGATATTTTGAGTTATATTAATCTCATTTATATATTCCTGTGCAATATCATCACATATATCATTATAACGACTATACCGAAGGATCTATCCACCGGTTGGAAACGTCTTATTAGTACTATCGTGGCCATCGTGGCTGGTGTTCTATTTATATTTGTATGGCACGAAAGTAAAGAAACAATCATTTGTAGCTTCTTTGTCCAATACCTGATGTATGACTATGTTATCAAAACATTCTTCAAAAAACTTGGTACCATCGAGGCAGCAAAGGAGCCAAAGACAGAAGATGATTCACAAGATGATGATATATTGATTGCTTAAATCATTGAATATCACAAAAAAAAATAAGAATATGAAACATATAAGAATGTTTGAGAATGCCCAACAGGCAGCATCCATACTCCCAACACTGGAGTATAATACATTATCCGCTATTCGTGGAGAGAGTGGTATATCGTTGAAGCCGGGAGTGCCTCCGACTCCAAGCTATCCAATACCATTCTACATCGACGTTCGAGGTCCTGTAACTCTGGCAGATACATCAGGCTTGCAGATGAGTACCGATGGTGAGAATTGGACGGATACGGTCGCTGGCGACCTACCAACAGGAAAGACATATTTCCGTGTGGCAAGTGACCAGGATACACCATTGAAACCAAACTGGACCGAAAAATCGGATTCCGACTATGATATCGGCGGTAATATCAACTCACTGGTTAAGACATCGTTTGAAAAGGACGCAACTGGTTATAATTTTAGTTCATATTTCTTTGGTAAAACCAAACTTAAAAGTGCAGGTAACCTTATTTTACCGGCAAGAACACTGGTCAATAGTTGTTATACCAATATGTTCTATGGTTGCAAGTCATTGACCTCTGCACCTGAATTACCCGCTACAACACTGGCTAATATGTGTTATGCAATTAAATGTCTGGCAGCTGATATATCAGCATCAAGATGTACTACTAATTTGCTTGCCTATGTTGCCCAAACAGGTACATTCGTTAAAAACCCATCTATATCAGAATCAACTTGGAGAAGTAGTACAAGTAAGATACCGTCCGGTTGGACAGTCGAAGACGCAGCTTAAAAATCTCCTCTATAAACAACGATCGCACCGTCCCCTGTATAACTACATAGGGACGGTGCGATCTTTTATTAGGGAGCGAATTATCGCGCAAAAATCACGGTTTACTCTTCACTGTATCCTTCGGATGATCCGGATCGATATAGTTGGATGTTTTTTCAGCCCATTGATTGGCGATTTGACTGATCTTGGAGATATAATCCGGATCCTCTGCATATCGTTTATCTATCAGACCTTTGAGATAAGCTTCCCTGGTTGCCGGTTTATCGGAGAATACCCACAAATCCCACAGGATTCTATCCAGTACTGAGTGATACCAGTTCATATACATTCCGTATCCGTGGTAGTCCATTCCTCGGATCTGTAGGTTGGGTCGGGATCGTGGACCTTCACCACATTTCTTCATACCAAATCCATTGATTGCATTCTTTCCAACATCGGATGTCATTAACTTGGATTCCAGCTGGAACTGAGCCATAATTACTTCCGGATACCACGCACCAGATTCGCAAATGAACTTGAAGATGGTGTCCTTGTTGCTGGGTACTTTGCCCTTGTATGTGGCATACTTACCGGCCAGTGCCTCTACGGAGATGTATGGAAGGTTCATACCGGTAAGTTCCTCGTAGTGAGCAATCTCCTGTTTCAACTTGTGAACCTCACCACCTTGAACGCCGATAATGAGGAAAAATCCAATCAGCATCAGTGCGACAGTGAGGAGAATATAAATACGGTGTTTAAGTGTTACAGCCCAGACGGTTTCACCGGGTTCCCGAATTATCAACTGGGTAGGTTCATATGTACCTAACGTCTCGAGAGTATCGTTATTGATGACTCTCACCGGAGTGTTAAAAATTCTCATGTTATATAGATATTGATGAATACTAATGTTCGATAATATACTCAAACTCCTTGAACATATCAGCAATGGTAAAACGGAAATCCGGAACGCAACCTTCCATCCGTACCATCTGCTCATCCTGCTGGCGATACGATATCATCTTGGTGTTATCGATTATTCTGAACCACAATTTCATGCGAGCATCCTTATTCCATTCCACGCAGCGAAAGTATACGGCTTTTATTCCTGTATTCTCGGCCGTGCTGATAAGGTTGAGGATATCGCTGAAGTTTTGAGTTTTACCTTGTTGCATTGTCTTTAAGTTTAATTGTTCTTTCATGTTTATATATAACCGAAGACCCTCAAATATTAACTCAGGTCTATCAGGTCGAATCTATCCCACGGTTCCACGCATTTATCCCAAAGGCGTTCTGCCAATCTCAGGTTACGTTCCCTTTCGGATTCATAGTTGTCCTCGTTTGCAGTATCCGACCAGATTCTTTCGAGCAGTGCTTCCACGGTGATGCATTCCTCCTGTGCTGCTCTGTCCAGGTCATCCGCACTATCAAACCCACCGGTAGGATTATACACCTCTCCGTTGAAGATGCCGGTGTAGTCTTCCTCGTTATGTGAATTAATGTGGAGGTATTTAGGGAAATCATCTCCCTCCTTCATCGGAAATATGATACAGGAACGGATTTCCCACGTACCGGACCCAACTCGGATGACCAGAATATGGTCAGCGATTTCTTTTAGGAGTTCTCGTTTTTTCATCGGATATTGTTATTTTCTATGTTCAAATATATATAAAGGAACACGCCCGAAACTTAACAAAAATTCCGGACGTGTTTCTACTTATCTTATCGACCAACCCCTATATATACGAATCCGCGTTCATTAATGATTTCAACATCTCGTATAAATTGGTTTTTGATATCATAAAATATATTATGTTTCATTTCATTTGAATTGATTGTGTGAAGGGCCGGAGAATACACGTGATGGTTAACAACCATATCAGCATCTTTAAGGGTATCTATTAGATTACCAGGTATCTCGATATTTGTTTTACCGGTATCCTTAATCCACTTCCTCAAATTATCTGCTCCAAGCGGATCATATACTTTAAACTGGATACTTTCAGGTAAATTATCCATAATATACAAAGCAGGTGATTCACGGAGATCATCCGAATTAGGTTTAAATGTGGCTCCCCAAAGGGCAATCACTTTAGGTTTATATTCGAGGATTTTATCAACCACATGCTGCTTTGATTGATGATTCATAATCTCTGTTTCCTGGAGTAATCCACAATGACATTGTTTACTTGCCATCTGGTGGATAAGAGACTGGACATCCTTTGGGAAGCAACTACCACCATATCCACAGCCGGCATTGAGGAACTCCGGTCCGATGCGTTTATCCAATCCCACACCGGTCATCACATCATCCACATTAGCACCTACCTTTTCGCAGAAATGGGCGATCATATTGGCGAATGAGATACGCATAGCCAACATTGAATTGGATGCATATTTGATCATCTCGGCTGATTCGATACCACAATTATAAATGATATTCTCTACTGATTCACCATAAACACCACAGTATAATTTTCGCATCTCTTCAGCAGCCTCTTCCGTATCCGTACCAATGACAATTCTATTCGGATTAATGAAGTCCTGTATTGCTGTTCCTTCTTTAAGGAACTCCGGATTATCCACCATATGAACAGTAAGATGTAGGATAGGTGTTTTGAATACCTCCGGGTGCTCACATATATTATCGATTTTGCTCAAAAACTCGGTTTGATATTTTTCAATTTCCTTATTGATAATTCTCTGGACTTTTCTGGTGGTGCCTACCGGGACGGTTGATTTCATAACCACCGTGATATCTTTGGTCCTGACTTTGGCGATAGCCTGTCCAAGGACTTCAGCAACTGCAAATACTGCGTCGAGATTCGAACTACCATCTTCGGCCATCGGGGTACCCACAGTGATAAATACATAATCTGCATTTGCAACAGCCTCCTCAATACTGTCAGTGAAATGTAAACGTTTGGTACAGTTACGAGCTGTCTCAATTAAACCATCTTCGTATATTGGGAGTTCACCTGATAAGAGAATATTAAGTTTCTCCTTATTACTTTCTACAATCCATACATCATTATAGTACGAAGCGATACCGATACCATTTACAAGGCCTACGTATCCAGCACCAATAAATGCAACTTTTTTCATTTTTTCTCTATTTTTTATTGCTTTTTCATATCACTTAAGTTTTAATCCACCGGCGATACGACCTTTGCGATCTCTTTTAAGTCCATTACCTAAATCCATCCATCCATTTTCGTCGTACATACTATCCTCCATCTTTTGCAAATCTTCCGGAGGAATACATATTGGACCAGCACCGTCTACTGGCATATCTTTTTCGACGAGTTTCATTGGTGGGTTATTGTCAGTACGAGGTTCCTCAACTGAAAATTGAGCACGATAATCTGCAAGTTGTTTCTTATATGCATCTGTTTTACAGTATCCACAGCATTTATCAAAATATGGACAGAAACCACGATATACACATTCCGGTACCATAGCACGAGCCATCTCGGGATCGAGTTTCATCATCTCTTTCTTAACCAGTGACCAAGCATGACGGGTTTCGGGGGATGCAGTTGAACAAAGACGCTTGCGGGATACATTGATGAGAGATTGTGCATTGATTAGCACGTCCATATCGTTCAAGGAACCCTGCGGCAACTCATCCCGTTCACAATTAAGAACACGACGGTCCTGACGTTGACTATGTCCGATTGGGATAAATCCAAGCCAGTGACGAACCAGATGGGTTGTGACCCATTGACGGATCTGCTCGAAGTGTATAATATATTCAACGGCACGGATAGGGGAGTGTTCCTGCAGGAGAATCTTATGTCTCCATCCATTCGACGGATCCTTGTCCAGTGCCTTCTTACCTACAGTACGACGAGCAAGATTCAATGCTCGTCTCCAAGCACCATCCACCGGTTCGATGGTTACTTTGACTTTATCTTCTTTTGGGTTGTATACCATATTATATAATTTTAATTATTAAATCCAATGCGATGTTGTCTTGGTGCCATCTGATCGGCATTTTGTGCTTCGTTACCGCCATCGATAGCATCCAATCGTTGACACATATCATAACAGATGGTACCGAATGCATGTAACCACAATTTACGTTGTTTCAATTGGCCCTTAAGAAAGTATTTTATACGATCCCGTAACCACCAGCGATTTTTACCATCCTGACGAAATCTGACATCGTCCAACCATACTTGACAGTAACTACGTAAATCATCCATTGACCACCTATCGTGATAATTTGGAGCTCGCTTGTTCATTGTTTTTTGTTTATCAAATCGTTCAATGATCTCCAATATCTTTTGATATGATTTATATAACTCTCTTGTATTCATATCATTATAATGAATTGGAAGTATAGGAAGGTCTATCTTTGATGGAGCTTGGTTATAAATCACCGGCTCTTCGGGATCACCAATAACATCCCAAAGACAAATATTCCCGGCGTATGCTTTGATAATATCTCCATTATATTCTATTCTAATATCTTGTGTTTCGTCCATTATGTGTTAGTTTTGTTTGTATAAATTTACCAGGAAAGATGATTAAAATATCTTCCAAATAACATCAATCCCTCATCAATGCGTTTATGGAATCTATCATACTCTTTAGAATTTATACCATATCTATCGGCATACCAATCATGTACATCCATTTCCCAGTCGGTATCCTGTATATATTCAAGGGAGAATATGATATGGCACACGATCTTACGCCAGGTCTTCCAGGTCATATCTTTTTCGGCCGGATATGATTTGGTATGTCGAATATAATGTTTAATAATCCCAAGAGCATGTCTGGCTATAAGTTCATCTCCGATCCACGACGGCTCAACATATCCGATATTCAACTCATCGTCAATATAAATATTATAACCTTCAAACATCATATTAAGATGGTCAAGATCCTTCACATTGAAACCTGCAATGGAGTCGAAATCTTCATTATCAATATGCACATTCCAAGGATATCGAGGGTCGTTGGTTACATTCATAATGGTGACGTGATACTTCCATTTCTTATGCTTATCATATTTATTGATAAACACATCATTGGAATCATATACCACAACTTCTTCACCATCTTGGGAGAATAGGTCGGATTGTTTTTTGTTAAACTTCCAACACCTACGATTTTGAGCAAGCAGCTCTTTGGTTATTTGTTTATTCCTCATGTTATAATATATGAGATTTGGGATAGTCTTTAAATACTATGGATAATTGGGTGTTATTACAGGAAGAGGTTTCTTCCGGAAGATGCTTCATCGGTCCGGAGTACTCCCTCATTATCCTTTTTCGTTTCTTTTTATAGGGTTTCATGCAAAATTATTAACAGTAAATCTTTCAAGTGGTGGGCAAGGCCAATCACCGGGAAGTAATGGAGCAGCGATCAATACATCATCAAACTCAACATCATCTATCCAAGGATGACATGATTGAGAATCCCCTGTTCTATTATCCAATACCCATACTTCTTTATATATGGTAGCTAAAAATGGAATAATCGGTATTATTTGGCTATCACCAGATATTAATAATGTTCTGCCGTTATTATCCTCCGTACGATTCAATACCTTTGAGTTTATATGAGGAAAAGCATATAATTTATGGTATGGTGATAACGACTCGATATAAGGGAATTGCTTTTGAAATAATCCTCTTGCATACCATATTGATATATGTGGACTATATTTCAATATGTCGAAATTACCGAATATACCATTATTTATATCTTCACACCAAACATTATAATCACCTGGATCAATAGGTTCATATGTGGATAAGTCGTACGTCTTACCGTCCTCGTCGGTGTATGTTCGGGATACATACTTATATTTACTCCAATCAATTTCGAAATTCAATAGGGTTGCCAGATTCGGTAGTAGTGTCTTGAATAAGAAATTGGTTGTAAGGTGGTGTTCGTTGAGTGGTTTTCCTTTAAATATACCATTTTTAGCCAAACACCAGTCGGAATACTGATCCATAGTCTTTATTATAAGACTTCTGTGAGTCTTACTGAATTCAAATCTATCATCAGTTAAACTTTCATTAGGATGCATCACGCATAGCAATTTTGCTTTTGCCAGTATTTCCTCGATAGTCATTTTATTATGTTTATTTTGGATTCGAAGTGTTCTCGATTTCCTTTATAATAGAGTCCCTGCTGAGTATTCGGGTATCTTTATCTTCAATTGCATTAAGTTCTTTTGCAATCCCATTAAACTTCACAGTAGCCTGATTATATTGTTCCTCAGCCCAATCGCGTACGATTTTTGCCTTGTCATACACATCCTGAAGTTCCGGATGTTTCTCAAGGAGTTCTTCATCCTGATTTGCAATGGCATGATAGACACCCCAACGGGAAAGCTCGGTCATAAGTGGTTCGCATTCTGCAACGGATTTCTCCAATGTCTTCAATTGATCATCGCAAGATTCATCCTTACGAACACTTCTCATTAAAGCCCACCAAACTTTACGATAGTCGTAGCTAAGGTATTCATCCTTATGCTTCTCGTATTGTTCATCGTCGTAGTCAGGTTTCCACTTGGTGCCTAACATCTGTTCCCATACTCGTTCACCCTCATCAAACATCTTATCCACGATATCACTTGCGATATGTCCGGTGATCTTACGTTCCTGTGTATCAATACGTTTCTTAAGCAATTCATCGTATTGCTCTTTGGTTATCTCGCGGAACTCACTACCTTTTTCGGTTTTGTATTCGTGAAAATAACGGTTGACTGGTACTTTCTCACCATTGGGTTTCTTTATATAGACCACCTCCTTGGTATCGAAGTCGCCCATAGTGGGATCGGTAAGGAATGTGCGAATATATACCTCGTATCGGTTTTTGGATGGATAGTATGGGAGACTGATCGGAACATCTCGTTAACTATCATATTACCAGTGCCACTGCTGTAGGCATCATCGAGGCATTCTATATTAACACACACAACCCGATTAACATCCGAGATCATATGAGTACCATCAGGACGTACCTTCAAGTATATGCCGGAATTGCGTTCGCAGTTATAATTAAGAGTACCATCTTCACTTTCCCATGCTGGTGTTGCAGGAATTCTGGCCAATGCGAGGGTGGCTCCGGTTTTTGGATCAACCATTTCCGGTGATACTCCAGGAATATATCCAAAGTCATGGATGGTAATAGGAGTAAGTGGTAAATTATGACAAAGGCGTTCCAGGATATGAACCGTCTCGTACCAGGAGTTCTCCGAATGTCCAACTCCACACAATGCTTCAAATGCCACGAGTGCTGATTGGTAGCATGCACAACCATAATCGAATGACTTGCCATCCCAATCGGGGTTCTCGTGATGGCATGCGAGTTTCACTTCATTTTCTGCCCACTGAAGTATGGGACTTTTTTGTTTATCTATTTCCATATATAATATTTATCTATTGTCACCTTGTCCGTGGATAGTACCGCGCTTGACTCGGCCATAAAGTTTTTCAATATTCATATTGGCCACCTCCTCCAACGAGTATCCAAGAAGAAGTGCCATATCGTTTACGTACCACAACACATCACCCAATTCTTTAAGGATACCATCTTTGACATCCTCCGGTGGGTTATTGAGTTCGTATCGTTCCGGAAAGAGATGTACCTTATCTCTCCAATATTTTTTCAATTTACCGGCAACCTCACCGGCTTCCTCAGTAAGACCCTCGACGCTGTACTGGATGGACTTTGGGCAATCCCTGAATGCTTGTGATAATGTTGAATAAGCTTCAAATGTTTTTATGTGTTCCATATATTATGAATTAATTGATTTTCGTAACCATTGGGCTTCCCTGTCCGGAAACCACATCCGTATATAATGTTATTCTTGCATCCTCCGGTATAAGCTCAAAAACGATCTTTGATATGGTTACATCACTACGTTTATGATTATCAAGACCTGGTATACTACCTTCGGTTGTCCTTACCCAAAGTTCAGTGATTTTAACGGTGCAATTCGTCATATTCGCGAACCACTGTTTATTACTCATCAACAGAAACACATCGGGTATGGTAACCTTATCTTTCACCACATCACCTGATAAACATTCTATCTGGTGATCATTGATGAATACCACAATGCCTTCCGGTGGTGCTATATTGGATTCTTTTACTGTCATGTATAAATATATAAAAAAAGCCCACCATTTTAGGTGAGCTATCTTATGAATTTGGTATCCCTAATCCCAGGCTTTGATTACTTTAAGGTTCGGTATATTGAGATTGATGGCTGCGTGTACATTCTTACGGTCGTCATCAACAAATACCACCTTATCGTGTGTTTGACAGAGCTTTATAAGGATATTGGCCTTCTTCTCTGCATCCGTCTTACCGGGATACTTCTTCACCTCATCATTCACTGCATGCGAAAGTGTTTTATTAAATGCATCGCCGATGGGTTCAAGTACACCGTTTCTACGAACTTGCAGGAAACTGTCAATTGCCTTCTTGACCACGTCCTCGCATTGGCGTGCTGTAAGGAAACAGAAATCATATCCGGCCTTAACGTAATCATCCAGGATACGAAGGTTCTTTAGTAATGGTGTACCTGTAATAATGGAATTGTATACTTTTTCGGGAGATCCAAAATCACGGTAATCAAATATAGTATGGAGTTTATCCGGATCTGCTGCATCCGGGTCCTTTGCAAATTCATCGGTGGTTAGTGCGATCTCTTTACCATCAACCTTCTTATATATATGAAAGTCCTTTGAGTTGGCTTTAAGAAGGGTATCGTCTATATCAAACACAATCAGACCGGACTCATTCCCGTGAAGTGATTGGGGATGTTCCAGCATAAGTTCTTCCCAGAGATATCGTGATAATCCTTTCATGTATTTATAATAAGTCATTTGAGCTTCTCATAGGAGTCGAGGTATATACGCTTACAGTGGCCGCGGAGAATCCGGCATGCCTTACGGGGAATGATATGCCAGTAATACAACAACACAAAGAAGTCGTATACCTTGGGGAGGACATCACGGTCATACCGGCTCATATCGTCCCAAATCATTCGTTTGATGCGTTCGGCTGGAATTTGGGTACCTTCCCACCAAGCGTCTTTGAGTTCCTTTTCAAAGCTCTGCCATACAGGAGCAAAGCGATGCCACCAATATTCGGTTACATCGTTCCAATAAGGGTTATATCCTTCTTGGAAAGCCTTGTCGAGGTCATAAATGGTGTGCTTAAAAAGTTTTCTAATCATGTTTTCAAAATCTCCTTTTTAATGAGCGATCTCATTTTCCCTGTTGTAACTATACGGGTCAGATGAGATCTTTTGTTATACGGCGAAAAAACCGCTAAAAATAGGGTGATATAGGTGCACCTTGTGGTGTCTGTGTCTTGGTCGGTTTAGCATCAGAAGAATCAGATTGATATGTCCATCTATTATAAATGGATGCCCTGAAGCTTTCATTCGATATATAGTTTTCACATGAACGTGGAACGCTTGCTGGTATATAATATACATCTTCTGTACATCGTGTAAACGATCCACCCTGGCATTTTTTATTACTGACCCGCGCTTGTTTTGCGGTAGGACCTTCTCTCATCATCCACGCTCTAATATCCCTCATATTGAATACGAGCATACAATCATCGTACATGAATACAAGATGGTGATGCAACTCATTTTTTCTTGTTTCATATAACTCGAGTTCCTTATCGAGAAAATCTGCAGTGATGAGTATTAATGATTCCTGGAAATTTAAGGTTTTTAATCTACGTTTAAAAACGTATCTGTGAGGTGATTCCAACGAGTATGTTGTCTTAAACTCGAATGAATATTCATCTTCGACCTCGTTCCAGGGGTCGAGCACCAGCGCGTCGGTTGTCTTAAACTCGAATGAATATTCATCTTCGACCTTACTAAACGATTTTATATCATGTTTAGCGGCTGCTTCGTACATCAGGATTTCCTGATTTCCACATTTTGCAAGTTCCTGAATTTGATGTGAAATATTTGCTGTCATGATAATATATAAATGATATGGTATGAATATTAACTATTATATATAAGTTCATCATCCTTTGTCTGCACATAATCAACCACGTAGAGAGCTTCTGATTCAACTCCCCATTCCATCATAGCAAGTCGTTGTGCCTTGTTGATTGCCGTGGTTGCATCCTTTGCTTTGACTGTATAGGAACACATCTCACCTTGGCCTGAGTAATCCGGACATACATCTATTGTGACGTAATAGTATGTGACACCAACCAGACGATCAAATAATTTGTGGATTCTTTTAAGTAGATTCATTTCTGTTTAAATTTCTTTTGATAATGGTTTTCCAATATCCAACGGATGATTTGTTTTGGGGTTTTTGCGTATTTCTTACCGGATGTCAACCAGAACTTGGCCCAATATGCACCATATTTATGATACTCCTCGTACCACTGTCGACGGCTATTCCCGTGATATATATGATCCACCTGAGTTGATGTGGATGTCATTTTACCGGTGGTTGTGCCTGGTTCGTGAAACTCGCAGGTATCACACTTGCTTGGATCATGCCCTATATTACACATAGTAATGCCTTGATTGATAAGGTGTCCTTGATGCTTACAGAATACCTCGAACCTAAACTCTTTTTCCGTCACTTCGGATCCCGGTAGTATATATGTAGATGATTGTTTATTCATCGATGTATCTATATTTATATTCATCGAATGTTGCTTGATCGTAATCCCCACGTATCCAATCACCGGTTGTATATGCAGTTGGAACCCATATTTCAATGGGATTCACATCGGAGTAACCGTGACGGTTGCGTGCAAATATTTCAGATAATGCCATCAGGTCCTGGAATGTTTTAAGGTAGCAGTCACATTTGGTGTCCAGCGCTCTATAACGAACAAGCCATAGACCATTGATACATGCTGGTTCAACCTGCATCTCTATGGTGTAATCAGAAAGTGGTGATTTTTCAACTCTACGCCAACATTGTTGACGGCCTGCTTGATTTTGAAAACCATTAAGCCAAAGTAGATACGGTGTTATTTTCATTGGGTATATTTTTTATTTCTTCGATCAATTTATCCCATATGTGGTTCTCATCATTCTTAAAACATTCACCCTCGGGTTTGGTAATAGCGTCTACATCGGAAGGGAAACATGTAAAATCATCGGTTTGTCCTGACTTTATTATGCACTTTTTTACACACACATAATCCCCATCCCACCATATAAGGTGTTCACAGTGTAGACAACATTGATCATTTATTTGGATAATATCTGTCATAACTGGTAAGCTCTATATTTACAACCCATGAATATTGTACTTTTTCAAAGTCTTCCGGTGTAAGTTCCCAGGCACCATTTTCGAAGTATATTAAGTGTTTATCGGAATCCCTGGCGCTTATGGCTATTATATGATCGACATTGACTATTACTTTGCCATAGATCGGTTGTATTGGAGTAATCTCGACCATTTTACCGGGAATCGGAGGTCTACGCATATTATTAGCAAGTTTGTTTGATGTTATAATATATAAAAAAGAACCCCTCCATTAAGGAGAGGTTCCTGTGATGACCTATATTGGTCGAGGGGGTTACTTGTTGATGTCCACTCCGGCTCCAACAATGTTGGCCTTCTCCTGAACCATCTTGGCCATATCCACACCGGTGGCTGACTGGATGACATCGAAGGACTGTTTGATGACGGATGGAACCATTCCGGAAACACCAGCGGCATCCTGTCCGGAGGTACCGTAGATATTGAGGTTGTCGATGGCCGAGATCGGTTCTGCCACATTCTTGGAAACCTCGGGAACGATCTTGACCATCATATCCAGGATAGCGGCCTGACCGTACTTCTCATAGGCTTCAGCTTTCTTGTTCATTGCCTCTGCTTCGGCAAGGCCCTTCTTCTCAATGGCCTGTGCCTCTGCAATACCCTTCTGTTCAATCTCGTAGGCGGCTGCTTCTGCAAGTTTCTTCTTACCGATAGCTTCCTGCTCCATACGGTACTGGTCAGCCTCGGCTTGTGCCTTGATTGCACGGGCTCTCTGCTCGGCCTCGTAGGCCTCGGCTTCTGCCTTACGTTTGCGCTGTTCGAGTTCGGCGGATGCAATGGTCTCGGTCTGGAACTTCTCGGCTTCTGCCTGTTTGTTCACTTCAGCACGGAGACGGTTCTCCTTAATCTTGACCTGCTCATCGGTGAGTTCCTGTTCACGGCGTGCCTTCTCGGTCTCGGCCTCCACTGCGGCGGCATTGATCTCTTTCTGGCGCTTGTTGGCAAGGAGTTTCATAGCTGCATCGGCCTCCACGGTCTTCTCGTTGATGGTCTTCAACTGTTCCTGCTCCTGAATCTTATATGCGGCGTCCGCGGTAGCCTGCTTGGTCTGTTCGATTACCTGCAGTTCAGCCTTCTTGACGGCGAGTTCGTTCTGGCGAATGGCGATCTGGGTCTGGCTATCGACCTGTGCATCGTTGGCTTCCTTCTGTGCGGCAGCCTCGGCTTGTGCGATATCACGTTCCGCATTGGCCTTATTGATTTTGGCCTGTTTCTTAATGGTCCAGGTGTTATCGGCACCAAGGTCCTCAATGAGGTTCTTATCATCGGTCACATTCTGGATGTTGCAGGAGATAATCTTCAAACCAAGAGCCTCCATATCCTTCTGTGCTTTTGACATAATCTCATCCGAGAATCTATCACGGTTGATATTGATATCGCGGAGAGACATAGCACCAACGCATTCACGCATGTTACCTTCGAGCGAATCCTGCACCTGAGCCGAAATCTGAGATGGTGTCATATTCAGGAAGTTCTTGGCTGCAAGCTGAAGTCCCTCCGGTGAATTATCCACCTGAATCTTGGCGACTGCATCTACATTGACATTGATAAAGTCATTGGTTGGTACGGATCGGTTGGTCTTGATGTCCGCGGTGATCTGTCCGAGGAACACCTTATCGAGGCGCTCCAGACCGGGGATACGGAAACCACCTTTACCGATGTAGGTTCGAGGTCTGCGATTGAGACCGGAAATAATGAAGGCCCACGAAGGAGGTGCTTTCACATAGGAAGCAAGGACCAGGATTACTGCGAAAACCGCAACTGAAATAATTGTAATAAATGTTGCTGACATAGACTTTTACTGTTTTTTAATTTATACTTTTGATTTATTAACGGGATTCTTTTAATTTATCGTTTGATGACCTTGGTGGTACTCATATTACCCTTGACATCGGTCACACGAACCAGATAGGTTCCATTGGGCAAACTCTGCAGATTGATTGCAGACGTATCGGTAGAGGCAACCACTCGTCCTGACATATCGTACACGGTGATCCAGTGGGCATCTCCCAAGATATTAATGGTACTGGTCGTGGGGTTAGGATATACTCGATATGATTGAGGAGTAATTTCCCCAATACCTACCTGTGTGGTATCCTGAATAAAATAAGCTGTAATTACAATACTGGTAATACCTTCAAGGGTGGTGTCGTTTAGGTCAGGAATGCCCATATCCCAATCGAGCCAGCCCTCGTAGTCAATGATGATACTATCTTCATCGTATTCAATATTATACTGGATAATCGTTGTTGTATAGACGCTATCGATCTCAATTGTTGTACTGGTCGAATCATCCCAATCGTACCATTTATTATAAGTTGTCGTTACCTCCCATCGATCGAAGGTGTAACCCCAGTATGTGAACGCAAATGCACGGTAATCGTAGAAGTTGGGTATAAATGTGGTACCCTCGGTGATATTGGTGATGGTGTCCACAATGTCCCCCACGGTATCGTAGGTGACTGTTGTATCATAGGTAGTTACAAAGACCGGATACCGTTGGACAAAACCACCAGAATCTGGGTTGACCTGAACGGTCGTCTGCGCAGTGACTCCGAAAGAGAGAGTCAGCATGAGTGCGAAAATAAAAAGAATTTTCTTCATGTTTTTTAATTTTTTATTGGTTAAACTTGTATGAATATATTAAATTGTCTGTAATGTTTAATTGGCCATTCTGGTGGTTTCCTCCTTACCGTCAATGAACAGGATTTCGTTGAAATTTCCCCGATGGATGGTGCCCGTGAGATAGTTGTTCATCTCGGTGTCATTTTCGAACCAGATGGTTTTCTTGCTACCATCGAGAAAGTGGAGAATGATATGGGCCTTGGTCACTGCGTAGGTGCTATCGTCCTGGGGGTCCTCCAAGAACTTGATATGGTTGTTCCACGCCTCAGTCATCTCCTCCATTGTACCGATGGATTCATAATCCATCCAGCGGTCTTCCTTGGCCACATAATCTTCATCGTGGAGCAAACTACTCTGCCACCACTTGGGTTTGACCTTATCGACCGCACAGCCCGGATATACGATGCGGTTAAATCCGGAATATTCTTCACCGGCCGGGATCATCTTAATGTTTACGTTGATGTGTTCACAGATTGCCTGAACGTGAGACAAGTCTTTGAACAGAATGTGTTCTATGGTACTCATATTATTGGGATTTTATTATTTGACATCTGTCGGTGCGTTCATAGAGACCTCCTGGATCTTCCACTCCAGCGGTTCACCTTTGATGCTCTCCGGCATGCCCTTGAGCAACAGTCCGTGGTACTTGTTGGCAGACTTCAACGTCAGCAGGAACTTGGCGTACCAGATGGTCGGTGTGATCTCGAAGAATGTCGTACCGTGACTGTAATAGCCTTCCAAACGGCCGGTGTTTTTATTGGTGGCAGTGATAACGTATGCCGCACGGTTGCCTAAATGTTTCATAGTTCTTTCTTTTTAATCTTGTATATATATAAAAGAAGCCACCCGAATCTTAACAGGTGACCTCCGAAAAAATATATTTTTTCAAGTATTACTTATGCATCCGTTGTACGTATACCATTACACTATTGGCAATGTTATTCACGAACCTTGAATATTGATCCGCAGATGCTGCAATCTCCGGTGAGTGACCCGTGGTGAATTTGATGTTGAGATCGTCCAGGAGTTTACATATATCATTATGTACCTTCACAGCACCATCCTTGTCCTGATAACGGCCCTCCTGTTGGTATGGGAAGTTGCGTTCGAGAAGGATGTTGATGTTGGTGAATTGATTAAATAAACTCACAACGAATTCATCCATACCCGGAGTCTTGCCCTGATCGTAATAGACACAAAGTGGTAATGGACTATCAATGACTACAACATCCACCTTGTCTTTCAATCGCCATAGTTTGTGATACATCTTACCGAGGATGTACACCTGATCCTGAAGTTCCTTGTTACGTTCGGACCATACAAGGTCCTTGGCAAATTCAGTAACTAACTCTGCATTAACCCCACGAATTTTGAGATTCGAAAACAGTGCTGCTGCAAGAGTTGACTTACCGGTTCCAGGACCACCAAATAGATTGATTACTAACATATTACAATGATTTTATTTTGATACACTTATCTGGTTTACGGGTTGTGACTTTACCGATGATTTTGGTATATTCCATACCGGCAGGTTTATCGGAATTCGTGGCCCCTGCAGTGATCTCCACACGGAGCATCTTTTCAGACCATCCACGAATGATTCCGGTATACATTATATAGTCTCCGGTCCATCTGGAAACAGCAACTGCTACAGTATCACCTTCGTGAAGTTCGTTGCCGAATCCATCATAGGCACATTCTTTGGTGTTGGGTTTAATGTTACTCGTATCTTTCATATTCATTTATTTAGTTTCTTTAACTGTGCGTCCTTCCACTCCTCACCCAGGGTATGAATGTAATGGATAGCATCCTCTTTGGTTTCTATCATCACTGGGTGATGAAACGCCACATCTACCAATTGTTCGAGGTAGCACCTAATAAGACGTTTATCACAATGGAGTTCTGCTTCGATCTCGGCACCGGTAAGTACCGGTTTATATTTTACCCAATATAGTTTATCAATTTTTTTAAGAGCTTCAATTGTTGGTTTTTGGGCCGGATAACTCTTATCCGATCTGGTGGATGCCCAACAATCTGCTGTATTTAATATCACCCAATCATCCACTAAAGGAACACTACCCAACTCATATATCAACCTACGCAGAACATGCGTCTGACCGGTTTTAATCTCATCATCGTGGAACTGTTTAGTCGCCATATGATGCTTAATGAGTTTCAGGATATGGTCTTTATTAATATGTGGTATGGATGTTGATGCAAATACCTGTTCAGCTATCTTTACACTGTCGTCCTGATGACCATAAAAATGAGTCGTTCTATCCTCATCATATGTTATAGTGGTTACTTTACCAACATCGTGTAACAATGCAGCCCAGTATAAATCGGCTATTCTATCCCAAGTTCTAATTATATACTCATTCGGATATTCATCAAAGATACGCTCAATACCATTCATTACATCTATTGTATGTTGCCATACAGAATCATTATGCCACGATGATTTATGGATAACATCCTTCATAGCTGTTATACTGGGATGAATAAGACTCCAAGCATCCACTTCCATCAGGAAATTAAATGCATTACGCACGGCCTCCCATTCTCGATCTCCTTGTGCGAGTTCATATAATATCTTACCTACTATCTGGCCACATGCATTGGAAAGACTGGTATTGAATAATGTACCTTGAAGATCCTTCATTGTATTACGTGCCATTATACAGGTGATTGCTGATGGTGTCCATTCCGTGTGACGGCACATCATATCGGCAGCTCTAAAGATACGAACCGGATTATCATTGAATGCATTGGGATATACCGGTTGAAGGACATGATCCTCCCAATTGAAGATGGCACCCGTTGACTCTGCAGGATACATGAATCCAGTATAGTGCCCTTCCCTATCACAAAGTTCCTTACCACAAGGCCAATGAATGGCATTACAGGTAAAGTCGCGATTCCCACCAGTAATCTCTTCGGAATCAATATATTTACTCACCTCGATATCCACCCACGTATCATTACAATCGTAACAACTTCTGGGGACCTCCATACGGAATATAATAGCATTCCGCATAGGGTGTACCTTATACTCCAGTATATTCCTTGAACAGAATCTCTTAAGGGTTTCGATGAATGCTGCTGGATCAGGAGTGCATATATCTATATCCTTAATATCAATTCCATCGAGTATATCACGGCAAGCACCTCCCACGATATAGGTGTGATCGTGGAAGGCGGCTACCTTATCTAATACATCAAGTTTGAACTTGAATAGTTGCTGTTTATTCATTGATTACTTTTTTGATTGCCCAAGTGGTATTCGGATTAACAATCCAGGTAGCAAATCCATCGGCGATAACAGGGAGATTGAGGAAGTATTCGTACCTATCTGCCGTTGCACCTTTGTACATCATTTCGAATGCAAAAGCAAATCTGGTAGGCAGACATTTGAAACTGGCCGGTTTAGAGACCCATATAAAATCATCATCGAGTTCTTCCTTGTTACCCTTAACGAACACTACAGGTCCATTATTGATTAATTGTTCGCCCATATAGCCGACTCGCTGAATCAATTGGTAAGCATCCAGATTAAATATGGATACGTGCCAGTTAGTGGATCTATCATTCTTTACAGCATTGCGGATACCAGTAAACAATTTATCCGACCACTCGTTTGTTACCTCGTAAAGAATCTCGTCATTATTGAGACGAACCGGTTTGATACCGAATTCATCATTGAGGGACTTAACCATCTGTTGAACCATATATTTCTCCACATGCTGGATACGTTTAGGATTGGTCTTACCGAAGATCACCTGACGCATCTGCTTGGAATCGAAAATATAATCTGCTACGGCTTGGCAGAGATCCTTATCCTTATAGATGGTGCGTTTTGCATCGCTCATAGTACTCATATCCATCTCGGTTGCCATAGTATGACTCACCCAATAGTTATAAGTATCAGCGTTCTTGGGAAGGATACGGCCATACTTATCTCCGAAGTTAACATCCCAGTAACGGAATGCCTGAAAAGCTGCACTTGAAAGATCGAGGGAGAGATATGGTGTACCGATATTCGGACGAATATAGATATCTCCCGAGGGTATGTTAAGGTTTTCCACCGGCATCAACTGTTGGAGGTCAATTCTGTTAAAGTAATTGGAGTACCCCTCGTTATCCAACACATGCTTGATCATAGCCTCCATCACATCCCTGGTAAGGCCAACGAATGCCTCCTGCTGATCTTGCGGAAGCAAGCATAACTGTGATGCCCACTTAAATACCTCAAACGAACCCTGGCCGAGTTCTTCCTTAAGCGTCATCTCCAGGATATGGCACATACCCGAATGATTCACGAAACTCACCGGCATATTAAAGTCCTTGATAAGTTTGCGCCACACATTGTCACTCAATTTGTTATTGCAGAGCAACTCCAAGTCATCTTCGAATCTGTAAATAAGTCTACCGTTTTGCATAATCTTGTTTATTGTTCATTTATATATAAAAGAAACGGTCGGAATATTAACAACCCGACCGTTTTTTCTAATTCTTAAATATCCACTTTTGTTGACCTGAATCATATATACGTATCAGGCCCATTTCATTTGTGATCTGGGATTCTGTTAGATCGGGATTGGCGCCATTTTTCACAAGTATATCTTTTCGGAATGAGTATCTATGATGTCGTCGCATTGATTTATCAATATACCAATATGATATAGGTTGTCCACCAACGAGATCGAATCCAAGAGTTCTGTATAGATCACCCATTGAAATATCATTACTTGAAAATGATTCAACCATATGATCAGGATGATCTTTAATGAAACGATTAAATAACCTGGATGCACCACCCATAACATGCACACCTAATTCGTTACAGTAACGATATAATTCATATACACCAGTAGTATCTCCGGATCCTAATGCTTTTCTTTTTCTACCAAATACCATCACACTCACAAGCCGATCATTATAATATAAGCCTAATCGAATAGATCCACTTATAGACCCTTGAATATGATTGAGATCGAGAAATTTTTTCGATTCTGTTGATGATACTTCCCTGATCTCACATTTACGGGCATGGATGCTTTCTTTATATATACCCAACTTCGAGAGGATGATGGATCTGACTATATCCGGTTTATTAATAATCTGATCCTCCCAGATTGTCAGCAACTGGATTCCCAGATCCTTACACCTCTCCCATTTATCATAATGAAATGTAGGTTCCTTTAATGAATGCCAATATACCCCATTGCATTCTATGGCAAGTTTACGACTTGGTATGTATATATCCAGTTCCTTACCTGAAAGTATCTTACGATCATTCGATATATATTTCACAGAGTTGGTATCAAGTATATCACGTACGAATAATTCTATCGATGTGCCCTTATTTCGTTCATATAATATTGGAAGAAGATTTGTGCATATCTCTGTACCCTGATTCTCACGAACATTCTTATGTCCGGCCTTGGATATATAAAATTTATCAACACATCTGGAGCATTCCGGATGAGGACACTTGTATATATAATATATATCATCAATTACAACATATCCTAATATATCATCATTATCATGTATGGTTTTATATATTCTATTGGTGCTCATTTTTTTCTTAAACTCGTCTGTTTTGGAGAACCAATCCACACCATATCTTGTCAATGTTGTTATCTTCATTCGATTCAGTATGTCCGGTGATTGAGCTGGGTGTTCAACGCCATATAACTCAGACACTCTTTCCATTATATATCTTTGAATCTCTTTAGATTTGAATATATTATCAACTCCATATCGTTCAACACATGTTTGTCGGATTTTTTCCGGATTGTTGTAATTGGCATCACCATATCTGGATTTTTTAGTCTCTTTCACCCTTTGAACCATTCGTTGCTTATCGTCAGATGATTTATGTGCCCACATATTTATCTTGGATTTTGAATATTGCTCCTTTTCATCCTGTGTTTTATCCCTCCAAGTCTGCTTTATTTTTTCACGAACGATCGAAGAAGATTGAGCACGCTCCATACCATAACGTTCCATGCATGTTTGTTTGCATTTTTCAGGATTGTTGTAATTGGCATCACCATAACGATCTTTTTTTGTCTGTGATATTTTTTTCTGGATGGATGCCTGATCATTTCTCATACATCCCTTGGAACAATATTGGTGATATCCATTCGATATATTTACGAATCCAGTCGGTCGTCCACATATGCATATCCCCTCACCGGGTTGTTTAATATATTTATCGTAATATTCTTGTGATAACATATTATGTCTGTGTCTTATATGACTACCTATAGTCTTACTTGTACATATTTCTCCGCATATCATGCATTCCATAACTTGTTGTATTTTTATATAAAATAAAAAGACTCGGTATGTTTTTTAATACCGAGCCTTTCTGTTATTGATAAAATTTTCCTACAGGGATCATGTTATTATTTTTGTTCAAATGTTGCATATTCTCCGGCTTTTTTTCCGTGGAATATTCTTGTTTTGAACTCTTCTTGACGACCAGATGACCAGGATGGAACAGCTGTAAGATATCCTATAATACGAACCCAGTATTTTATATCTTCACTACCACATTTCGGACATGTATGTACGGGAGCATTAACAATATGTCCACATTTTTTACATTCGGTCATTGGAATATTGAATGTAAAGTAGTTGCATCCCACTTGGGCGGCGTAATCGATAACTGCCATATACTGATCTTCATTAAGGTGTTCTTCGAGGTTCAAATGGGCGGCTGCACCACCATCGAGGTAGTCCCCAATATACTCACTACCGTGCATACGAAGTTTCTCGAAGATATCCAATGTAGGATCATTGGGTTTGAAGATATAGGATGCATAGAGGTTGGTGTCCTCGGGAACCCAATACTCATCCTCTTTGTCCCAGTTGTAGTTTTTAATAGCAAGACTCTCAGCTGGTACCTGCTCTGTATTGAAAGTAAGGGTGTGTCCGTTAAATTTCTCTTTACCGGCTTCCTTATTGCATTGTGATATGAACCCAAAGATATGTTGGCAGAATGCCTTGTAATCATCATTATCATTGCATCGTATACCAAGGTACTCGGCGGCTTGATTAAGACCATTAATACCGATAGTGAGATACTGTTTATTGAGGTCAATGAAACCGGCGTCATACACCGGAAGGAGCCCCTTATCCTTTACATCCCATAGGAGTTCGTTGTATGCGGTGTGGTACTTGTAAACCCTATCGAGAATCTCCTTTAAATATTGGTCGAGGAAACTGGTGTTCTCTCGCCATCCACCATTACGGTTCAATCCATATGCTCTATCGCAATCCTGAATGATGCGGTTAAGGTTAAGTGTGATAACCGACTTGGAACCGGTTTGTAGACCCATATTACCGTTGGTGAAGTTGAACTCCTTGGTCTGTAGTTTGTTCTTCAGGCGGCAGCAACTGGAAAGACTATCAACCGTATCGGAGATATAGGTGAAGAACGAATGACCACGTGCATACTCCTGAGCAACGAATCTGGCATTCTCCGGATCGAGGAACTCACCATTCTGGTATACCATAGCGAACGACTCCACCGGGAAGGTAAGTACGCACTTCAAACGTTCAGCATTGAACCACTGCATAAAGTCCTTCTGTAACCAATTGAGTGACTCCCATTTAGGTGATGTAAAATCAGGAAATACAAAGTTACCAAACATACCCTCATAGAAGGCCTTGTCGTAATAGGAGAAGTTCACAAAAGCACTTTGTAATCCACGTGCTGCTGCCGGTTGGTTGATAGAATAGATGATCTGTTGGAAGTATTGATGAATCTGTCCACCAATGGTGCGGGTACCATCACCGAGCTTCAACTGGAAATCCGGATTGTTGATGGAATGATTCTTCCACATTTCAAGTTCGGTTTCTGTTAATGGACGTTCACCATTATACACCAGTTCATCACGGAGTTTGTTTAACTCTTCGCTACCGAAATCGTGAACCCGTAACTCATTAATATTGTTGCACCAATAGTGAGATTCGTTAAGAAGTCTTCTCATCTTCGGGCCGAGTTTATAGAAACTATCAAACTCTTTATAGTAATCCTCACCCCATTCCTTACGGGCGAAGTAGTCGAAGTATAGGAGGGCTTCCGGAACGGCAACTGCTCCGGCAAATTGAGCACTCACTGCGAAGATCATATTGACCAACATACCGCAGTACGAATCAATGTTTTTGGGCTTGGCAGAGAGACCACCGATACCTTTGATACCACCATCCAGAAACGGGTACATGGTTAAGGCAACGCAATTATGCACAATAATGTTATTAAGGATAAATGTATGTGTTTCTGTTGTGATATCATAAATAAATTCATTTTGATAAAGAAACGAATCGTTTTCCTCAATTTTTTGCACATTCGTTATTTTTACTTCGCCATCAAATTTGTATTTTGGTGTGGATTCAGAAATAACTGAATTTTTCCACTTAAATGAGAGGTTCATTGGTGTGCTATCCATTCTACGCGAACATCCGAGGGTCCATAATGAGTAATTTGTTTTGTATCCAGTATTACTAAATGGAATACTCTGTATACCATTTCCCACAGAATATCCAAAATATCTCATAATTTCGGCTACTTGAAGTATTGCTGATCTTGATGCAAGTTTTAACCAAATTTGATGGTAATTTATTGTACCATCAGCATCATAAAGTCCTTCAACGATTCCTTTAGCAAAATCTTCATTGAATTCAAGAATATTTATTGGTAGTGTTTTTCCTTGAGCCTTGTCTTGTATACCAAAAAAGTTTTTAAACAAGTTGAATAATCCTCGGCTTCTTACTTCCAATGTGTGAATGTTTCTATCACAATGATATCTTACAGTACCAGCTTTTCCTGTGGCATCAAATAATAATGAGTTAATTTTGTTTAATAATGACACATCTTTTTGTGTAAAATTCAAATATCCAGTGTTATTATTAAAATTTCCATCGCCGATAAAAAATCCTATTACATAACCAAACTCCTCCGTAAGATTAATAAACCGTTTCAATTCGTGTTTATCATATCTTATAAAGGATTCATAAACTTCGCAAGTATCAAAAATTGTTGCAAGATCGAGTATTTGACGGCCTTTAAACTCAATTTTTTGATGTTCCTTATATTGAGACTTTCCTAAAGAATCAATTGCTGGTGTGGTTTCCTCTATATTATTAAGATCAGTTATGAGTGGATGGTTATCAGTTACAACTATATCCTCACCGAAGGATGTTTTTATTCTATATAGATCTCTATGTCTCTTCTTTTTAGTGATTGTTGTTACTTTCACCCATGTGTGGTTTTTATCACTTACATATAAATTATCAGGATATTTTTGAAAAACTATATCAGTTGGATTAACATTTGTTTCCGGTTCCTCAATCAAATCATATAGGAGATCAAAAGGAATTAAATAATCGACCTCATTATATTTTACATGAATCACCTCTTTGGCACTATATGTATAAGGAGCCACGGCACCGGCAAAGCTGGATTCATCGTGTTTATATATAATATGGTTGACAAGGTCACGTTCATATTGTTTAGCACTAAAATCGGGGAAGATCTTGCGGAGTTTACGGACGACCATACGGCGGGAAACATAGATGTTATCCTCTTTGTGAATTTCGTTATTGAGAATACCGATGTTCTTATTGGTTACATTCGAGTTGTCATCGACAGTAGAGTTAGCTGTGTTGGAAGATGCTTTATACTGGTCAATCCAAGCCTCTTTCTTGTCCACGAATTTACGGATCTCCTCGCGGTGATTACGATAGAGGATATACTCCTTGGCTACCTGCGGATAGGAACCCATCAATGTCTCCTCGACAATATTTTGGATATCTTCAACGCCAATGGTCATATATACTTGCGGGATTTGACGTTCCTTGATCACGAATTGGACACACTTACCAGCAAGTTTCTTATATATATTATCGAGGATGTCGTCGTAGATATTATTGGTGTAACGTACATGGCAACGACGGAATGCCGGTTTGATTGCATCCTTCACTTTCTCCTTCTCGAATGGTACTTTTGAACCATTGCGTTTTATTACTGTGATTTGTTTTGGGTTGGATTTAAGATGGAGGATGGTATCCACCATAGCCTTCTCCATAAAATCATCGATCTTTTGTAATTCTTTGTCAGTCATATATATTAGTTTAATTGTCTCCATTCCTGTGGTGCATAACGATAGCCTTGAAAACCCTTATAAAGTATAAGCATAGATTTGATATACGTGAACTTACCGGAGCGACCAATATAGTTGCCTTTGGGCCAAGGAATATTAGTGGTCGTGCATGTGAAACCATCCATAGTCCCTATCCAGGTAATATCCATATATCCTACCACACGTCCATTATGACACAGATAACAACGATCTCCAACATTCGCCTTTTTGGGTAATGTCGGTACCTTAAAGAACATAGTCTGTTCACCGGATTCTACCACCTTCAACTCCTTCTGGTAATCCTCCCATTTAATTGATTTTGGTATTGTGATGACTATGTCCATAATTCAAATATTCTTTATATAAAATATTAAAGAGCTCCCTGTTTTTTATTGGAGAGCTCTATAAAAATATGACTGTTTTGCTTATGGTTTAACGTCAGTAAATCTCAATGATTTCTATTAATAATTGCTGTCCATGTAAGGAATGCAAATAAACTTCCAAACGGCACTCCAATGGCGATACCCAATAACGTCCTATCGTTTGGTTTCCTGAATTTTTCCCTGGGTGGATTGGCCACGTTTTGCACCACATCCATCATATCATCAGGAACATTTGTCGGGATAACGGTCACTGTATCCACATATATTACGTATATCTCATCTGTGGTGATATCAGTTCGATATTTTACATTATACTGGAGATTGGTACCATCCGGTTTGGTGAACCAGTATTGTTTACAATATGCATTATCCTGCATATATAACTTTTCGTGATATATGCGTTCACGTATAGTGTCAAATTCGTAGGTTTCTAATCGGTACCCATTGTCAATAATTGTTTGGTTTGTTTGTTCGATGTGTCTATCCATCATCTCCGGTGTGGTGACCGTATATATATTATAACAGGATGCAAATAAGATGCAAAGTAAAATTAATACTAATCGTTTCATTGTTAATTATGTTTATAAAATTCTTCAAGTTCTTTGGTAGATGTGGTCCACGGCTCGTAATCATAATCGTAAAAACCGCTGGTTGTATTGAACATACTCACATCATTACAATGTCTACATACATCAGGTATATCATTATATAGGAATTTGATTATATCACCGGCTTTGGTATTTTCGGTAACTTCAATAAAACCATTATCTTCGATCTTAACCCGATCTCCGAATTTTTCCTTTAGATAATGCAATGCTGCACCGTAATGACATATATATACTCTGCCATTAGCAAACTGGCAACAAGCTCTACGACGAGGACATCTATATATACGTTCAATATCCTTTTGTTCATCCTCTTGAAGTAATCGTTTAGCGAATCCCTCGTTGGTTGGAATACGAACAATATGCATCTTTGCAAGTGGAATATACTTTTTAAATACATTTTCTATTTCCTCGGTGTTGTTTACCGGATATAATGATAGGGTAACGTATATATTATTCTCCTTCAAGATGGGAGCGAGTTCCTCCAATCTTTTGAACATAGTGCCGTTTGTTGTAAGACAAATGGTGTTGTTTGGCATTAACTCACGTGCTTTCTTCAAAATGATACCGAGATCCGGATGCAACAACGGTTCGCCACCAAGGATTGTAAAATTCGATATCATATCCTTGAATCTGGATATTTTCTCCAAATCAGTGAATATCTCGTATAATGTCTTTGGAGGAGTATTGGATGGAACAATAGGACATAGATGGTTGCAATATTTGCAATTTAAATTACATCTATCTATAACATGATAGTCCATATTCCATATTGGGCGATCACCACGTTCTATACATATGCGATTATCATCCAAGCCATATCTATACCCGTATGTTGGAGGTAAATACTGTAAGTATTGTACTTGAATATGTGAGAAATCAGAATAAGTTATTGATTGTTTCTTATTAAATTCATAGTCGTGGGATTTCCGTAATTTAGTGAATCCGATGGTGTCCTCATCAATAACCCAAATATAATGCTGCACATAATTGAAGTTATATAATATAACATTCATAGCGAACACCTCACTGGATGTTGGTATATTATCAAACTTTGCTCCATAAAGATGTTTTGTGTTAAATACACAACCACTTAATTCAGGTCCAACCATTGATTCCGGATTCCAATATTGTTCAATTATTTCATAATAGTTATCTGGCTTATGTAATTTATAGAACCGATTTATGGCAACCGAGTGGGCATCACTATCTTCCATTAACCAATTCAATGATGTTTGTATGGATTTAGGATCCGGGATATAACCGGCTTCGAGGAATAATACCTGATCACCCTTCATTACATCCATACCGGTATTAAAAGCAGTTGCCAATACATTATCATCGGATTGTTCAGTGATTAATTTGATGAATGGATGGTTCTCGCAATATCCTCTACATATTTGTTGGGTATTATCCGTACTATTCCGATCCACAATAATACATTCAATACCCGTCTCAAGTACTTCTTGGATATTGATTATTGCATCGAGTGTATTCTCAATATATTGTTCATCGTTATGGGATGCTACTATAATTGATAACATAGTCAATAAAGTTTATTTCAAAAAAGGACACCTTTCGATGTCCTTTAAAAATATTCAAATAGACTGAAAATTTAAGGGGTTTTTGATGCTGTACTACCCAGGAACTTGGTAGTGGTGCATACCGGCCGTATCTTCTTTCCGGGACATTTTATTATCTCGCGTTCGTATGTATGAGTGCTGGTTATGGAACCATTGAATTTCCATACCAACATTGTAACCAGTCTTTGGCCGTCATCAAATACATTTGTGTATGCATCCAATTTGGCAGATTTAACAAATGAATTGGGACTCATAATCTCGTTGAACTCGTAGGTGAGAATCTTATCAGGTTCATCCTCGTAGTAGTAGGACACTTCGACCTTATACTCCCAGCTGTTACCGGCACAACTCCCGAACAATACAATGCATGCGAGCAGTGATATAATATATAGAATCTTCTTCATTGCTTGTCCTCCTCGAACATTTTGTACTGGCGTGGATCCTCAAAGGGTTTCTCGAGGCGATCCGCTGGGTAGTGGAGAATGAGTTCACACAGAGTCTTGTTCCCGCGTTTACATTCAGTGATAAATGGACAGGTGGAACTGCAATCCCCGGTCTCTGCTGCCTTCCTACGGAAGAGTTCGAATCCTAACTGGATGGAACTTTTGATGTTTTTTAAATCTTTTTCACTCATATTGTTACTTTATTACTGGTTTACCATTATCAATGTAATTTTTGATGGTCTCGAGTTGTTTACGGACATCCTGACGGAAACTTTCCATATCGGGACCATATTCATATATCATCCCTATACCGGCAGGATTATGTCCACATATACTCTGTTTATATCCGTAGGGCCACGCATAACCGTATAATCTGAGGTCCACTGTGTAGTGGGTCAACCACGGAAGGTTGGAGTTGGGATCCTCCGTTTCACGGCGATAATCTTTGGAGATTGTAAACGTACCGATTTTATTGGATATCTTCTTGGGATCCATAGTTCTCTTGTACGGGCCAATACAGAACTTAATACCATTGGCATCCACAAATTCGTGTGGTTTCTTGTAGTACACATCAATGAATCCAATGGTGGGAATTATCTTGGGCATGATGTACTTGTAGCTCATACCAGCTCGCTTGATCTCCTCGCAGATCACCTTGAAGTCTTCTTCGGTAAGAACATTATGTTCTTCGAGGATCTGACAATACATCAGTGTTCTAAATGCCTTGGTTTCCATATCGTTTTTATTTGAAGTATGTGTAAATCAACTCTTTGTACTCTGGCGTACCCACATCACCTTTGTGGACGAACTTCTTTGCCTCACCGGCTATGATCTCCACCCTGGTACTGACACCGGAATCGTGTTCGCTACTGATGATCTCCAGGGAGTCAATCCCACGGCACCAACGTTTGTACTTACCATCTTCGAAGCCTTCAACCCAGATATCAGGCAATTGTGAGATATCCTGGACAATACCAAATTGGTACTTGTCTCCGTTATGAAACCGGACACTATCTCCTACGTGGATTTCGTATTCTATAATATACTTTGCCATAGTTTTGTTATTTATACATTACCCATCCTTTTTCAGGATAACCCTGCTTTTCGAACTGTACTTGATTGAATCTAACACCGAATGGAATATCCTTGTTATCCATATCACCGGAATTCAACATCACCCATAGCTCCACTTGCTCGATGTATTTATTGAGTGATTGAATGGTCTGGGGATTGAAGTACTTGGTAACGGTCTTCTCCACACGGTGATTGCGAGTCTTGTATTGAATGATGTACTCCAGTTCGACCGAGTCCGGAAGAACAATGGTGCGAATGTGTTTGATAAACATCCACTCGCTGGAACGGAACTGGTAACCCTGGACCCAGTCGTTATCCTCCAGAATCTTATTCATAGTACGCTCGCAAGATTCCAGCTGTGTTTTAGTCCAGGACTTTACCTCCTTCTTTACCTGCTTTACCTCCTTCTTTGCCTGCTTCCTTAACTGTTCCTGCTCACTCTTGGAAATCAAAGCAGATTCCGGAATCTGAACCGGACGGCTGACGCCCTGGACGGTATGTCTTGCACGCTCAATCTGAGCTGCTTGGGTTTGCTTTGCAAGTTTCTCCATCTCGGTTAACTCCGCAACACGAGCTCGAAGGCCCTGCAGTTGTTTCTCCAGGTCTGTCGTGTCCTTACCCTTCTTCTTGTAGTCGTTGATTTTCACCGAGGTGTTATCGCGAAGGCGTCTTGCCTCTTTGATCTCGTCTTTAATGTCTAAAATGTTCATTGTTGTCCCTTCTTTAGTTTCTAATTATATATAAAGGAAGACACACAAAACTTAACATAATTATTTACGAATTATTGACACATACAAACCTGACGTTCTTCGTTGAGTTCGAGGTCGATATCATCAAGGGTTTTAATGGCATCCAACCAGGCATCTGTACCATTGAATGCACGGGTACCCCAACGGAGAGCCTTGACGATTCGTTCGTGGTCAATTGAGCACTGTCCAAAATGGGCCCAGTTGTCTTCCATCTCCTCCCAAAATGCATTCATGATAGGGTCCGTGTAAGTACCCCCATCACCGAAGTGACCGTCCTCAATGTATTGGGCTGCAGTAAGCATTGCGATTGCAAGGCTCGTGTTCGAAAGCTTGGTTTCGTATTTCTTACGGCATTGATATACCTCTTTGTAAAGCTCTTGTAAGCGTTTCATTGTTATAGTTGTGTTATTCTACTTTTATGCAAGCGGTGCACTCAACAATACTTTCATCTTCAACAAAAGTATAAGAAAGAACACCTTTACCGGTTTCCGGATCGATTTTATATGGGCTATTGACAACGCCTTTAACCGTGTTGATTTTTGCACCTGACTTAAACGGCTTATCTGTAAACTTCTTCACCTTGGTACCAGGCTCATAAATCACATTAGCTTCACGCAATGCCTTTTGTATTTTTTGAAAACTCCTTTTCATTTTTTAATTCAAAAGTGTCAAGAGAATTGATAATATCGAGAATAAAACCATCCTCGTAATACGCACCGCTGCCTTCTGGAGTACAGACTTTTTGATTTTTGTCTTTTCTTTTCTTTATTTCCGCTACTAAAGCGTCTTTGCTGATATATTGTGTCATATTACTGTTTGTTATAAAATTTCTATTTCTTCGGTGCGGACAAATTCCACAGAGTCGGCTTTTACCCAAAGAGGAGCATCGACATCCTGGTGGAGGTGGTGTCCGTCCCATTCAATGCAGTTCTCACAAGGATGACCAGGAAGATGGTTGTCAAGTGGTATTATGCAGGGAGTACCTTGGACAACGATAAGCTGACCTTCAATGAATTCGTCATTCCAGCGTTGGGCTTTAAATATTTGAACTTGTATTTTCATGATACTGTATATTTGTTGTTTTAAATAATTGCCACTCTACAATGTGTTCGTAGATTTCTTTGAATCCGCTTCTGGTAAGGGTTACGACTTCTACGTCAGATTCGTGCTTGTGCTTGAGGTTGTCGAATATATTGTCGATGACTTCCTCAAGAGTATTTCCTCCTTTGTCGTATGGAAATTCTGTGTTCATTTGACTGGTGTTACTGTATTTCATTATTGTAAGTTTGACAGTTAATTTTCGATGGAAATATAGCCGTGATTGATGAGCCACTCTATGGCCTTGACGGACTTCTCGAGGGTGGTGTCGTTGGACGAATTGAAAAGAAATGCTTCCTTCCAAGCGAAAGCGGAAATACTGGTACCGAGTTCGGTGCGAGCGGCGAGCCAGTCGCGTTCGTTGATTTTGTCGTTGATAATTTTGAGAGTAGCCATATATCGTATAATTGGTAGTACTTACATACCTGCTGACCCAGGTTACGGGAACCGGTGTGTATCACCAAATACTTGTCACCATTCTCGGCAATGTCTACTTCGATGAAATGATTACCGCCACCCAATGACCCAATGGAGGACTGCAGGTGAGGAATGTTACGGAGATGCTTATACATCTTCATATCATTTAGTTCTGGGAACTCCACACGGGTACCCTGCTTCTCGTTAACATCGCTACCAGAAGGGATGTTCTCGTGAATGAACTTATCCAACCCCGATAGGTCGATGTCAATAGGACCCAAGTTTACGACGTACATGCCACAATTATGAACAAATACACCAGAACTCAAAGCAAAGTTACCATATTCAAAATTAGTAAGACAATATACATCAGTAGTTTCATCAATAATCCTTACCGAAATAACTTTATGATTTTTATATCCAATCAACTCCTCAAATGTCATTTTTGATTTTATTGATATCTCATTTGCTTTCTCCCACGTATATCCATTATAGACTTTTTTACGAGCTATTTCATATGACTTCTGCGAAAAATCATTACCACATAATATGAGGATTTTTTTAAGTTTACCGATTTGTTGTATAAGTTTAAATTGAGGATCTTTATTCTGTGTATCGAATTTGGTTGTATTATGAGCAAGTTGACTTTTCCTTGCAGCTTCTCGTTGGGCTGGAGAATTTAATTCACCAGATTCATTTCGTTTTTGTGTCAATTCACTCATGTTTTTTAAATTATTCGCTGCATTTTTCCCACGCCAAGTAGATTCTGCTCTTTTTTTACCAGCCTCACTATATATTTGCGGATGTTTTTTAGCAACTGCCTTGAACCCAGTAATACCCATTTCATTAGTGACCTTAACCATATTGGAATGTAAATTCCAATGTTCTTTATACGTCATTCTTTGGATATTATCCGGATTGTTGTTCAGATAATTAAAATCTTTGTGGTGACGTACATATGATCCAGTTGGGTTACTTCCAAGTATTCTCGTATTATATTCATCTGCCAATACGTGGGCATAAGTCCATTTATGATATGTTGGTTGGTATATGACTGTGTATTTTTCAAGATGTTTTCTTATTTTGCCATTATTGTTGTTTTTGGTTTGAATTTCTCCATCGTGATTTTTTTTGCAATATCTACATATAATGGATATAACGAAGTGCCTTGTTTTAAATTTTCGGCTTTTATTTCGTTTCTATTAATATCATAAAATATATGATCTGTTGTGCAATGGATTATCTCATTATTATCAAGTAAAATCTCAACTATTTTATCCACAGTTTTGATTTTTCGTGGAACATCAATTCTTGAAATAACGATTTGTCCCTCATTATCAAACGAATAACAATAATTTATTTTTCCTTCATTATATTCGCTAATAAGCTCTTCAAAATTCAAATCACGTCCATCGGCGAGTTTTACCTTGGTATCTTTTGTAAAGCATCCGATATCTACGCCGACAAGGTTAGGCACTACCTTCTCACCCAGGGCTGCTGTGAATCCAATCACACAACCCATACCGGCGTGAGTATCCGGCATAATGCGGATTTTAGCATTACGGAAAGCATCCAGGGACATCATGCGCTGGATCTGTCCATATACGCTACTTTCAACTGTTTTTGCAAATATTTTAAGATCGTTCATAGTTATTCAGGTATTAAGAAATAATTGTTCTTTGTTTTCTCCCAACGTTCCTGGGATTTTATTTTCGATTGTTTTTCATTGTCTTTCAGGATATCCTCATCCCACCGGGTATTCTCTCTACTTCTTTGACGCAGCTCCCGCATCTTCTTGGATTCCTGTTTCTCTTTCTCCGCGAAATACCGATAGTACTCTTTGGATCCACGTTCGACATAGAGGTATTCGGTGCGATCATCGAACTCACAGAGTTCATCCAGATCCCTTATGATATTAGGATAGTAGTAGTGACCGGATTCAGGTATTCCATATATTTTACGAAATTCCTTATTGTATTCTATTCCATTACGATGGAAATACTTCATCAGACTGGATTTCCAATCCCACCACAGTGTATCTTTGATTGATTTGAATTTTGATAGCTCTATACTGGTACCATTGCAAAACCCCGCAAATTTCTTCCGACTCATCATACTCAGATTATTCTGAAGTATTATGGAAATGTGCGGAAAAGCCTCTATCAATTTCTGGTTGAGCCGTACATAAATAGTCTTACCATTAGGTGCCAGTTTGAGCATCTTGGGATGTTCAGGGTAGTATTTAGAATTAAGTTGGACTATGCCATTCTCATCCACATAGAACCTGTAGTAGTACCTATCACGCCCACCGGTTGCAATAGCTCTCAACTCCAAGGGAACACCCTTATCGCGAAGCACTTGGGTTCGTTTCAACCAAGCCTCCATAAACGTCGTGAATGGCTTACCCACATACTTATTAAGCAATTTGACCTCGAGCTGATATTCGGGTTCCATATAATATTCATATCTGGTGTTATTCCAGCGCTTACGAGCCCATTTATTGTAGACCTTGCTGATAGCCTCAGCCTCCTCCGGTGTATGCCACCGAGCGTCCTTGAGTTTGGCTCGATTGTATGGAGCCAATGGGTTATGTTTAGGAGCTGGTCTCCATTGCTTGTTAGTTTCCATATTAAATATTATTACAAGTATATATAAAGTACACCCACAAATTATTAACAGAAATTATCGGTTTAATATAAAAGTATTAATATCTTCCAGAAAGTCTTGACGAATATGTTTCACGGAGATGGTGTTTGATATATGATCCACTGTACAATCATAGTCGATCGTAGCCGGTGTATATGATTCATTATATCCTTCATCTTTGATGGATACATTAACCATCACACACCCTTGTTGCTTTTTCTTTGTTACAAGACCCTTAACGTTTGGTGCTGGTTGTTCGAGGACCTTGATAGTTCGTGTGTATAGTTGTGGTTTATGTTGTCCACCGTGAATGTGGCCACAAACAAGCAACTTGGGAAGATCTTGGCATTTTGCCAATGCATTAACCAGATATTCCGAACCGTAGTTTGCTTGGTGTCCCCAACGATTGATAGTTTCACCAAGTCCGCCATAGTTTGGTGCTGCATGCACAATCATTACATCGGTGCCTTCTGGAGGAGTATATGGTTTAGGATCCCCACCGGAATACCAAGCCCATCCAGGAAGATCACTATAAGGACATCCCCAGAAGGTAATATCGTCAATTGTTATTTGTTCGTTACAAAGGTAATGGATTCGATCATGAACACCCTTCTCGTATAGTACACCGTTTATCCATTCCTTGAACCAATCCATTTCGGTGACAAAATCGTGATTACCCGGTGTGATTATAATATGTTTTGCTGGTAGTTGGGTAAGCCAGTCAATAAAGATATTCCTGATCCACCACTTCATCGTGTTGTTTTTTTCCTCGTGGGAAACTGCATGTTGAATTTTCAGTGGAGAAAAGTCACCAGCTATAACCAATACATCGCATTGTTGGTCTACTTCAATATAGTTGAGAATACCGTGGGTATCACTAATTGCACCTATTTTCATAATTATTGTATTTTGAATAAATATAAAAAAAGCCTACCGGTATTTAACCAGCAGGCTTATATAAGCAACTGTCTTACTAACTCTTACTTGGCGACATCATTGATGACATCAATCAGCGCGGCGCAGAAACCAGCTACCTCATCATAGATGTTAGCATAAGTGGTGAAGTGCAGAAGATCCACACTATTCACAAAGAACTTATCATTAGGAATGGACTTGATGAATGTATTGATTTCATCGCGACGTCCGGTAGCCCAGTCAAGCTTCTTACTGAGGCCCTCAATCAGGAGGTTAAGCCACTCGTTCACCTGCGAATTGTCATACTTACCGCTACGAATATAGGAGAAAATATGAGTCTCGAGAAAAGCCATACGCTTCTCAAGTTTAGCCTTCAGATCGGCGACCACCTCATCGGACATGTCATCATTGACGATTTCGAGATTCTCCTCAATATAGGGAATGATGTAACCGATAATGTTGGTATACGGCTGAGGAACAAGGCGATTCACCTGATGAACATGTTTTATCCAGCTTACTGATTGCTGACGGGCATCGATAGCAGCTTTACCCTGGCAAGGACATTGAGGTTTCTGAGGATTGTCACATACCTGTGTTGTAGAGTAGGACATATGGGAGATAGGGGTACCCTCGGCAATACAGCGGGCAATATAGGCGTTCATCTCATCACGATTGGTAAACTTCTGGTCGTTAACCTGACCTTCAAATACGGTTTTCATATTGTTCATGTTTTTTTATAATTTATTTCGTTTATATAAAATACTCAATTTTTCATGTTTTTTAGACGGATTCCTAAATTTCAATTTTAATGAGAGATCTTTTTGTACCCGTATAGTTATTCAGGGGCACCCGAGATCTCTCATTAGGGAGCGAATTATCGCGCTAAAATCAAATATTATTTGATGTATTCGTCGTAGTTCTTCATCACCATCTCACCGGCAATTACAGCTGCCTTGTCGTGGTACTCATCGTCCAGTTTGTCGTTGTCACGGTACAACTGGATTGTATTTTGATAGTTTTTATCCATCAAGTCGCAAATTTTATCACAACGTTGCCAGTTGGAATCGGAAATGATGTTGTTCATTACCTGGAAGAAACGGACGGCATCACTATTCTTCGGATCCTTGGGATCCCATGTTCCCCAGGATGGTTGATTGAGTTTGAGGTGACCCTTACTTGGGTTTTTATTTTCCCACTGCTCACAGTAGTAAATGGAAATGGTGATATATGAGTCTTTGGACATCCTCAACTCGATGTTTGAGTCACTCACGTGGACGATAAGGTCTTCTCCCAACCAATCGTGAACCAGATTCTCAATACTTTCGAAGTAATTATCGCGATTGGTGAGGAAATTATCGTACAGTTCCTTATGTTTGGTATGGTACTCGTCGGCCAGATCCCTGAGCTCGGGTACTTCACCGTCTTTACCGCGTTTGATAATGTCGCCGGAGATCACAGCAACCATACTGCGGTGGAGTTCAATGAGTTCCTGTTTGTTATCCTGATCCAACGAACTCGCAGAACGAGTCATATCAAACAGTTTATTCTTCTTGAGGTACTTGGCCAGTGCAAGGATCTCGGTGATGATTTCTTTCTTGGTGTTGGTAATGTCTATCATAATTCTTTCTTTTTTATGTTCAATTATATATAACCGGGTTCACCAAAATCTTAACATACCATCAACAAAAAAACCGGAGCCATTCGGTCCGGTTAAAAATATGAGTAGAACTTTCAATTTATTTAGTTAGGAATCCAAGTGTATCCTCGAATGGACGGGCGACATCATTAATTACACATCTGGTATCCTTTGTGGAATATTTGATGGATTCCTTTACAATGTCATTCAATTCAAGTACTGAGTCGTACATTTTTATATTGGTTACAATATGAGGCGCCGGAGATAAAACCACAGGTACCGGTTGTTGTGATATAAAGTCATTGTTATATGCATTAGTCTGTAAGCATGTAGCATTCTCAAAATCGAATATATACATATCCGGTTTAATATAATATGGTCTAGTACCAGCCGGTGCAGTGCATATATATGGATATATATTCATCTCCGTGGTGAATGATGCTCGATTCCATTTACAATGCACCATATATGTATACCCTGGTATAAGTTCTTGCGACATACCGTTAAATGATATAACAGCACCGTGCATATCCACCTTAACATTACCTGCCTTGAATATTGTTTTTGCTGTGTTTGTATCGCGTGGACTAATAATAAAAGCCAATGTACCCGAATCCGAACAGTAACGATGTTGATATACGATAACCGAGTCTTCATTAATGAAGTTATAGACATCCCTTGTTACTATAGCAGCTCTATGATTAAGTTGATGACTTTTCACGCTATGTAATTCGGTGTTGGTAACGAACTCACGAACTGCATCCGATATGGTTAGATTATATAGATTCTCCGGTTGATATAATGGTGCCTCCATCTGTATAACACCACTCTCGCGAACCTGCTCTTCTTCCTCTTTGGGAAGAAAGTTCTCCATACGGTTAACTGCCCAGTTATCAATAATACTTTCAAAATCACCCTGATCGATGTTGGTTTTATCGTTCCATTTTACCAATCCGAGTTTCCACGTGACAGGACGCCACATAAACCCTTCTGCTTTTTCATCGTAAGCAGCATTGACCTCCCACATACGTTTCATCAATGGAATCCATATAATATCACGTTGTTTTGGGAATGCTGTATCACCGAATGCTTTGGCGAATGCTGTTTTTGACATCTCAACTTCCCAATCGGTATCCCAATCAAAGTCGAATTCGGTCATCTGTGGTTTACTCGAAGGCATAGCTCCATCCTGGCAAACCAACTTCAAGTACTTCATATCAACCACGTTATGAAGCACATACTCTTTGAATGTGAGATCTGCTGTATTTTGATCGGGTAATACTCGAAAATAATAGCAAGGAATACCAACCATACAGCACACAAGATCCGATAATTGTGTATACATTTGTAGTGCACAATCGAGATTGGCATAAAAGTCGATTGTTTGGTTTAGGCAAAGATCCTTGAGATATGGGTTCTCGTTATATAAACAGATCGTATAGCAATCAACGGCTTTGCCATCAAGTGCCAATGTTTTGAATCCTGAAATTATAAGTATACGAAGATAATAGTCGGTTTCAATGTTAGGTGCAAGTTTATCATATTGTTCCAGTGTCACGAAATTCGTCCAGCATATAGTATCAGTACTCCACGAGAATAATGCTGTTTGTGTTACATCATTATCATTCTCATCGAATATATTAACTGTTCTATATCGTATTGGAACTGTAAGCGTTATAAGGCGCTTGATTAAACAAGACATAACTCGAATATTTTTTTAGACTGCACTACTTGTGCTACCGATCAATGCGTTTGCCTTACTACGGATAAAATTACATGCTTGATCGATACCATTACAGTTACGCCAACGGGCTGAGTTCGAATATACCGTATATGCGTATGGAGAGTTCTTACCACGCAGGATAATAGCACAAGTGACAGAGGAACACCGACAGGTTTGTGCGTTCGAATATGTAATATTCACTATACATACCTCTCCAAAGTCGGATACTTGTACACCAAAACCGGTTCCTAATCCCAAAGATGAACGTATATATCCACCCATAGACGCTTTAGTACCAGGACCGGTTGCTGTTAACCAATTGAAAGCTGATGGATCGTTGGTTGGCCCGACGCCAAATAAAAGATTTGCAGGACCTTTACCAACACCACCAGCCTTGGTTTTTGTAGCCTCGTCAATCGGTTCATCAATGGATATTACCTCAAGATTTTCGAAGTTCTCCAAAGCCTCCTCAAGTGGGGTTAATACAGTTTCCTTATCTTCAAGCCAAACTTTATGGTATTTACGATCATCTGTGACCTTGGCAACGCGGAATTTAATCTTACCAACACTTATAACACTACCTACGGAAGGAATGATATTATTATCATTCTTTGTGGTGACCTGTACGGTTACATCATTCCAAGTCTGTTTATTGGATAGATAGTAACGGATTTCCTTTGTTGCTTCCATATTGGTATGATTTATTTGGTATAACGCTTGGAACGAGCGAGGATTTTCTTTACAAGCAACTCACAGAACTCGGCTGTATCATCGATATTACCACATTGAGGAAGATCTTTATAATCGCAAGGAGTCCAGATAAACTTATCACCTTTAACATCGAGTACCTTGTAAGTAGCCTTACCATCACCATCTATATTGAGATATTTTTCAACAATGGATAATTTACCGCAACTACATTGACGAACAAAGATCTTACAGCTTGGAATGCGGGTACCTTCGCCTTCAACACGGGCACGAACACCAATAGTAATACAAGCACCTTTATGGGATACTTTATACTCATTATTCTGTACATGTGCTCCTGTAGACTTATACCCGAGACCAGGAAGTTGCTGCATAAGATTACTTATAACTATGGTTGGTATATTTACTGCCCAATCAAATGCACCAATACCTGTTTGTGGTTGAAGAGCTTCATCTATGTATTCAAAAAGATGTTTCATAAAAACGGTTTTATTTTAAATAAATAATAAAGGCTCCCGGAGGAGCCTTCAAGTTGTACTATTTAATTTCTTTTTAACCGTCATATTCCACTTCGTTCCAGTGTTCTGGTCGTTTACCCATATTCGGATCCACATACTTGGCTGGATCATTCAATCCATTGGCCCAAAATGCTTCCAATCTCTCGGTGCATGTACCACATTTACCACAGGACTTACCAGTCTCATTTGCATTATAGCAGGAAACTGATTTACGGAAGATGGTATTGATTTGTGAGTTCTTCAAACCCAATTCCTTGGCGCTGGAACGTCCAATATTCAACACTTCAGCCTTTGAGCAATCAACGAACGGTGCATCATAGACAACCAAATCGGAATCCCAGTTGGAGATACGGAATAACTCACGGGCCATATTTACACTTTCATCTGTGCAATCCGGATAAATAGCATGATCACCGGCATGTACACCCAATGAAATAACCACCTTGGCTTGATCCCGGAGTTCCTTCTCGGAAACCTGTTGTTGAGGATCTGTACCTGCATTATACTTAAGTGCATCGAGATTCATCCTGGCAAATGATAGAGCCTTGGAGAAAACGATGGAAGAAAAGATAACATTACGATTCTCCACCACGGTCGTTTTCATCATCTCATCTGCGTAGTGACCTTCCGGGGCATGTTCACCCTTAACCAGGGATGATTGACTCATATTAAAGACACTGCGAAGGTCAATGATTTCGTGATCGATGGAAAGGCCAAGTTTCTGAAGGTACTTTGCAATCTGACTGGCTCGTTTGAGTTCAATGGAATGACTTTGACCATAATTGAACGATACAGCATGTACACTGTGTCCTTTGGAGAGAAGATAAAGCACCAAACAGGTACTATCCATACCGCCGGAGAATGATACTACGGCAGTTTTCATATTGCGTTTATCCGACATATTTTTGAAATTTTATTGTATATCCAAATATAAGTAATTAACTTCTGTGTTTAACCGGTATGCGTTTATACATTTGACTATACAGTCGATTTGGTTTATGAAATCCCATATGTTTCCACCATCGATAACTTGAACCACCGTCTTTTTCCTCCAGTACGTGACATAACGTTACTGCGCTAATGGGGTAGGTGTCAATCAACCAATTGAACATCTTTTTACCCCAGCCCTCACCACGTCTCTTATATGCTACTTCAAACTTATCGATATATACAGTAAATGTAAGAGCATCTCCTTGAAATTCAAAACATTCAAAGCGAACAAACATAGCTCCTACAAACTTGTTATCATCGTCAAAGAAACAAAAGTATTTTTCCTGGTCATCCACTACCTCAAAATGGGTCCAAACCAAATCAGGCATCATTTGCCGGACTATATACTTGGGAAGACATTTGTAACTTTTAACATTCATGGGTTTCTCTATTGATGATTATATATAAAGAAACTTGCAAATTTATTAACGCTATTTTGAAACCATTATTATTTAATCAAAAACATTCGAATTTAATATGGTGAGTTTTAACATGAATGTCGGGTTGAATCTATATAAGCCAACAACCAAAGATTCAGTGTCTGGACTTTGGAATGGTAATATTATAGATACCAATATATATCAGATAAATGTTGGAAGTCCAACATCCACGAATCTGGGTCAAGCAACGTGGAGAGTTTGGTATATGTATTATAATGGTACCTCAATTAGACATAGGGTATCCTCGAATTCAATAACATTTGACAGTAATATGTGGCCTTATGTTAGCCCATATGAACTTTCTCCGGATATATATATACGTGCAGATTTTGATCCATATAACTATCGACATTCGTCTGAAAATAAATATTGCATTGAACTTGAGTTTTCAGATTATTCAGCTGAAGTATTACAATACGATAGTGGTGTATATGGTGCATGTAAGGAAGCTATTCAAATGTTGGGTGAATCACTTGGAAAAGTATTCAAGGAAGGTAATATAATGAATGTTTCCAATAATTGCAGGTGGAATAGTTTTGTGGATCATCCAGTGACTTTAGATCCAGATCAAAAACAATATATGTTTTACGGTTCTCAAATACCTGGTTATGCGCTTCCTACACGTACTGCTTTTCTTGAAAGTTTTATTAATGATACTACTCCGTTTGTAGGACCATATCAATCAGTTCCACGAAATTTTCGAGGCAGTATTACTCCAAACTCACCCAGTTATTAAATAGTCAAGTTCAAAAAGAATCAATTGGAACTTCTAACATTGTACTATGTGTGGATGAAGATGCTACTGGTAGTAATCTGAATAAAATAAAAGGCCACGGATATCACCTATTGAATATAAAACCATCCAACGGTTTTAACCCGGAAATTTGGAATCGGAACTATAATTTTCCATTTAAACCAAATGCGAATACATTCGGCGGGCATATACCGTGGTGCGATAACTCATATGGTACATATCCTTTACTTGATAATTGTTTCTGTTGGAATGTTATTACATTTACCCAATGGAATGGTACATCAAAAAGTGTTGGATTTATATCAAATTGTCCAAATGTAGGCGACGTAGCGAACACTAATTTATTACCTACAAAGAATTTTACGTATAGTGGATTATTGGTTAAAAACGCAGCCACATCTAATGGCCCATCGGGATATGCTATGGCAGATGGTGAATGGTTTGATTTTAAAATTTGCCCATCTTCTTGGCATATGTCACCATCCTGGGATATTATATGTCATAGTTCCCAAATAAAATGGTGTAATATGATGCCCATTACAGTCAGTGGTATTAGTGGATCTATTAGTGGATTTATGAGATTTGAATTGTCGCGTGCTGGATGGCATGATATAACAAAGGCAAAACTTGATGCTTGTTAGAATATATAAAAATAAACACCCTCGATTGAGGGTGTTTTTATTTTGAGCTCTTAAATCTCTCCAGGAAAGTGTGTTTGGATGATTTCCTTAAGCTGTTCAACCCGTTCAGGTACCGGTAGATCACCAATGGTATATCCAACCCAGAGGCCTTGTTTAACCAACTCATCGATCACATCTCGTACGCATTGGTCTACTTCCTGACGATTCTTCTCGTTTGCATCGCGATACCCATCATCCACCACACCGAAGTATTCAGCTGGGAAATAGACATGAATCACATCACTATGGGTTGAAAGCCAATCCTGCAGGATATACATTTGTTTTGCATAGGTGTCATATGCGACCTTACCGGTACGTGCCAACCATAATGTATATGCACATACATCCAATAGACCACGATCGGAGATGTATTCAGGATACTTGGCAAATAAATATAGGTACTCGTAGAAAAAGCGGTTTTGGGACCAGTCATCACCATTTTGGTTAATATGAATGGTTGGATCCTGTGCAGTCATATTACGGATAACTTCACGGATGCCATATTGTTTCAACTCCGGTGGGAGTGCATTCATTACACTTGTTTTACCTGTGCTTTGTGCACCAACGAGAATTATTTTCATTTTATAGGTTTATTTATTTTCAAAATCAATCTGTTTGGGTAAAAAGATAATTGGACTACCATCTATTCTTGAATGGGTTTTATATATACCTTCATATACCTCACCATCCACTTTTAGAATACATTTATCATTAGCAAATAGCGGTTTTTGCCACTGGACCATCTCCATTATACTTCTGGTTTTAAATATTATCTTCGTCAAGGTAAATAAATTAAGTACATCATCTACCGTTTTCAATTTGTTTGCTGGTATTACTGGTTCTATGGATTTAATATCGGCAGTTCCTTTAATGAAATAATCTTTATCTTCGTGGGTGATGGTTAGTTCTACAAACATATATATACATCTTTAAAGTAATATATGGATTCGTATTTGCTTTTTAACAAGGTTCTTTACCTCCTCGAAAGATTATATGTATTCTTTGGATATAACAAAGACCAACGAATGCTCTTGGAGCGAATTAAAGAGTGTGTTTTGATTAGAATATCGCATGTTATAATTCAGGGTGAACTCTCAAACCCAAATGAGTACACCATTACATCCGGCAATAAATGGCTGGAGAAGTTCGAAAATCTTTGTATGATTCATCCAGACCTCAAACAAAAACGACCAGCATTCTCCATTGACTGGAAAAGTGGCCGTATTAATAGATGGGAACACGATTGTGAAGTATTATCCGGATGGACTTTCAAGAACGTCACCCTTACCTACATAGATAAAAAAGGCCACACCTTATTACAAGTGCAGCCTGAAGAGTTTCGTTTTCATTATAATATATCTCGTAACGGAGTAATCAAAAATTGGAAGTCACGTAAGATGGATTTTACATCGGTGCTCCGGTGGGCCCTGGATAATCTTGTTTAGATTTGCACGTGACCCATCACCTCGCCGGTTTCCTCATCGAATACTTCACCGGTGTCTGGGTCAACAGTCCATCCCTCCGGTAGATTATCGGGATCGAGATGTTCGGAGTCCTGAGCCTGTGATTCCTTGTTTTTCATCTCCTCTATAAATGCCTTACGTCCGCGAGATATGATTGAACCATCCTCGCGTTCTGTAGTGGTACCATCACCATCATTGGATCTATCATTTTCTGCAAAATTCAATTCCATCTGGTAACCGGTAATAATCTTATTAAAGTTGGATATTTGATCACGGATCTGCTTATCGACGGAAAGTATCTTACCTTGTATACGGTCAAGTGCCATATAAAGGCTTGCATTCCCTGGATTCTTCGATATGGATGTCACAAGATGGTCGTGGACCTGTTCATTGACCTTGGCCATCTTATATAGTTTACGGAGGGATTCAATCTCTGTATCGATGCGGCGTTTGAAGTCCGGATGTTCATCCGTGAATTGTTTATTGTTATATAAACGAAGAAGATTCTGTACATTGGATGCAGCAAGTGTACTGGCGTCTTTTGTAATGAGGTCTATATCAACCTCGTATATATCTTCCATATCATCGACTGGTACTCCTAATTGCTTGGCATCACCGAAGAGGCCCTCCATATATTTTTCAGCACCAGCTACATCTGTCTTTTCCCAGCCAGTTTCCTCTGCACCATACCTTAAATTCTTCGTTCTACCACTTCCCTTTGGCATATATGTATTACTTTTTTTCCATAGCAAGTCTACCGGCTTCACATTTACCATCTTTCCAGATGCTCCAACCGGTATATTTAATGAGTGAATCGTATGCTGAACGATTACGAATCCACACTGTATCATCATTGTTCGATAGGATCCATTCGAGATTGGTTTTGGACACACAATTTCTCCACTTGGCTCGTGGATTAATTGCATATGCCACATCATTCCAATCCATAATATCGAGGTCTGGGATATATATAGGATCGTGACCCTTATAACATATCACATAATGTCCCCAATAGTCATCAATAGGCACCTTACCACCTTCTGCGTTGGATACCACCTCGCATACATTGAGGAATAAATTATCAAACTTCTCGAATTTGACAACCTCCAACTCATCTGTATCCTCACCTAAACATCCGGAGAATTTGGAGTGTTCCAACACATATTTCATATATTGGATTCCAAGACTCCACCACATATCGATATCCTTCAGATCGAGACCTGATGAATCCCAATCGTTATTCTCGAATGCATATATATAATCTGCAGCGAGTTCATCATCGACAGTGAATCCGAGTCCTTCCTGTAATTGTTCGTCTATATATTGCTTTAAGTTCTTCATGTATATATAATAAGGATCTTTAATGAGCCATTAATCATCTGCTTTGTATGGTATCCGTTTATCTATATGTTTTACCAGGTTGTATCTGATCAACCGGGGTAATCTCCATACCATATACCCCGCGGTTTTCCTTTGTCACTTTGACAAGTTCTTTGGCACCGAGCTTTTTAGGATCACCGCAGTAGTAAATGGAGCCACATGTATCCACAGTATCCTTCTCGAACACCAGTATCACAGACTCACCAATCTCAAGGCCGGTTATTCGTTTCTTGGTACCACTGTGCTTATAGTTTACGGTGTTGTATCTTACTGCGGCTTTATCAATATAGTCAAAGATTTCCTGTTTTTTCATATCCTTACTTTTTTAATATTCTTAAGTATATATAAATAAACTTCCTTGAATCTTAACATTGATTTAATATATTCTTTCAAATAACTATCATTATGCAAGATGATGTAAATTTTTTGAATCACTGTATCAATGTGTTAGATGACGAATCAAATAATGAGGAGATATTAAGAGAGATCCATAATAAACTCAAGATTTTCACACCATCAAATATGCCCCAAATTGATGCAGATATCATATGGGATAAGGCCTGGAAGTTTTGTCCACCCAATGTAGTGGATATCCCACCGGCATCAGAAATTCGAAAATGCGATATATTATTCTGTAAAATGTTATTACAAAAAATTCCGTTCTATGATTGAATTATATTATAATCCAAAGGATCCACGGTATATATTTCTTACCCACGATTCCACCAAAACACAGGTTCGTAAACTAAACAAGCAAACCCGTAAGTATGAGATGAAAGAGGTGTTGGAAATCGTTGCATTGGAAGAACATCTAAATGCTTTGCCCGACTACCAACGGATGCCGAGTTTTGCGGGTATCCCCAAGCCGGTGGTCTTTCTCGAAAAACAACGTGTTAACGACCGTATCATATATTATTGTCTTACCGGACTATGGAAAGAGATAAAGGATTGGTGTCGGAGTAAAAATATAATGTGTAACGGTATATATAATCTTAAGGACTACGACAATCCAAATAAAGAGAAAGACCAGTCCCTTATACTTACCCCTTTCAATATGAGTATAGAGGACTTTAAAAAGATGGTGGAAGAATGGGGATTAAACCTCGAACTGCGTGGTTATCAATATGATGCACCCTGGAAGATCCTTCACTATCATCAATCAATGTCTGAGTTGGCCACTCGTGCTGGTAAAACATTGATGGCATATGTAATATTCCGTTATATGCTTGAACGAGGTGGAGCCCATAATATCCTGATGGTTGTACCATCCATTCAATTGGTTAGACAGGGTGTAAGTGATATGAATGAATACAAGGAGTTCTTCACATCGGAAGCCATCTGGGCGGAAGGGGAGTATTGCGAAGGTGCCAATCTGACTATCGGTACATTCCAATCGTTGGTACGTCGTTGCACCAAAGGAAAGCGAGGTACTGTCAACAAACACTACAACCCCAAGTTCTTCGATAAATTCGATGTAATATGCATCGATGAGTGCCACAAGGCAGACTGTGAATCCATCAAACAAATTATGGCACAGCCGTTTGTCAAGAATGCAAAACTCATATTTGGATTTTCCGGTACCCTACCGGATAAAAACACCATCGAATCCTATGGGTGTCAAGCATTACTGGGTCCTTGTATTCAAACTATAGAAACAATGGATCTTGTGGATGCTGGTTACCTGGCTAAACCAATCATTCGACAGGTACGTATTAAATATCCTGATAACCTCACAGATGAGTATATAAAGTACGGCGAGTATCTATGTTCCAACTACGTTGTTGAGGATGGTAAGAAAGTACTTCGTCCAAAAGAGGAACGGGATATGACAATGATACACGTGAAGAAACCACCCATTGTTATCCAGCAGATGAAGGATAATGTTGAATTTGGTTTACTCCCAAAGGAATCATATAGGGATAACCTCGTGGATATGTGTAGGGCTCAAGGGGCCAACCTGTTGGTATTAGAGCAAATGATAGCTGAACACTCGAAAAAGAAACTAGAAGTAATCCGGGATATAGCATTTGAATGGAGTAATAGTAATGGTATTATATTCGCACATAATGAGGCTTATATAGATTACCTCGAAAAGTATTTCAAGGATGTGTGGCCGAATAGACCTATATATAAAATGAAGGGTGCAACCACACCCAAACGACGGGCCACCATAATCGAAGCAATGAATAATAAAGATAACGATGCAATCCTCATAGCAAGTTATGGTGTTGTGAGTACCGGTTTGACGTTTAAGAACATCGAATACGCTGTATTCGCCCAATCATTCAAATCCCAATTCATTGTATTACAATCACTTGGTCGTGGATTGTTGAAAACCGAACAGAAAGATTCATTCTACTTATATGACCTGATTGATGTGCTACCAACAGGGTGTATCCTAAAGCAAGGTGATGCCAAAGTAAAGAGATATAAAGAGAAAAAATTTGAATACAAAATAATACATAAATAATTATGAAAGCTTTAATATGTGTAATGTCGACAAATAAGGAGCCATTTATTTCAACATCGAAAGCCATTGTTGAGGAATATAGAAAAACAATCATACAAAAAAACCTCAATATTGATGTATGTGAATATGTAGGGGGAGATACTTTTAAAACCATAGATGGGATAATACATATGCAGGTTGATGATAACTCCACATATCTTAAACGATGGGAGATGATGAAACTTCTTAAAACTGCGAATGCTGATTATGATGTATTTGTATTCCAGGGCACATCCACGATATGTAATTTAGAGCTACTTGATATGCTTATGCAGGATGGTGGATTTGATGATTCCGGTATATATGGAAATATAATGATCATCCAAAATCGTGGTATGAGATATTACAAGGGTAATGAACACAGAATATTAAAATGGACTGGACAGATTCTGATTGGATGCCTGAATATAATGACAAAACAGATGATGTATGATATACTTGAGTGGATGGATGTGAATACCTGGCCGGATGATGTTAAAACCAAATATTCATTGTTCATAGATCCTTCAAATTATCAATCATTTACAAGGGTATATGGGGAAACTATGTCAAATTATTTACCATCATTGAAATTAGTGGATGATGATATGGTTATCAATGCGATAGTACTTGATATCCTCCATAAAAATCTTTATAGATACAATTCCGCATTTTTAGAGGATGCCGTTAAAATGAATGAATACGATTATATGTCCCTTTTGGCAATTCGTTCGAAAATGGAAGTATTATACGCAAGGAATTTCAACGCGGAATGGTATTGGACTATGCGTCAAGCATATGAACCAATGATTGACAGATTACTTCAGGCCAGATTCAGGGAGAATAAAGTATTATATGACCATCATTTAATAAAATGCAAATCATCACTCAAAAAATACCCGATACCTATTAATGAAATCTCTCCTGAGAAATTTGATTTCTATGCAGAGCCATTTTCACCGGGGTTTGTATTGGTTGATGAGCCCATTTTAGATGCATGATTTATGTTGTTATTTTATAAGTAATCAAAATATAATATGAAATCACTTTATCAATATATTTGTGAAGGTATCAGGAAATGGGCACTTCTTGCAGAATGGTGGCCTAAAATTAAGGATGTTATCTCACCATATACATTCAATGAATTGAATACGGGGTATAAACCGGAAGAATACTGTTTTCTTCTAAAGAGTAAACGTCCGACCGAGTTGTGGATCACCGATGTCAATAAGGATAAGGCAATTCAAATACTATCTGGTATTGGTGATTTCAATATTATTAAGGACCAAGGTAATAACTTCGAGGCGTCACTTACTGTTGCCGGATTAGATCATCCAATACATATATTGAACACCGGTAAAGGTATGAAGGAATCCAGTATCGATACGGCAGAACAGGAAAATATGATGTGTGATGTGTTTAACAATTACTTCAGGAAAGGTTATACACAAGATCAGGCAATAGCAAATATAGCAGGTACCGACAAATCGAGAAAATCCTGGGTTATATCTTCATGGGAACATTGTAAGGATGTGGATGAAATAACCAAAGGTAGGTATCAGAATTACTATATGGTGAGGGTGGATAACCGGAACGATAATGTGGTGGTTGCATACCTTGCATTTCGTAAGAAATATCAGGTGGCTCGTGGCTTTGGTCAAATAACTTCTGTTGACCCAACCGATGTTATCATGTATGATGAAAAATCGGTTGGTAAGATAACGAGTGAGTTCCAAGGATTATGCGACAAAATCGACAATGGAGAATCTGATAATGCCCTGCGAGAGTATCGTCGTTTTGTGAAAGATAATACATTCATCCTTCCAATATCACTTAAAAAAGCTGTGAGAAAAAACGACGTATCCACTGGATCGTCCAGCCACTTTACATTTTACAACACTGAAGAAGGTAAGGTCAACAAGCCACAGGTTATGTCCGTGGAATGTATTGGTGTAGCTCCAATGAATGTTCGGGAAGACCCAGATGATATCCAAATAGATGGTGATAACATTATATTTGGAAGAAGGAAAGTGCGTGTGAGTAACATCACTGGTATATATGCATATGTAAGGTGCAAAAGAGGTACATTGGGTACGGATGATGAGGTGGCAAAGATCATGTACAGGACTTTCGGTAAGGCACTTGCCATAGATATCACATTGAATCCTGAAAAGAACTCCACGGCTTTTGGTAAGGTTTCAACCCATACATGGCGCGAGATATTCAACCACAAAGATAAAGGTTCAATGTCTGTATTGACAGATGACCAAAAGAAGGTATTCATTGAGTTCTTTAAGGACTTCGATAAAAACGAAGCAGCTATCAATGACATTGTGGCAGATGGTATGAAGGTTGGTAATCAACGATTCCCATATGCGTTGTTTAAATAAACAATAATTATATGCCAGCAACAAGTAAATCACAACAGAGACTATTCAGTATGGCATTGGCCGTACGTAAAGGCGACCTTCCACGCAGTAAGGTTTGGAAGGCTGTACTCGATATTGTAGACTCCGATATGACCAACAAGGAGATTGAGGATTTCACCGTATTAAAGGAGGGTATGAAACCACTTTCGGAGTATATGATGGAGGCTATGAAAAAACTTGGTTCCGGTGAAGAAGGAACTGTATACGATATGGGGGATGGTAGAGTGAAAAAGGTATTCAAACGTAAGGTACCACTTGCCTACCAGTTACTCAAGTCGGCAACCGATATGGGAGTCATCTATGCTCTTCCAAAGGTATATGAGGTGGGTGAGGATTATATTATCCGTGAGAACTGTACGCCCAATACACCCAAGTGTAAGGAATACTATAAGCTATCCCAAACCAGTCCGTGGGTAGGTCACGACAGTGCTATGCGGTTGGTACTGGATGGTAACTATTGGTATGATGCAGACAAGAATTGTACATGCACGAAGATCCGCGGAATTATCCGGGGAAAGATGAAGGATGTCATTGAATGGCTTGCATGTCTCAAGTATGAGGTTGAACAAATATGTGGTAAGACTGCAGGTCTCGGAGACTTCGCAGAGAAGAACTTGGGTGAGACACAAGACGGGAGAGTGGTTCTGATGGATTTTTAGTATTATATAGATATGAACTATCTCGATACCATATATAATGTAACCCCATCACCTCAACGCACCGGAATAACCAACAATATACTCCCGTACTATGTTGATTATAACGTGATGATATATTCGGGTGGACGAATTCTTCCATTGAACGATCTATTCTATACGGCTCGTTTTAATGGGTATTGTGTGCATGCTGATTGTAGAGAGACTTTAGTGAAACAAAGGTTTTCCGCCACAAAACTATCAGTCAACGATATCACACTCCACGTGATTGACCAGTTGGGTGGCCAATTTAGACACAATCTACCACATCGTGGACAGGAGCTTCCCGGTATACCACACGTGTATCCATTCCTTACAGGATATGAGGTTGATTTTCTTACACGTGTATACGAACTTTCTAATAACCAGACAGATCCGGACTTCGACCTAAAGAAACAAAACTGGGGTGAACTCGCAGCCGAGACAGCAGCCAGTATGTTTGGTAACTCCATTTTTCCCTGGAGCGGATTTGGTGAGATCATATATTATAATCCCAAACGCAAAGCATACGAAGAGGAACTCGAAATATACGCTGGTAAAACACCACTTACCCCAATTCCGGAGTTCATTCAATTCTCCCAAGAAAATTCAAAACACCCTATTATACAAATCCATTATTGGATTGGTGATGATAATGCATACAACGACCTCTGCTCGTGGGCTACCAAAAACCCCAAGGCCAACATCATACTATGTCACGGCGGATTCGAGAATGGTGATAATATAAAGGATTGGATACTCAAAACCAGTAAACTTCCAAAGAATATTCTTGTTGAGATATCCTGGACATTACTCGATATGCTATATGAGAATCGTGATTGGATATTTGATCACCTCCCGTGTGTTCATTATGTGTATGGGTCAGATACAACTCCATATAATGTAGGCGCTGGTCATGATCCAGCATTCGAAATTGATAAATTGGTACAAGTTGCTGCTATGTTAACCAAACCCAGCACATCACGTCCAATCATGGGTAACTCGTATTATCCATTCTATAAAGTGCCTAATGGAGGAGACAGACTTCGTGGAGAACAATTATTTCAAGTTTAATACATGTCCGGAAATGTTGAAATTTTAGCGAGTATAGTATTTTAACAAAACATCATTATTATTAAAGTAATGTAACTAAAAAAAATAAAAATATGACAAATCAGGAACTTCTTTTTATTAAGAAAAAGTATGCTACCATAGCAGCTGCTCAAGGCGCATCCACAACCACAGCTGGTTCTATCGTATTCGATGAGAAACATGGCGTTATCTGCGTTAATGGTATAGTATATGGTGGTAAAATCCAGGATGTTGACTATGCTGAAAATAAGTTAACTATCACAAAGGCAGATGGTTCTACTCAACAACTTGACTTCTCCGATGTTGCTTCCGCAAGCTCAATGATGAGGGTCTTTAACCAAATTAAGGATGCTATTGGTGTTACCGATGCAGTTCAGAACGTTCAGGATCATTACACATCCACTACCTATCTCCAGGGTGCACAGTCTGTGGTTATGGCAACCCAGATACTTGACACTGAGGTTAAGAAGGTTCAGGGTGCTGTTCAGGGTCTCCAGCAGGTTGCTTTCAGCGGCCAGGGTGTTGATCTTGGTGTTACTCCTATCGAATACAGTGGTGTAACCGTTCAGGGTTCTGATGGTACTGCTGCAAAGAATGCACAGGAGGCTTTCAGCGGTTTGCTCCAGGGTATCGTTGATAACGAAAAGGTCACCGAGGAAGCTTTCGGGGCTGTTCAGAACGCTGTTGGTCTTGATGAACACCTCAACTATGTACAGCATACCACAACAGGTGTATACACTCAGGGTGCCCAGTCTGTTGATCAGGCTATCACAGCTCTCGATAATGCTATCAAGAATGTTGTTGATGAGGGTAAGACCTACACAATGGCCAAGAATGCAACTGCTGAAGAGGGTTACTTCGCAACATATCAACTCCAGCAGGTTGTTGGTGGAACAACAACCAACGTTGGTGTTCCTATCAATATTCCAAAGGACTTCCTCGTTAAGAGCGCTTCAGTCCAGACTGTAACCGTTCAGGATCAGCCTTACTCCGGTGCAAAAGTTGGTGACAAGTATATCGACTTCGTGATCAATGTGAAGTCTGGTACAGCAACAGATGAACACCTCTATCTCCCAGTGAACGAATTGGTGGATGTCTATAAAGCTCAGCAAAATGCTACTGAAATCCAGTTAGCTATCAGCCCAACTAATGAGATCTCTGCTACCATCGTCGCCCAGGGTGTTCAAAGTCACCATATCGCCGGTAATGCAGTACAGTCCTTCCATATCCAGGGTGGTGCTGTGACTACCGAGAAGATCGCCGATGACGCTGTTAACAGTGACAAGATTGCTGATGGTGCTGTTCAGAGCAACCACATCGCCAACCTCGCTGTCCAGACTACCGCTATCCAAGGCGGTGCCGTAACCTCTGATAAGCTCGCTAACTCAGCTGTTCAAACTGCAGCTCTCCAGGACGGTTCCGTGACCACTGCTAAACTTGCCGGTGATGTTATCAGCACACCTGAAACAACTCCTGAAATCAAGGTCAATGATACTACTGATACAACCATCGCTACAGTTGGTGGCAAGGATGTCAAGGCCAAGGTTGGTTTGTACTGGTCCGAGTGGAGCAGCGATGAACCAGCAGGTGCTTAATCCTTCCAAATCTGATAAAGAAAAAAAGGTGTCAAACGACACCTTTTTTTATTACCCAAAAATATCCATTTTAAAAAGAGATCGCATCGTCCCTCGAGTAACTATATAGGGACGATGCGATCGTTTATTAGGGAGCGAATTATCGCGCAAAAATCAGATCTTATTAAGCATTGCTTTGATCAGTCGCTTTGCGTCCTTACCAGGACCCACGCTGTACACTGTGTTGGTGAGCATATTGACGATTTCTTCAATGACACCTACAACTTCCTTGTTGGTAGGATCCTGACGGTATATGTTAGCACCTCTACCCTTCACAAAGACTGTAAATAGAACGGTTGATCTACGATACTCACACATCACGGAGTATCCATTGATGGTACCACATTCGTTTTTATCCATTGGCCAGTTCTTGTAGAAGGTATTAACAATCGTAATACCTTCCTCCCTGGAGATATCGTCATTGGGTTGCCATATATCCCACTGCTGGAGGTCTTCGAGTTCAAATTGGAAGTACTCACCTCCGATGGCTTCTAATATATAATTTGCAAGTGGTTTCATAACGTATTACTTATTTCTTTACAATATTTTGTAGTTCATGTGCACTGAATTCAAAACTGAACTTGCTGGTTTTACTATCCCATATACTAACAGTATTTGGTAATGGCTGATATATTATACCGCAATTGTCGTGTTGAATGGATGTGTTGGATTTATTCTTACTCAAGTAAGCTTGAACCACCTTGGTGACATCCTCCAGTGGTATATGATATTCAAGTGTTTCCGAACCCATAATCCGTGAAAAAATCACCTCCGATTTTTTGGTATCTATCTCAATTGTACCTTTGGAAAATTTATATACACCCGGTTTAAGTGGATTAAAAGCTTCCATTATGCATTCAAAAAGTGGTTTCATTTTTCCATATCTATTTTGATTTCCAGCGTCTTCCATAACCTTCAAAAGTTGATGCCTAAATTGGGTAAATGTGCTACCCCTCCATTCCGGAGTCAGCAGTTTATCGTATGCTTTCTCATCGTTATTTTTGAGAGCCTCACGGGCCTTGGTGGCAGATACGTCGTCATCACCGCGTTTCACTTCGATGCACTTCGGTTCCTCCGGTAGGCCCACTTTTTCCCAATATCCTTTACATTGACGAGAATAATCTGGATAGCGATCAGTACCGCATGTCCAACTGGCGAGCTCGTAGCCTTTATTGTGGAGAGCATCTGCAATCTTGGCAATGTCTGCGTTCTTAATCAACACATAATCCTGAATATGACTTCCACCGTGCATCATCTTTTCAATCCAGGGGATAATCATACTTGTGGGAAATGGATGGCGTTCGTCTACCTTATTATCCGGGGTTTCAATGATACACAGCACAGTTTTCAGACCGACCT
>Ga0256407_10000354_pt1 | contig 113860 bp, 94 predicted proteins | sample RumenRJG_04DNA_FD_193489 | JGI IMG/M metagenome (GOLD analysis project Ga0256407, IMG submission 193489) | Bovine rumen microbial communities from Lethbridge, Alberta, Canada - RJG_04 | ecosystem: Host-associated > Mammals > Digestive system > Stomach > Rumen | place: Canada: Alberta... | reverse complement strand
CATAATATGCTAAAGTTTTACCAAAACGGTATCATCAAATGATTTTGTTTGCCTCCCGACAATAAGATGCAAATCTTATATAAGGACTATAATTATAAATACTACAAAGTTCAAAATATTTGATTAATTATAACTAACACAAAAATTTATGAATAACGAAAGTTTAATTTTAAGAAGAAAAAAACAAATTGAAAAAGATCGCTTCTTTTATGTAAATAGCGAGTATAAAACTGTGCAAATAAAACTTGATGACATCTTATATGTGATGGGACAGAAAGACTACATCAAAATATACATAAAAGGAAAAGCAAAACCTGTTATGTGTTTGATGAATATGTCTACTTTGGAAGAATATCTACCAAGTCCAGAGTTCCTCAGAATCCATCGCTCTTACCTAATTCACATCAAGGAGGTTACGATGTTCGATAGATCTCGCGCAAAATTTGGCGATACTTTCATCCCTATTTCAGATTCATACAAAGGAACCATACAGGATTACATCGAGGAACACTCTATGATGTAATCATTACGATGTATGGAACTGTAAGACCTTGTTGGATTCGCCAAAGTTTAACGAACCTTTCATTGTTTAATTTTCAATCGAAAAAAGGTGTCTATAATTCGCGAAATCAGACTTAATGGTCGGTTAATCTATGAATATTTAAAATATGGCCAAAATGCAACTTACTGATAATCAACGAGTTGTATTTTGGTCATAAAGCTTTATTTCCGTTTTTTCCACTTTTGTAGCCTCATACTGTTAACTATATAAGCCCACATACCTATTAACATGAACTTACGAAGTTAACTTCGTAAGCCGATGAAGTTAACTTCATTCACAATATTACCTTGCAAAGATGTGTTTCTTATATTCTTGAGGGCCCCGAAATACCCTCATACATTCTAGAAACGACAAAAAACAGAACATCTTTTCTATTAACATTTCCTATAGCAAAGTTTAAATATTGCAAAAATCTAAAGCCCATCCGATAAATTTACGCACTTGTCAGATGAGTCCAAATTACAACATGAGTTCTTTAGGAGAACTTATCAAACGTGTAGCACCATGCTCTACTAAGAAATCATGATCACGGAATCCCCAAAGCACACTAATACACGGCATATTACTATTCCTTGCCGTCTCTATATCAACATCACTATCACCAATATAGACCGCTGTATCGCGTGAAGCACCGAGCTGCAGCAAGGCCTCATTTACGGTATCCGGAGCAGGTTTCTTACGTATATTTTCACGCTCCCCGATTGCAACATCCACATAATCAGAAAAGAAATGCTTGCACAGAGCCTGTGTAGCTGCATAAAACTTATTACTAACAACAGCCACCTTCTTTCCGTGAGCCTTCAGATTTTTGAGTAAATCCATAATTCCAGGATAAGGACCAGTCGTATCAAGGTTATGTTCTAAATAATGTTTTCTAAAAGAAGCATACGTTTCCTCGAATCTAGGATTATTTAAGCCTTCAGGAATAGCACGCTCCATTAATTTTTTCACTCCATTTCCCACCATCATTCTAACCTCATCTACAGTATATTCTGGCATATTAGAACATCTTAGAGCATAATTACAACTCGCTGCCAAATCTTGTATCGTATTCAAAAGAGTACCATCAAGATCAAAAATATAAGTTTCAAAATTATCCATAACGCTTTATTTTAATTGCAAAGGTAGAAAAATAATTGATTTTGAGTATTGTTTTCCCAATTTATTATTAACTTTGCATCTGATTTTTAATTTATATCAAAAATGAAACATTCAACTTGTAAGGTATATATATGGTCAGCCGTAACCTGCTCCATTATTATTATCGGACTAGTTTATTACTATTTATTTGCTTCGTTCTCTACGAAGTCGGATGTTACCTATGTTTATATTGATAACGATGACAATATTGATTCCGTATATCATAAAATAGAACCCATAGCACATCCACATTGTTTCCATGCTTTCAAGATGTTAGCTCGTCATTTCAGCTATGCAGATCATATCCGCACAGGAAGATATGCCATACACTCTAATGACGGAACCTTGAAGATATTCCGCCATTTTAGAAATGGTCAGCAGGAACCTGTTAGTTTAACAATTCCATCTGTCAGAACAATAGGAGATCTTGCCGCAGCTGTAAGTTCTAAACTAATGATTGATGAAGAGCAGTTATACGACTCTCTTACCAATGAGTCTGTATGCAAGAACTATGGATACGACACAGCAACTATCGCTTGTCTATTCATTCCAAACACATACGATATCTATTGGAACACAAACATCTCAAAGTTCCTAAATAGGATGCAAAAAGAAAATAAAAAATTCTGGAACTTTGAGCGTACACAAAAAGCCAAAGGATTGAATCTATCACCAGAACAAGTGATAACATTGGCTAGTATCGTAGACGAAGAAACAGCAAACAATTCCGAGAAACCAATGATTGCAGGAATGTACTACAATCGATTGATGTATCGCGATGGAGAATATCCAAACGGAATGCCACTTCAAGCCGATCCTACTATTAAATTCGCTTGGAAAAAGTTTGAACTTAAGAGAATTTACAACAAATTGCTATATATCAATAGCCCATACAACACTTATAAAAACACAGGACTACCTCCTGGGCCAATTCGTATACCAAGTGTTGCCGGCATTGATGCAGTTCTAAACCTCACTCACCATAACTATCTGTATATGTGTGCAAAAGAGGATTTCAGCGGAACTCATAATTTTGCAAGAACATACCAAGAGCATCTTGCCAATGCAGCAAAATATAGTAAAGCGCTCAACGAACGAGGCATAAAATAAAAAAATATTAGAAAGAAATATATAAAATGCAAACGCTCCTCTTTTCTCAAAGAGGAGCGTTCATCTCAATAGGTATTAGTTTTTTAAAGGTAAAAAGATTGTATTCAGGATAACTGATACAAAGATAAGGCATTAAACTTATACCAACAAATATTTTTATATGTTTGATAACATATTTTAGGTTTACTCTTAACACTATAAAAAATCTTCTACCTATTGTCTTATTTTCCATTATAAATAAGTATCTTTGCAGAATAAAAATAAAATTTAAATCATATGGCAGTTATTGAAGAAAATACTAACGAAGAGAAAAAGAGTATCAGCTTCGTAGAACAACTCGTCGAAGAGGATCTCGCAGAAGGGAAAAATGGAGGTAGAATTCAAACCCGTTTCCCTCCAGAGCCTAACGGCTATCTTCACATCGGTCATGCAAAAGCTATTTGCATGGACTTTGGTGTTGCTGAAAAATATAACGGAGTTTGCAATCTCCGCTTTGATGATACAAACCCTAGCAAAGAGAACAATGAATACGTAGAAAATATTCTTCATGACATTTCATGGCTAGGTTTCAAGTGGGGTAACATTTACTATGCTTCTGATTATTTCCAGAAACTTTGGGACTTTGCCATCTGGATGATAAAGAAAGGACGTGCATACGTTGATGAACAGACTCCAGAACAAATTGCAGAGCAGAAAGGAACTCCTACTGAACCTGGTAGACCTAGTCCATACCGAGATCGCCCTATTGAGGAGAATCTCGACTTGTTCAACAAAATGAATACTCCTGAAGCTGTTGAAGGTAGTATGGTTCTACGTGCTAAATTGGATATGGCTAATCCTAACATGCATTTCCGCGATCCTATCATGTATCGTATCATCCAGACTCCTCATCATCGTACAGGTACAAAGTGGCATTGCTATCCTATGTATGACTTTGCTCATGGACAGAGTGACTACTTCGAAGGGGTGACACATTCTATTTGTACATTGGAATTCGTTCCTCACCGTCCACTCTATAATGAATTCATCGATTTCCTTAAAGAGTATGATGGTACTGCATCCGAGGGACTGAACGACAACCGTCCACGCCAGATAGAGTTCAATCGCCTAAATCTTACATATACTGTAATGAGTAAGCGAAAGCTACATACGCTTGTTGATGAACACTTGGTAAACGGATGGGATGACCCTCGTATGCCGACACTCTGTGGTATGCGTCGACGTGGTTATTCTCCTGAGAGTATTCGTATGTTCATCAATTCTATTGGTTACACCAAGTTCGATGCTCTAAATGATATGGCTTTACTCGAGGCCAGTGTTCGTGAGGACTTAAACAAGAAAGCTATACGTGTAAGTGCGGTTCTTGACCCTGTAAAATTAGTTATCACAAATTATCCAGACGAACAGACTGAAGAGATGGTAGCAATTAACAATCCTGAAGATGAGAATTCTTCTACACATACCATCACTTTCTCTAAGAACCTTTGGATTGAGCGTGCTGACTTTATGGAAGATGCACCAAAGAAGTTCTTCCGTATGACTCCAGGAAAAGAGGTTCGCTTGAAGAATGCCTATATCATTAAGTGTACTGGTTGTACCAAGGATGAGAATGGTAACATTATTGAGATTCAGGCTGAATATGATCCAGAAAGCAAGAGTGGTATGGCCGGAGCAAACCGCAAAGTAAAGGGTACCTTACATTGGGTTAGCTGCGATCATTGCAAGAAGGCTGAGGTTCGCGAGTACGATAGACTGTTCAATATTGAAAACCCAAGTGCTGACGACCGTGACTTCCGTGAATTGCTCAATCCGGAATCTCTTAAAGTCTATAACAACTGTTATGTAGAAAACTATGCAGCAGAGAAAAAGCCTGGCGAATATCTACAATTCCAGCGAATTGGCTATTTCATGGCAGACTTAGACACTACCTCTGAGCATCCAGTATTCAATAAGACTGTTGGACTTAAAGATACATGGGCAAAACAGAATAAGAAATAAATGCAAAACAGATATTTCGAGAATAAAGAATTCAAAGAGAATTTAAAGAAATATGAAGAAGCCCAAAAGAATGGTGGAAATATTTATTTAGATTCTGAACAACTAATTGACATCGCCGAGTACTACCAAAGTCTCGGCGATATTGATAATGCTATAACTACATGTGAATATGCCATGACACTATGGCCAGATTCCATGGAACCATTATTATTTCGTTCTCGAATAGCACTCTTGGAAGAAGATGATGCCGATAAGGCTGATATGTTTTGCGAAAGAATCTCTGATACCGATAAAACAGACGAAGAATATTATCTACTCAAGGCTGAAATCATGATTGCTCGTGAACAAGTTGATACAGCCGATAACTATCTAAAGAAATTTTTCTATCAGGAATACACCGACGACAAAGATGTCATAGCTATCGATGTCGCATGTCTCTTTGCTGACTATGCGCATTATGAGAAAGCAAAAAAATGGCTTGATATCGTAAAAAATAAGGCTGATGAATTCTACCTAGAGACGTTGACACGCGTAGAAACAGGACTTGGACACTATGAACAAAGTAAGAAAATCAATAATAAACTTCTTGATAAAGATCCTTTCTCAACAGAAAACTGGAGAAGATTAGCTTATACCCAATTGCAAGATAATGATTTCGAGTCTTGTATTCAAAGTGCTGACTATGCCCTTGCCATCGACAACGAAGACACGGATGCCATGGAATTACAGGCGACTGCTTTTCATGCCTTAGGGAATATAAAGAAGGCAATAGAAATCATCAATCATGTCATAAGTATCGAGGGAAATAGTGATGTTACGGAGAACCAATTAGGTTATTGCTACTTGGAAATTCCTGATTACGATAAAGCATTGGAACACTTCAGAAAAGCCAAGGCTTATTCTGATAAGATTAATGATCACACGGAGATTAGATTTGATATCCTTAGAAATCTAGCTTTCCTTGAAAGTCATCACGGAAATCTGGATGAGGGTCTCCGAATCATTGATCAATACGCTAAAGAGATGAAAAAGGAAACTGATACTAACATTGAAATTATCAGAGCACATATGTATCTTGAAAATGACAAAATTAGTGAAGCTAAAACTCATTATCTCAAAAGTGCGAAATTGTCTGGGTATAATCCTAAAACTCTCACAAATATTGCTTTTTCTATATGTGATAAGGGATATTATAAACTTGCTCTTAGAATTCTAAAACATATAGAAAAAACAACTTCTGATTTACCAGATAATTTTTATACGGCAACAGCGTATACATACATGCAATTGAAATGCGAAAAAGAGTTTCATAAATATTTAGAATTAGCTATGGAGAAAGAAACTGATAGAGCGAACTTCTTCTTTAAAGATATAAAAGATAAAAGTTTTGAAGATATAAATTAATATAGGAAATATGAATTGGTTAACAAGTCTACTCGGGAATCTTAATTATGGTACTATCTTTATACTGATGTTGTTAGAAAGTACTGTCATTCCTGTACCCTCTGAATTAGTGGTTTCTCCTGCAGCCTATCATGCAGCGGGAGGAAATCTAAATATATGGTTAGTCATCCTTTTTGCCACATTAGGTGCTGACTTTGGTGCAAGCATTAATTATTTTGCTGGTTATTACCTTGGTCGCCCTGTAATCTATAAGTTTGCTAACTGTAAATGGGGACATTTATGCTTATTGAATCAGGAGAAAGTTGAAAAGAGTGAGAAATATTTCTATGATCATGGAATGATTGCTACTATCAGTGGGCGACTTATTCCTGGAATCCGTCACCTTATCAGTATTCCTGCCGGACTAAGCAGAATGCATTATGGGAAATTCCTACTATACACTACACTTGGTGCTGGCGTATGGAACTGTATTCTTGCTGTCCTCGGATATTATCTTCACTCTATTGTGCCGGAAGAACAACTCACTAGCAAAATTGAAGAGTATTCTGAATATATCAAAATTGTTATCATCGCTATAGTTGTCATCGCTATCATATATTTTGGCATTAAATGGTATCTCCGCCACAGCAAACAGCAAAAGAAAAAATGACTAAATATATGAATCTACTACAGTAAATTCAATTAAGACTTTATAAAAAAAGGACTTCTACTAATCATAGAAGTTCTTTTTATATTTTCTGTTAAGCTAATGTGCTCTGATACCAATCAAACAATTTCTTAACACCATCTTCGATTTCAACTTTATGCTTCCATCCAAGACTATGAAGTTTGCTAACATCAATTAGCTTTCGAGGAGTACCATTAGGTTTGCTTGCATCCCATTCTATCTGTCCTTCAAAACCAACAGTCTGAACGACAAGATTAGCCAGATTCTTAATCGTCAACTCCTTACCTGTTCCAACATTGATATGACAGTTTCTAATCTCACCAAGTTGTGGGATAGCGCCACCACGACCTTCTGAATTATTTCTGTTAACTTCACCATCAGCTTTGACACCATAGAAAACACTAGAGTATTTCTCAATACCAATGATGTCTTTAAAGTCAACATTCAACAATACATGTACAGAGGCATCTGCCATATCCTCACTCCATAGGAATTCACGAAGTGGACTTCCGTCTCCCCATAATGTGACCTTATTATCCTCAATACCATAAAATGCAAGGGCTTTCAAAATGCGCTCTTTGTCATTCTTTCCATCAACATTTCCTTCACCAATTATTTCCTGAAGTTTTGCAGGAGGATTTATCGGGCGCTTATCCATATCAACACGAATTGCATCCCAATTATTGTCATGGATTAACTTAGCAAGATACACCTTACGCATCATAGCAGGCAATACATGACTATTCTCTAGATGAAAGTTGTCATTAGGGCCATAAAGATTGGTTGGCATCACTGCAATATAATTTGTTCCATATTGCAGATTATAGCTCTCACACATCTTCAAGCCTGCAATTTTCGAGATAGCATACTCTTCGTTGGTATATTCCAAAGGAGAAGTAAGCAATGCATCCTCCTTCATCGGTTGTGGAGCATTCTTAGGATAGATACAAGTACTACCTAAGAAAAGTAATTTCTTGACGCCATGCTTATATGCATTTTCTATTACATTACACTGCATCTTCATATTCTGCATAATAAAATCTGCACGATATAAAGAGTTAGCCATAATACCACCAACAAAGGCAGCAGCCAAGACTACATCATCAGGTTGTTCTTCATCAAAGAACTTCTTCACAGCATATTGATCTGTCAAATCAAGTTCTTTATGACTTCGCCCAACTAAATTATTATATCCCCTACTCTTCAGGTTATTCCAAATTGCAGAACCTACCAAACCATGATGTCCTGCAACGAATATTTTACTATTTTTGTCTAAAGACATTATATCCTCCTTATTTTACAATACCTTTTTCAAGGTACTCTGCCAAATTCACACGAACCCTACTTGCAGCATCATCTGCAGCAACTTTCTTCATATCATGATCAACCATGATCTTTACAAGCTCTTCAAAGGTGGTCTTACTTGGATTCCAATTCAGTTCGGCCTTAGCTTTGGTTGGATCACCCCAAAGATTGACAACGTCTGTTGGACGGAAGAAATCTGGTGACACCTCAACAAGTACCTTACCTGTAGCTTTGTCGATACCCTTTTCACCAATTCCCTCGCCTTTCCATTCCAGTTCTATACCTACATGATGGAATGCTAAAGTGGCAAATTCTCTTACAGTATGCTGCACACCTGTAGCAATGACGAAATCTTCTGGTTTGTCGTGTTGAAGAATTAACCACATACACTCTACATAGTCTTTAGCATAACCCCAGTCACGAAGACTACTCAAATTGCCAAGATAAAGTTTTTCTTGCTTACCTTGTTTAATTCGAGCAGCTGCAAGAGTAATTTTACGTGTAACAAAAGTCTCGCCACGACGTTCACTTTCGTGATTAAAGAGAATACCAGAACAGCAGAACATATTATATGCTTCACGATATTCTTTCACAATCCAATAACCATACAATTTGGCAACTGCATATGGACTATAAGGATGGAATGGTGTATTCTCATTTTGAGGAACTTCTTCTACCTTACCATAAAGTTCTGAAGTTGATGCTTGATATATACGACAACTTTCTGTCAATCCACACTGACGTACACCTTCAAGGATACGAAGTACACCTACACCATCAACATCAGCGGTAAATTCAGGAGAATCGAAACTTACCTGTACATGACTTTGGGCTGCAAGATTATATATTTCAGTTGGCTTCACCTTATTAAGTACGCCAACAATACTCATAGAGTCACCTAAATCGGCATAATGCAAATGAAAGTTAGGTTTACCTTCCAAATGGGCAATACGTTCACGGAAATCGACAGAAGAGCGACGAATTGTACCATGAACTTCATATCCTTTTTTTAGCAGGAATTCTGCAAGATAGGACCCATCCTGTCCTGTAATACCTGTTATAAGAGCTACTTTTCTTTCCACATTAATTCAATTTAATCACCCGAAAATTGTTTTATTCTTTGTTCCTCGCTTAATTTACAAATCAACAAGGTGTTATCTTTCTCTGCAACAATATATCCATCAAGTCCTTGTACAACGACCTTTTTCTCTTGAGTTGTATGTACAATACAGTTCTTGGATTCTACCATCTGTATATCGTTTCCTATCAAACTATTTCCATATAAGTCGCGTTTAGTCTGCATAAGAAGACTGCCCCATGTACCCAGATCACTCCAACCGAAATCTGCAGGACAAACAAAAATTTCTTCAGCTTTTTCCATGATAGCATAATCGACACTGATGTTCTCACATTCAGGATAACGTAAATCAATCTGTGCCTGTTCTTCTTCTGTGTTATAAACACTCTTTAAGCTATCAAACACCTTAGCCAAAGAAGGCTGATATACTCTGAAAGCATTGATAATAGTACTTGCACTCCAAATAAAAATACCTGCATTCCAGAAGAAATTATTCTCACGAAGATATTGAGTTGCCGTTGCTAAATCTGGCTTCTCACGGAATTGATCTACACGAAATATTTCTTTATTTCTTACGCTACTAGATCCAAGATCGGCCTGAATATAACCATATCCGGTCTCAGGACGAGTCGGTTTCATACCCAATGTTACAATTGCATCCGATTCGCTCGTAAACTTCAAACATGATTCCACGACACGTCTGAATTCTATAGGATTAGTAACGATATGGTCTGAAGGAGAAACTACAATATTTGCATTAGGGTCTTTTGACTTAATTCGCCAACTTACGTACGCAATGCAAGGAGCTGTATTTCTACGACATGGTTCTAGAAGTATATTTTCTTTAGGTACTTCCGGAAGTTGCTCACTTACAATATCAAAATACCTTTTATTGGTTACAATCCAAACATTTTCCGGATCACAAATACCCTCAAAACGATCAAATGTCAGTTGCATCAATGAGCGACCAACACCTAAGACGTCAATAAACTGCTTAGGTTTATCAACTGTACTCATCGGCCAAAAGCGACTTCCTACGCCGCCTGCCATAATTACCAAGTGGTTGTTTATACGAGCCATATATTTTATTCAAATAATATTAACGCAAAGGTAATGATTTTTTTTACAATAAGAAAGTTTTTCTCCTTTTAATTAAAATGTAAATCCACAAAACATAAAAAATAAAGAAAAAGGGCTGCACAATGATTATTTGTACAGCCCTATCTAAATTTCTTCTATTACTTATCTTAACTTTGCCAGTTTTTCTTTCCAGTTTTCATAAGCATTCAAATACTCTTCACGCTTAGCAGAATCTGGTTCGATAACAGCTAATTTTTTCAATGTAGCAAATGCTTCATCATGGTCTTTATAAATACCAGCACCAATACCGGCTCCCTTTGCTGCACCAGCACTACCATCTGTCTCATATAGTTCTATGGTAGCACCACTAACACCAGCCAAGGTATCACGGAACAATGGACTCAAGAGCATATTAGCCTTACCCGCGTGGATTTTCTTAATATCCATACCCATCTTTTCCATGATTTCCATTCCATAACAGAAACTAAACACAATACCTTCTTGTGCAGCTCTTACAATATGAGCACGATTGTGCTTGTTAAAATTCAGACCCTGAATAGAACATCCTGTTTCTTGATTTTCAAGTACACGTTCTGCACCATTACCGAAAGGAATAATACTTACCCCCTCACTACCTATAGGTACAGATGCTGCCAAGTCATTCATATCAGCATAACTTACATCTGGTGTAATATTACGATGTACCCATGCATTCAAGATACCAGTACCATTAATACAGAGCAATACACCTAAACGATCCATTTCGGTGGTATAGTTAGCATGTGCAAATGTGTTCACGCGACTCTTTGGATCATAATTGACATCACCCAACACACCATAAACAACACCTGAAGTTCCTGCTGTTGAGGCAATCTCGCCTGGGTTGAACACATTCAAACTAACTGCATTATTTGGCTGATCACCTGCACGATATGAAATTGGAGTTCCTTCTTTAAGACCTAATTCTTCAGCAGCAGCCTTTGATACTACACTCTGTACTGAGAATGTAGGGACTATCTCTGGTAAAATATTCTCTGAGAATCCGAAGTAATCCAACAAGAATTTTGCAGGTTTCTTTTCTTTGAAATCCCACATCATACCTTCGCTCAGTCCTCCTATCGTGGTCTTGGCATCACCACTCAACTTCATGGCAATATAATCACCAGGAAGCATGATCTTATCAATCTTATCAAAGAGTTCTGGTTCATTCTCCTTTACCCAAGCAAGTTTGGAAGCGGTAAAGTTTCCTGGAGAATTCAACAGGTGACTTAAACATTGTTCTGCACCTAAGTCCTTGAAAGCTTTCTCTCCATAAGGAACTGCGCGGGAATCACACCAGATAATACTAGGACGAAGCACTTGCTGATTTTTATCAACACATACCAAGCCGTGCATCTGATAAGATATACCGATAGCTTGAATATCGTCACCTTTAGCGCCGGTATCAGCCATAATTTTCTTCAAACTCAACTTTGCATTATCCCACCACATCTGTGGATCTTGCTCTGCCCATCCTGCTTTAACAGCAGTAATTGGTGCCTCATGATCTGGATAAAAGGCTGATGCTGCAATCTCACCGGTTTCTACATCTGTAAGAGATGCCTTTACTGAAGATGAGCCAACATCAAAACCCAACAAATATCTTCTTGCCATTTTACTATAGTATTTATTTAAGGACCGGATAAGCCAAGCCCTTCGATTATTTTATTATAATACGAATGGGATTACGAAATCCCCCTATAAAAATCAGAACAGGCTCAACGATTGGTCTTCATCCTTAGGTTTTTCGATTTCCTTCTCAACATGTGCCCCGAAACGAAGCATTAATTGTTGAGATTCAACCGACTTAAAATTCAATCGATAAATTCCACGTGTATCAGATTTTTCTATCAAGGAGTCGGCTTGCTTTGACTTCGACAATAAGAACTGAGTAACATACTTATGTACATCATCAAACTCAACAGGGAAAAATATTGAATTGCAAGCATTGTAAACATGGCGAGCTATCTTTTCGATTTTAAGGCCATTATCTCCTGCTTCTATCAAGATCTTATATATTTCGTTGTCGTATTCTTTCACAGTACAAAATTACGAAAAAAGCCGCAGATACACAAAAATACCTGCGGCTTTTTTCACTATATTCAATATTATGCTAAAACAACTTTGTTGTCCACATCTTTGATTTTACCCTCTTTAAAGAGCCATCCAATACCAAGCAAAGTCTCTTCTTCTGAGATATTTGCGGCTTTTGCAATTTCTGCAACTGACAATGCTTGCTCAGCTGCTGCTAAAGCTTGATATACATCACCGGCCTTGAAACCAGCGTTTTCTGCGTTCAATGCTAAAACTGTTTTCTTTACAGCTGCCTTCTTAGGTGCAGCCTTTTTTGTAGCGGTTTTCTTTGCTACTGTTGCTTTCTTTTCTACCATAATTTTAGTAAATCTTAATAACTATGAGTTTCTATTTTTCATGGAGTACTACCCACTTTGGCAAAAGTAACATAATTATTCTAAACAATCAAGTTTAGCAACAAAAATCTAACTATCAGAAAACAAAAATGTCGTAATTCTTGACATAAATCAAGAATTACGACATCAATATAGAGTCTAAGTTTACTTCAAATCTACCGAAATCTGCAGTTCATCAAGCTGTTTTGGATCAAGAGCAGATGGTGCATCAAGCATTACATCACGACCTGAATTATTCTTAGGGAATGCGATACAGTCTCTGATACTATCAAGACCTGCCAAGATGCTAACGAAACGATCAAGACCGAAAGCAAGACCAGCATGAGGTGGTGCTCCATATTTGAATGCATTCATCAAGAAGCCAAACTGAGCTTCTGCACGTTCTGGTGTAAATCCAAGAACTTCGAACATCTTCTCCTGCAATTTTGTATCATGGATACGCAAACTACCGCCACCAACTTCAATACCATTACATACAAAGTCGTATGCTTTTGCACGTACCTGTTCTGGATGCTCGTCAAGCAAAGGAATATCATCAGGATTTGGCATTGTAAATGGATGGTGTGTAGCCATCAAGCGTTGTTCTTCATCGCTCCACTCGAAGAGAGGGAAATCGACAATCCACAAACACTTAAATACATTCTTATCACGCAAACCTAAGCGATCGCCCATTTCAAGACGCAAAGAGCAAAGTTGGATACGAGTCTTATTAGCATTATCACCAGAAAGTATCAATACCAAGTCGCCATCTTTAGCTCCCATAACTTCCTTGATTTCTGCAAGAACTTCTGGAGTATAGAACTTATCAATAGAACTCTTAACTGTGCCATCTGCATTATACTTGATATATACCAAGCCCTGAGCACCGACCTGAGGTCTCTTGACAAAATCTGTAAGTTCATTCAATTGCTTGCGACTATAATCTGCACAACCAGGGACACAGATACCACCAATGTATTTAGCCTCATTGAATACAGAGAATTCTCCCTTACCAGTAAAGGCATCTTTCAGTTCTACGAATTCCATTCCAAAGCGAAGATCTGGTTTATCACTACCAAATCTCTTCATAGCCTCATGCCATGTCATCTGCTGAAGTTTAGGAAGCTCTACACCACGAATTTCCTTGAACAGGTGGCGAGCCATCTCCTCAAACAGATTGATCACATCGTCCTGATCTACGAAACTCATCTCACAGTCGATCTGAGTAAACTCTGGCTGACGATCTGCACGAAGGTCCTCATCACGGAAACACTTTGCAATCTGGAAATAGCGATCTACACCAGCTACCATAAGCAACTGTTTCAAAGTCTGTGGGCTCTGAGGCAATGCATAGAACTGTCCAGGATTCATTCGAGATGGTACGACAAAGTCACGGGCACCCTCTGGAGTAGAGCCTATTAAAATAGGTGTCTCAACCTCCATGAAATTCTGTGAATCGAGGAAATTGCGAATTAGGATTGTCATACGATGACGAAGTTCCAAATTCTTACGAACAGCATTACGACGAATATCTAGATAACGATACTTCATACGAAGATCATCACCGCCGTCAGTATCATCTTCGATAGTGAAAGGAGGGGTAAGAGATGGAGAAAGTACATTAAGTTCCTTAGCGATAATTTCGATATCACCGGTATCCATCTTATCATTTTTGCTTTGACGCTCACTAACAATACCCTTAACTTGGATACAATACTCACGACCTAATTTGTTAGCCTCTTCACAAAGAGCCTTGTCGTCAGCCTCATTAAATACAAGCTGAGTTATACCATAGCGGTCACGCAGATCGACGAAGGTCATACCACCCATCTTACGTGAGCGCTGAACCCATCCGGCAAGTGTCACTTCCTTGCCAGCATCAGAGAGACGAAGCTCTCCACAAGTATTCGTTCTATACATATTCTTTGGAATAATTATTTTCTGAGATGCAAAGATACTGCAAAATGCGCAAAACACCAAAATAAAAATATAATTTTTCTAAATTTCGATATCAATAATAAACTTTCTCGTTACCTTTGCAGTCATATAATAAAGAACATAAAAGTCAAAGATATGAAAAAGATTATTTTTAGTATGATGTTAATGCTTGTTTGTGCGCTCAGCGCCAATGCTCAGGCAGAAATTAAATTTGACAAGCTTACTTACGACTTTGGCACTTTCTCAGAAAAAGAGCCAGTCCAAAAAACGACATTTACCTTTACTAATATAGGTGATAAGCCTTTGATTATCAATCAGGCTATCGCTTCTTGCGGATGCACGATTCCTTCTTACACCCAGCAACCTATCATGCCTGGCAAGAAGGGAACTATTAGCATTACTTATAATGGAAAAGGAAAATTTCCTGGTCATTTTAAGAAAACCATCACCATACGTACAAATGGTAAGGTAGAGATGACTCGCCTCTATATAGAAGGTACCATGAACGAAGCTAAGTAAAAAATGGAGAAAATCGGATTTTTCAAAATAAGTTATAAGGCAAACACCATTCTTGATGTTTGCCTTTGTGTTTGCATCATTGAATATATCATTACATTCGGTCAGAACTACATATATTTGCTATCTCCCGACAACGTGATTTATCAATTCTACAATACACCTTATATATTACCCATTATCCATATATTCGGCGTATTATCCGTCGTGACCATACTAGAAGCCCTTCGCGGTAAGTTCCAAAGCATTAACAATTACATGCAATGGTTTCCGCTTACCCTTATTATATGTCAACTGCTCAACCTCTTGCTAAGTTCTTGGTCGTACAGTTTGATGCCGGAATCTCTGACGGCAACGAATTACTCTCAGCAAGACCTCAACAAGGCGATGAGCGTCAACCAATATATCCAGATCATCAACTTCATTCAAGGGCTGGCAATCTTCGCATTCTCTTTCCCTATGATCAGAAAGTTCACAGGACGTATTGCACAACTAGGTTGGTTCTACATTGGATATACCGTATTAGGAATTCTCGCAGAAATTATTGTTTTCATCATCGCATATTTCCTCAACAACAACGCCCTATTCGATACCTATTCTACCATTCGATTTATAGCAGCTGCCCTACTCGACATTACTGTATTCATAATGCTTCGTCGAACAATGATTTATCATCAGAATTAATATCACATTCCCTATGATCTTCTATTTTTCTGCAACAGGTAACACACGATGGGTGGCTCAACGTATCGCAAGTTCTACACAAGACCATTTGATTTCAATAGCTGAGGCGTTTAAAACTCCCACCCATTATGAACTCAAAGAAGGTGAACGTCTAGGCTTCATTTTCCCTATTCATGGATGGCGCGTACCTATACTTGTCCGTCACTTTATCAAACAACTCGACATCAATAGTGAAGGCCATTTTACGTACGCTGTCTGCACTTGTGGAGACGACATCGGACTTGCCCTTGATGATTTTATACCCATCCATGTCGACAGCGCTTATTCCCTACGAATGCCCAACACGTATGTTGGACTTCCCTTTATGGATGTCGACTCCAAGGAATTACAGATTCAGAAGAAATCGCAAACAGAACAGCGATTACATGTCATCATGGAAGAGATCTATGACAAAAAGAAAGAAGTTTTCCGACTAGATCGAGGACAATTTGCTCGCATCAAGAGTCATAGCATCGGGGGATTCTTTGAGAAAATCCTCATCTCAGATAAGCCTTTCCATGTCGACGCCAACCGATGTGTAAAATGCGGTATTTGCGCTAATGTCTGTCCAGTAAACGACATCGAGGGTGGGTTCGGTAAGATGCCGGAATGGAAGCATACTGGAGAATGCCTAACATGCTTCAACTGTTACCATCATTGTCCGCATCATGCGATAGAGTTTGGCAACAGAACTAAAAAGAAAGGTCAATATTATTTCAAATAATTGAATTCAATACATAAAAAACAAGGAAGAGAATGGCGTATAATGCGCAACCATTTATAGCTTCGTAAAAACGTTTTAATATAAAAAGACATGGTTAAACACATTATTCTTTGGAAATTAAATCCAGAACTCTCAGAAGAAGAGAAAGCAAAAGTAAAAGCCGACATCAAGGCTGGCCTTGAGGGCTTAGTAGGAAAAATTCCTGGACTTCTTGAAGTAAAAGTTCACATTGATGGACGATTGGATTCCTCAAATGCCGATGTAATGTTGGATAGTACACTAGAAAGCGCAGAGGCACTTAAAGGCTATGCCCCACATCCAGCTCATGTGGCTGTGCGCGACAATAAGGTACGCCCTTACACAGTAGAGCGTCTATGTCTTGATTTCGAGATTTAAAGTATCCTTAAGCGAACGCAAATCGCCCTGATGTATAATAATAACATTAGGGCGTTTTTAAAAGAACAAGATTTCACTTCAACAATTTGGATTTGAAGAGATACCTATTGAGATATTTTTGACTCGAAAAGCAAGTGCTATCAAAGCAAAGATCGCGACATACACGCTTATCAATTGAAGTGTAGACAAATACAAGCCCGTGATATTGGCACTTGGCCATTTTGATATAACTTGTAACATCAGATTCATTTCATGTACCATATAATCCGCAATTTGATGTAGCCACACCAATGAAAAAATCAATGATAAAACTGCAAGATAAAGAACGACTGTGACAATTGGTATAACAATGAAATTCGTTAAAAGAAAATAGCTGGCAAACTGGTGAAAATAATATATTGACAGAGGAGCCGTCATCATTTGGGCTGAAAGAGATACCAAGGTTAGACCTATGATCCAGTTAAGCAAACAATAAGGGGTGTGTATTTCACCCATGAGAAGGTTCATAAGGATAATCCCCAACACGGCCAGAAATGACATTTGCCAACTAATATCAAACAAATCCAAGGGATGAAACAATAGCATCACAAACGCGGCAAGCCCGATAGTATTTAGACTGAACTTCTGACGTTGCAGCAGATTCACAATATTATAGATGGTTATCATCATAGCAGAACGAATAACACTTGATCCGCCACCCGAAATCATCACAAAAGACCAAATGGCTAGCAGAATAAGTAGTTCTTTCCACCATCTCTGACGTCGACCGAATATTAGCAGAAGTATGCCATAGATTACGGCCATATGGGTACCGGATATGGCTAAAATATGTGAACATCCTACTGATGCGTACAAATCACGTGTCTCTTTGTTGAGCATCGACTTATCTCCTAAAGTCATTGCCGCAACAATAGCTTCATCTTGATTATCCACATTACCTATCAATCGATCTCGCAAACCAAGTGCAACGATCTTGGTACGTTGCCAATACGACAAATTATCAAGTGATAATTTCACATTTCTTGTCTTCCAATATGGTACAAATACTTGAGGTTTTCCTCCTACATAATAAGGCGGTTCAAGACGTCCTTCGAATTCAATCCCATCCCCTATTCTTTCTTTTAATCCGTATAAGGAACCACGTATCTCACACCCCGTCATCGGACCATCAACAATCATCATATTGCAGATTTCTACTTTCCCATGAGTCAACGGGCGAGAAACAACAACGGCACGATATTCCATCAACGAATCAGGAAGTTGTGGTTGTGCAGAGATTGTGCTAGATGAATTATAAGCACCAAGAAAGACAACAGAAAGTAAAATCATAAAAGTCTGCAACTGAGCTATCTGTATTTTTCTTGTCATCTTCCATCGAAGACATGAAAGCAGCCACGTGATCATAAGAGAACTTAGCACCGCCGTCAACCAAACAAAAGTAGTTATAATATTTGTATATTCTCGTCCAAGTATAATCCCAATGATAAGAAAAATCGCTAACCTTAGCATCGGATATAATTGTATAACACCATTTGTTTTCATATCTTCTTATTTACGCATAGCATTTTCTGCTATGCAAAAGTAACAAGAATATGACAGATAAGAAAATATCTTATATATAAATAAGGTAAAAAAGGAAATATAAAAAAACAAAGAAAAAAGTATAACTAAAATTTGGTCAAACAAAATAAATATATTACCTTTGCACTCGCAATTCGGATAAATATGGTGCCTTGTCCGAACGGTCAGGTAACGGTCTGCAAAACCGTTCAAGGCGGTTCGACTCCGCCAGGCACCTCTTCACAATTCCCGAGAATGCCCATAAACAAAGGCTTCTCGGGATTTTTTATTCTAAGAGTGTAACGTTACCGTTACACTAAACGTTACACGATTTGAAATATTTTTCTTAAAATTGTAAAGAAAGCAGAAAATTTACAATTCCTTTTAGAAAAAGAATCTCTATTTTTCTATTATTGATGCCGATCTTTCATAGAAAAGTACTAATTTTACACTATAATTCTAAATTACCAAAAAAATGAAAAGAATATTTGCAATTACCCTTCTGGCAACCATGATGGTACAGAATATCCAAGCCCAACAAACTAACGAGCAACCTAATCGAAGTATTTACTTGGAACTACTGGGCGCCTCAAATATGGTAGGCGTCAATTACGATGCACGATTTAAGTCTAACTCTCCTTGGGGCTACCGTATAGGTCTAGGGATAACATATTCTAAACAGTATAGCATGTTCTCTAACTCCAACTCACTTCAAGGCACAGACATTCCTTTGGAAATCAACTATCTTTTAGGAAAAAAGCATAACAAACTCGACCTCGGTTTTGGTCTTAACCTCGGCTACTATACTGAAAAGTATGACACATGGAACATAAAGCAGATTGAAGAGGAAAATGGCACTCATTACTACGAAAGTGAATATGCAGGAGAAGCCAAGCATAGTCTTTGGGGCTATTATTTCTTTGGTAATATCGGCTATCGCTATCAGCCAAAACATGGATTTCAGTTTCGCGCGGGTTTTAACCCAAGTTTCAACCTCGGCGGAAAGCATTCTGTAACCAAGGGCATATTTCCTTATATAAGTTTCGGTTATGTTTTCTAAAAATATCATACCCCCGACCCACTATCATTGTCTTAAATGTATATACAAACAACAAGACTACAAATCGGACGAACAATAGTATAACCTTTGTCGTAAAACACAAAAGCTCGCCACTATTTTAGTGACGAGCCTTTCGTATATAAAGTTTTAATATCTAAACCGGATTTTCAACAGGATCATCTTTAAACAAATCGTCAGCATCTGTAATTTCATCTTCATCAAACCACTGACTTAGTTTATCATGCGCTTTCGTTTTCACGTCCTCCGAGACATCAACCCATATCTTCTTCAAGACATATATTAGAACAGCAAGATCATCACCGAGTCCCGCAATAGGAATAGCATCTGGAATAATATCAAGAGGACTTATCAGATAACCTAAAGCACCTATAATAATGGCCTTATCCTTAACAGACACTTTATCACTAGCCAAAGTGTAATACAATATAAGTGCCGCATACACCAATTTTGCACCCGAGCGCTTAGCTATACGCTCTATCTTTGAGATAAATTCACTCTGAGAGAACTTATCTTTATACGCCATGAAATCAGGTAATTCCATATCTTCTATTTATTGATTTTCATATTTTGGACGATAATGCATAACAGCATTCACAAAACTATCAATCTTAGCATTTGCATTCTTACGAAGACGAATCTTCACAATCATCTTGCGAAGCGACTTAATAAAGAATGCCAGCAATAATCCGATGATAATAGCAGCCACAATAGACCATTTCCCCCACGGACGTATTTCTTCTGGAATAGCATCAAGAATAAACACGGGTAAAGCCATACAAAAACCCAAGATAATATACTGTTGGGTAAGCGAGCCCTCACTATCGAGAATAGCCTGTTTATCAAACAGATAATCATCAAGGGCACGACGATCAAAACCATAATCCTCTACACGCGGGAAGTCTGGGCGATTGTCATAAAGCTTCATTCGATTAATGACTCTATGCTCAAAATCATCAATTTGAATATCGGTTTGTTTCATAATTGCTAGATTTTCTTTTAAAAAAAGGAAAGCAGTGTCCCTATAAGCCGGGTTCTGTTGCAACTCCGAAGAGTGCCGTTCTGTCATTTATCTAGTCTCAAAGTCACCCTTGAGCTCAAGCATTCTACCCTCCGCAGGAATCCAAAGATAATTGGACGGGCCGCCCTCGAACTGCGGTATACATGAACTTGCGTCCTCCAGATGACACAGCCTGATGATCACCCATCAGCTGGTGGTCTCTTACACCACCTTCTCACCCTTACCTTACGACTTAACCGGTCGAAACCGACCAGTATCATTAAGGCGGTTATTTTCTTCTGCCGACACCTACTGTCACCAATAGCTTCTACTTTCGGAAGTGGAGTGCCCTATGCCGCCCGGACTTTCCTCTCGCACCACAAAGGATGCCAGCGACAGAACCGGGACACTGCTTTCTAAAATGCAAAGGTACAAAAAAAATAATAATTATAGTATGATAAACTGCTTTTTTGGTAAAGAACATAACTTTTATACCTTCGTCTCCTTAGATAATTAACAGTTGTTTGGTTAATAAAATATTTAGTTCTATATATTTAATTATAATTACAGAATAGAAAACAAACGTGAAAATATTAACGCTATCAATTAAGGACCTTAAATTTAACAATTGGAAATGTTAAAATCGGATAAAGATAACGTACAAAATGACTAAAAAACAAATATTGCTCCTATATTTGCAACCAACTAAAGAAATTGATAATTGTAAAATATAAAAAACATGAAACAGATGAATAACTTAGGTAAATATCTAGTTGCTGGAGCATGCATTGCTTCCTTGACTTTTTCCGCAGGAGCATTACTCAAAGTAAATGCAGCAGAAGCACCTAGTGTAGCAATGGCTGGTCAGCCTGTAGATTTAACCTATGCTGCAGAAAAGGCATTACCTGCAGTTGTACATATTAAATATGTACAGAACTCAAAAACTAAAACAGTAGAAATTGACGGCAACGACCCATTCGACTTCTTTGATCCTTTCGGTTTCTTTGGAAATCCTAACCAAGGTCAAAAGCAACGTCGACAGGTTCAAACTCCTAAACAAGAAGCAACAGGTAGCGGTGTTATCATCAGCGCTGATGGATATATCGTAACAAATAATCATGTAGTAAATGGTGCAGATGAGTTGACTGTCACATTAAATGACAACCGTGAATTCTCAGCACGAATCATTGGTACAGACCCACAGACCGATCTTGCTCTCATCAAGATTGACGGAAAGAACCTCCCTACCCTTCCTATCGGAAATAGTGATGCTCTAAAAGTTGGAGAATGGGTTATCGCAGTAGGAAATCCATACAATCTCTCTAGTACAGTCACAGCAGGTATCGTAAGTGCTAAAGCACGTGGCTTAGGCGGTGGCGGCAATGGTCCTCAGATCTCTAGTTTCATACAGACCGATGCAGCCATCAACCCAGGAAACTCTGGTGGTGCTTTAGTCAACACAAAGGGTGAACTAGTAGGTATTAACGCTATGCTTTATTCCCAAACTGGTAGCTATAGTGGTTATGGATTTGCAATACCAACAACTATTATGAATAAAGTTGTCGATGATATTAAGAAGTATGGTAGTGTACAGCGCGTTATGCTTGGCGTCCAAGGTGGCGACTTATTGAATAAGATTAATGCCGACAAAGAAAGTGGAAAGAGCATCGACTATGGAACCAATGAAGGTGTTTATATTGCAAAGGTCGATGAGGACGGAAACGGTGCAGAAGCAGGTATTGAAGCAGGTGACGTTATCATCAAATTTGACGGTAAGAAGATTACCAAGATGAGTGAGTTGCAAGAAGCACTCAACGACAAACGACCTGGTGACAAAGCTACAGTAACTTATATTCATAAGAAGAAACATGTTACGCGTACTATCACTCTGAAGAATGCGCAAGGTAATACTAAGGTTATAGAGGCTGCCGATCTTGATGTACTAGGCGGAAACTTCCGTATCATCACAGAGCAGCAGAAACAAGACTTGAAGATTAATTATGGTATCCAAGTAACCAAAGTAAACAATGGTGCCTTGAAAGATGCCGGTATCAGTCGTGGATTTATTATACAGAAAGTAAACGACGAGCCTGTAAAGAGTATCGACCAACTACAGAAAATGGTAAAGACAGCATCTACAAGTAAGGATCCTGTACTCTACATTCAGGGTGTATGGCCAACCGGAAAGAAAGCTTACTTTGCTGTGCCATTACAAGAAGATTAAATAAATAACGATTTTCTATAATAAATAGTAGGTATTTTTCGAAAATACCTACTATTTTTTTTGCCATGTGAGATAAATATTGTATTTTTGCATCTACCTAATTAATCATACCATGAGACAACTAAAGATCACCAAATCAATTACAAATCGCGAAAGTGAGTCTCTAGACAAATACTTACAGGAAATCGGACATGAAGAACTGTTAAGTGTCGATGAAGAAGTAGAACTCGCACAACGTATCAAAAATGGCGATGAGATCGCACTCGAAAAATTAACAAGGGCTAACTTACGCTTTGTCGTATCAGTGGCCAAACAATATCAGAATCAGGGACTAAGTTTACCGGATTTGATCAACGAGGGCAATTTAGGACTCATCAAAGCTGCACAAAAGTTCGACGAGACGCGCGGCTTCAAATTTATCTCTTATGCAGTATGGTGGATCAGACAGAGTATTATGCAAGCTATTGCAGAACAGAGTCGAATTGTCAGATTACCATTAAACCAGGTTGGGAGCGTTAGCAGAATCAATCGAATTCTCAATAAATTTGAGCAAGAGAATGAGCGACATCCTAGTATCAATGAGATCGCAGAAGAGATTGATATGCCTGAGGAAAAAATAGCATATGCTATGAAGATAAACACCAAGCATATCAGTGTAGACGCACCTTTCTCTGATGGTGAAGAGGGCAGTCTGCTCGACATATTACCTAATCAGGATTCGCCTGCAGCTGATGACGAACTGGAGCAACAGTCATTAAGAGACGAAGTTCAACGCACACTTGATATGTTAGGTGAAAAAGAGCGGGAGATCGTGGAAGCATTTTTCGGTATAAGTCAGCCAGAAATGACTCTTGAGGAAATAGGTGACAAGTACGGGTTGACCCGCGAACGAGTAAGACAAATAAAAGAGAAAGCTGTAAGAAAGTTGCGCCATAACAAAAGCAATGTAAAATTGAAGGCTTATCTCGGTCATTAGAATAACAAATACAATAGATAATGAAAATTTTAAGAAACATCGCAACTGCAGCTTTGCTATTCCTTGCTATTGGAACACAAGCTAAATATAAGATGAGTACGACGTATATGTATGGATTTGCGGCGTCATTCAATGATTCTACAGTCTATTTCACAAATGTCCAAAAGGTAGACTCTGCATGGTTTGATTCCAAAACAAATTTTTTATATAGTAGAGACAACTACTCTTATCAATTGCGAGATTTCTTAGCCTCTCAGGGAGCAGTTAACCGTACTTGCGTTGTCGTGTTCGCCAAAGACGAAAAAACGGCACAGAGAAAACTTGATAAGATGTTTGCCAAATACCAGAAAAGTCAGAAAAACAAGGGGCATTTTCTTATCAAGTTCGTGGATTCTAAATTTTCTTTCAAAGGATTAACTCCATATGAAGAAACAGAACAAGGGAAAAAAGACATAAAGTTCCAAGAAGAAAAAGCAAGAATAGAGAAGTCTGAAGCAGAGGAAGCTGCCAAATTAAAACGAAACAAGAAAAAACTTCCTCGTTATCCCAAATTCAAAGAATTGCCTCCACAAAAACAACAAGCTCTATCCAAGTAAATAGAGACTGGAAAGCATGAATTACATTAGAATAGCAGACCTAGATATTGCCATTGACTTTGTAGATTCTACGATTAATTCTATAGAGTTAATACCTTCCACCGAACCTTTTCGTATAGAAAAGCCAGAAGGCGATATTCTCTTTAAACTTACGGTAGATGATACAGTAAAATCAATAGCAAAGGATGAGACCGAAAGGATAGGCACCTTCGATACCGGAAACGGTAAAATTACCGTAGATCGATTAAATAACGGAGGCTACCAATATCTTATCAAAGATATCAATGAACAGCCTTGCTGTCTGCTAATTACTGATAAACAATTCCATAATTGTAAATGTGCGCTCAATGGCAACATGATAAATCGCAAATTCGGGCTCAACAATGCTCTTATGCTTATCTTTGCCTTCGCCGGCAGCTACAAAGACACATTACTGATACATGCCTCATTGGTAAGGAATCAAGGCTATGGCTATGCATTTATTGCTAAGAGCGGTACTGGCAAAAGCACGCACACAAGTCTATGGATGAAATATATTGAGGGGTGCGATTTGATGAATGACGATAATCCAATTATTAGATTCATCAATGGTAAGCCATGGATATATGGCAGTCCGTGGAGTGGGAAGACTCCCTGTTATCGTAATGTCAAAGCACCACTCGGTGCTATAACGAGAATAGATAGGGCTAAAAGTAATAGCATAGAACTATTAAACCCAATAGAAGCATTTGCCTCATTACTACCTAGTTGCTCTCATATGAAATGGGATCACAACATCCATAATAAGATATGTGACACTATCACGAGAATTATAGAAACAACAAAAATATACACACTTCATTGTCTACCTAATGAAGAAGCTGCAAAAATATGTCACAAGACTATATTGAAAAAGTAAAGAGAACTTTCAATAATGCTGAGTTGATACCAGAGATCATCAAGCTTATCGAAGAAGGACATACGGTAACTCTACAAATGAGAGGATTCAGTATGCGCCCATTCCTTGAGAACAATCGTGACCGAGTATTGCTCACGAAACCTACATACCTTAATGTAGGGGATGCAGTATTGGCAGAAATCCTTCCTGGGAAATTCGTTATCCACCGCATTGTCCATATCCATAAAGACGATATCACACTTCGCGGTGATGGCAATATTCTTTCTGAACATTGCACACGTAAAGATATCAAAGGATTTGCTTTAGGGTTCTATCGCAAAGGGAAAAATAAGATTGACAAAACAAATAGTCTGAAATGGAGACTCTACTCCACTATCTGGTGTTCTCTTCTTCCGATTCGTAAATATCTACTCGCCATTTATCGACGCTTGTGGATTCCCATTTTTGGACCAATGTAAACTGATAAGACCTTTATAACATAATATAAGAAATATGAAAGCCAAAGAAGGATTTAATATTAGAGTAATCTGCGGTGTCAACATGATTGTAGCCGAAGGAAAGGAAAATATAGATTTTAATAACATCATCAGTATGAACGAAAGTTCTGCCTATCTTTGGAGAGAAGTACAGAAGATGGACCAGTTTACAACTGAAGACATCGCACGTCTACTTACAGAGGAATATGAGGTCGACATCAATACTGCAAAATCTGATGCACAGGTTATTGCCGACCAATGGATAGAAGCAGGAATTGTAGAAAAATAAATAGATAATAACAATAAAAGAGGCATTCGATTTTTCGAATGCCTCTTTTATTGTTATTTATTTCAATATAAATGAATTATTTCAGATTTGCGTCAAACCAATTTGTTATCTGACGAAGCAAATGGTTTCTACTATTTCCTCCACGAATACTATGGTTACGATTGGTATAAAAGACTTCCTTGAAATCTTTATCTGCTTGTATCAAAGCCTCAGCATACTCAAAAGTATTTTGTGGGTGAACATTATCGTCTGCTACGCCATGACATATCAACAAGGCACCATGTAAATCATTAGAACGCTGAATCGGATTAGTCTCATAGCCTGAAGGATTTTCTTTCGGTGTACGCATATAGCGTTCTGTATAGATGGTATCGTAGAATTTCCAATTGGTAGGAGGAGCTACGGCTACACCGGCCTTAAATACAGGACGACCTTCACTCATACTCATCAGGGTATTGAAGCCACCGAAGCTCCATCCCCAAATACCGATTCGATTCTTGTCAACATAAGGTAGACTGCCCATATAAATAGCTGTCTCTACCTGATCTTTCGATTCTAGTTCTCCAATTTTCAGATATGTACATTTCTCGAAGTCTGAACCACGACCGCCAGTACCACGACCGTCAACACAAACTACAATATATCCATGTTGCGCAAGATACATATCAAAGGCTCCGCCATTTCCCATACTTCCTGCACTCCAACTATTCATCACTTGTTGACTACCTGGACCTGAATACTGGAAGAGTATCACAGGATACTTCTTTTGGGCGTCGAAATCGGCAGGCTTAACCATCCAACCATCTAGGCGTACTCCTTCTGATGACACAAAACTGAAAGTATCTTTTTTCGTCCAACCATATTGTTCTATCTTCTTCTTTAAAGCTTCATTTCTTTCAAGAACTTTAATAACCTTTCCATGGTTTGTACAGTTTGTAAACTCATAAGGAGTATTATAATCACTCCATACATTCACAAAGAAATTATAGTCACCAGAAAATAAGGCAGAATTATTACCTTCACGATGAGTTAGTCGTTCTACTACCCCATTAGAATGAGAAACATAGATTTGACGGTCATGAGGGTTTAGAGTTGCAGCCTGATAATACACATCGCCTGTTTTCTCATCATATCCATATACCGTAGTGACATCATAATTACCCTTCTCCACTTTTCGTAGAAGTTTTCCGCTATAATCATATAGATATAGATGCATATATCCATCACGATCGGAAGGAAGCAATATCGTATTTTTACCGAAAGAGATACCCTCCATGGCCTCTTCCTTGACATATTTCTCTACTTGCTCCTTTATCATCAACTTAACATTCTGATTATAAGGATCTACAGCATAGAGATTTAAGACATCTTGATGTCGAGGCATTGTGTATACTACTATACGATGATTATCAACAGTAGTTTTTATTCTTGGAATATATCCTTCTGCATCCAATGGTACAGATACTTGATGTGTCTCCTTATTCATCAGATTATATGTCCATACAGAAACTATAGAATTATCCTGTCCTGCCTTAGGATACTTATAAGAATACTCACCAGGGTAATCAGAAAACTCTTTTCTTTCAGGTTTCAATCCTTTGAATAACTGCAAAGAATATGTCTTTACTCGAGATTCATCATATTTTATCCAACTCAAGGTCTTGCTATCTGCAGACCATGCCATCGCATTATTAAAACCAAACTCTTCTTCATTAACCCAATCAGGTAAACCATTAATTATTGAGTTGAATTTTCCATCAAACGTAACCTGTGTTTCGTGATTACCATCAGTGATATAGATATTATTGTCATAGACAAAAGCTACCTTTCTACCATCAGGCGACCATGTAGGAATTTGTTGATTCTCACATGAAGACAACTCAGATAACTTTTTACTTTTGATATTGTATAGATAAAACTTAGCTTTAAAAGATCGACGATAAACATAGTCTGTATGCGTCTGTATCAGTAGTCGCTTACCATCAGGACTGATAGAATACCCATCAACTTCTTCTACCATACCATTCCCTACTTTGTCTGCATCAAAAAGTACGGCAGTTTGTTTTCCTGTTTTAAAAGAGTATCTTATCACCTGTTTGCGATTACTACTAATCGAAGCATACTGATCGGTACCTTCTATTGGATTAATACCACTAATATACTCGGCTGAAAAGGCTCCCGAAGTAATTGACTTCAGATCTATTTTTTCAGCGGCACATAACTCCATAGCCATCATGATAGCTGTACAAAAAATAAATAGTTTCTTCATATCTGCCTACAAAGATACAAAGAAAAATGGAGAATAAACTATTTTAACTTGGAATAATCTTCGTCTTTAAGCATTTGCTCTATCGTTGCCCCACTTTTCTTCATATATCTATCAATACGTGAGACATACGATGTTTGAAAGAAGTTTTTATCCATAGCTTTGTTGACAACCCACATGACCTTAGCAACGTGCAAATCACGTTCCAACTGAGGGCGTTGCTCGAAATTATTCAACGGATACAAACTAAGCAAATAGAACACCAAACAATCAGGCACTATATTTGCACGCTTCATACTCTTGCGTTGCGAATAAGAATAATATTTTTTATAAAGTGGATAGTTCTCACCCAAATACTTATCCAATGATATTCCTACCGTATTTTCACCAACGACAATACTTTGATCCAAAGCCCCTATCTGCGCATAAAACACAGGAATACGAACATTTGGCAGCCAATTGATTAGACGATCAAAACTTTCTTGCAAGTTTTGGTTGATGTCATCCATATTAGCATATTCCGCCTCTGCATCTGCAACAAGAGCCTGCAAAGTAGAATCCTGATAAAACATAAGAAACTTGGTACGGATATCACGATCACTTACTTCACCTATCTGAAGCATCTTCTCTATCAACGTACGAGTTTCTATAGGATAATCGGTATTCATCTGCTGAAGAGCAGAAAAATCACCTGTAGTAAGATAGCGACTTTCTAGACGATCATAGCGTTCTATTTGGACACGACCATAAGTATCCTCTGCAGGCTTCAACTTAAACTCACACGCCACACAAAGAACCATCATCAAGAATAGTATGTAGTAAATTCTTCTCAATTTTTTGTCGCTCTCTTTCTAAATTTCGAATGCAAAAATACTAAAAAATATTATAAGAAGCAACTTTTAAGCTAAAAATTTTAAAATTAATCTCAAAAAAGTGCGTTTTCCCCCTATCTTTGCAAAAAATATTAAATTATGGACATTAAGAAATCAGAATTTACTATTTCTGCACCTCGCGTAAGCATGTGCCCTAAAGACGACAAACCGGAATACGCTTTCATAGGTAGAAGTAATGTGGGAAAATCAAGTCTTATTAATATGCTTTGTAATCACAAAGGACTTGCCAAGACTTCTGCCACTCCTGGAAAGACATTACTAATCAACCATTTCATTATCAATAATGAGTGGTATCTTGTCGACCTTCCTGGCTATGGTTTTGCAAAGCGATCTAAAACGGTTCAAGCGAAATTGGAGCAGATGATTTCCGGATATATTCTGCAACGTGAACAATTGGTGAACGTTTTCGTACTCATCGACGTAAGACATCCTCAGCAGAAAATCGACAGAGAATTTGTTGATTGGCTTGGTGAGAGCAACATTCCTTTTGCCATTATCTTTACTAAAGCCGATAAGGTAGGCAAGGTTAAGGCCACTTCGAATGCAAAAGCTTGGATGCAGGAACTTAAAGATCGATGGGAAAATCTTCCACCTTATTTTATAACAAGTTCTGAGAAACGTATAGGTCGCGATGAGGTACTCGATTACATTGAAGGAATCAATCAAACCATAAATAAGTAAGACAAACTAATGGGTAGAGTTTCAATACTCTACCCATTACTATTTTTATCCTTCGATTTCTGACAGCTCGAGCCAGCGCATCTCCTTTTCATCTAATAAATCCTTAATTTCCGGTAGACGCTTGCTCTTTGTCGTTAGATCTTCCACAGAGAGCGTTCCGCTACAGAGTTCCTCTTCAATTTTTGCTTTTTCGCTTTCCAAGTCTTCTATCTCTTTTGACAGTTGTTCCAATTCCTTTTTCTCTTTATAAGAAAGTCGACGACGCGTGTCATGATGATAGTCTTTCTTTTTCGCATCAGCATTTTTCTTCTGATTCTGAGCAGAAATAGCCTTATTCTGCATCTTATTCCATTCACGGAACTGAGTATAGTTGCCTGGGAAGTCCTTGATTTCGCCATCACCTTTGAACACCAAGAGATGGTCTACCACCTTATCCATGAAATATCTATCATGACTTACGACGATGACACAACCCGGGAAATCTTGCAAATATTCTTCGAGCACCTGCAAGGTCTGAATATCCAAATCATTGGTTGGCTCATCCAATACCAAGAAATTAGGATTCTTCATTAAGATCGTACACAGATAGAGTTTTCTACGTTCTCCACCCGACAATTTATATACATAGTTCTGCTGTTCTTCCATCGAGAACATGAAATATTGCAGAAACTGAGAAGCCGTCATCTTACGTCCTCTACCCAAATCGATATAGTCAGCTATTTCCGTGATCACATCGATAACCTTTTGGTCGTCGCGAAACTTCAATCCCTCTTGTGAGAAATATCCGAACCTTACCGTTTCACCAATATCGAATTTTCCGCTATCAGGTTTCACGAGTCCCAAAAGCATCTTAACGAATGTAGACTTACCCGTTCCATTATTTCCCACGATACCCATTTTCTCGAATCGCGCGAAATTATAATAGAAATTATCCAAGATCACCTTTTCAGGTCTATTCCCCAAAGCTGGAAATTTCTTAGACACATATTGGCATTCAAAAATCTTACTACCGATATACACCGTAGAAGCCTTTAATCGAATCTGCCTCTCCTCGATACGGCGTTTTGCCACCTTTTCAAGTTCATAGAAGGCATCCTCTCGATATTTAGCCTTATGTCCGCGAGCCTGAGGCATACGACGCATCCATTCGAGTTCGGTTCGATATAAGTTCTTAGCATGTTGTACCTCAGCACGCATATTATCCATACGCTCCTGACGCTTCTCCAAATAATAACTATAATTACCACGGTAAGTATAGATCTGCTGATCATCAAGTTCTAGAATGATTGAACATACACGATCCAAGAAGAATCGGTCATGAGTAACCATTAACAAGGTACGATTACCACGCGACAGATATCCCTCAAGCCATTCTATCATATCTAGATCCAAATGGTTGGTAGGTTCATCTAATATTAAGAAATCAGGTTCCATTAACAGCACATTGGCCAAAGCTACTCGTTTCTGCTGACCACCTGACAATTCTTTCATCGGCTGATCCATATTCGTGATTTTCAACTGTGTAAGCACTTGCTTAGCACGCAACACTTTTTCCGGATCTCCCTGATGATTAAAGCACGCATCCAGAACCGACTCATCCGGATCAAACTTCGGACTCTGCTCCAGATAACCTACCTTTAAATCACGTTTGTATATAATATCACCACTCTCATAACCTTCATTATCCGTAAGAACAGATAGCAAAGTAGACTTACCAGTACCATTTTTAGCGATAAGACCGACCTTCTGCCCTTCGGCAATAGAGAATGATATACCATCAAATATCACCTGAGCACCAAAGCGTTTGGTGAGGTTTTGTACATCAAGATATGGAATTTCTTTTGCCATAAATTCAATTTTAAATGCAAAAGTACGAAAAAAATTTGGCTATACCGAAAAAAAACGCTACATTTGCATTCGATTTTAAACATCGAGTGTTTCCTCATTCGGAATCACTCACAATCAATAAGATTTCTTTTATACAAGCTATAATATAATGTATAGTAAAGACGAATTATTATCTAAAGATATCGCAGAATTGCAGGATATCGCTAAACAGGCAGGTGCTTCCATTAAAAAGAGTGACAGTCTGGAGAAGATTGTTGATGCTATTATGGCCACCAATGAGGGAGAAACTAAGCCTGCCACTAAGCGTAAACGTGTACGTATCACCAAGCACGATGATAAGGTATATACTGTATCGGGGAGCAAAGGTGAGAACTACGATGTAATGCGTGATCAAGCTACTGGTCCGACACCTCAAACTCAGGAGCAGCCTCTATTCAAAGAGACTGAAGAGGAGCCTAAAAAAACTACTAAGACTACTACTCGCTCTAGAAAAAAGACCGTAGAACCAGTAGTAGAAACTGAAGAGCAACCCGAAGGAACCCCGAAGGTTGAAGAGGCTACAACGGAAGAGGTGCCTGCAGAAAAACCAAAACGAAGAAGCACACGAAAAACTAAAGCCGAGAAAGAGGCTGAAGAGGCTAAGTTGAAAGCTGAAGAAAATGCTAAAGAAGAAAACACAGAGGACGAAACAAAGTCGAAAATTGATATGGCATTGAATGATGCCGTTGACGTGCTGAGCTTTAACGAGACTTCTGCAGAGGATAATAATAATGAAGTCTCTGCGGAATCTGACTTCATTCCTGAGGCCGCATTTGCCACAGATGGTGAGAAAACTGGCGACGAAGGCGAAACCAGTGATCTTCTTGCTCAATTGCAAGCTAAGGTAAATGCTCATAATGAAAAAAACAAAATCGAAACAAATACTCCGGAAGAAACTGCAGAAACTCCTGCTGCTTCTGAAGATCTCCATTCTAATATCTGGGAGGGAGACCCTGGAGACGGAACCGATTTCATCATTACCGTCGATTTGCCTATCGAGGACCAAGGTGCTACTCCGACTTTTGACATCTTTGACAGACCTACCACTCAGAATTCTCGAAGTTTCCAACCTGTTTCCAATACTACTTCTTCTAAGAGCATACAGTTGAAGTATGATTTTGCCGACTTGGTAACAGGTAACGGTGTACTTGAGGTAATGCCGGATGGTTACGGTTTCCTTCGTTCTAGTGATTACAACTATTTGTCTTCGCCAGACGATATTTATGTAGCACAAAACTATATCAAGCGTTATGGACTAAAAACTGGTGACGTTATCAACTGTCATGTTCGTCCTCCACACGAAGGTGAAAAATACTTCCCACTGACAAGCATCGACAAGATAAACGGAAGAACTCCTAGTGAAGTGCGCGATCGCATTCCTTTCGAGCATCTTACTCCTTTGTTCCCTGACGAAAAATTCAACTTGTGTGGTGATCGTGCTACAACAAATCTATCTACCCGCATTGTTGACCTATTCTCTCCTATCGGAAAGGGCCAGCGTGCACTAATCGTGGCACAACCTAAGACTGGTAAAACTATCTTGATGAAGGATATCGCCAACGCAATTGCAGCCAACCATCCAGAGGCTTATCTGATGATGCTCTTGATAGACGAGCGTCCTGAGGAAGTTACCGACATGAGCCGTACGGTAAACGCAGAAGTCATCGCTTCTACTTTCGATGAACCTGCTGAGCGTCATGTCAAAATTGCCGGTATTGTCTTGGAAAAGGCAAAACGAATGGTAGAATGTGGTCACGATGTTGTGATCTTCCTTGATAGTATTACTCGATTGGCTCGTGCCTACAACACAGTAGCTCCGGCCAGTGGTAAAGTGCTTACTGGTGGTGTGGATGCCAACGCATTACAGAAGCCAAAGCGTTTCTTTGGTGCTGCTCGTAACATCGAGGGAGGCGGTTCACTCACCATCATCGCTACAGCATTGATTGATACTGGTAGTAAAATGGATGAGGTTATCTTTGAGGAATTCAAGGGTACTGGTAACATGGAACTTCAGCTCGACCGCAGTTTGAGCAACAAGCGTATCTTCCCTGCTGTCAACTTGGTACAGTCAAGTACACGCCGCGACGATTTGTTGCAAGACAAGACTACTATGGATCGTATGTGGATTCTGCGCAAATATATCAGCGACATGAATCCTATCGAGGCCATGAATACTATTCATGATCGCATGAGAAGAACTAGCAACAATGAAGAGTTCTTGCTTTCTATGAACGATTAAGTATTATCGAATTACATTGTTTTACATATATAATATCGGGGTTAGAAATAGAATTCTAGCTCCGATATTTTTGAATTCAAAAAAGCCATCATTTATACGTTGTCAAACACATATAACCGCATCCGTTTACGCAGTTAACTGCGTCGCCTTACGAAGTTAACTATATCAGCCTACGTAGTTAACTGCATCACCGTACGTAGTTAACTGCGTATAGATTTAATATCATAAATTCAATGCAACAAGAACATTTTTACAAAAACGTTTTGTAAATTTGCACCTACGTATTGAATTCTTAACTCCAAAAATACAATCCACAACAATGGCTGAAAAAGAAATAAGAAAAATCATACATATCGACATGGATGCATTTTTCGCTTCTGTTGAGCAGCGCGATCATCCGGAATTACGTGGCAAGGCCATTGCTGTAGGATATGATGGACCACGTGGAGTGGTATCAACGGCGAGTTATGAGGCCCGTAAATATGGTGTTCATTCTGCTATGCCTATATCACGTGCCAAGCGCTTGTGCCCTAACCTTATCATCGTTGCGGGGAATCATCACCACTATAAGGAAGTTTCCCTGCAAGTGCATCGCATTTTCCAGGAATATACTGATCTTATAGAACCTATTTCAATAGATGAAGCATTCCTTGATGTTACCCACAACAAGAAGAATATCTCTCTTGCCTTGGACATAGCGATGGAGATAAAAAATAGGATCAAAGACGAGCTTCATCTCACAGCTTCTGCAGGCATCAGCTATTGTAAGTTTCTAGCGAAAATTGCTTCTGACTATCGGAAACCTAACGGGGTCTGTACGATACATCCTGATAAAGCTATCGAATTTATTGATAAGCTGAGAATAGAAAACTTTTGGGGAATCGGCAAGAAGACTGCCGAAAGGATGCATCATATGGGAATATTTACAGGAAGAGATTTAAGAAAGGTTTCCCGAAATCATCTCGTAGAAGTTTTTGGTAAGTCGGGATATATCTTCTATGACTTTGCACGTGGTATCGACAACAGACCGGTAAATACTACCTATATCAGAAAATCTGTTGGATGTGAGCATACTTTTCTGGAGGATATATCTATCAAATCCACAATACTCATAGAACTCTACCACACTGTCCTTGAACTAATAGAACGACTCAAGAAAAATAATTTCGAAGGTAACACTTTAACCTTAAAAATAAAGTATAGCGACTTTACCCAAATCACAAGAAGCTATACTCAATCTAAGGTTCTTAATTCTAAAGATACGATATTACCAATAGCTAAGAAGTTATTGCAGCAGATTTCATATTCGGCCAATCATCCTATCCGACTCATGGGACTCAGCGTAACCAATAATCTAGATCATACAGATATCACTCATGGATTGAAGAATGATAGTTATGAACTTGAATTAGAATTCAAGAAATGGCCAGATGAACTTTAGTCACCACTATCAAGATTATCGGTATATCCAGCTTCGTAACCTTCCTTATAACCTTTCACATAACGCAAACGATTCTTACCTTTCTCCTGGTTAGATGTATTGAAGGAGTTTCTACCCGCATTCGCATGGGCATCTTTTTCTCCATCAGCATATCCCCGTTCATAACCTATATTATAGGTATCTGTCATATGAGTATCTGAAAAGATCTTATGAAATTCTACTTTGCGATTCTTATATTTCTCAGCTTGCTTTTCTTCTTTCTTATTATGAAGCTGAATTGCCACAGAATCAATCTTTGAACATTTTATCGTATCATGATGCATAGTATCTGACACCTGATAATTATAATCTTCCTTAGTGGAATCTTCCCAGACTGGTTTCTCTGTATTATGAGAATGACAAGAAACCATTAAAGATAAAAACAAAACGAATAAAATATTATTCCTCATCTTAACTAATGTACAAAAAAAAATCCGCTGAAGACTAAGTCTTCAGCGGTGTCTCAAATTTTCAAGTCGTAAGTAATCTAATTACTTAGCGCTATCAGCAGCAGCTGTATCAGCAGCAGCAGTGTCAGCAGCAGCTGTATCAACTGCTACAGTGTCAGAGTCCTGAGCAGGAGCCTGAGCTGTTTTGTTACCACAAGATGCGAAAGAGATAGCTGCGATAGCTACGAACATTAAAACTAATTTCTTCATTTTCTTTGCTTTTTAATTCTGTAAAACAATCAATATGTTTATTAAAACGTTGCAAAGATAAGTATTTTTTAGATACAACGTTCTTTTTTTTGCAATTATTTTTAGGTGCTTTTTGTAACATTTTTATAACTCATTATATATCAACAACTTATAGACTGTTAACAAAGGTTAAATATTTGCCGTGCTCGAAAACACATGTTACATAACATAAAAAAAAGGGGTTAGCCGAAATATCGACTTCCCCCTCTTCATATGTGTGATTGAATACTTAGAATTCACCCCAAGCCTTGATATCAATATCATCAAGTGTCATCGTGCAGAATGCATTAATAAAGGCACTAGCCAAACGACTATTCGTTATCAAAGGTATATTCAAGTCTATGGCTGCTCTTCGGATCTTATATCCATTCGTCAACTCGTGGACAGTAAGATTCTTTGGAATATTAACAACCATATCAATTTTCTTTTCATGCAGCAACTCAAGAGCCTGAGGCTGTCCTTCTTCTGATGGCCAATATACTAATGTATTCTCTACTCCATTCTCGGTGAGATATTTACTTGTACCTCCTGTAGCAAACAACTTATAACCATTAGCGATCAACTGTTTTGCGGCATCAAGCATTTCGGCCTTCTGTTTAGCTCCTCCTGTTGAAAGAAGTATATTCTTCTTAGGAATACGCTGACCTACAGAAAGCATACTCTTCAACAGCGCTGCATTGGTATCATCACCTAAGCATCCTACTTCACCGGTAGAACTCATATCTACACCAAGAACAGGGTCTGCCTTCTGTAATCTATTGAAACTGAATTGAGATGCTTTAATACCAACATAATCTAGATCGAAAAGGTTCTTATTAGGCTTCTCAACAGGTAATCCGAGCATTACCTTGGTTGCCAATTCTATCAGATTAATCTTCAGTACCTTACTTACAAATGGGAATGAACGTGAAGCTCTTAAGTTACACTCGATAACTAGAATTTCATTCTCACGAGCCATATATTGGATATTGAAAGGACCATTGATATGTAAAGCCCTCGCAATCTGTCGGCTCACACGTTTAATCCTTCTTACCGTTTCTACATACAACTTCTGTGGAGGGAACTGAATTGTTGCATCTCCTGAGTGGACACCTGCAAACTCGATATGTTCAGAAATCGCATAAGCTAAGATTTCACCATCACGTGCGACTGCATCCATCTCTATCTCTTTAGCATTTTCTATAAATTTAGAAACTACTACTGGATGGTCTTCACTCACATTAGCGGCTAACTGCAAGAACCTACGAAGTTCTTCTTCGTTGGAACATACGTTCATAGCTGCACCGGAGAGTACATAAGATGGACGTACCAACACAGGGAATCCTACTCTGTCTACGAATTTGTCGATATCATCCATCGAGGTCAATGCACTCCACTCTGGCTGATTTATTCCATTTTCCGTAAGCATGGCAGAGAACTTCGCACGATCCTCTGCGTTATCGATATCTTTAGCTTTTGTTCCAAGAATCGGTACATTCTGTTCATCAAGTTTCATAGCCAGATTATTAGGAATCTGACCACCTGTACTTACGATAACGCCATGAGGACATTCCATATCAATGATATCCATCACGCGTTCAAACGTCAACTCGTCGAAATAGAGTCTATCGCACATATCATAATCCGTAGATACTGTTTCTGGATTATAATTAATCATGATAGAGCGATATCCTTCTTTTCGAATCGTATTCAGAGCCTGAACACCACACCAGTCGAACTCTACAGAACTTCCAATACGATAAGCTCCCGAACCAAGTACGATGATGCTGCGATGATCTCGCTGGAAACTAATATCACTGGCTACTCCACTATAAGTGACATACAGGTAATTCGTTTGTGCTGGATATTCCGCAGCAAGTGTATCTATCTGTTTTACTACAGGAAGAATATCATAGCTTTTACGCAGGTTGCGAACCAGGAGCATTGCCTTGTGCATATTATGCACTTCTTCCTCCAAGCCGACAGCACGAGCAATTTGGAAATCGGTGAATCCATATACCTTAGCACTACGCAAAAGTTCTTTGTCTAATGTATTAATATTGCACTTCTTTAATTTTTCATCAATATCAATGATATGCTGTAGTTTATACAAGAACCATTTGTCTATCTTGGTAAGATCATGAATCTGATCTACCGAGTATCCCTTATGCATAGCTTTAGAGATAACGAAAACGCGCTTATCAGTAGGTTCCTGAAGTGCTGCATCAAGGTCTTCGATTTCCAATTCCTTGTTTTCTACGAATCCATGCATGCCCTGTCCTATCATGCGCAGACCCTTTTGTATGGCCTCTTCAAAATTTCTACCGATAGCCATAACTTCACCCACTGACTTCATACTTGAACCAAGTTCCTTGTCGACGCCACGGAACTTACTTAAGTCCCAACGTGGGATCTTACATACCACGTAGTCGAGTGCAGGTTCAAAGAAAGCAGAAGTTGTCTTGGTTACAGAGTTCTTCAATTCAAAAAGTCCATAGCCCATACCAAGCTTTGCAGCAACAAAAGCCAAAGGATAACCTGTTGCTTTAGAGGCTAGAGCTGAAGAACGGCTTAATCGGGCATTCACCTCGATTACGCGATAGTCTTCACTCTGTGGGTCAAAAGCATACTGCACATTACACTCACCAACAATTCCAATATGGCGAACTATCTTGATAGAAAGGGCACGGAGTTTATGATACTCACTATTGGTTAAAGTTTGCGACGGAGCTATAACGATACTCTCACCCGTATGGATGCCCAGAGGGTCGAAATTCTCCATATTACATACGGTAATACAGTTGTCGTATTTATCTCGTACTACCTCATACTCTATTTCTTTCCAACCCTTAAGACTCTTTTCTACAAGAACCTGTGGAGAGAACGAGAATGCTTTTTCACAAAGTGCATTTAGTTCATTTTCATTGTCTGCGAATCCAGAACCTAAACCTCCTAATGCGTAAGCAGCTCTCACAATGACCGGATAACCGAGTTCGGAAGCAGCCTTACGGGCTTGTTCGATACTTTCACAAGCCTCACTCTTGATTGTTTTTACATCAATCTCATCAAGTTGCTCTACAAAGAGTTCACGGTCCTCTGTGTTCATAATAGCCTGAACAGGAGTACCTAGTACACGTACATTGTACTTCTTCAAGATACCTGAGCGCTCTAATTCCACTCCACAATTCAGCGCAGTCTGTCCACCAAACGAAAGAAGGATACCATCAGGATGCTCTTTCTGGATAACACGCTCTACAAAATAAGGTTGAACAGGAAGAAAGTATATCTGATCAGCTACTCCCTCTGATGTTTGTACTGTTGCGATATTTGGATTTATCAGTACTGTCTGTACGCCTTCTTCACGAAGCGCCTTCAATGCTTGACTTCCAGAATAGTCAAACTCACCGGCTTCACCGATTTTCAATGCGCCTGAACCAAGTAGCAGGACTTTCTTTATATTAGGATCTTTCATCGTCTTACTTCAATTTTTCAATAAACTTATCGAACATGAACTCTGTATCTACAGGACCTGAACAGGCCTCTGGATGGAACTGACTAGAGAACCAAGGGTTCTCCTTATGGCAAATTCCTTCGTTTGAACCATCGTTCATATTCACGAAGAGTTCTTTCCATTCATTACCGAGGGTTGTCGTGTCTACAGCATAACCATGATTCTGACTGGTTACAAAGCACTTATCTGTACCTACCAAGCGAACAGGCTGATTATGCCCACGATGACCATATTTCAACTTATAGATATTTGCACCAGCAGCCTTTCCTAATAATTGGTTACCCATACAGATACCACAGATTGGTTTACGACTAGCATTCATCTGCTTTTTGATGATTTCCACAGCATCTGAGCACATATCAGGATCACCAGGTCCATTGGCAAGGAATAGTCCATCAAAGTCCATATCACTATAGTCGTAGTTCCAAGGTACACGTATCACCTCTACACCACGCTCTATCAGGCAGCGAATAATATTAGCTTTAACACCACAATCTACAAGTACCACTTTTTTTCCGGCACCTTCGTTATAGCGAATGATTTCTTTGGTGCTCACCTTATCAACAAAGTTCACACCCTCATAGTTTGCTTCTGGGATGTTGTCTGGTTCATCATCAAAAATGATTTTACCCATCATCACACCATGTTCACGCAATACCTTAGTGAGTTCTCGCGTATCTATGCCTGTTATTCCTGGCACTTTTTCGCGCTTGAGCCAATCGGCAAGACTCTCCACAGCATTCCAATGGCTGTATTGCTCACTATAATCACTGACGATCAGTGCAGAAGCATAAATCTTGTCGCTTTCCATAAATGTTGGTATACCATTCTTCTCTATAGTAAAGGCTGGTACACCATAGTTTCCTACTAGTGGGAATGTCATCGTAAGTAACTGACCTGCATAACTTGGGTCGGTCAAACTCTCGGGATAACCCATCATAGCCGTATTGAATACTACCTCTCCTGCAACAGGAGCATCATATCCAAAAGACTTGCCGTGGAACTTGGTTCCATCACTTAAAACTAAGGTTACGTTCTTCATTTATACTAATTAAAATTTCTGTTCGTTTTGATAGACTTTCTCTATATAATTTACAAATGCTTGATTGCAAAGTTTGGTTCCTCCAGGCGTTGGGAAGTTTCCGGTAAAGTACCAGTCTCCCTTATGATCAGGAATAGCTTCGTGCAACCCCTCTATACTCTGATATACGATCTCAATAGGAGTTTCAACTCCTTCCGGACGCAACATCTCCACAATTTTCTCATTGATTTCCTCTACTGTGAATGGCTTGTAGATATCACGCACGGCATTCCTCATATCTTCTTTTGGTCGCTCAAGTTCTTCTTTGCAGGCCTTATAAGTTTCCTCTATGACGTGATGCAAATTACGTTCTTTGAGCAATTGAATGGTAGCTCTAAACACACAAAACTCTTCTAGTCTAGGCATATCAATGCCATAATAGTCTGGATATCTGATCTGTGGAGCACTCGATACAATTACAATCTTCCTTGGATGTAATCGATCCATGATCCTCAAGATACTCTCTTTCAAAGTAGTTCCTCTGACGATACTATCATCTATTACGACCAGATTGTCTACGTATGGTTCTATACTGCCATAGGTTATGTCATACACATGACTGGCTAGATCATTTCTCGAATTTCCTTCTGTAATAAATGTACGCAGTTTGATATCTTTCCAAGCAACTTTCTCTGAGCGTACATATTCATGAAGGATATTTTCCAATTCTTCATGCGAAGGAATGTGTCCGAGACTTTCGATGGCCTCAATCTTCTGGTTATTGATATATCTCTTGAATCCATCAAGTAATCCATAATAAGCAACCTCTGCTGTATTCGGTATATAACTGAATACGGTGTGCTGCGTATCATAATCAACGGCTTTCAGTACTTGTGGAGTAAGTTGTGCTCCTAGTTTCTTGCGCTCTTTATAGATATCGCGATCAGAACCTCTACTAAAATAGATACGTTCGAATGAACATGCAGAATCTCCCTTACGATCTAAGATCTTCTCAATGCTACACTCTCCGTTCTTTCTTACGATCAGCGCATTACCTGGTTCCAACTCCTTCACGTCCTCTACTTCCAAATCGAAAGTTGTTTGCAACACTGGTCGTTCAGAAGCCACCACAACCAACTCGTCGTTCTTATAATAAAAACATGGACGAATTCCCCAAGGATCCCGCATGGAGAACATCTCACCAGAGCCCGTCATTCCACACATATTATATCCACCATCGAAATGACAAAGAGTTGTCTTCAATACATTACTGATCTTAACATGATCTTCTATGTATTTTGTAATATCACAATTTGTCAGTTCAAGAGCCTTAGCGGCAATGAAATTACGCTCCACTTCACGGTCCAATCTATGTCCCATCAGTTCGAGCATAATATATGTATCACTATAGATACGAGGGCATTGTCCTTGTTCCGTCAGCAGTTTGAAAACTTCATCTACGTTGGTCATATTGAAGTTTCCGCACATACAAAGGTTTTTCGCTTTCCAGTTATTTCTACGGAGAAAAGGATGAACATAGGTAAGACCGCTCTTTCCTGTAGTTGAATATCTCAGATGACCCATATAGAGTTCACCGGCAAAAGGCAGATTAGCCTTAGCATACGATGCATCTGACAATAAATCAGGCTTTATATCCTTAAACTTCTTATTAACATTACCAAATATCTCGGTAATGGCATCTTTACCTTCTGCACGTTCACGAAACATATATTCATTTCCCGGTTCAGAACTGAGTTTTACACAAGCCATACCTGCGCCCTCCTGTCCACGGTTATGCTGTTTCTCCATCATCAGATAAAGTTTATTCAGCCCGTACATCCATGTACCATATTTCTGCTGATAGTACTCCAGTGGTTTCAACAATCTGATAAGTGCTACACCACAGTCTTCATGTATTGGTTCCATTCAATCTCCCCTTGTATCTAATAATTATATAATCCCTATTTATATAGAAAAGGGACACCACAATAAAGTAGTGTCCCATATATCATTCTACAGTAACAGACTTGGCCAGATTTCTTGGCTGGTCAACATTTTTACCTTTGCATACAGCAACATGATAAGCTAACAATTGCAACGGTATTGTCGCCAATAACGGCTCAAGGCATTCAAGTGTCTCTGGAAGTTCTATTACTTCATCTGCTATTTTCGATATCACTTCATCACCCTTAGTTACAATAGCAATAACCTTACCCTTACGAGCTTTTATTTCCTGAATATTACTCAATATCTTTTCATACATCTCATTGTGAGTTGCAATAACCACAACTGGCATATCCGAATCAATAAGAGCAATAGGACCATGCTTCATTTCTGCAGCCGGGTAACCTTCCGCATGTATGTAACTGATTTCTTTCAGTTTAAGAGCACCCTCCAAAGCTACAGGATAACTATAGCCACGACCCAAATACAAGAAATTATGTGCATATGTGAATATTCTACTCAAATCAGCAACGCGATTATTCACCTTCAGCACTTCCTTCATGGCTTCAGGTACCTTAAGAAGGTACTTAACCACCTTATTATATTCTTCGCAACTAATCGTTTGACGTTCTTTAGCCAATGCAAGCGACAAGAGCAACAACACGGTTACTTGTCCTGTGAAAGCTTTCGTTGACGCAACACCAATTTCAGGACCCACATGGATATAGGTACCCGTATCAGTAGCACGAGCAATACTAGAACCTATAGCATTACAAATGCCATAAATGAATGCTCCTTTCTCTTTAGCAAGTTTTATAGCTGCCAACGTATCCGCAGTTTCACCACTTTGAGAAATAGCAATTACTACGTCATCTGGACCAACAACTGGATTACGATAGCGGAATTCACTTGCATATTCCACTTCCACAGGGATGCGACAGAATGTCTCCAGCAATTGCTTTCCAATAAGTCCTGCATGCCAACTGGTTCCACAAGCTACTATAATAAATCGCTTAGCATTTGCCAACTGTTCACGATGGTCAGTAATAGCACTTAGCACTACACCTTTCTTACTGATTCGGCCACGCATACAGTTTCCTAAGCACTCAGGCTGTTCAAAAATCTCTTTAAGCATGAAATGAGGGAAACCTCCCTTTTCAATCTGACCAAGATCAATATCAACAGTCTGAACATCAGGGTTAAGCTTTACATTATCAATATTTGTAACCTGCAAATCCTCACCAAGACGCATTACTGCTATATTTTCATCATCGAGATATACAACCTTATCTGTATACTCGATAATAGGACTAGCATCAGAACCGAGGAAGAATTCGTTATCTCCAATACCAATTACCAATGGACTAGCCTTGCGAGCAGCAATTATCTGATTAGGATTACGTTTATCAAGCAATGCAATAGCATATGCGCCAATCACCTGACGCAAAGCAACCTGCACACTTGTCAACAAATCAAGTTTCTTATGTACCTGAATATATTCAATAAGTTGAACAAGAACTTCTGTATCCGTTTCACTTACAAAGTGTACGCCCTTGCTAATTAGATTCTTCTTAATTTGAGCATAGTTCTCAATAATACCATTATGAATAATGGCGAGATTCTTGGATTCTGAATAATGAGGATGTGCATTTATCGCAGAAGGCTCACCATGGGTAGCCCATCGAGTATGAGCGATACCAACACATCCTGAGATATTCTTATCAGAGCATACATTTTCCAAATCTACAACCTTGCCTTTGGCTTTGTAAATATTCATATCCCCGTTGTCATTAATTAAGGCAACACCGGCTGAATCATAACCTCTATATTCGAGTCGCTTCAACCCTTTTATAAGAATTGGATAAGCGTCTCTATGTCCTAAATATCCTACAATTCCACACATATTTTATATATAGTATGACAAAGTCATTAATTCTTTGCAAAAGTAAAACTATTTTTTTGGATGACCAAATGTTTGGAGCATTTATTTGTAAAACTTGAAATATCTGCGTGCGTTATTGTACGAGATATCCTCTACCATACGAGCAAGAATCTCCTGGTCGTTAGGAAGTAATCCCTTTTCTACATCGTTACCGAGCAAGTTACACAGCAAGCGACGGAAATACTCATGACGTGGATAGCTTAAGAATGAACGACTATCTGTAAGCATTCCAACGAAACGACTTAACAGGCCCAGCACAGAAAGAGCATTCATTTGTTTGGTCATACCATCAAGTTGATCATTAAACCACCATCCTGATCCCATCTGAATTTTACCCGGTGTAATACCATCTTGGAAATTACCAAGCATAGTAGCAATAACTTCATTAGCACACGGATTCAAACAATACAGGATTGTACGGGTCAACTTACCTTCTGAATTCAATTCATCAAGGAAATGGCTCATAGCCTTAGCTGTGCTAAACTCTCCAATTGAGTCAAAGCCAAGATCAGCACCTAATTTATTATACATCAACGTATTATTATCACGAATGGTACCATAGTGATATTGTTGTGTCCAATCTGCTTCAGCATCCATTTCACCACATACTTTCAAGAAAGCATGCTTATACTGACGTATCTCCAACGGTGAAAGTTGTAGACCACGAAGGGCCTTACCAAAGATTGTCTCGACTTGCGAATCTGTGAACTTTTCATCATAAAACTCTTCAAGCCCATGATCACTTAGTCTACAACCATTCTCTGCAAAGAAATCATGACGTTTCTGCAGCGCATCCACCATGCATTTGAAAGAATTCACCTCTACTCCACTTACCTCACTAAGTTTCTTCATATAGTCAGCAAAGTCAGGCTTTTCTATATTCATAGCCTTATCAGGACGCCATGCCGGAAGCATTTTAATTTCAAAGCCACTTTCGCGAGTCTTTTTATGCCACTTTAGGTCATCTACAGGGTCATCTGTCGTGCAAACACACTCCACATTATAATGGCGCATCAGTCCACGAGCGCTAAACTCTGGCTGCTTTAATTTTTCATTACACTCATCATATATTTCACGAGCAGTAGCAGGACTCAACTGCTTATTAATACCAAAAGCAGTCTTCAATTCCAAATGCGACCAATGATACAATGGATTACGGAAAGTATACGGCATCGTCTCTGCCCACTTTTCGAATTTCTCCCAATCAGAAGCATCCCCTGTACAATATTTTTCGGCTACACCATTAGTACGCATTGCGCGCCATTTATAATGATCACCACCAAGCCAAAGTTCAGTAACACTTTTAAACTGATGATCTTCGGCTACCATCTGCGGATCCAAATGACAATGATAATCGATAATAGGCATCTTAGCCGCATGATTGTGGAAAAACTCCTGTGCTATTTCGGTCTCAAGCAGGAAGTTTTCATCCATAAATTGTTTCATTGTATTATATTTTATGTTTTTTATGTTTTGATTTTGTAACTCAGTAGATTACTAAGTGCAAATATACACCAATTATTTGGAAAAGCGAAGTTTTTAAACTATATTTGCACTATAATTTACGAAAGGATTAGGAAATGAAAAGAACCAATAAGGTACTGTTAATCTACACGGGGGGTACAATTGGCATGGGGCGGAATCCACTCACAGGAGCACTTGAACCTCTCGATTTCAATCATCTTAGCGAATCAATGCCTGAAATGAAGTATGTTGACACAAATATTGATGTGTACCAATTCACTCCACCCATCGATTCCAGTGACATGTCGCCAAGAATGTGGGCTCAATTAGTACGCATTGTGGCTGAACGATACGACGAATATGATGGTTTTGTCATTCTCCACGGTACAGATACGATGGCATATACCGCTTCTGCACTTAGCTTCATGCTCGGCAACCTCACAAAACCAGTTATTCTTACAGGTTCTCAACTTCCTATGGGACAGCTTCGCACAGACGGAAAGGAGAATGTACTTACTAGTATAGAGTTGGCATCTTGCTACAACTCAGAAGGTTACCCTCGTATTCCTGAAGTATGCATTTACTTTAATGGTCATCTATTACGCGGTAATCGCTCCACAAAAATTGCAGCAGATGGATTCAATGCCTTCGATTCTTTCAACTATGCTCATCTTTGCGATGCTGGTGTAAACTTCAATTTCCACGATCACCACATTTTGAAGCCCGATTACAGTCGATTCCTTGAGCCTCATTATGCAATGGACAATAACGTCATCGTTTTTTCTCTGTTTCCTGGTATCAGTGAGCATATTGTACATAACATTGTTGAGGTACCAGAACTTCGAGGTATCGTCATGCGAAGTTTCGGTAGTGGCAACGCGCCTCAGAAACCTTGGATGCTCAAATGTCTTCGCAGTGCTGTTGACCGCGGTGTCACAATCGTCAACATTTCACAATGTATCAGTGGCAAGGTCGTTATGACCCGTTACGACACCGGTTATCATTTACAAAGTGCTGGCGTCATTAGTGGATACGACAGTACCGTAGAGGCTGCCGTCACCAAACTAATGTACCTACAAGGCAAATATAGCGATTCCCACATCATTCGTACAATGATGTCGAAATCGCTAGTAGGCGAAATAACACTTTAAAAATGGTTATACGATAATTCTCGTCTTGTGATAATTCTCCCGGAACTCACTAGGCGAGCAATTTTTCTTTTTCTTAAAGATACGGTTAAAGTTGCTCAGGTTATTAAAACCACAACAAGAACTGATTTCCGAGATACTTTTTGCCGTATCAACAAGCATACGCGAAGCATAACCCAAACGAATATCAATAATATATTCACTTAAATTTCTACCCGTATGCAGTTTAAAGAATCTACTAAAAGCTGAAGGACTCATTCCCGCCATTGACGCCAAGTCTGGAAGCCTTAAATCTTCCATATAATTTTGTGCTATAAAGTTCTTCACTTTCAGCACTCTACGCGAATCATCCTCCACCATTACTTTAGCATAACTACTTGTAGCAAGAGTCTGAGCACCCTCTGTACGCGACAACTCATAAAGGATCGACATAAACTGTTGTACAGCGTAGAATCCATCTTTCACATTACTCAGTGTATCGAGTTTCTCATACACCTTCATAATAGCTTTCATCGGGAATTTCAATCCCTTGCGCGCCCTCTTCATCATGCGCGTTATCGAGGCATACGGATTTCTTCCAAACAGAGTTTCATCACCCAACGAGAAATCAAATTGAATAGTAATTTCACGAATATCTTCGCTGGTACATTGGTATTGCTCCCACACATGCTCCAAATCAGGTGATGTAATCAACACAAGATCAAATTCACCTATCACCTCTTGAGAATCACCTACAATACGGCGCACACCAGGAGCATTCTCCACAAAATTAAGTTCATACACCTCATGGTTATGTATAGGATAGGTAAACTCCTTCTTATGTCGATCGGCAATATAAAGTACATCCTTGCCCATCAACGGCGTGATTTCGTGTATTACTTTTCTATCCTCAGCCATATCTAATTAGATTCTCAATTCCTTTAGGATTTCTCCCATGCGCTCCTTAGTTTTAATTGTAGTTGGTACAAGAGGAAGTCTTAACACATTATTGATGAAGCCCATATCATTGAGCAAAGCCTTACATCCGGCAGGGTTTCCATCCACAAAAAGTAGACTGTACAATTCTGTAAACATATGATGGATCTTACGTGCAGGTTCATATTCGCCATTGAATTCCAAACGAATCATACGACTGAATTCCTTTGGCAGAGCATTACCGATTACAGAGATAACACCAGCTGCGCCGCTTGCCACCATCGAGAATGTCAGAGCATCATCACCACTGATAACATCGAAGTTATCCGGTTTATTTTTAATTATCTCATCAACCTGCTCAAGTGAACCAGAAGCCTCTTTCACAGCTACAATATTCTTGAAATCACGAGCCAATCTACAAGTTGTCTCTGCTTTCATATTGATACCTGTACGCCCTGGTACATTATACAAAACTATAGGTAAAGGACTAACTTCTGATATTGCCTTAAAATGCTGATACAAGCCCTCTTGCGATGGTTTGTTATAGTAAGGACAAATACTTAAGATACCATCAATTCCAGTCCAATCAGTAGTTTGAATCTCTTCTACTACCGCACGTGTGTTGTTGCCGCCACAATACTTCAGAATCTTCACACGACCCCTATTAACATCTTTTACGAGTGTTGTAATTTTATCCTTTTCCTCACGAGTCAGACAAGGAGCCTCACCCGTTGTAGCAAGAATACATAGGAAGTCAGCACCATTCTCTATTTGGTACTCTACAAGTTTTTTTAGCGACTGATAGTCAACTTCGCCGTTTTCTGTAAAAGGAGTAATTAAGGCAATACCCAGGCCTTTAAAAATATTCTGCATAGCGTTGTAGCTTATTATTTCACATTCGGTCGCAAATTTACAATATTATTATCAATTTGCAAAAGAAAATATCAATTTTGTTACACATTAATGCGAACCAATGTATAAGAATACCATTCCTAATAAAACAAGAGCAAGATCTACCACTTTTGTCTTCAAGTTCTTTTCATGGAAGATGGCCGCGCCAAATAGGAAGCTTACAATAACTGATCCGCGACGAATCATACTCACAATAGAAATCATCGCGCCAGGCAAACTCAACGCATAAAAATACACGAAATCAGCTGCGCTCAAAAACACAGAGATAAAAATAATGGCCCAATCCCAATGAAAAGCACTCTGCGGAAACAATGGTTTACCACCACGGAATTTTGCGAAAGGTTTCTTCCACGCAATAATCAATACGGTGCCCATCATCAACATCTGGTAGAAATTATACCAGCTTTGTACTTCCATACGATCGAGTCCCACGCCACCATTTTCTACCGGAGCCATCAGGAACTTATCATACAATCCACTCACGGCACCCAACACGGCAGCCATCACCAAAAAGAAAATCCATCGATTATGCTTAAAATCAATACCTTCTTTCCGTCCACTACGACTCAGCATGGCAAAGGAAATAATAGCCAGCAGAACACCAATCCACTGATATATATTAAGTCGCTCACCAAATACCAGCATAGCTCCCACAAGCGTCATCACAGGTCGCGTGGCATTGATCGGTCCCACAATAGTAAGTGGAAGATGCTTCATCGCAAAATAGCCGAATACCCAACTTGAGAGTACAATCAAACTCTTCAGAATAATATATTGATGAGTGGACCAACCGTTATTACCTACAAGAAAGACACTTCCGTCTAACACATGAGTGAAATACGAAAGACCTATGAGAGGCATAAAAATCAATGTAGAGAAGAGTGTGTTCAGGAAGAGCACCGTTATCACCGCATTACCTTGCAAAGCCTTTTTCTTAAAGGCATCATAGAATCCCAGCAACGTCGCTGAGACAAAAGCTAATATTAACCACATACTTAATAAATAATATCCCAAAGAAAAAGTGCATTGCCCGGCATACTTTCTCCGGCATCACTACGCGTACCCTCGCATAGCACCTTTTCAAATTCTTCTAGTGTCATCTTGTGTCTACCTATCAAAAACATCGTACCGACAACAGCTCTTACCATATTTCTCAAAAAACGATTTGCCGTTATTACCAGCATATATTGTGCATCACCCATTTTTTCCCATCGACATTCTTTCAAGTCACAAAGCGTTGTTTTATTATCTGCTCCTGCCTTACAGAAAGCAGCAAAATCTTTATGACTCTTCATCATTTCACCAGCTCGATTCATCAATTCAAAATCGAGATCATAATGAGTCTCCAATGAATAATGACGAAGGAATGGGTCTTTTCTTGTATGCACATAATAATGATAAGTACGCCATTTGGCCGAGAATCGAGCGTGCATTTCCTCATCCACAGGTTCTATACGACTCACCGACACATCCTTGGGAAGCATACGATTCATGCGATACACCAATTGCGGAGTATCCAACATAGCAGGACTCTCCCCATTTCCATGAACATCGTCCCAATCAAAATGAGCCACCATCTTATGCGCATGTACTCCAGCATCGGTTCGACCAGCCCCAACGACCTCGATATTCCTCCTCAAGATTGTCGACAGAGTTTTCTCTAACACCTCTTGTACAGAAATGCCATTAGGCTGTCGTTGCCAACCATGATAAAGTGTGCCATCATAGGCAAAGGTGATGAAGTATCGCTGCATAACAATATCTTTATATGTCACAAAATGATTTGGTTGCAAAGTTACAAAAAAAATACTATTTCTTGACTGATTACAAGATTTTTGTATCTTTGCAATTGAAATGAAAACAGCTCAAGACATTATACGACATATGGAGCATATGCGCGACGACAAACAGCGTGATGTGCTCATGAGATTCTTCAAGACCGCCCCTGGCCAATATGGTGAGGGTGACGAATTTCTTGGTATCAAGGTTCCTCAGACTCGTAACATTGTAAAAAGTGTAGCGCGAGACTTCCCTATCTCTGAAGTGACCGAACTATTACTTTCCAAATGGCATGAGGTCCGATTGTGTGGCTTTCTCATCCTTGTATGGCATTTTGAGCATCTATCTACGGCACGATTAGCATCCAACGAAGATGCTATTCGTCAGCGAGATAACCTATTACAACTATATCTACGCTATGCGGAACAAGCTAACAATTGGGATCTGGTAGACCTCTCTGCACCAAAGATCCTCGGCAATTGGCTCCTGTTACCAACCCATCTAGGCGATAAAATTCAGATTGTCGACCACTTAGCCTTTAGTGATAATCTATGGCGCCAGCGCATTAGTATGGTGTGCTCATGGAAGACATCGCAACAAGGCGATCCTTCATGGTGTTTGCGCTATGCGGAAATCCATCTCCACAACACTCACGATCTGATGCAAAAGGCTGTGGGCTGGATGCTCCGCGAGATGGGTAAGCGTGTCAGTCTCAACCTATTGCGTGACTTTCTACAACAACATATACACAAAATGTCACGAACAACTTTACGTTATGCCATAGAAAAGATGGACGAAGACGAACGACGATACTGGATGAAAAAGGATTAGAATATCCTTTACCCCACCTGTGTTTCATCTTCTATCTCATCTTGCAGGTTCTCTATATCCTGTGGAGTTTCCTTATTTCCATCGAAAAGAGATCCTGCCATAATATTCGTTGACGTCTCTATATGGTGTACGCGAATAATTGGTATAATATACTTCCGTTTCATCGCTGTATTATTTTTTTGCCTTTCTTTATCACCACGCCCTTATAATAGCGGGATACGCGCTGACCATTTACATTATAAAGAGGACTATTGAGCGTTCCATTCTTATCGTCGGTATTTATTTTGATTATACCCGTAGACGTACCGCCAAAGTTGAGATTCAACATCTTAGCAGCCTGTTCTGAGGTAACCTCAAGATAAGCCTTCTGTTTTGGTATCGTCACTCCTGTTTTTACTTTAGCAAAGGCTTGTTTACCAGAATAGAGTGCATAGATATTTTGAGCAGCCGTCACAGTATATGGAACATCAGAAGTTCCTTTAAATATATTCTCGTTATATATATCCGACACTTCACTATCGACAAATGCACCTAGAGTAAGGATCTTCTCACCAGCATCCGCACTATAGAGAAGCACACCTGTTTCCGCAGGAACTACTTTTGTGTCGAGAAACAACAACTGCACACTATTATCGTCTGCCTGGGTAGCAATAAAAATGTTAACATCATCAGGAACCGTAAATGACCTCGGATAACTGAAGGATGCAAGATGACTATCTACATTGATATTTACGACCGGCATCTCCAGAACAAAAGAAGTCTCTACGGTAATCGACGAAGCATTACCATAATAGGCTACTTTCGTACCCTTTCCTCCATAGTCGTTGAGATAAGTATTTCTTCCAGGCACTGCTAATTGAAATTGTGTTCTATCAGAAAGAGCATCGTAATAGTAATTGATCGTCCAATTTGTTGGCATCTGGGAATCCAACTGTGGTACTACTCCATTGCCAAAGCTATTGCCCGCATATAACCATTGTCCTGTAGCAAGATTACGAATACGATAACCGTCATATGGATTACCATAGAATGACCAGCGATATTTGTCGTCTTCTATCTTTGTGGTGGTAAGTGTCGGCACAGAGACGCCGTTACTTACAGTCTGTACAAGATAGCCATTGCGCACCTTAATATAATAGTACCGACCAGTATTTTCATCGGAAGTTTGGAATGGTGTAACAATGTCTGCCTCAATATTTTTGACCACTGGTTCTGTATAGATAAAACTCTCAAAAGTTGGCAAGACTACAAAATCCTTTTTGATTTCACTCGGATAATCTTCAATGGCCTGGTTCACAAATACCGTTTGAGCATATCTCTTGATGACATGACCAGTAGACTTATCCATTACCACCCATTCTATAAAGTGACTGGCAGCTTCCATCTGTTGATCGTTTCCGTCTGCACCAGCTGCCTCGATCTTGAAATCTGTACCTTTGATCTTATCGTAGACAGCAGTTGGAATCGTAAAAGAATAGGTATTAGAGAGATAGACCAGATTTTCATTGGCATCATATACCTTAAAGCCGACGGCTCCTGATGCATTCTGTGTATTGACGAACACATCGAGTCCTCCATTGGCATTTTCTGTATAAGACGCTGCATAGCCTTGTGCACCCACGTCACTAAGAAAGTCAGTATATTGTCCAACGTCACCTTTACCAATTGCATACTCCAATCCAGTTTTCTTTTCTCCGGAAGTAGCACCCGAATATGTCGCATCAGGTGCAGACACTCGGTCTTCTATGAATACGATATTGCACTTTTTCAAATTTTTCGACTTAACATATGCAATAGCATCATTTATCATATCCTGAGTGATCCGAATATAATACTCTCCGTAGTCGGTAACATGGAAGGCTGTTTGGGTAACGCCATTCAACGTGAAGCTTTCATAGCGCTCACTTCCTTCTGCCGGAATGATAAAGAAACCGTATGCTTGGAATAATTCTGTAAGGTCATAACCACTCACCTCACAGGCTTTCTTATAAAATTTCAAATAATCATCTGTAGCATCAATAAACATTTTTTGAACTGATCGCATTGGGTCTTCACGCAAAGCTTGGAAGAGTTTCGGATAAAAATCTGATTTATAGCCTTGTATATGGAAGAACTGATAGAGTTGGAAATAAAGATGGGTACGTTCCCAAATACCTCGATAAAGCCAATACTTCCCATCGGCCATATTTTGGAAAGTAGTAGAAATATACTCCTCTCTACTCGTATGATGACCATTATGATAGATCACCACATTAGAGAACAGGTTGTTTGACACTTCAGATTGCCCTATCATATTAAAGGTTTTCTGATGGATATGTCCATTCTCATGAGCAGGTCCCCAAAGAGCACTACCAGAAAATAATTTGTCGTAGTTCATCACTGTTGACAGAGTACTTTCATTGTAATAGGTACCATACGTAGACGCATACATGTAACCTCCAGTCATTGAGACCGCCATAAGTGGTGTATTAAAGAAACCGTCAAATTCGTCCAGTCCCATCACACCATGCTCTATACCAACTATATCATCCCAGATTTCAAGTACTTCTTTCATCTTCTCCGGACAAGCTGCTATGACTAGATCTTTATTCATATTAAACAACAGCTTTGTGCCACGAAGTTGTAGATAGTCATACTCCTTGAAAAGAACATCCTTCATGATAACCCAATCGGCATCGGTATGCCCGCGAGTGATATCAAAACATCCATTCACAGAGCCTCCCTCAATATGAATATTTAGGTTTGAATAACTGCTAAGCGATGTAAAAGGAGCCTTTCCTCCTGTGGTATTATCAACCTCATAGTCTATGAAAAGAAGTCCTGCCTTTTGAACTTCTATAATATTTAATCCTTTAACAAGCGTATATCCATCGCCGGAAGCACTGTAATGTTCCACATCACGTAAAGTCAAAGTTGCCGTTGACGGAATATCGCCCCCCACATAAAGAGAAAGAATATCATTAGCTTGTACTGCAATACCTGTAGGATCGGAATTAGGTGACAGCGCATAACCTACATCCGTCAAACTCCGCCAAAGGCTGCCCTTACTCATTGGTTTGTAACTGGCAACACGGAAACTCTTCTCGTTGATACTCCAACCATCCTGATAAACTGCCCAACTATTATTCTTTACTTTTTTTGCCATGTCGATACAAATCTGGGGAATATTATCATCTGTCATGGCATTTTGCAGTTGATCATCTGTATAACTTTTATATGTATCTTGAAGTTCCGAACAACTTCCATCGGTAAAATACTTTTTCAATGCAGTTGTTATAGTGGCTTTTCGATTTACAATATCACTGAAATCTTCATATTTTGTACGTTGGGCTGCGAGTTCTTCGTCATCGATGGTTACTTTTTCTAGTTGCCATTTTGAAGCTGCGGCTCCTTTTCCATAACTTACTACATCATGCCCAACTTGTTGGTGATGCAACCCATTACTGGGATCGTTTTTCACAGCTATTGTAAAGCCAGATCCCGTAAACTCGAGTAAAAAGAGCATGGCATTTTGGTGGGTATGGAAATTACCTGACGAACGATTTATTTTCAACCCTGTAACTACATTTTCCAATGTAATATCCTTGGTTGTGGCAGTAGGGTTACTGACTGTAACCTTCCACACTTGAATAAATTTGTTCGCATCAGGTGTATCGCAGAATACATTATGCGACATTGTAGCCTCACTCATAGCCATCGTTATATCGTAGGCTTGAGAATAAACACGATAATAACCTGTTTCAACATCGTCGAGAGAGGTCACAAAGGTATATGCTGACGCTTGTTGTGCTACAGTTATCATAAGACTGAGAATCATGAAACGCCGCGCTATTTTTATTAATTGATGTTTAATACTTTTCATTTATCGATGTATTAAGATGTTTTGTTACTTTAGGAATTCTTTATAGTTATAAGATGTTTATTTTCGCAAATATAAATATAAAACGAATTAGGTACTGGAAATAAATAGTTAAAAAAGATAAAATCGTCAGAGTGCCTACAAATAAATAGCAATTGCACTTGCAAGTTGAATTCGCCTTATTAACTTGAATCCAGGAAAGTTTAACGAACCTTTCATTGTTTAATTTTCTATCGTCAAAAGATGCTCATAATTCGTGAATTAGGCTTTAAAAGTTAGATGGCTGTGAATATTGGGAATATAAGCAATATGCAACTTACTGTTAATCAGCGAGTTATATTTTTGATCTTACTTTAATCATCATAAAATACCGAAAATATCGACTTTTTCAGTTAACTACATAGTCCGACATATCTATTCACATAAACTTACAAAGTTAACTTCGTAAGCCGATGAAGTTAACTTCATTCGGAAAATCAACTTATTTAGATGACTTTTATAGTATTTCAAGGACTTAAAAGGCTCTCTTTTGTTCTAGATGGAACATAAAACCGTACACGATTTCTTTTAACAGTTTCACGATAAAGTTTAAATATTATAAATTTCTCATTCGTGGTTCGTTCAGGATGCCTTCGGGATTCGTTCGGGAGAAACACTTTAACTTGTTTCAACTCACACACAAACTAAAATACAAGAAACTAGTATATACAAAAAAAAGAAGTTAGAAAAACTTCTAACTTCTTTTCTTGTCGGGGCGACAGGATTCGAACCTGCGACCACCTGGTCCCAAACCAGGAGCGCTACCGGACTGCGCTACACCCCGAACTATAAGGAGGTTTCTTTCAGAAAATGTCGGGGCGACAGGATTCGAACCTGCGACCACCTGGTCCCAAACCAGGAGCGCTACCGGACTGCGCTACACCCCGAAACTTGCTTACTAATTAAGCTTCATTTCTGAATTGCGAGTGCAAAGGTAATACAAATTATCCATTCCACCAAACTTTCGATGGACTTTTTTTTAATAAAAATATCTTTTCTACTAAAATTTCCATAATCAATCCTTCTCTGAATGCTTTTTATATCAAAAAAAAATAGGTTGCAACATCAATTGCAACCTATTAATTATATAGATATAAAACTAATCAATTACTTAATAACTCCCTGCTCAACAAAGATCTTCTTAAGAATCTGAACACCACGCTCAACCTGCTCCTGATTATGAGAAGCCATAAGGGCAAAACGTACAAGTGTATCCTGAGGAGCACATGCTGGAGGAATAACTGGGTTGATGAATACACCAGCCTCATAAGCCAATGCTGTAATCTTAAATGTCTTTTCTACATCATGAACATAAAGAGGAATAATAGGACTCTCTGTGTCACCAATCTCAAAGCCTTCCTCCTTGAAACGCTTCAACGCATAATTGGTAACGTCCCAAAGATGCTGGATTCGCTCTGGCTCATTCTGAATGATATGAAGAGCCTCGAGTGCTGAAGCTGTTGCTGCAGGAGTATCTGAAGCTGAGAAGATATATGTACGACTCGTATGACGAAGATAGTTTATCGTATCTTTATCTGATGCGATGAAACCACCAATAGATGCCAAACTCTTAGAGAAGGTACCCATTATAAGATCAACTTCGTCTGAAAGACCGAAATGATCACATACACCACGACCTTGCTTACCAAATACACCAAGACCATGAGCCTCATCAACCATGATTGAGCAGTTGTACTTATGCTTGAGTTCTACAATCTCTGGCAATTTTGCCAAATCACCCTCCATAGAGAACACACCGTCAACAACGATAAGTTTAACAGCCTCATGTGGTAACTTCTGGAGAACACGCTCAAGATCTGCCATATCATTATGCTTATAATGAAGTTGGGTGGCAAAACTCAAACGACGTCCATCAACGATAGAAGCATGATCACGATCATCACATATCAGATAATCACCACGACCAACAACTGCTGGAATAACACCAGAGTTAACAGTAAAACCTGTAGAGAAGCAGAGCGCGTCATCTTTGTGTTCAAACTCGGCCAACTCTTTCTCCAACTGAACATGGATGTCAAGTGTACCATTCAAGAAACGGCTTCCGGCACAACCAGAGCCATACTTCTCAAGAGCTTTCTTACCAGCCTCAATGATGCGATCATCACCTGTAAGACCAGTGTATGCATTACTACCAAACATCAAAACGCTATGGTCTCCCATTGTCACCTCAGGGCCCTGTTTGCTGGTAATGGCTCTAAAATAAGGGTAAACGCCAGCCTCCATATATTTCTGAGGCTCACGATAATTTTTGTATCTTTCTTGTAACTGTCCCATTATTAATAGGTGTACTTTTGTTTATTTCATTTTTGCTTACAGCGTGCAAAGATACAAAAATTTAGATAATAATATTCATTTTTTCAAAAGAAAGTTACTTCATGAGTATTTTTTAATGCTTTTAAATCTGTTTTCTCGACAGAATTATGTAATTTTGCAACACAAAACTTTATAAGATGGATAAAAAGCGCATTATTTTCATCATGAACCCTATTTCGGGTACGATCAGCAAAGCTGGAATTCCTGAAATTATTGAACATACTCTTGATCACGATAAGTTTGAATATGAGATAAGATATACAGAACGCGCTGGTCACGCTACCGAGATTGCTCGCGAGGCAATGACGAATAATGTTGACATCGTAGTTGCTGTAGGCGGAGATGGTACCGTGAACGAGGTTGCCAAAGCTGTTGTTCATTCTAACACAGCCTTGGGCATTATCCCTTGTGGTTCTGGCAATGGACTTGCGCGCCATTTGATGCTCCCCATCAATATCAAAAAAAGTATCCAGATTATTAATGAATGTGAAATTCATGATCTAGATTTCGGAGTAATCAACGATTTCCCATTCTTCTGTACCTGTGGTATGGGCTTTGATGCTTTTGTCAGCATGAAATTTGCAGAATCCGGAAAGCGCGGACCTATCACTTATGCAGAGAACATTCTTAGAGAAGGGTTAAAATATAAGCCCGAGACTTATACCATTGAGGACGAAACTGGTACTAAAAAATATGAGGCTTTTCTGATCAGCATCGCAAATGCTTCACAATATGGCAACAACGCATACATTGCGCCACAAGCATCGATGAGCGATGGCCTTATGGACGTGATCATCATGGAACCTTTCGATGTATTGGAAGCGCCACAGGTGAGTTTCGATATGTTCAACAAGACTCTGAACAAGAACTCCAGAATCAAGACTTTCACTTGTAAAGAGCTACACATTCATCGCAGTAAACCAGGTGTCATTCATTACGATGGAGACCCTGTGATGACCGGTAAGGACATTGAGGTAAAATTACATGAGAAAGGTATCAAAATCATCGTGAACCCTCACGCAAACAAGAATAGACGACAACCTAACATGGTACAGACGGCCTTCACAGAATTCTTCAATCAGATAAATGGTATCAGATGCGATTTAAAGAAAGATATCAACAAATCTGGGAGAAGAATAGAGGTGCTAAGTCGTACCATTCAGCGCAAATTGAACCTTTGAGAAGAGATTTCTCCTTCCTCGAAATTAGAGACTTATAAATAGAATTCTCGCGTAAGAGCATCAAACCAAGTCGACCGACTTCCTTCGGAATCGGTCATAACTTTTATCTCTTCGACAACACACTCGGTTGGCTGTCGGCGAAAACTAAGTAGATATCGTTTAGGCAATTTTCGTTCTACCGTTTTAACGGCTACTTGACGTGATACATAAAACCCATAGTGACAAGCATTTAGTAGCATTTGTTCAAGAGCATCAGTAGGTATTATTATCGAGAATACGCCATATTCAGACAACAATCGACCGACCCCACGAAACAAGTCGTCAAACGACAGACTATCCGTATGTCGAGCGAGTGTACGACGAGCATCCGGATTCTTTAAAGAATTGACAAAGTATGGAGGATTGGAAACTATCGCATCAAAAGATTCTTCCACAAGAAACTCTTGCAGACTCGACTTCACGATTTTTACTCTATCACTAAATGGAGAATTCTCAACATTTTCAACTGCCTGCAAACAAGCCTCATCATCAACATCGATTCCAACAACATGTGATGTTGGAAAACGCTGCGCCATCATCAAAGCTATAAGCGACGTTCCCGTACCCACATCGAGAATACGCTGTCCACCAGGAGCCCAAGCACCCAACAGAACACCATCCGTGCCCACCTTCATAGCACATCGATCTTGAGAAATCGAAAACTGGCGAAAAGAAAAAAAGCTATTACTCATATACCTAATAAACGACAAAAAACAATGAATATTATAAAATAATTAAGGATACATGCGATAATCAAAATAAAATTGCGTATCTTTGCACCCTAAATAAAATTTTGAATTTATTCAATGAATAAGCAAAACGGTTTTGAAATGATTGCCGATTTTAACGACGATCCAAATATTCTCACGAACAAATACGAAGCTGGAGACTACCCTATCCTGTGTACACGAACACTAATGGCATTCCCTAGTGTGGTAACACCTATCATGATTGGTCGCAAGGCTAGTATCAAAGTTATCAGACATCTAGAGAAGAAATACGATGACGTATTTTGTATTTTCGCACAAAAGGATGAATCTGTAGACAATCCTACAGCAGAGGATTTATATCCTATAGGTGTGTTTGCCAAGTTACTAAGAGTGGTAGACATGGATGAAAGTGGTAATAATCTAACAGCTATCATCCAGGCTGAGGGTAAATGTCGCTTAGATGAAATCACGAAGAAGAAACCTTTCTATCGGGGAAACGTGACCCCTCTGGAGGAAAAACTTCTTGAGGACACTGAAAGCGAAGAAACAAAATTGCTTATCAAAACAGCAAAAGATGCAGCCGAAAGATACATAAGGACTAGTTCTGATCTGCCAAATGAGGTCATGATGGCAATCAACAACATAAAGAACCCTATGATGATGATTAACTTTATCTGTGCAAACTTCCCGTTCCCAGATAAAGACAAATACGACTTCCTTTGCAAAGAGTCTGTAATAAGTCGTACCTATCAATTATTACAGGTATTCGATAGAGAACAACAATACAATCTCATCAAGATGCGTATCAGCGAAAAGACGCATCAAGATCTCGATAAGCAACAGAAGGATTACTTCTTGCAGCAACAGATGAAGAATATCAAGGAAGAGTTAGGTGGTTTTGAAGGTAATCCAGACCGAAAGGAACTATTAAAACTCGCTAGCGATAAGAAATGGAATCATGATATTCAGAATCTATTCGATCGAGAATTAGCAAAATTGGATAATCTGAATCCTCAGAACCCTGAATATAATGTACAATTCACCTATTTACAGACATTGGTGAATTTGCCTTGGGGAATATATACCGATGACGACCTTGACTTGAAACGTGCTAAACGTATTCTCGACAAAGATCATTACGGCATGGAGAAGGTGAAGGAGCGTATTTTGGAATACATGGCTGTACTATCATTGAAAGGTGATATGAAGAGCCCAATTCTCTGTCTATACGGTCCTCCAGGAGTTGGTAAGACTTCACTCGGGAAAAGTATTGCCGCAGCAATGAAGCGTAAATATGTGCGTGTGAGCCTCGGCGGTCTGCATGATGAGTCTGAAATCCGCGGTCATCGACGTACATATATCGGTGCGATGCCGGGACGAATCATTAAGAACATTCAGAAAGTAGGAAGTAGTAACCCTGTTTTCATCCTTGACGAGATTGACAAGGTGACACAGAATACCGTAAATGGTGATCCTGCATCTGCTTTGCTTGAGGTATTGGATCCAGAACAGAACACAACTTTCCACGATAATTATCTCGATGCTGATTATGACTTATCAAAGGTTCTCTTCATCGCAACAGCAAATGATTTGAGCACAATTCCTACTCCATTACTTGACCGTATGGAAATCATTGAGGTGTCTGGATATATTACAGAGGAAAAGGTAGAAATTGCCAAACGACACCTTGTACCTAAGGAATTGGAGAATACAGGACTTAACGAAAACGAACCTAAGGTAAAATTCAGCAAGGGCGCTTTGGAAAAAATCGTAGAAAGCTATACAAGGGAAAGTGGTGTACGCTCTCTAGACAAACAGATAAGTAAGGCCCTACGCAAACTTGCTTACAAGAAGGCTCAGAATGATGAGTTGACAGATACCGACATCACACCAAAGATGATAGAGGACTTACTTGGTAAACCTCCATACTATCGTGACATCTACCAAGGTAATGACTATGCTGGTGTGGTAACAGGTTTGGCATGGACGAGTGTCGGCGGAGAAATTCTATTCATTGAAACCTCTCTGAATATGGCGAAAGGTGGTCATCTGACGCTTACTGGAAACTTGGGTGATGTGATGAAGGAAAGTGCTATGATTGCTTTGCAATACGTAAAGGCGCATGCAGAGGATTTGGGCATAGACTATCGCATATTCGAGAACTATAATATTCATATCCATGTGCCAGAAGGTGCCACCCCTAAAGATGGTCCTTCAGCAGGTATTACCATTGCAACATCTATTGCCTCTGCCCTCACACAACGCAAAGTTCGCAAGAATACAGCTATGACAGGTGAGATCACACTTCGTGGAAAGGTTCTTCCTGTAGGTGGCATCAAGGAGAAGATCTTAGCTGCCAAACGTGCAGGTATCACCGATATCATGCTCTGCGAGGAAAACAAGAAGGATATAGAAGAGATTCCAGAGAAATATCTGAAAGGAGTTACCTTCCATTATGTGAAGAACGTGAAAGATGTATGGAACTTCGCTCTAACGGACGAGTTGGTTGACAATCCCGTTAAATATACTATTCCTGAAGAAAAAAACGAGAAAAAAGAATCATGAAATTCGAATTACAACATACAGACAATGCTAGTGATGCCCGCACAGGTGTCATCACAACAGACCACGGACAGATAAAGACTCCGATCTTTATGCCTGTGGGAACTTGCGGAAGCGTAAAAGGTGTTCATTTCAGAGAGTTACGCGAACAGGTTAAAGCTCAAATTATTCTCGGAAACACTTATCATCTATATCTCCGTCCAGGACTCGATACCTTAAAGGCTGCAGGTGGTCTGCATGGCTTCAACGGATGGGAACGCCCTATCCTCACCGACTCTGGTGGCTTCCAGGTCTTTTCTCTAACTGGTATCAGAAAGTTAAAGGAGGAAGGATGCGAATTTCGTTCACATATCGATGGAAGTAAACATTTCTTCACTCCTGAGAATGTAATGGATACTGAGAGAATCATCGGCGCCGATATCATGATGGCTTTTGACGAATGCCCTCCTGGACAGAGTGATTATCAATATGCCAAGAAGAGTCTTGGTATGACGCAACGCTGGCTCGACAGATGTATCAAGAGATTCAACGAGACTGAACCTCTTTACGGATACAAACAGAGTTTGTTCCCTATCGTACAGGGATGCACATACAAGGACCTAAGAAGAGAAGCTGCCAAATTCATTGCAGACAAAGGTGCTGACGGAAATGCTATTGGTGGTTTGGCTGTGGGTGAACCTACTGAGGTAATGTATGAAATGATAGAGGTTGTAAACGAGATTCTCCCTAAAGACAAACCTCGATATTTGATGGGGGTAGGTACCCCTCAGAATATTCTAGAAGCAATAGAACGAGGTGTTGATATGTTCGATTGCGTAATGCCTACACGTAACGGACGTAATGCGATGCTCTTCACCTATAATGGTACGATGAACATGCGCAATAAGAAATGGGAAAAGGACTTCTCGCCTATCGACCCGGATGGATGCGAAACCGATTTGGTTTATACAAAGGCTTATCTACATCACCTCTTTAAAGCACAGGAACTTTTGGCTATGCAGATAGCTAGTATCCATAACTTGGCATTCTATCTTCGCCTTGTAACTGATGCTCGTCAACATATCGAGCAAGGCGATTTCGTAACATGGAAAAACTCCATTATCGACCAATTAGGTAAAAGAATATAATGCAATTAAAAAGTTTTCATAACATCAAGAAGTATCATAAGCTCTACCACATTGGCAGAACGTGGTGCCGTCGTGCCCAAAAGCAAAAGGCATGGAGACATGAGCATCTGGCTTGGTTATATAAGATATGTGGTTGGATTGCTCATAAACTGAGATTCATCCGTGTCTTAAAATATCTGAACATCTTTAGATATATCCACAGACTTGACTGGTACATCATCAAGAAGTTTATCGGAACATATTTCTTCTCGATAATGCTCATCATCTCGATATCTATCGTCTTTGATGTGAATGAAAATCTAGCGAAATTTACACAATATCACGCCCCTCTGAAGGCTATTGTATTTGACTATTATCTTAATTTCATCCCTTATTTTGCCAATCTATTCTCTGCATTATTCGTATTCATCGCGGTAATATTCTTTACTTCGAAACTTGCGGGGAATTCTGAGATCATCGCTATGCTGGCCGCTGGTAATTCGTTTAAACGATTGATGCGCCCGTACATGATTTCATGTGGCTTCATTGCTATCCTATCGTATGTACTAGCAGCCTATGTCATCCCACATGGTACTGTCGTAAAGCAAAACTTTGAATCACTATATAAAAACAACAAGAAGAATACGGCAGCAGAAAATGTAATGCTACAGGTAGAAAAAGGTGTGATAGCCTATATTCAGCATTACGACAATAACACCAAAACCGGTTATGGCTTTTCTCTCGATAAATTCGAGAATAAGAAATTGGTTAGCCACATGACAGCCATGCAAGTACAATACGATACCATATCTGACAGTAAGTATCATTGGAAGGCACAGAATTGGAAAATCAGACAGCTCCGAGGCTTGAAAGAAGTAGTAACAAGTGGTGCAGTAAAAGACACTATGATTACAATGGAACCAACAGACCTTGTTTACTCAAAAGGACAACAAGAGACATTTACTTCACCCGAATTGAAAGAGTATATCTCTAAGCAAATCAATCGTGGTTCGAGCAACGTTGTGAGATATCAGGTAGAATATCACAAACGCATAGCCTCCTCCTTTGCAGCCTTTATCTTAACAATTATCGGAGCATCATTGTCTTCACGAAAAAGGAAAGGAGGAATGGGGCTCTATCTAGGTTTAGGTCTGGCCTTGAGTTTCATCTACATCATGTTACAGACCATATCGGCGACTTTCGCCATCAATGCTGGTGCTCCACCAATGTTGGCTGCATGGACACCTAATATATTATATGCAATCATTGCCTATTTCTGTTATAGACAGGCACCAAATTAATGAAAAATGAGATTTGAAGATTTAGAATTAAACGACAATGTACTCGATGCACTATATGATATGCATTTTGACGAGTGTACCCCAGTTCAGGAAAAGTGTATTCCTGAGATTTTGAAGGGTAACGATGTGCTTGGTGTAGCACAAACCGGAACAGGAAAAACTGCAGCATATCTGCTCCCAATACTTAGTAAACTCGATGACGAAAACTATCCAGAGGGTGCTATCAACTGTGTCATCATGAGTCCTACCCGTGAACTCGCCCAACAAATCGATCAAGCCATGCAAGGTTTTGGCTACTATTTGGATGGTGTAAGTAGCGTAGCTGTTTATGGAGGTAACGATGGTAACAGATATGACCAAGAGGTAAAGAGTTTAAGACTTGGAGCTGATGTTGTAATAGCAACTCCGGGACGACTGATCAGTCATATTAGTATGGGTAACGTAGATATGAGTAAAGTCAGCTTCTTTGTACTCGATGAAGCAGACCGTATGCTTGACATGGGATTTGCTGATGACATCATAAAGATTGCAAAGAAATTGCCTAAGACTTGTCATACCATTATGTTCTCTGCTACTATGCCTAAGAAGATAGAGGAATTAGCAAAATCTTTACTCAAAGATCCCGTCGAAATCAAATTAGCAGTCAGCAAACCTGCAGAGAAAATCAAACAGAGCGCATACGTATGCTATGAGACCCAGAAGATGGGTATTATCAAGGATATTTTCAAAGCAGGCGATTTAAAGCGTGTCATTATCTTCTGTGGAAGTAAGATGAAGGTAAAGCAGGTGACAGGCGCTCTTCAGCGCATGAAGATAAACTGCGGAGAGATGCATAGTGACCTTGATCAAGTACAACGTGATGAAGTAATGTTTAAATTCAAGAGCGGGCAATACGATGTTCTCGTTGCCACAGACATTGTTTCACGAGGTATCGATATCGATGATATTACAATGGTCATTAACTATGACGTTCCTCATGATGCAGAAGATTATGTTCACCGCATTGGTCGTACAGCAAGAGCAGAACGCGATGGTGTAGCTATCACCTTCGTCAACGAAGAAGACATGTTCTATTTCCAGCAGATAGAGAAATTCTTAGAAAAAGACGTTGAAAAGAATGCATTACCAGAAGGACTCGGCGAAGGTCCAGAATATACCAAACTAAAGCGCCCTGTCCATAACAAGAAGAGCGCCAAAGACCGTCGACGTCAGGATCGTGATCGCAACTCACACAAAGATAAGAAACAAGCTAATCGTCGTAAACGCAACGACTCAAATGGCGAACATCAGTCGAAGTCAAACAACGAACGAAAACAAAGCAACGACCAGCAAACTGAGAATCGCGAACAAAGAAATAGCCGTCATAACGACAACCGTAAGTCAAGCAACAGCGAGCAGAAGTCACGTTATAATAAGAGACGCAACAACCAGCAGTCTAACGGTGACAACACCCGCGCAAACAAGAGACATCGCGGAAATGTTGAAGGCAATTATAAGAAAAGACAGAATCAACAAAACCGAAAAGATAATCGTAAGCTATCATCTGCTACTCCACAGAAAAAAGAAAGCGGAATTAAGAAGTTCATCAAAAAGATATTCGGTTTCAAGAAATAAGACGAAGTCCCCTTCTACCCCTTACCGGGTGGAAGGGGATTTGCATATATAATAAGGTATAGAAAGAAAAACAACAACAGAACAAGTGACTAAATGATAAAATATGCAATAGATAATAACTTATTTCTATTTTTTCGTCACTTTTTCTTACTTCTTGTTTGTATTTTAAATAAAAACCTTTATATTTGCAATCGAAAAGAGAGATTAAAGGGTAAAAACAGTATTCACATAAGAAGCACATACATTTACCCTACTATTCTAAGAAACTATTAAACCAACCAATAAAAGAAATTATGAAAGCAACAGAAGTTGTAGAAAAACTAAAAACAAGATTTCCAGGCGAACCTGAATATATTCAGGCCGTAAGTCAGGTACTCGGTACTATTGAAGATGAATACAATAAGCATCCCGAGTTTGAAAAAGCTAATCTTATCGAGCGTCTTTGCATTCCAGACCGCGTAATAGAATTCCGTGTATCATGGGTCGATGACAAAGGTAATGTTCAGACCAACATGGGTTATCGCATTCAGCACAACAATGCTATTGGCCCTTACAAAGGTGGTATCCGTTATCACAAATCAGTAAATCTTTCTATCTTGAAGTTTCTTGCTTTCGAGCAAACATTCAAGAACTCCTTGACAACACTTCCTATGGGTGGTGCAAAAGGTGGTTCAGACTTCTCTCCACGCGGAAAGAGCGATGCTGAAGTTATGCGTTTCTGTCAGGCTTTCATGAGCGAGCTATATCGCCACATCGGTCCAGACGAGGATGTTCCTGCAGGTGATATCGGTGTAGGAGGCCGTGAGGTAGGTTACATGTTCGGTATGTACAAAAAGCTCACCCATCAGTTCCAAGGAATACTTACAGGTAAGGGACAAGAATTCGGAGGTTCTCTCATCCGTCCTGAGGCTACAGGTTATGGTAATGTATACTTCTTGGAGAACATGTTGAAGACACGTGGTGACAATCTAAAAGGCAAGACAGTTCTTGTATCAGGTGCAGGAAATGTAGCCCAGTACACCATCGAAAAATTACTTCAACTTGGTGCTAAACCATTGACATGTTCTGATTCAGACGGATACATCTACGATCCAGACGGTATTGACGAGAAGAAGCTCGCATATATCATGGAATTGAAGAACGTAGAGCGTGGTCGTATTAAAGAATATGCAGAAGAATACCCTAATGCAGTATATCACGAAGGCGAGAAGCCTTGGTTCGAAAAGGCAGATATCGCCACCCCATGTGCTACACAGAACGAAATTAATGAAGAAGCAGCCAAAGCACTTGTTGCAAATGGTGTAATCGCAGTTTCAGAAGGTGCCAATATGCCAACTGTTCCTGCCGCTATAAAAGTTTTCCAAGACGCAAAGATTCTCTATTGTCCAGGCAAGGCATCAAATGCTGGTGGTGTGGCAGTTTCAGGTCTTGAGATGACACAGAATTCAGAACGTTTGAAGTGGAGCCGTGAACAAGTTGACGAAAAACTTCATGCTATCATGAACGATATCCACGAAAATTGTGTGAAATATGGTACACAACCTGACGGCTATATCAACTATGTGAAGGGTGCTAACGTAGCAGGCTTCCTAAAAGTTGCAAAAGCAATGATGGCACAAGGAATCGTATAAAAAGGCAATAACTATCTCATATACAAAGGGTTGCCGCATTATGAGACAACCCTTTATTATTTTAACCACAAAGAAAAATAAAAAAACATTGAAAAAAGTACGAGAAATATTTGGTAGTATAAATAAAATTGCTTACCTTTGCACTCGCAATTAAGAACAATGCTACTTTGGTGCGTTAGTTCAGTTGGTTAGAATGCCTGCCTGTCACGCAGGAGGTCACGAGTCCGAGTCTCGTACGCACCGCCACAAGGTTCAAGATTGCGCAACTGGTGCGTTAGTTCAGTTGGTTAGAATGCCTGCCTGTCACGCAGGAGGTCACGAGTCCGAGTCTCGTACGCACCGCAAACCTTCAAGATTATTCTTGAAGGTTTTTTGTTTTTATAAACAACACCATTACCTTTCACGTATCAAGAATAAAGTTCATATTTCATTTCTATTACGTTCTCCCAAATATAGAACCTATGATTATCCCTCTATTGTATAATCGTCGTATCTAATAGAAATCGTACGCAAATGATCAGAATCTTTAAGCATACGCAGCATATCGCCATAACTTATGACAGACGCATCAAATTCAAGCGTATGCACATTTCTTTCAGGTAGAGACACTCTGAAACCAAGACTCTTCCGAATACGAATACGAATCATCTGACATAACACAAAGAATGCCTTTACACAGATAATAGTTCTTACCGGTAATACAAATATGAAACGCAAAGACGGATAATGCTTACGCAAAAAAATAAGCATAGCTTCATAAAACACATGAACATAGCGAAAACTAGATTTCTGGGTACTCTCTCCTTTATAATGAAGGATCAACGCCGGAAGATAATAATTCTGCCATCCACCCTTCAATAAGCGATATGATAAATCAATATCCTCACCATACATAAAGAAATCTTCATCAAGCAGTCCCACCTGCTCCAAAGCACTCCTCCTCAACATACAAAAAGCACCACTCACGATTTCTATCTTTGCCGGTTTATCCCAAGAAATCCCCGACATATAATAATGGGCAAAACGAGGATGATGAGGATATTTATCACACAAACCAACCATCTTATAGAAAGAGGTCATCGGTGAAGGAACTCCCCTCCTCGACTCAAGAGCATCTGTACCATCCGTATGCAGCATTCTCACTCCCAAAGCTCCAGCATCAGGATGTAACGCTAAGAAATCAAGACATTCGTGAATCGTAGTATCACCAACGACAGTATCAGGATTGAGCAGCAACACATATTCACCCCGACTCTCTTTGATAGCCATATTATTAGCACAAGCAAAACCCAAATTATGCTGATTTGCTATTACTTTTACCCACGGGAAATAATTATGCAACCACTCTATACTGTCATCACGAGAATGATTGTCGACAACTATAACTTCCGCGTCCACCCCTTGCAAAGAACATTGCAACGATCGCAGACACTGATCTAAATAGACCCTAACGTTATAATTTACGATAACAACACTGAGTTTCATCTCTCTTCGTCAGTAGTCTCAGCGACACAACGACCTTTGGTAGGTGCGATAAAGAAAAGACATAGAAACAAAATTATTGCCATATATCCAAATCCTGCGCTCAACGTGAGATAATAGAACAAGATATTGAGAACCATCGGCAAGCACAACATATGAATACGAATACCAGCCCATTTTGCCAAGGCCCTTTCCGGCCGATTAATCAAGGATTCATGAATCCTCTTAAACTTAAATAGACGCAAAGCTACAGGAATAACACATATTGTAATCAACTGCATCAAAATCTGAATAAGGAAACATCCAGTCCCCGTCAGACTATTATCAAGAATTTGATCCGGAACCCAATTCATCTCGAAAAACACTACGAGTAAGATTCCAAAGAGAATATAGACCAGAAAACTGATCATCAACATACGTTGTACCTGTTTCATCATATATCAAATTTTATTTTCCAAAAGGTGTACGATTCAAGATAGAGCGACCTAACGTTACCTCATCAGTATATTCCAATTCATCTCCTACAGAGATTCCACGAGCAATTACACTCAACTTCACCTCATAATCAGCAAGTTTGCGAGAGATATAGAAATTTGTGGTGTCACCTTCCATTGTACTACTCAACGCCAAAATCACCTCTTTTACCCCACCTTCGCTCACTCTGTCCACAAGGGAACCTATTTGCAAGTCATTAGGACCAATACCATCCATCGGCGAGATTATTCCGCCTAACACATGATAAAGACCATGATACTGCTGCGTGTTTTCAATAGCCATTACATCTTGTATATTCTCCACCACACAAATCGTAGAAGTATCACGCTTAGGGTCGGAGCATATCGGGCACACATCTGTATCACTGATATTATGGCACACGCGACAATACTTCACCTCTTTTTTCATTCTAGAGATCGCCGTCACAAACTGATCGACATCCTCATCAGTTTGTCGCAAAGTATGCAAAACCAGACGAAGAGCAGTCTTCCTGCCGATACCCGGCAGTTTAGCAAATTCGCTCACCGCCTTTTCCAATAACTGAGAAGGATAATGTTGTTCCATAGCGCAAAGATACGAAAAAAGGCGGACACTAAGAAATGTCCGCCTTAAATATTTTATATATTAGAGTTATCTCATAACCTTACGATACCAAAGTACGAACCAAATCAGAGACACTACCAATACCACTGCTCCCAACAGATAACCTAATGTGAGGTTCAGTCCCAATGCCTTCGGACTCACGAAGAGGAACGAAGCACATACCGTAGTCATAAACAGCGCAGGAATCAGTGAGATAACATATTTCTTTTTCTGTTGTACCAAATATACGGTTATCGTCCATAAAGTAAAGACGCTCAACGTTTGATTAGCCCATCCAAAATACTGCCAGATGACATTAAATCCATCCTCGTCAGAAATATTAAACCATAGAAATCCCAATGTTACCAGCATCAAGGGAACACAAACATACAGACGCTTAGGAATAGACTGTTGTTCTATATGCAAGAATTCTGCAATAATCAACCGAGCACTACGCAATGCAGTATCACCACTTGTGATTGGTGCTGCCACAACACCAAGTAGAGCAAGTATACCGCCAATAGTACCTAACCATCCATTACTCACAATCGTCACCACCTGAGGAGCCGGAGTGTTCTGCGCTGCTCCCAGTAGTTCTGCCGCGCCACCATAAAAGAAATACATAGATATTGTCGCCCAGATCAAAGCTACAGCACCTTCTGTAATCATGGCACCATAAAACACCGGTCGTCCATAACTTTCACTCTTTATACAACGAGCCATCAAAGGACTCTGAGTAGCATGAAAGCCGCTGATAGCACCACAAGCGATGGTAATAAACAAAGCGGGAAAGATAGCATCACCACTCGGATTCATATTCGCCAACCCGTCTGTAAGCTCCGGAAGAGATGGCCATTTTAGTAAAAGATAAACACCTAGAGCTATAGCCATAAAGAGAAGCGAAAAAGCAAACAATGGATAAATCTTACCTATAATCTTATCAATAGGCATCAACGTGGCCACGACATAATACACGAAGATTACGCCACACCATGCCAATGTCACTGTCATGGGATCCCAATGTACGAAATCCTCGGTCATACCACTCAGGATAATAGCCGGACTATACACAAACACGGCTCCTACCATGATCAATAACAGAATTGTAAAGATAAGCATAATCGTCTTGGTACGCCCCCCAAGATACTTACCGACCAATTCCGGAAGTCCTACTCCCCCATGGCGCACACTAAGCATACCACTCATAAAATCGTGCATTGCCCCGGCGAAGATACATCCGAAGACAATCCACAAATAAGCCGAAGGACCGAATTTAGCACCCATGATAGCACCAAAGATAGGACCGGTGCCCGCAATATTCAAAAACTGAATCATGAAAATCTTCCAAGAAGGAAGAACAACAAAATCTACGCCATCTGCCTTTGTTATAGCTGGCGTAGGACGATTGTCGGGACCAAAAATACGCTCAACAAACTTTCCATAAACAAAATAGCCCAAAACGAGAGCTAACATACTAACGACAAAAGTAATCATTTCTTCTTGTTTGTTTTAAATTGCTACGCAAAAGTACACAAATAATTTGAAAAACAAAAAATTATCACTACCTTTGTTGCCAAATTGAAAGATGATGAAAAGAATCTATACTTTTATGTTATTATTATGCGGGATTATCAGCACCTATGCGCAATCCCTGTACGAGAACAATCCTAAACGAGAAGTCAGAGCTGTTTGGCTCACTACTATAGGAGGTATTGACTGGCCTCATTCTTACGCACAATCAACCTACTCGATAGAGAAACAGAAGAACGAACTCCGACAGATTCTCGATCAACTACAAAAGGCTAACATCAATACCGTATTATTGCAAACGCGCGTAAGAGGTACCATGATCTATCCATCCAATTATGAACCTTGGGATGGATGTTTATCCGGATTCCCGGGCAGAAGTCCTGGTTATGATGCATTACAATTTGCAATCGAAGAATGCCACAAGAGGGGTATGGAACTACATGCATGGGTGGTAACGATCCCTGTTGGAAAATGGGATGGCCTTGGATGCAGAACTCTTAGAAAGAAATTTGGCAATCTGATTGTAAAGATCGGTCTCGATGGATATATGAACCCACAAGACGCACGCACGGGCACATACCTCGCTAACATTTGTCGTGAGATTACTAGAAATTACGATATCGATGGCATACACCTCGATTATATTCGCTATCCGGAAACTTGGAGCATCAAGGTGAGCAGAGAGCGTGGACGGCAGTATATCACGGATATCGTTAAAAAGATTTCATATGCCGTGAAGTCAGAAAAGCCATGGGTCAAGATGAGTTGTTCTCCTATAGGCAAATACTGCGACCTTACCAGATACTGGAGCCACGGATGGAATGCTTACGAGAAAGTATGCCAGGATGCACAGGCATGGCTACGTGACGGTCTCATGGACGAACTCTTCCCGATGATGTATTTCCGAGATAACCAGTTTTTCCCTTTTGCGATAGATTGGAGTGAAAATAATTATGGCAAGATCATAGCTCCGGGGTTAGGAATCTACTTTTTAGATCCATGCGAAGGACAATGGAAGATAGATGATGTAACACGTCAAATGTACGAACTGCGTCGCATCCATCTCGGACATACATTTTTCCGCAATAAGTTCTTCGTCGATAACCATCAGGGTATCTATGATTTCACCCGAAACGATTTCGATCGCTACCCAGCCCTTGTTCCAGAAATGACTTGGGGTAAACGAGTACCCACAGAAATCAGATACAACCTATATGCGAGTGACACATACCCTGTAGATGCTACAGACGCACGAAATCTACTCGCCATAAGACAGACACGTGAGAGCATCAACCATATAATAAAAGGTGTAAACAAGAAATATACATTGGTTACTACTATCGACAGATACAATCATGAGGAGATACCAGAACAATCGATCCGCACAGATGCTTGTACTACCAAACTCATGAAATGTGACGGAAAAACTCTTCTGGTTGGTGATAAACCAAGCACACTAGATGCCAAGTTTATCCTAATAGAATCCCTACAAGGAACGCCCGTGAAGACATATCCGTATAACAAAGCCTCTATCGACATACGAAATATACGAGAAGGAATATACTACGCTAAATCACTGAACAGCAAAGGAATAACCCATAAATTGGGTATGTTTATCATCAAACGCTGATAGAGAAAAACAAAAAAAATCGCAAAAAAGTGCATAAAAAGTTTGGTAGTCTACCAAAAAGTTACTACCTTTGCACTCGCAATTCAGAAATGAGGTTAAAACCTCAACGAAAATGTTACGTATGCACCCTTAGCTCAGTTGGTAGAGCAACTGACTCTTAATCAGTGGGTCTAGGGTTCGAATCCCTAAGGGTGTACAAACATCAGACAACGAATTCGCCATGCACCCTTAGCTCAGTTGGTAGAGCAACTGACTCTTAATCAGTGGGTCTAGGGTTCGAATCCCTAAGGGTGTACAAAAGAAGTTCAAAACATTAAGTTTTGAACTTCTTTTTGTTTTTATCCCCCTACACTCTCTCACAGTTCTATTCATTCACTTCTATTATTACGCAACTGTTATACTTTTTTAATATAATGAACCTTTCATTGTTTAATTTTCAACTATTAAAAGGTGCTCATAATTCTCAAATTTGGAATTAATAACAGGTTGATCACAAATATCAGAATTACAAACAAAGTATAATCAACTGATTACTAGATAGTTGCAAATTTGTATCTGATTTTATCTTCAAAATATACCAGAGATATCGACTTATTTAGTTAACTGCGAAAGGCTACATACCTATTCACGTAAGCTTACGAAGTTAACTGCGTAAGCTGATGAAGTTAACTGCATTCGGGGAAACAACTTTTTGAGAGGTACTTTCCTTGCTTTTCGAGACATCAGGCTTCCCATACGGAGCTAGATGAAGTAAAAATACTATCACTTTTTCTTTTAACAGTTCTATGCTAATGCTTAAATAGTGTGAAATACATCCAATAACTCTACACCAACAAAAGATTGTTATTAGAATCTCTAATATCTGTTATCGAAACATCCATGAACCAAGACTTCAGGGAATAAAAAAGAATACGTAACTTTGCCTCCGCAATTAGGAATTAGAATATTACAGACATGAATTTATTTTATAACCTCTTTAATGGTTTCCCAGAATTTTGGGGAGGCGGAGTAGCCCACTCGGTACTTATCGTATCACTGGTGATGGCAATAGGTCTTACATTGGGCAAAATTAAAGTAAAACATGTATCGTTAGGATTGGCATGGGTGCTGCTCGTGGGCATCATATTCGGCCATTTCTGCCTAACACTAGAACCTAACCTACTCCACTTTATCAAAGAGTTGGGACTTATCATCTTCGTCTTTGCTATTGGCTTAGAGGTAGGACCAGGTTTCTTTTCTTCATTCCGACGTGGCGGTTTGGCACTAAACAGTTTGATGGTGTTAGTGCTATTTTCTAGTATCGCTATCACACTGATCATTCACTATATATCAGGCATACCAATGACAACAATGGCGGGTATCTTCTCCGGTGCCGTAACCAATACACCGGCTTTGGGTGCCGCTCAACAGGCTACAACGGATGTATTTGGATATGATGCTCCAAAGATTGCTATGGGATATGCCGTAACCTATCCGATGGGTGTGATTGGTGTAATTTTGGCCTTCTTAATTTTGAGATATACGCTGCGCATCAAACTAAATAAGGAAGAGCATGCTGCATTGCGCGGTTTGGGAAGCACAGAGCGACTGACCGTAAGAAATATCACGATCGAGGTTAGCAACAACATGATAGATGGCAAGATGCTGGGTGACATTCGTCAGTTCGTGAAGCGCGAATTCGTAATTACACGTATTGTCTTTGATGGTGAAGAGGACGAATGCCATATCGTTTCCGGCAAGACAATTCTACATCGTGGCGACAAACTACTCGTTGTGGTAACACCAAAGGATGAAGATGCTGTAAAGGCACTCTTCGGTCACTCCATAGACTACGACTGGGCTAAATTCGACAGTCAGATGAAAACACGTCGCATGATTGTGTCAGAAAGAAAACTGAACGGCAAGACTATCGCTGATTTAAATATCCGTACAAGATTCAATGCTAACATCACGCGAATCACTCGCAATGGTGTTGACCATGTGGCTACACCACAGTTTGTACTACAAACGGCCGATATACTAACCGTGATAGGTAGCGAAAATGCATTGACTCACACCGAAAGTGAGGTGACAACACGCAACCATCACGCATCTTATTCTGATCTCGTTCCAATCTTCATAGGTATTTCCCTGGGCTGTATTCTTGCCCATATTCCATTCATAATCCCAGGACTACCACAGCCTGTAAAATTCGGACTTGCTGGTGGACCGATGATTATTGCAATATTAATGGGATATTTTGGTACAAAGAATCACTGGCTCAACACAGCCACGTTTAGTTCGGGAAATATGTTGCGCGAAATCGGCATCACAATGTTTCTGGCATGTGTCGGACTACAGGCTGGTAAAGACTTCGTTGCAACAGTGATCACAAGCGAAGGATTGCAGTGGGCTGGTTATGGCCTGATGATCACCATGATCCCAATCCTAATTGGTGGCATCGTTGGCCGCTACGTGATGCACCTCAACTTCTTCACATTGATGGGTGTGCTATCAGGTGGCAATACCAACCCTCCTGCTCTCGCTTACGCTAATGAGTTCACCTCGACGGATGCGCCTTCTATCGGCTACACGATGGTCTATCCGCTAGCCATGATACTGCGCATCATCATTATCCAGGTGCTCATCATGGCAATAGCCTAAAACGTTTAGAAATCGAGGTTATATTTTTTTATAGCAGTAGATTCTCTTAAGATTCGGCAGAACTCCTCTGCCGAATTTTTTGTATATACGCCTTTCAGTCTATGAATACAACCTTCCATCAGATTGTGATCGATGTCAAGGGGCACAGAAGCGAGACCTTCTACATCATGGATGGCAGTATCAGAGAGTATTGAAACATATTGACTCTGCTTAAGAACATTGAGCAGAATACTAACGTCATTAAGTTCCATCCGCACATTGAGCTGTTGTTCCTCCTCACCCGCTATAGCTGCATCAAGCATCTCACGAGGTTGCATACCACGAGCTGGCATAGCGATATCAAATCGCTGCAAGTCGCTGAGAGTAACTTTGTCAAGTTGCATCAGGGGATGATCGGTACGTGCTATCACCGAGAGTGGCTCATGAAAGAGCACATCGCTCTGAATCTTAGGATAATTCTCCAAAGGTTTGAAAGCTAGAACAAAGTCAAGCTCACGATGCTGAAGCATTGTCATAAGTTCACCCATCGTCTTATAGACAATATGAAGTATCACGTTAGGATGCTTATGACTAAACTCAAGCATAGTCTCGGTAATGATAGGACTAAAGGAGTAAGTGACGCCAATATAAAGACTGCCCGTGAGCAGGTTTTTAAGTCCATTCATCTGCTCGACACAATTATCTGCAGAAGATACTGTTTCTAGGGCGAAAGGTAATAACTGCTCGCCTTCATTGGTGAGCGACACATCATGACTATTACGCAGGAATAGCATCACGCCAAGTTCGTCTTCGAGTTGCTTAATCTGCTGTGAAAGTGTACTCTGGGTGACGAACATAGCTTTAGCAGCCTCCGAGAAATTGTGGAGCTCGGCGGCTTTGATGAAATAGCGTAATTGTCGTAATTCCATATTCTCTAGTGCTCTATTCCTTCTTTATCGGGTACAAAGTTAATGATTTCTGCGAGATTTCTGCACTATTGGAATATTTTTCTTTACTTTATCGTCTTTTACGAAAAGAAAAAAGGTTGCCAGAAACATTTCCAACAACCTTTTTCGTACTCTGTAAAATCTACTTCACAGTAGCTTCGGAAAAATAATAGTCTCGAAGTTTCTTTGTTATAATATTGCCCGTAAGAGTGATATTTTGCTGTAGTTTGATGTCTTGTGAAGAGGCACCAACTTTTAGAGTATACGTACCCGGTGCAATATTCCACTGGCGCTCACCATTGTGGGTGTAATAACCAAACTGCTCAGTATACATTTTGACACATACGGTTTTGGTTTCCCCAGCCTTGAGCGACACACGAGCAAAACCTTGAAGTTGGATTGGACGAATATGCTGACCATCTGTTGTCGGCGAAAGATACAACTGTGCAATTTCGTCTGCATCTTTATCACCAGTATTCTTCACCTCAAAACTGAGCGTTATACTCTTGTCACTAGTCTTTACTTCCGGAGTTACCTTCAGGTTACTATACTCAAAAGTGGTATAGCTCAATCCAAAGCCGAAAGGCCATTCTATGCGAGGATCTTTCTCTGCAGAATAGTTGTAACAGATCGGGTTGTAGATTTCACGATTAGGGTAGCTCACAGAAAGTTTCGCTGATGGCGACACATTACCATATAGAATATCGGCTACAGCATGGCCACCTTCTTCTCCCGGATACCACGCCTGAACAATAGCAGCACAACGATTGGCGATCTTAGAAATCACTTGGGCACGACCGCCGAAGAGTACAAGAACTACTGGTTTACCGGTGGCTATGAGTTGCTCCACATACTGTTCCTGTTTACCCGGAAGGCGCAAGCCTTCACGATCTCGGTTTTCACCACAAAGCATCACATTCTCACCCATGGCAGCAATGATGACATCGGCTTTCTTGGCCATCGCAAGAGCCTCAGCCTTATTAGCTTTCTCACCAGATTCTACTTTGCGATGCAGAATCTTGTAATCCCAAGCACGTTCGTCACCACCCTGACTGAGTTTTGTTTCTATCTTCTCTGTCCAATCACAGCCACGGGAATATGAGATATTCATACCCTCAGGTTTCAAGTCCTTCATACCCTCGAGCAGTTTCACGATATGAGGATGTTCTAGGTCTTCTGTATTCATCTTCCAGAAGTAGGTCATCGAAGGGAAGGTATAATCGCCACACATTGCCCACATACTGTTGGCATTAGGGCCTGTAACGAAAACATTCTTCTGATTACCGAGTGGCAAGACACCATTATTCTGCAGTAAGACAACAGACTGTTTGGCAATATCGTAGGCTGTCTGACGTTCTTCCTTGGAGTCAAGTTTGATATACTCTCGACCATAGAGATAAGGATGCTTATCAAATAAGCCCGAACGATATTTGTAACGGAGTACATCCTTGACTGCACGCTCGAAAGCGTCATGCTTGACAATACCTTTATCAAGTCCTTGCTGTAGGAATTTATAGTTATCTCCTGTAGGGAAATCTACATCATTACCTGCATTGATGGCTGCTGCAGCCTTGTCGAGTGGAGTCTTGAGATCTGGCAACTGGTCTATGGCCGTATAATCGCTGACCACCATACCATCAAAGCCCAGATAATTACGAAGGATATCGGTAAGGATTTTGCTGTTGGCTACACAATTGGTACCGGAAACGGCATGATAGCCAGGCATCAAGGCCTTACTTCCCGCCAAACGGATCATCGTCTCATGAGGTAACAGGATTTCTTCCATCAGTTCCTTTTCATCAGCGTCACCACCTCCACCATAGCCGAGATAGTGCTTAGAGCAGGCACCCACTCCTTTTCTCAAATCTCCTTGCTGCAATCCTTTCACAAAAGCTGTACCCATCACGGCAGAAAGATAGCCATCTTCGCCATAAGATTCTTCAAGACGATTAAAACTAGGAGTACGACAGACATCGACCATCGGTGACAAGGAGAGTACGCCACCCATCTTACGCATATCTACACTTGTTTGGTGGGTTTTAACCTCTGCCAACTCCGGATTAAAAGAACAGGCCTGCCCTATCTGCTGAGGATAGATGGTAGCATCTTTAGCATTAACACCGGTAAGCACTTCTTCGTGGAAAAGTGCTGGAATTCCATTGGGGGTATGGTGAATTAACCAGTCTTGTACGGAAGCGACCCGATCGCGAAGGGTGTTAGCATCAAGAGGTTTCTGACTGGCATACTGTGAGAAATGACCAATACCATTAGGTATCAATTCATGACACTTAGCGGTATCAAGACAACCATTTTCATCGAAAAGGTCGTCCATATAAGCACTTCTCAACTGATTGATTCGTTCCTCTTGCGACATTTTGTCGTAGAGTTTGTCTACTTGTTTATTTATATCCATAGTACTATTACTGCAACTTGCCATAGCAACAGCTGCACACATCGTAATGATTTGCTTCTTCATTTTCGTTAATAGATTTGCAATTGCTCACAAAGGTAATTGATTATTTCCAAATAGAGTTGATTTTTCTAGAAAATATGCTACTTTTACACGGATGACTGTAATTGTGCGAAATTAAAATATGGTGGATTCAGCCATCACTCTTGTGCAACTAAACCCACCATATTTTTATGATTTATATAAAACTAGATCGATCAAATATCTAGTTCCGGAGCTTTCTCGGCACCGGCCTCAGCCTCAAACTTAGCCATCTTGTCAAAGCCAAACATACCGGAAATAAGTGCATTAGGCATGTGACGGATGGAAACATTATAATCTTGAACTGACTCATTATATTTCTGACGAGCTTCGTTGATACGGTTTTCACATCCTTCGAGTTGTACCTGTAAGTCTTTGAAATTATCACTAGCCTTGAGATCTGGATAACGCTCACTGATAGCCATCAACTTACCAAGGGCAGCACTCAACTGTCCCTGTACTTCCTGGAATTGTTTGAGTTTTTCCGGAGTGATATCACCAGCATTCAGATTGATCTGAGAAGCTTTGCTACGTGCCTCGGCTACCTCCTTAAAGGTCTCACTCTCATGCTTGGCATAAGCCTTCACAGTTTTTGCAAGATTAGGCAACAAGTCGGCACGACGCTGATATGTGGCCTGAACATTGGCCAAAGCTGTTGTAGCGCTTTCCTGTTTTGTAACCATGCCATTATAGGCACCTAACAACCACAATACGATAACTGCAACAACTGCAATTACAATCCATAATCCTTTGTTCTTCATATCATTTGGGTTTAAATTATTACCAACCGCCACCGGCTCCTCCGCCTCCGAAGCTACCACCTCCAAAACTTCCGCCTCCGAAGCTGTCGCTACCATTGCCCATAGAGCCACCGCCACCAAAGATAAATGGAGGTATGAAGATGCCACCACCGCCACCATGATGATCATGACGACTGAAAATGTAAACTATCAATGGCAGAAAAATACAGAGTATGAGAATGATATCGGAAAGACTGAATTCGTCATCAGGATTATCAATCTGTTCGAATCCTGTGTTACCGGTTTTAAGTTTATTGTATATTGCCTTACTGGTCATATAGACAGCACGGTCGAGATTGTTTTCTTTCATATTGGCAACAATACATTCACGACCAATATCCGCACAGTCTACATCAGTAAGGTATTCTTCTACTCCTTTACCCGGAGCTATAAAGTATTTATGATTGGATACGGCAATTACTATTACCAATCCACTACGTTCCTTCTTACTTCCTACTCCATAATGGTTTCCTAAGTCTTGGGCCATACGGAAGGCATCTGCATTGGCAACGCTGTCGACAACGACAAAGACGGTCTGAACCCCCATCTCGCGTTCCATCTTCATCAAATAGATGTTGGCTGAATCTCGTGCTTCATACGATAACAGATGGTCAGGATCCGAGACATACTGAGTACGATCCTGAAGATAAGGTATTGGCACATTATCTGCCGACCACTCACGGGCTTGCCCATTCCCTGAAAAGAGAACGGCAAACAAAAGAAGTAATATCGACAGTATTCTATTCATAATGCTACTCAAAAACTTCGTCTATTCCATCAGACGGGGATGAGTCTGACTTTAGACAAGGATTATACTCTGCAGGAATGTCAAACTTGGTGTCGTCATGATAAGGTAACATCGGATCTGCATATACCTTACGCATGAATATCGCCCATACTGGCAATGCCATCATCGCTCCCTGACCCATATGCATAGAATCAAAATGGATGTCACGGTCTTCTCCTCCTACCCAACAGCCACTAACAAGCTGTGGGGTGAAACCCATAAACCAACCATCTGAATTATTATTCGTGGTTCCTGTCTTGGCGCCTATCTGACCTTTGAAGTTATACATATAACGAAGACGACTGGCCGTACCTCCATCTACAACTCCCTGAAGGAGAACAAGCATCTTATTGGCACAATCGGCACTAATCACCTCGCTCATACGTGGCTGGAACTTGGCTATTGTATTGCCTTCATTGTCCTCTATGCGACTTACAAACAAAGGCGCGCAACGAATGCCATGATTAGCAAAGGCCGTATAGGCACTCACCATCTCTGCAACAGACACTTCACAAGGTCCCAAACAGAGAGACATAGAAGCATGGATGTCTGGATTATTGATACCATAATCACGAAGTTTCTGTAAGAATTGCTGCGGATTGAGCTTACTCATCAGATAGGCTGATATCCAGTTGTTAGACTGCGCTAATCCCCACTTCAAAGTGACCATTTGACCATAACGGGCATGACTGGCATTACGAGGTGTCCAAGGCACTCCTGCCACCATATAGGTTTGCTGACGGTTTGGAGCTAGGTCACATGGCGAGAATCCATTCTCCATAGCCAGTGAATACAGGAATGGTTTGATGGTAGAACCTACCTGACGGCGACCACTCATCACCATATCATACATGAAATGGTTGTAGTCTATACCTCCGACATATGCTTTCACTGCGCCAGTCTTTGGATCCATGCTCATAAAACCAGAACGCAAGAAGGTCTTGTAATATCGAATGGAATCCATTGGTGTCATCAAAGTATCTATATCACCATGATAAGTAAATATGGTCATATCCGTCTTGGTGTGGAATGCCTGTCGGATTTCTTCATCTGAGTAACCAGCTGCCTTCATATCGCGATAACGTTCACTCTGAACCATCGAACGATTCATGATGGCTTTAATATCTTTGGCGCTCAACTTATCTGAGAATGGTGACCATGGCTTTCCTGCCTTCTCTCGATTGAATGCTGGCTGCAGGGTCTTCGCCACATGCTGATAGACAGCTTCCTCTGCATACTGTTGCATGCGGGAATCTATCGTCGTATATACCTTCAATCCGTCGGTATAGACATTATATGGTTGACCGTCACTCTTAAAATTCTTGTTGCACCAACCATACAAAGGGTCTGAGGCCCAAGCAATTGAATCTATCGTGTATTGATTCTTATTCCATGACGGATAATCGGCAAGATCTGGTTTCTTGGCCATCATATATTGACGAAGGAACTCACGGAAATACACGGCACTACCATCCTTATGGTCGGTACGATGGAAATCAAGAACGAGCTCCTGGGCACTATACTTTTCATACTCTGCATTACTCAGATAACCGGCTTTCACCATCTGTCCCAAAACGACATTGCGACGCTGGCGACAACGATCCGGATAACGGATTGGATTGAAAAGCGAAGGATTCTTACAAAGTCCTATCAATGTTGCTGACTCTATAAGTGATAAATCCTTAGGCTCCTTATTAAAGTAGGTGTTGGCTGCGGTCTTGATACCAACAGCATTATGCAAGAAGTCAAAATAGTTAAGATAGAGCGCGAGTATCTCCTCTTTGGTATAAGTACGCTCCAGTTTTACTGCAATCACCCACTCTATCGGCTTCTGCATCAAGCGCTCCAATGTGGTCTGCACCTTGGCGGAATACAACTGTTTGGCAAGTTGTTGCGTTATCGTACTTCCGCCACCGGCATGTATCTGTCCTAACAGACCACGCTTAACAATAGCGCGACCTAAAGCACGGAAGTCGATACCGGAATGTTCATAAAAACGCTCATCCTCCGTAGCCACAAGAGCCTTAATAAGGTAAGGTGACATCTTAGAATAAGGGATGACAATACGGTTTTCCTTATTTAGATTCCAAGTACCCATCACCTTACCATCAGCACTATACACCTGAGTGGCATATCGGTTAATAGGATTCTGTAAATCCTCTATATCCGGCATATATCCAATCCAACCATTCCAGATGGCAACGAAAGCCAACGCTATGGTAAGGATTCCTATACATAAGGCTCCCCAAAGGAAGTGTATGAAAGCTTTTCTCATATTAATTCTACTTCTTAAGGTGCAAAAATACAATATTTTTCTCAAAAGAGGCTCATAAATCGAAAATTATATGTAACTTTGGAGGCGAATTCGAAACAATCAATCAAATTATAAATGGAAAAACATAATTTTGTGACGATTGCCGACCTCTCAAAGGAGAAAATTCTTTATCTCCTGCAGATGGCGCAAGAGTTCGAAAAACATCCAAACAGAGAACTGTTAAAGGGAAAAGTGGTAGCAACGCTTTTCTTTGAACCGTCAACCCGCACTCAACTTAGTTTCCAAACAGCAGCCAACCGCTTAGGGGCTCGTGTCATCGGCTTCTCTGATGCCAAAACCTCAAGCACCACTAAGGGCGAAACATTGAAAGATACCATACTGATGGTAAGCAATTATGCAGATGTTATCGCCATGAGGCATTACATCGAAGGAGCCGCCCAATATGCCAGCGAGGTAGCACCAATACCTATTATTAATGCAGGAGATGGTGCTCATATGCATCCTTCACAATGTCTGCTCGATTTATATTCTATATATAAAACTCAAGGAACACTAGAAAATCTAAATATTTATCTTGTAGGAGATTTGAAATATGGTCGCACGGTTCATTCTCTGATTATGGCGATGCGACACTTCAACCCAACTTTCCACTTTATTGCTCCTAAAGAATTGGCCATGCCTATGGAATATAAACTATATTGCAATGAGCATGGAATTAAATATGTGGAGCATACAGAATTCAACGAGGATATTATCGCTGATGCTGACATCTTATATATGACTCGTGTACAGAAAGAGAGATTCAGCGACTTGATGGAATACGAAAAGGTAAAGAATGTCTATATTCTGAAGAATGATATGCTGGGAAATGCTAAGCCTAACATGAAGATTATGCACCCGTTACCTCGTGTTAATGAAATCGCATACGATGTAGACGAGAATCCGCATGCCTACTATATTCAGCAGGCTAAGAATGGACTCTATGCCCGAGAAGCTATCTATAGCTACTGTCTGGGTATTACGCTCGACGATATCAAAAATGATGACACCATCATCAATTCTAAGTTTTAAAGCATTCATATAAAATGGGAAATAAGGAATTATTGGTTTCTGCTATTGAAAATGGAACCGTTATCGATCATATTCCGACCGAAAAAACTTTTCAGGTCGTAAACTTGCTCAACCTTCAGAATGAGACTCATCCTGTAACGATAGGATTCAACCTTCCTTCAAAAAAGGTCGGCAAAAAGGGGATTATCAAAATTTCAAATAAGTTTTTTACAAATGAGGAGGTGAACCGTCTGAGCGTGGTAGCACCTAAAATCGTACTCAACATTATCAAGAACTACGAGGTGGTGGAAAAGAAAACGGTAGAAACACCTGATGAACTGAGAGGTATCGTGAAGTGTAACAACCCGAAATGTATTACCAACAACGAGCCTATGAATACCGTATTCAATGTGGTGGACAAGACTCATGGTATACTGAAATGCCGCTATTGTGACAAAGAACAATACATTGATAAGGTAGAGTTGATTTAACACAGAATAGACATACGTCAGTAAAATAACAAAATGTTATAAATTCCTATATTTTTCTTTGCAGATGTTAGAAATAATATGTAAATTTGCACGCATATTTACTTAAGGGAAGATTTTAAATTTCAAAATAACACTAATAAAATGAGAAGGGATCAAGAGATTTTCGATCTTATCGAGAAAGAGCATCAGCGCCAGCTTAAAGGCATGGAGCTTATCGCATCTGAGAATTTCGTAAGTGACGAAGTGATGAACGCTATGGGTTCTTACCTAACCAACAAATATGCTGAAGGCTATCCTGGTAAGCGTTACTATGGCGGTTGCCAAGTTGTTGACGAAGTAGAAACTCTCGCTATCGAACGCGTCAAGAAATTGTTCGGTGCAGAATATGCTAACGTTCAGCCTCACTCTGGCGCTCAGGCTAATCAGGCTGTATTACTTGCTGTACTAAAACCAGGTGACACTTTTATGGGACTAGACCTTGACCAGGGCGGTCATCTTTCACATGGTAGCGAGGTAAACACCTCTGGTATGCTCTATCATCATATCGGTTATACATTGAACCGTGAAACTGGTCGTGTTGACTACGATGAGATGGAAAGATTAGCTCTCGAGAATAAGCCTAAACTGATTATCGGTGGTGGTTCTGCTTATAGCCGTGAATGGGACTATGAGCGTATGCGTAAAATCGCTGATGAGGTTGGAGCTCTTTTGATGATTGATATGGCACACCCTGCCGGTCTTATCGCTGCTGGTTTGCTGAAAAATCCATTAAAGTATGCTCATATCGTAACAACGACAACACACAAAACACTTCGTGGTCCTCGTGGTGGTGTTATTCTATTAGGAAAAGACTTCGATAATCCTTGGGGATATACTACAAAGAAGGGCATCGTAAAGAAGATGAGTACTTTATTCAATTCAGCTGTATTCCCAGGCAACCAAGGTGGTCCTTTGGAGCATGTCATCGCTGCTAAAGCTGTAGCTTTCGGAGAGAACCTTGAACCTTCTTGGATTGAATATGCTACACAGGTAAAGAAGAATGCTGCGGTATTGGCAGATTCTCTTATCGAGCATGGTTTCAGTATCGTAAGTGGTGGTACCGATAACCATTCTATGTTACTCGACCTTCGTCAGAAATATCCTGACCTAACAGGTAAAGTGGCTGAAAATGCGCTCGTTGCTGCCGACATTACAGTAAACAAGAATAAAGTTCCTTATGATGAGCGAAGCGCATTCCAGACTTCTGGCATCCGTCTTGGTACTGCTGCCATGACAACTCGTGGCGCAAAAGAAGATATGATGCATCTGATAGCAGACTTAATTGACGAAGTTCTTGCTGACCCAGAGAATGATCAGGTAATCGCACGTGTTCGTGAGAAAGTAAACACAACGATGAAAGATTACCCTCTCTTCGCTTATTAAGTGAATAAATGAAATCTAAATAAAAGGGCTGTATCATCACATGATGACACAGCCCTTTCTTTTTATAATCAATCCCGAAAGAATCCCGAAGGATATAAAAGGAAACTATCTTACCGTGATATGGAAACATCCCTGATGAACTTCGTACTTGATATAGCAACGATTCTTTTCACGGAAATCACGAAGTACTTCGCTGAGCACCCATTTCAAAGTATCATTCCGTACTTTTCTACGAGGTTTCCCCGGGGCTTCAACCGTTTTATATCGATTATAGCAAAGATCGAATGTCGTACCATACATATGGCATGAATTTTGAGTTGCATTGCCATTATGAGTACGCAACTTCGAAACATCATCTTTACTACGTAATACACTCGTAATGATTACTTTATGCAAAGGAATGCCCTTACATTGTAGACTATCATAAAAGCTACGCCCTATATCTTGAAGAAGAACAGAGGCCCTAGGTACTAAATATGGTATACTCGAATGAAGTTTGTCTATATAGAAATAAGGATTACTACCTACATACACCAATTTATCCTTCTGATGCACAGCTTCATCTCGATTCAAAATAGGTTTTACTCCAAACTGCTGAGCTGCAACCAATTGGACATCGTTCTGATCAGGAAAGGTTTTCCCGAAATTCGGTACGCTATAAATACGGTTCTTAACCAAAGATCCATCAGAATTAAAGAAACGTGATTGTTTGAACTGATAAATAGAATCCTTTAATGCCAAAGTATGAGATTTCTTAGTCTCATCAGACGAAATATCAGAACTAACAAGAGCACCGGAATCAACAGCTATAGAATCAGAGGTTGAATCTATTGGAATACGATCTTTGGCTACCTCAGGAAATATCAGTTTGACTAGAAACAAGAGGACAACAATCGCTGAGAAAACTTTAAGAAATGTATTTTTTGTAATCTTCATTTAATATTCTTGTGTATTTTAAGCGCAAAAGTACAAAAAAGATTAGATATAGGAGACTAGTTTCACTATTTTTTTGTAAATTTGCAGCGTTTAATAAAATAAGGTAAAACCAGTTTTTAAGTAGTACATTGATAGAGAAACATATTGTATTAGAGGATATTGACCCAGTAGCATTTTACGGCGTCAACAATAGTCATCTGCAAATGATTAAGTCGTTATTTCCAAAATTACGCATCGTAGCCAGAGACAACGTTCTACGCGTGCTTGGAGATGAAGAAGAAATGGCTAAATTTGAAGAAGACATAGAAAACATGCGGAAACATGTCATCAAGTTTAACACTATCAATGACGAAGATATTCTCGACATCGCCAAAGGAAAAAAGACGAAAGCCGACGCGGCAAAAGGTGTATTGGTATATAGTATTTCCGGGCGCCCTATAAAGAGTCGAAGCGAGAATCAACAAAAACTAATTGATGCCTTTGAAAAGAGTGACATGATGTTTGCCGTTGGCCCTGCCGGAACAGGAAAGACTTATCTCAGTATAGCTCTCGCCGTTAAGGCTCTGAAAGAAAAGCAAGCTAAAAAGATTATTCTCTCACGCCCTGCTGTAGAAGCCGGTGAAAAACTGGGATTCCTCCCCGGTGATATGAAAGATAAAATCGATCCATATCTGCAACCGCTATACGATGCCTTGGAAGATATGATTCCAGCGGTGAAACTGCAAGACATGATGGAGAAACATATCATCCAAATTGCTCCACTCGCCTTCATGCGCGGTAGAACTCTAAGCGACGCCGTCGTCATCCTCGACGAGGCTCAGAATACAACTCCACAACAGATCAGAATGTTCCTAACTAGAATGGGATGGAATACTAAAATGATAATCACTGGAGATATGACCCAAATAGACCTTCCGAGAGAACAGAAAAGCGGACTTAAAGAAGCTCTCAAAATTCTCAAAAAGATAGAAGGTATCTCTATAATCAATTTAGGTCAGAAGGATATCGTCAGACATAAGCTCGTTACGCGAATCGTTAACGCCTACGATGCCTACGATAAGAAAATAGAGGAAGAAAAAGAAACGCGTAAACTTGAGAAAGAAAACTCTCACAAAAACTCAATTCCTTATATCGAAAAGAGTACGACAACAAAGAATTAGGATTTAATAATATAAAACTAAAATGAAAGCATTGACTAAGACTGATTTCCATTTTGATGGACAGAAAAGTGTTTACCACGGTAAGGTACGTGACGTTTATGACATTAACGATGACTTGATGGTCATGGTTGCAACCGATAGAATTTCGGCATTCGACGTTGTTCTACCTAAAGGTATTCCTTTCAAGGGACAGGTGCTCAACCAAATCGCAGCCAAGTTCCTTGACCTAACATCAGACATCTGCCCTAACTGGAAATTGGCTACCCCTGACCCAATGGTAACAGTCGGACTGAAATGTGAAGGTTTCCGCGTCGAGATGATTATTCGCTCTATCCTTACAGGTTCTGCATGGCGTGAGTACAAAAATGGTTGCCGCGAACTCTGTGGCGTTAAATTACCTGATGGCATGAAGGAAAATCAGCGTTTCCCTGAACCTATCATCACTCCTACCACAAAAGCTGATGAGGGACACGACATGAACATCTCTAAGGAGGAAATCATCAAACAGGGTATTGTTAGTGCTGAGGATTATGCTATAATGGAAGATTATACTCGTAAGCTTTTCGCACGCGGACAAGAAATCGCAGCTAAACAGGGGTTGATCCTTGTTGACACAAAATACGAATTCGGTAAGCGCGATGGTAAGGTTTATCTTATCGACGAAATCCATACTCCTGATTCTAGTCGTTACTTCTATGCTGATGGCTATGAGGAGAAATTCGCGAAAGGTGAACCTCAGAAGCAGCTTTCAAAGGAATTTGTTCGCCAATGGCTTATCGAGCATAACTTTATGAACGAGCCAGGACAGACTATGCCTGAAATTACTGATGAATATGCAGAAAGTGTAAGTGAACGTTACATTGAACTGTATGAGCACATCACCGGTGAAAAGTTTGATAAGGCTACAGAAGATGGCGATATCGCTACTCGAATCGAAAATAATGTAAAGAACTATCTTGCTACTCGCAAGTAATCAATAACATGTACGAACAGGAAAAGATAAAGCCCTATGGGGGCGAAGGTGATAAAGGAAAATTGGTAGAGGAGATGTTTGATAACATCGCCCCTACCTATGATACTCTTAACCATCGTCTATCATGGGACATCGACAAAGGATGGCGTAAGAAGGCTATCAAGCAATTAGCTCCTTACAAACCAAAAAGGATTCTTGACATTGCTACCGGTACTGGTGACTTTGCTATCTTATCAGCTCAAATGCTACAACCTAGTCAACTCATCGGTGCTGATATTTCGGAAGGTATGATGAATATCGGACGGGAAAAAGTTGACAAGATGAAATTGAACCATATCATCTCGTTTCAGAAAGAAGATTGTCTGAACTTGACTTTCGAGGATGAAAGTTTCGATGCAATAACAACAGCATTCGGAATCAGAAACTTTCAAGACTTGGACAAAGGTTTGAAGGAGATGTGTCGAGTTCTAAAAAAAGGCGGACATCTAAGCATCGTCGAATTATCTCAACCTGTGAGTTTTCCAATGCACCAACTTTTCAAAGTCTATTCTCATACAATATTACCTTTATATGGTAAGTTAATATCGAAAGACCAAAGTGCATACAACTATCTTACGGCAACCATCGAAGCTTTCCCACAAGGAGAGACCATGGTGGAAGTATTAAAGAAAGCAGGATTTACAGAGGCAAAATTCAAGCGCTTGACTTTTGGAATCTGCACAATGTATTTTGCCACTAAATAAAATCATAAGTTTATGGAAAAATATGGATTAATAGGATACCCATTAGGACATTCTTTCTCGAAAAATTATTTTAACGAGAAATTCGAGAATGAGGGCATCTCTGCAAAATATATCAACTTCGAAATTCCTAACATTCAGAATCTTCCTGAAGTGATAGAGTCTAACCCTGAACTTCAGGGATTTAATGTCACGATTCCATATAAAGAAAAGGTAATCAGTTACCTAGATTCTGTAAGTCCTGAGGCGCGAGCAATAGGCGCTGTAAATGTCGTTAAAGTAACCCATAAAGGCAACAAAGTTGTGCTAAAAGGCTACAATAGCGACGTTATCGGTTTTACACGAAGCATCGAACCTATGCTGGAGCCATGTCACAAGAAAGCCTTGATTCTAGGTACTGGTGGTGCTTCTAAAGCTATTAACTACGGACTCAAGTCTTTAGGATTGGAGACCCTGTTTGTTAGTAGATTTGAACGAGAGAACACAATACAATATGAGAAGATCACTCCTGAAATCATCAAGGAATATAATGTGATTGTGAATTGTACACCTGTCGGTATGTATCCACATGCTGATGAATGTCCATTATTACCTTACGAGGCGATGGACACCCACACCCTACTCTACGACCTGATCTATAATCCTGATCAGACTCTATTTATGAGAAAGGGAGCAGAACATGGCGCCACCGTAAAGAATGGTCTCGAGATGCTACTTCTACAGGCTTTTGCCAGTTGGGAATTTTGGAAAGGAAAAGAATAAATAGAATTTATATGAACAATCGTTATATGATGCGCGGTGTATCCGCTGCTAAAGAGGATGTGCACAACGCCATCAAAAACATAGATAAAGGTATCTTCCCTCAGGCTTTCTGCAAGATTATCCCAGATATCTTGGGCGGTGATCCTGAGTATTGTAATATCATGCATGCCGACGGAGCAGGAACCAAGTCTTCTCTGGCATATATGTACTGGAAAGAGACCGGCGACTTGAGCGTTTGGAAGGGTATCGCTCAAGATGCTATCGTGATGAATACAGACGACCTTCTCTGTGTCGGAGCTGTCGATAACATCTTGGTAAGTTCAACTATCGGCCGAAACAAGATGCTTGTTCCTGGCGAGGTAATCTCTGCCATCATCAATGGTACAGATGAATTACTGGCAGAATTAAGAGATATGGGTGTAGGCATATACCCTACAGGCGGAGAGACAGCCGACGTAGGCGACTTGGTAAGAACTATCATTGTAGATTCTACCGTAACCTGCCGCATGAAGAGAAGCGACGTTATCAACAATGCCAATATTCGTCCTGGCGATGTTATTGTAGGATTGAGTTCTACAGGACAGGCCACATACGAAAAGAGATACAATGGTGGCATGGGAAGCAATGGACTTACTAGTGCTCGTCATGATGTCTTTGCCAAATATTTAGCAGAGAAATATCCAGAAAGTTTTGACCATGCCGTACCAAACGAATTAGTATATAGCGGTAAATACAGACTTACTGATGAGGTAGAAGATAGTCCTGTAAATGCCGGTCAATTGGTACTTTCTCCAACTAGAACCTATGCACCGGTAATCAAGAAGATTCTCGATGAACTACGTCCTGAAATCCACGGAATGGTACATTGCACGGGAGGAGCTCAGACCAAAGTTCTCCACTTTGTTGGTGAAAACTGTAAAGTCGTTAAAGACAACATGTTCCCAATACCTCCACTCTTCAAGGCTATTCATGATTGTAGTGGAACAGATTGGAAGGAAATGTATCAGGTCTTCAACATGGGACACAGAATGGAGATCTATGTTCGTCCTGAAATTGCAGAAAAAGTAATCGCTATTAGCAAGAGTTTCAACATCGATGCTCAGGTCGTAGGTCATATCGAGGAAGGTAAACGCTCATTAACCATCAAGAGCGAATTCGGAACGTTCGATTATTAAATAATTATAATACAAATTTACGAAGTATGCCAGATAACAATAGCATATTACAAAAATTAGATGGCTTGGAGGCTCGCTTTGAGGAGGTATCAACATTGATTACCGACCCTAGCGTGATAGCAGATCAGCAACGCTATGTAAAGTTGACAAGGGAATACAAGGAATTAAGTGATGTAATGGATGCTCGCAAGCGTTACATTGCATGCTTGAACAGTATCAAGGAAGCAAAGGATATCCTTGCCAACGAAAGCGACCCTGACATGAAAGAGATGGCTCGTGAAGAGTTGTCGACTAACGAAGAGCTCCAGCCTAAACTCGAGGAAGAAATTAAAATTGCGCTGGTACCAAAAGATCCTGAAGATGCCAAGAATGTGCAGATGGAGATTCGTGCCGGTGCTGGTGGCGATGAAGCAGCCCTCTTTGCAGGTGATTTATTCAATATGTATAAGAAATATTGCGATAAGAAGGGCTGGAATTTGAGCATCACATCTGTATCAGAAGGTGCGGTCGGTGGATTCAAAGAGATCGACTGTGCGATAAGTGGTGAAGGTGTGTATGGCGTTCTAAAATATGAAAGTGGTGTGCATCGCGTTCAACGAGTTCCTGCAACAGAAACCCAAGGCCGTATGCATACATCCGCAGCAACAGTTGCTGTACTTCCTGAAGCTGACAAGTTTGAGGTCAACATCAACGAAGGCGACATTAAATGGGATACTTTCCGTAGTAGTGGAGCTGGTGGACAGAATGTGAACAAGGTTGAATCTGGTGTCCGCCTCCGCTATCCTTGGAAGAATCCAAATACTGGAGAAGTAGAGGAAATCCTCATCGAATGTACAGAGACACGTGACCAACCAAAGAATAAGGAGCGTGCATTGAGTCGACTTTATACTTTCATTCACGACCGCGAACATCAAAAATATGTAGATGATATCGCAAGTCGTCGTAAGAGTCTGGTCTCAACGGGTGACCGTTCTGCAAAGATTAGGACATACAATTTCCCTCAAGGACGTGTAACCGATCATCGTATTGGATATACGACTCATGATCTCAACGGATTCTTAAATGGTGATATCCAAGACATGATCGATGCATTGACAGTAGCTGAGAATGCAGAGAAATTGAAGGAAAGCGAATTATAAATAACATAATCATTAAATGTCATGGGATTACTGTATACTAAGAAGAAAGATGACGAAAAGGAGGAGAAGACTATCCAAGCAGAAGACTTCATGAAACTCCAAGTTTCCTTGAAAAAGAATCCTGACAAGAGGAAAGAAGTTCCCCAAACTGAAACACCAAAATAATGAATAGAAAAGAGTTAATCAATCAGATTTTCAGTAAAAAGACATTCCTTTGTGTAGGCCTAGATACTGATATAAATAAGATGCCTGCACATCTAAAGGATGATGAGAACGGTATCTTCAAGTTCAACAAGGAGATCATTGATGCTACCGCCCCATACTGTGTAGCATACAAGCCAAACCTGGCATTTTATGAATGCTATGGATTAAAAGGTATGAGCGCATTAGAACAAACCATCAATTATCTGAAAGAATCTTATCCTCACCACTTTATTATTGCTGACGCAAAACGTGGCGATATAGGTAACACGTCAAAAATGTATGCACAGACTTTCTTCGAGGAATATAATCTGGATGCATTGACTGTTGCTCCATATATGGGCGAAGATAGTGTAAAACCGTTCTTGGAATATGATGGTAAATGGGTCATCTTACTTGCACTGACAAGTAATCAAGGTAGCCATGACTTTCAACTTACTGAGGACAAAGACGGCGAAAGACTCTTCGAAAAGGTTCTCAGAAAGTCACAAGAATGGGGAAATGATGAAAATATGATGTATGTTGTAGGTGCAACTCAAGGTGAAATGTTTAAGGACATCAGAAAGTACGCACCTAATCATTTCCTATTAGTACCAGGTGTAGGAGCACAAGGCGGAAGTTTACAGGAAGTTTGTAAATATGGTATGATCAAAGACTGTGGACTACTGGTAAACTCTAGCCGAGGCATCATCTATGCAAGTAACGGCGAAGACTTTGCTACAGCTGCGGCAGAAAAAGCAAAGAACTTGCAGCAACAGATGGAAGTTGAACTTTCGAAAATATAAAGCCTATGAATGACAGCAAGATCATTAGCGACCCAGTATTTGGGTTCATCAAGATTCCTCGTGGTCTACTCTACAATATTGTAAAGCATCCACTCATGCAGAGACTGACGAGAATTAAGCAAAATGGTCTTGCCTCTGTCGTTTATCCTGGAGCACAACACACGCGCTTCCAACACTCTATCGGAGCATTTCATTTGATGAGTGAAGCCATTCTTTCTCTTCAACAAAAAGGCATCTTTATCTTTGATAGTGAAGCCGAAGCTGTTGAAGCGGCTATCTTGATGCACGACATAGGACACGGTCCGTTCTCACATGTTCTGGAAAACACCCTTATACAGGGTATTTCTCACGAGGACATCTCCCTCTTGATGATGGATGAAATAAACAAAGAGATGGACGGACAGCTAAATCTGGCTATAAAAATCTTTAAGAATGATTATCCAAAAAGTTTTCTACATCAACTCATCAGTAGTCAATTAGACGTCGACCGACTAGACTATTTACGAAGAGACAGTTTCTTTACAGGAGTACACGAAGGGAACATTGGAAGTGCTAGGATTATCAAGATGCTTGACGTCGTCGATGACAACCTTGTAGTTGAATCGAAAGGAATATATTCGATAGAAAATTATCTTACATCTCGAAGACTCATGTACTGGCAAGTCTACTATCACAAGACTGCTGTAGCATGCGAAAAAGTGCTCATCAACTTGCTGCTCAGAGCAAAATATCTAGCAGCACAAGGTGCCGACATATTCTGTCCCCCACAACTAAAATATTTCCTTTACAACCATGTAGATGCAGAATTCTTCCACACACATCCAGAAGCATTGAAAATGTATGAGATGCTCGATGATAATGACATTTGGAGCAGTGTAAAAGTATGGATGCAGCATGAAGACAAGATACTATCAACTTTAGCAACGGATTTGATAAACAGAAATATCTTTAAAGTTGAAGTCTTAGACGAGCCAATAAGTGAAGAAGAACTAACTGCTATTCAACAAAAAATAGCAGAGCAAGCAGGTGTAACCTATGAAGAAGCCAAATATCTAATCAACTATAGCACCATTCAGAAAGACATGTATGACATCAACGACGATAAGATAACAATTCTTTACAAAGACGGAACATGTAAAGACATCGCAGAAGCCTCCGACTTACTAAACGTCGCCTTACTATCAAAAAAAATACGCAAATATTATCTCTGTTATCAACGTTTTTGATTTATTTTTTCTACCTTTGCAGAAATAAATAATAACAAAGATTAAAATGGAATTTACTGCAAAACAAATTGCCCAATTTATTCAAGGCAACGTAGAAGGTGACGAAAATGCCACTGTAAATACATTCGCAAAAATCGAAGAAGGTGTTCCTGGAGCGATTTCGTTTCTATCAAATCCAAAATATACTCATTATATCTACGAAACCAAATCGAGTGTAGTCCTCGTTGATGCGAGCCTCGAATTGGAGAAGCCTGTTACCACAACCATCATTCGCGTTAAGGACGCACGTGATTGTGTAGCAAAACTACTACAAATGTATTCTGAAGCCATAAATCCTAAAAAGTCAGGCATTGACTCATTGGCTTTTATCTCTCCTAAAGCAAAAGTTGGAGATAACGTATACGTAGGTGCATTTGCATATATCGGTGATGGAGCTATCGTAGAAGACGGATGTCAGATTTATCCAAATGCATATATCGGTGACAACGTAAAACTAGGTAAGGATTGTACTATCTACCCTCACGTAACCATCTACCACGGTTGCAAGATTGGCAACAGAGTAACACTCCATGCAGGAAGTGTCATCGGAGCCGACGGCTTTGGTTTTGCGCCAAATCCAGAAACCAACAGCTATGACAAGATTCCTCAAATCGGTATTGTAACCATCGAAGATGATGTTGAGATTGGCGCAAACACCTGTATCGACCGTTCTACCATGGGTAGTACCTTTATCAGAAAAGGCGTCAAACTTGACAACCTAGTACAAATTGCCCATAATGATGATATCGGCGAGAATACCGTCATGTCTGCTCAGGTTGGTATCGCAGGTTCTACAAAGGTCGGTCAATGGTGTATGTTTGGCGGCCAAGTAGGTATTGCTGGTCATATCTCAATTGGAAATAAAGTATTCCTTGGAGCACAGAGTGGAGCTCCAGGAAGCATCAAAGACGATCAGACACTTATTGGTACACCACCAATGAATCCAAAGGGATATTTCAGATCTCAGGCAATATTCCGTCGTCTGCCAGAGATGTATAAGCAATTAAACGAATTGCAAAAGGAAATCGAAGAATTAAAAAACAAGAACAAATAAAGGATAAAAAGATATGTCTAAACAGAAGACTCTCAAAGGCAGTTTTTCTCTTTGTGGAAAAGGACTGCATACAGGATTGAATCTTACTGTAACATTCAATCCAGCCCCAGAAAATACTGGATATAAAATTCAACGAATAGACCTTGAGGGGCAACCAATCATTGAAGCAATCGCTGAAAATGTTGTTGACACTCAACGTGGTACTGTATTGGCAAAGGGAGACGCACGTTGCTCTACCGTTGAACATGGAATGGCTGCACTATATGCATCAGGCATCGACAACTGTTTCATCCAAGTAAATGGTCCAGAATTTCCTATCCTTGACGGTTCTGCAGAACTATACATACAGAAGATAAACGAAATAGGAATTGAAGAACAAAACGCAGAGAAGGACTATTATATCATCAGACATAAGATTGAGGTAAAAGACGAGGAAACCGGTTCTATTATTACAATCTTACCAGAAGATCAGTTCAGTATTACTGCGATGTGCTCTTTCGAAAGCAAATTCATCAACAGTCAGTTTGCAACCCTTGACAACATGGAGAATTTCGCAACAGAAATTGCCGCAGCTCGTACCTTTGTTTTTGTTCGAGACATCATGCCATTGCTCCAAGCCAATCTTATAAAAGGTGGCGATATGGACAATGCCATTGTCATTTATGAGCGTGAAGTTGATCAGCCAACACTCGACAAACTGGCAGACTTATTGAAAGTTCCACATCTTGATGCAACCAAACTGGGATACATCCAGCATCGTCCATTAATGTGGGAGAACGAATGTACACGTCACAAGTTGCTTGATATCATTGGTGATATGGCTTTGATTGGTAAACCTATAAAGGGCCGCATTATTGCAACACGTCCTGGACATACCATCAACAACAAGTTTGCACGTCAGATGCGTAAGGAGATTCGAAAGCATGAGATACAGGCTCCTATCTATAATCCAAACGAGGAACCTATCATGGATAATATCCGTATTCGTCAACTTCTTCCTCATCGTTATCCAATGCAGTTGGTTGACAAAGTCATCGCAATGGGACCAACAACAATCGTTGGTGTAAAGAACGTAACAGCTAACGAACCATTCTTCCAAGGTCACTTCCCTGAAGAACCTGTTATGCCTGGTGTCCTTCAGGTAGAAGCCATGGCACAATGTGGAGGGTTACTCGTCTTGAATCAGTTGGAAGAACCAGAACGTTGGTCTACATATTTCATGAAGATAGACGATGTAAAATTCCGTCAGAAAGTCATACCTGGAGACACTTTATTATTTAAGGTAGAACTATTGGCTCCTGTACGTCACGGAATCAGTTCTATGAAGGGTTATGTTTTTGTTGGTGACCATGTTGTGGCAGAAGCAACATTCACAGCACAAATTGTAAAAAATAAATAAAACATTATGTCAAATCAGATTAGTCCATTAGCATTTGTACATCCTGAGGCTAAACTAGGAGAAAATAACATCATAGGTCCATTCTGTTACATTGACAAGAATACAGAAATTGGTGACAATAATGTATTCCAGAATAGTGTAACAATAAATTATGGTGCTCGTATCGGAAATGGGAACGAAATATTCCCGGGTGCAAGCATCTCAACAAAGCCACAAGACCTAAAATTCAGAGGAGAAGATACAACTTGTATCATTGGTGATAACAACAGTATCCGCGAGAATGTAACTATCTCTAGAGGTACCGCATCAAAAGGTACAACCATCGTAGGAAGCAATAACTTATTGATGGAGAATATGCACGTTGCTCATGACTGTGTATTAGGAAGCCATCTAATCATCGGAAACTCTACAAAGTTTGCCGGTGAAGTTGTTGTTGACGACAATGCCATCGTCAGCGCAACAGTATTATGTCACCAGTTCTGTCGTATTGGTGGCTATGTAATGATTCAGGGAGGCTGTCGTTTCAGTCAAGACATTCCACCTTATATCATTGCAGGTAAGGAGCCTACAAAATATTGTGGAGTCAACCTTGTCGGGCTTCGTCGCCATGGTTTCAGTAGAGAACTCATTGACAATATCCATGAAGCATACCGCTTATTATATTCTAAGGGTATTCTAAAGGAAGGCATTGAGGAAATCAAGAAGAATCTAGAAATAACTCCAGAAATTCAATATATCATCGATTTCGTTGAGAGTTCTAAACGCGGAATCATTCGATAAATGAAAACACTCGTTGTTGTTTTAGGTCCTACAGGAGTAGGAAAAACGGAACTGTGCTTACAGATTGCTGAGCATTATGGCATTCCAATCATCAATGCAGATTCACGTCAAATATTTGCGGAACTGCCAATTGGTACGGCAGCTCCGACCCTAGAACAACAACGTCGTGTATTTCATTACTTCGTAGGGAATCATCATATCCAAGATTATTATTCTGCTTCCATGTACGAACAAGATACGATGATTCTCTTAGAAAAACTTTTTCAGAAGTCTGACATTGCTCTTTTGACAGGAGGAAGCATGATGTATATTGATGCCGTATGCAAAGGTATCGATGACATCCCTACCGTAGATGAGGAAACGAGGGCAACCATGAAAAGACGACTCGAAAAAGAAGGATTGGAAGCCTTAGTAGAAGAATTAAAAGAAGTTGATCCCGAACATTGGGAAGTTGTAGACCGGAAAAACCCGCGAAGAGTAGTTCATGCCCTTGAGATCTGCAGCATGACGGGAAAAACATACACTTCTTTTAGAAAGAACACCATAAAAAAGCGTCCATTCAATATCATAAAGATTGGTCTAAACAGAGATCGCGAAGAACTCTACAACAGGATCAACCAAAGAGTATTAGATATGATAGAAAACGGACTGGAAACTGAAGCTAGAAAAGTATTTCCATTAAAAGGACTCAATTCATTAAATACTGTAGGTTACAAAGAGATGTTCAGCTATTTTGAGTCGAAAATAGACAAGGCTGAAGCAATAAGACAAATACAGTCTAATTCTCGACGCTATATGCGTAAACAACTGACATGGTTCAAACATGATGAAAAAATACAATGGTTTCACCCTGATAACATTAAAGAAATCATAAATTATCTGGATACAACACTGCAGATAACAAATAAATAGGTAAATTTGCACGATATATACTATCATATAATAATATGAACAAAATTAAAAGCATATTAAGCTGGAGTTGGGACAAAGCTCAAAAATTCTGGCCATGGTATAAAGGATTGTATCAAGGACGTGCTTGGTATACAAAAACAATAATTGCTTTTGTTTCTTGCATTGTAGCCTTTATACTTTATTTAGGAGCTGTAGATATTAACCTCTTTTGGTTATTTGGTAAATCTCCTGGTTATTTCTCAGGAATCCTGGACCCACAGACAAGTTCTGCATCAGAAATATATAGTGCAGACGGCGTCCTTATCGGAAAATACTTTAACGAGAACCGAACTCCTGTAAAATATGAAGAAGTAAATCCTGCATTCTTCCATGCCTTGGTAGACACAGAGGATGAACGATTCTATAAGCACTTCGGTATTGACCCTATTGGTATCTTTGGTGCTGTTAAAGACGCTGTCACCCATCATGAAGGTCGTGGTGCTTCTACCATCACACAGCAGTTGGCAAAGAATATGTTCCGAGTACGTTCACAATACTCTACAGGTTTATTGGGTAAGATACCAGGACTTAAGATTCTTATCGTCAAGAGTAAGGAATGGATCATTGCTACAAAACTGGAAACAGTATATAGCAAGAAAGAGATCATCACGATGTATGCGAATACTGTAGACTTCGGCTCTAACGCATACGGAATCAAGACTGCAGCGAAGACATATTTCAATACAACCCCTAAGGACATGACCACAGAACAGGCTGCTGTCCTTGTAGGAATGTTGAAAGCTACATCATATTACAATCCGAAGTCAAATCCAGAGAATAGTTTGAAGCGCCGTAATGTGGTATTAAACAATATGCTTACCCACGGAGATTTGACAAGATCTGAATGTGATTCTTTGAAAGAGATCCCTCTTAAACTTGACTTCAAAGTAGAAGAAAACTATGACGGTCAAGCTAAATATTTCCGTGAGGCTGTTGCTGATTATCTAAAGGATTGGTGCCAAGAGAATGGATATGACCTTTACTCTAGCGGTCTCAAGATTTATACGACTATAGATACACGTTTGCAAAAATATGCAGAAGATGCAGCCCGCAAACAGATGAAACAAGTTCAGAAGAACTTTGATAATCATTGGTCTATTTATAGAAACCAAAGTAGCAACTGGCTAAGACAAGAGCCATGGATAGACGAGAACGGACAAACCATTCCTAACTTTATTCAGGGAATAGCTGAACGTCAGCCTTTCTACAAGGCCTTACTTGCCAAATATCCAGACGACCCAGATTCTGTAAGATATTACTATAAAGAATGGGTTCATCCAGTTAAGGTATTCGATTATGACAAAGGTACCGTCATCAAGAACATGACTTCGGAGGATTCCATCAAATACATGACAACGTTCATGCATTGTGCTATGGTCGCTATGGAACCTCAGACTGGTGCCGTAAAAGCATGGGTCGGTGATATCGACTTTGACCAGTGGAAATACGACAAGGCAACAGCCATGCGTCAACCAGGTTCTACATTCAAGCTCTTCGTATATACTGAGGCTATGAATCAGGGCTTGACACCTTGTGATAAGCGCCGAGATGAGTACATCTCTATGCAGGTATACGATAAAAAGAAACACGAGATGACAACTTGGACTCCAAGTAATGCCAGTGGTTCTTTCTCAGGAGATAGTATGCCACTAAGAAGTGCATTTGCACGAAGCATCAACTCCGTTGCCGTCCGTTTAGGACAAGAAATGGGTATCAAGAGAATCATTGAGACTGCACAGGCTATGGGTATCAAGAGTCCTCTGGATGATCAACCTTCATTAGCTTTGGGATCATGTGATGTCAACTTGCTTGAAATGGTAAACGCATATTGTGTGATCGCAGACAATGGAAAGCATCATGACCCTGTTTTAGTTACTCGCATTGTTGATCAAGACGGAAAAGAAGTATACACAGGTCCGACAACTGATGAGCAAGTCATCCCATTGAAGAGTGCATTCTTGATGCAAGAAATGCTGAAAGCCGGAACTCATGATGCAGGAGGTACTTCTGTAAGCATGTCATCAGCAGAATATGCAGGAAATTCTTTCCGTGACACCGATTGGGGTGGTAAAACAGGAACCTCTAACAATCACTCTGATGCATGGTTTATGGGCGTCAGTCCGCATCTTGTTGTAGGAGCATGGGTCGGAGGTGAATACCGATCTATACACTTCCGAACAGGTGCTTTAGGACAAGGTTCTAAGACAGCATTACCAATTTGCGGATATTTCATTCATTCAGTCATGGCAGACCCTGAATTCAAGCAATATCACGGGAAATGGTCTAAACCTACAGATGAGGATATTACGAGTGATATGTATACATGTCAACCATGGGTAGCTCCTGTTAAGAAGGATGCTGAACCTGTAGATTCTACAGTTGTTACATCCGAAGAAATTGTTTTGGATGATAACGGAAACCCTGTAACAAAGTCTACTGAGTCTGAGAGTACAACAGATAACTTCACTCCAAGTTCATCTAATTCTACAACAAAGAAACCTACTGATAGTGGTACTGATAAAAAGAAAGAAAAGAAGCACCACCCTACTCAACAGACTGTAACTTTGGACGACCTCTAATCACACCAAAGTGATTGAAGAGAAAAGCGAAATAAAGAAAATCGATATAGAAAACTTGGAGTTGCAAAATGCACTCCAAGTTATTCAGTTTACCCGTCGCTCGCTCTTTCTAACAGGAAAGGCAGGGACGGGTAAATCAACGTTTCTACGCTATATCGCTGCTACAACCAAAAAGAAGAATGTCATACTCGCTCCTACGGGCATTGCTGCTATCAATGCCGGTGGTGTAACGTTACACAGCTTCTTTAAGTTGCCTTTTTACCCTCTCTTACCTAACGACAGCAGATATTCTATCAGAAATATCCGAAAGACACTGAAATATAATAGTGAGAAGATCAAGATCCTCAAAGAACTTGAACTAATCATTATTGATGAGATCAGCATGGTCAGAGCAGATATTATCGACTTCATCGACAAGGTACTACGAGTATATTGTCAGAAGATGCGAGAACCTTTCGGAGGTAAACAACTTCTTCTTGTTGGGGATATATATCAGTTAGAACCCGTCGTAAAGGAGGAAGACAGAAAACTACTTACTCCTTTCTACCAATCTAACTTTTTCTTCAATGCGAAGATTTTCCAGCACTTTCAACTAGTCAGCATCGAACTGAAAAAGGTATATCGACAGACAGATCCTCTGTTTATCAACATTTTAGACCATATACGCACATCAAACGTAGAGAATAATGATCTAAGAATGCTCAATAGCCGAGTTGGAGCCGACTTAAGTAATGAGGACAGTAAATTATCTATTACATTGTCCACAAGAAGGGATACGGCCGATTATATCAATAATAATCAACTTGAACAGCTTGAAGGAGATTCTCAGTTATTCCATGGCAACATTGAGGGAGAATTTCCGGAGAGCAGTCTTCCTGCACCAATAGACTTATATCTAAAAGTCGGCGCACAGGTTATGTTCGTCAAAAATGATATCAACCATCAATTTGTAAATGGAACACTGGGCACCATCACGGGCTTTGATATGGATGAAAATGAGGGTGCAAAAATCTATGTAAAAACTGAAAATGGTGACGATATCATCGTCGAAGAGGCTACATGGAGTAATATGAGATATCACTTCAATGAGACTGAAAAGAAAATTGAAGAGGAGGAAATCGGCAGGTATGAACAGTATCCATTAAGATTAGCATGGGCCATAACTGTACATAAGAGTCAGGGACTAACCTTCAAACAGGTGAAGATAGACTTTACCGGTGGGGTATTTGCCGGAGGACAAGCCTACGTGGCATTATCACGATGCACCTCGCTCGAAGGAATAAGCCTGCAAGAGCCTATCAACAGAAATGAGGTATTTACGCGTAACGAGGTAAAGATGTTCGCACATAACTATAATAATCAGAATATCATCAATACTGCTCTTAGCCAAAGTAAAGCTGATAAACAATATTGGGATGCCATGCAGGCTTGGAGAAAGGGTGACATTCAAAAAATGCTTGATAACTTCTTCCTGGCTATCCATAGTAGATATGATATAGAGAAACCTGGTGTAAAACGACTCATTCGTAAGGAACTCAACATCGTAAATAAACTAAGGGAGGAAAATAACAGACTACAGAAGGAGATGAAACAGCAGAAGGAATTTCTTAAAAAACTCGCTGTGGAATATACTTTAATGGGAAAAGAATGTGAGAAAGAAGGTATGACTGATGCTGCCATTAAAAATTATGAAAAAGCTCTGGAGTTATACCCAGAACATACCTTGGCCAAAAAAAGATTGAATAGATTATTACCGTAGTTAACTATGTCGGACAACGCAGTTAACTATGTAAGCTTACGCAGTTAACTACGCAAGGCTACGCAGTTAACTGCGTAAGACGATGAAGTTAACTGCATAAATTAATCCATCTAAAAAGAATCATCTGCATGAATTAAAGTTCAGACGAGAGAATAAAAAATCGGATACTCCTTAAAGGAATATCCGATTATATTTTGTTACCTAAAGTAAAATTATATCTTACTTCTTTGAAGAAACATATACACCAACAGCCTCGATAAGACCTTTAAAGGTAGACTTAGTTGCAATGATAGTGATGTCCTCACCATCTGTCAAAGTGACGCCTTGTTCCTTGAGCTTGCCTTTGGTACCACCCCAACCAGCAAGTACACCGTAAACATAAACGGTACCAGTCTCATCAGTCAAGGCAAAATTACCGTACTTCTCAAGATCAAAATTAGTCTTAGCCTCTGTAGACTTGCTAATCTTACCAGAAATCATATAATAGGCATCCTTAGAATCAGCCTTAGAACGGAAATCCTTGATTGAAACGGCTTCTACAGACTTGCTTTCACTAAGAGTTGCACTTGTCATCTCAATGGTAGTCTTATACTCATCGCGCTTACCAACAACAGTAACGACGTCTCCAACCTTCAAACCTTTAGCCTTGAAATCGCTTAAACCATAGATATAAGTTTCACCGGTATAATCCTTGATATAGAATTGACCCTTATCAGCATTCTTGACACTAGAAACAATACCCTGTAAGCGATATAAGTTGTCACCCTTAGGAGCTTCGTTGAACTCCTTAACGGTAACATCCTCAATGCCACCAGCCTGAGAAACTTTACCATTCAAGGTTGTGGTCTTACCATCAACGGTAACACTAAATGCTACCTCAGCAGAACGAGCACCCTTCTCATTAGCAGAAGCCTTGAACACGAAGTCTGTTGACTCGCCGTTGTTCTTTACAGAAGAGATAGACAGCCAAGACTTAGCCTCCTCTGGGATTTCTACAGATACGATATTACCCTTGCTAGAAACATGAGCTGTAGCATAACCACCCTCCTTAGCAATAGGAGCGTTCTTTACGCCATTCACATCAATAGAATCAATCTTCAATACAGATTTTGTGATGCTCTTTACAGCAACATCAACAAGCTCTACTGTACCATTGTATGTAGTCTTAGGACCTTCGATTGTTACAACATCACCTTCCTCAAGACCAAGACTTGCGAAGTTCTTTGTAGCACCGTTCTTATCAAGAGTACCATATACATATACTTCACCTGTCTCATCTTTGATATACCAGTTACCATATACGGTATTACTAATCTTAGTGACAGCACCTGTTACACGGAAAGTCTTACCATCAGCACCAGCGATAACCTGAGCACAGGTAGCATTCTCTACCTTAGCTGCACCCTGGATGACATGAAGGATCTGAGTCTCACCATTACATACTAAATTATAGAAACCTGAACGATTACCTTTAATTTCATCAGCAGAGAAAGATACAACTGTCTCACCGGCGCTACCAGAAGTAGCAGAAACTTTTACCCAATTCAGATAGTCATCAATGGCCTTTTGAGCTTTCTCACGATCTGCATCAGTTTTAGCTTTAGCCAAATTCTTTGTTAGATCACTTGGAATAGCTTTTTCTAGTTTCCAGTCACCTGCTGCTTTGATTGTAATTTCAGTGCTTCCACCATCAATAGGAATAGCTACAATAGACTTAGAAACCTGAATGCCATCAAGACATCCCATTTCCTCTTCATTAGAACAACTTACCAACATAGTAAGAAGTGCAAGAAGTGTTGGAAGAATATATTTAATTTTCATTACTTTACTTTTAAATTAAATGAAATCTTTAGTTAAAGAAATACTTGATACCAACAGATGCATACCAGCACTGACCGATAGCATGGTTGTAAACCCAACGCTGAGTATTACCGCTTACAGCCTTAGGAGTTGAGAATGTTGCATAACCCTCAGCATCCATACCTTCATAGTTAAGGATTCGACCTTCTGCCAAAGAGGCATTCATCACCTTTGATACACCCCACTTATCGTTGAACATATTCAAGACATTCTTTACGTCGAAGCTCAACTGAAGTTTATGAGATGTTGCACCTAGTTTCAATTTGAAATCATGCTTGTAAGCTACATCAAGACGATGAACCCAAGGAGAATATACGCTATAAGCCTCTGCATACTTACCCTGACGATGCTTCAAGTAGCTATCACCATGAACGAAGTCCATAAAACGAGTCTTGTCATCCTCTGATACGAAACGGAACTGACCCTTTTCTACTTGCTCGTCTGTAGGAACATAGATAAGGTCATACTTATAACCGTCACCGTTCATATCATTAGCTGTCATATATGAGTAGTTGTAACCACCTTTGAAACCTTCATAAATGAAGCTGAATGTGTTACCGCTCTTGTCATTGAATGTAGCAGAAGCTACAATACGGTCAGGAGTTGTGTACTGTGAATTGTGGAGACCTACGTTATTAGGGCCCTGAACTGATGGTACATAAGCAATACAAGACTCTGCGTTAGAACCAGGCATACCAGTAACATCCTTAGAAACGGTATGAGTATATGCAGCCATCAAATTAATACCCTCAACAGGCTGTGCGTTAACCTGGATACTTGCCTGGTAACCCCAACCCTTAGAAGTATTTTCAAGAACGAATGCTTTTGTTCCCTGACGGAATGTCTCTGGGAAGAGAGGACGATTGTCTACACCATTGAAGTGCTCAAAACCATTAGGAGAAATCATACTCCAGTCTGTCATTGTAGACTCGTATACGGTCTTGTTGAAGATGAATTCACCAGTAACAGAGAGAGGGAAAGATGTAGGCAACTGATAATCAACTGCCAAAGATGTCTTCCAACGCTGTGGCAACTTGAAGTTTGGATCTACTGCAGAAATAGAAGAAGGAACTGTACCATCTGTTGGGCTAACAGTCATAGGATAACCTAACTCCGCCAATTTATCTTTAAGAGCCTGAATGGTAGCATGATGATTATCGTCTGTTACAAGACCACCTTTGAACACATCCATTGTGAGATCTTTATTTTTATCTTTAATTGCCTTCTCATTGATCTGAGCCTGATACTGTACAAGACCACCGTTAGTAGGCATATTGGTGAAGAATACCAAAGGCAAACGACCTGAGAACAGACCTGTACCACCTCTGAACTTCAAAGTACCATCACCGAATACATCATAAGTGAAACCAACACGTGGATTAATTGTCAAACTAGAATTAGGCCATTTACCTGTGTCAATATGACGACCACTATAGTCAAGGTCATAAATTGCCTGATTACGCATCAAGTCTTTATTTTCGAAGAAGAGACCATCGAAACGGATTCCATAAGTCAACATAAACTTCTTGTTGACATTCCACTCATCCTGTGCATATACGCCCAACTTATTGAACTGAACACGAGCTGCAGGAGAAGTTTCACCATTATAACCGTAAGTCAAACATACGATTTCAGGAGCACGCTTATTCAAGAAGTCATCCAATGAAGAGTAACGATAGTAACCGGTTCCGTTACGCATGTACTGGTTATCAGCCATCTGATGCTCATAAGAAACACCACCGAAGATACGATGATTACCAAATGTATAATTCAAATCATCCTTGACATTCCATACTGTATTATGTACAGCATTGTTATAAGTAAACAACTCATAACCGAGAGCCATATAGTTTTCACCATCCTTCAAGATATCGATGAATGGGAACTCATCAGATTTTGTACCACGAACATCATCCAATTTAGAATATGTTGCCAAGAACTGGTTAGACAGATTGTCAGTCAAACGGCTGTTCAAATCGAAAGACCAAGTCTTAACAAGGTTGTCCATAGAATACATGGAGTTTGCGAAAGACATAGAGTACTCTGATGTACGACCAAAAGCTGAACGAGTACCACCGTCCATAGAAGAAGCACTAGGAGCAATCCATTTGGTATTCTTTGTATAGTTGTAACGAATTGCCAAACGATGCTTATCGGTAATATTCCAGTCTAAACGAGCAAGGAACTTATCGTTTGTAATATCAGAAGGGAAATTTGTATATGAACCTGTATCATAACCATATTCGTTACGGACAAAGTCTGAAACTTTCTGAAGGTCACTTAATGTAGTACGAGAGATTGTACGGTTTACATCAGCCACACCATCTTTACTACCTCTCCAACGGTTTGCAACAGAAGGAGTCTGTACAGTTTCACCATTTACGAAGAAGAACAATTTATCTTTAACAATAGGACCACCTAATGTGAAGCCATAGGTTGAAGTACGGTCAGTTTCGCGAGCTGTAGGAATCTGAACGCCATCAATAGCATCACCACGCATATTCTCATTTCTATGATATGCATATGCAGTACCTTTGAACTTATTAGTACCAGACTTTGTAATAGCGTTGATACCACCACCGACAAAGTTTGTCTGACGAACATCATAAGGAGAAATAACAACCTGCATTTCCTCAATAGCGTCAAGAGAAATAGGAGTACCACCACCAGGCAGACCATCATTCAAACCAAAGTTGTTATTGAAATTGGCACCATCAACAGTAAAGTTGGCTGTACGGCCATCGGTACCAGCAAAGCTCATACCATTACCACCATAAGGTGAAAGACGAGCAACATCTGTCAGACTTCTTGAAACATTAGGCATGTTCATAATCTGTGTGTTAGAGATGTTAGTTGCAGCACCGGTCTTCTTGGCAGCGAACTTTGTACCCTGAGCAATAACAACGACTTCGCCCAACTGCTTTGCATCCTCCGTCATCTCTGCATCGAGAGAGAATGGATTACCAAGCTGAAGGGTGACGTTCTTGAATTTCATTGTAGAGAATCCTACATACGAGATTGTAACCGTATAAGGGCCACCAGGTCGCATACCTTGGATATTAAAACGTCCGTCAATGTTTGTTACAGCGGAATACCTTGTACCAGATGGCTCATGCACAATCTGGATCGCAGCACCGATAATAGGCTCTTTGCTTGCCTTCTCAGTCACAGATCCGCTCATCGAAGAAGTTGTAACTTGCGCCATAATTGACGTTGTAAAGAACAACATCAGCGCCATTAGAAAACGCAATCTTTTTTGCATACCTTTTTAACTGAAATTTAATTAATAATTTGAGGGGATAAACCCAGTTAATACTTAGATGCTGCAAAATTAATTAAAATTTCTCATATAATTGTTACAAAAGTGTTAAAATTAGAAGTTGTTAAAAACAAAAAAAATCCGCATTAATATTAAATGCGGATTATATTTCAAATTGTAAGCAAATTAGTCTTTTCTGTACCAAATTCTCATTATCTTTCGTCGAATAACAATTATATTGAGAACCGAAACCAGTATAAACAATATCAAACCGACAGTTAACGCCGGTAGCATATTTCCATCTTCTATTTGAGGGAATAATGTTTCTATGATATCCATATAATATGCCCTGACAAAGAACAATATAATCAATGCGATAAGTAGGACCAGAACATTCAAACCTATCGTCAGAAATTGATATGGACGGGCTACATTTCCTGGACTATAACCTATCAACAGTAGATTTTCCAACTTTGAGGAATTCTTCTGTACAAGAAGGTATATACTCAGCATCAATATATAGAAACTCAAAATCGAAATGATCAATCCCACAATCATCACCATTGAAACCATTAGTTTCAAGAAATATGTGGTCTTCTCAGCATTCAATTTATCATCCTCTACTTCGTATCCTTTCTTATCAAGATATTTCGTTATATGCTCATCTGCCGGATTTCCGACCTCCATGATCAAACGGGTTGGATTGCTGTGATTTTCCGGAGCAAAATGATTATTACTCCAATCCATAAATGCCTGTGGCACAAGGATTGTGTTAAGTCGGCTGGAGAATCCGATGACCTTTCCGTCAAATTCTTCATTATATCCATTACCTTGGATAAACATCTTAAAGTCTATCATACCCATCAATCCTTCAGATATCTTTGGTAATGAATGACTCTGTGCAAATCCAAAGTTATACATTGTTATATATGCACGTGGCAGAATAATTGGTACTTTCTGATCTCCCTCTTTCCATTTCCAGTCTTGTGAAGGAGCTTCAACAAAATCATCCGGAACAGATTCTATAGGAATCTCGGAATTCAAGACATTCGTTCCATTAATTCCCATATTGGCATTTACCTTATATTCTGTAGAAGTGAACTTACCCATCTTCTTGACAAAAGACTGCTCTCCTACTTCATCAATCTCACTATTGCTGAAAGTATTCGTTCTTCCACTAATGGTACTTGCTGTTCCTATCTTCTTATTTAAGATCAGGAAATCTGACTTCATGAAACTGTCTTCTGCTGTAAAGACAGGTATAACGTCATTATAAAACTGAAATCCTAACAAAACGATAAGCATACCAAATAAGTTGGCAAAAAAGAAACCAACGAATTGTGGTACGCTAATATGTTGACGTAATAATTTCCAAACAAGATTCATAGTTCTTACCTCATCCTTTAAAGTTTAAAGACCTTTTCGTAACTTAGATCCATATGTTTACCTATACTTGTCACGATGACACCGGCACCTTGCTTCTTGGCTTCTGTCATCATAATCTCACCCATTATGCGACTGTTGTTGTCATCAAGATGAGAAATTGGCTCATCCGCAAGAATAAAATCAAAAGGCTGGACCAAAGCACGTATCATAGCAACTCTTTGCTGTTGACCAAATGACATTTTGCCAATCTTCGCATCAAGCTTGTCTCCAATGCCAAGCATATCAAACCACTCTACAATCTGTTCCTTACTCTTAAATCCTGTCAGATTATTCTTTATCATGACATTCTCCATAGCTGTAAGTTCAGGGAACAAACGAAGTTCTTGGAACAAATGACTTACATGTCGCTTACGAATATCGACCCAGTCTGATACTTTATAATCGGATGTAAGACGATCGTCAAACATCACTTGGCCACTATAATCGTGACGATAACCGAGTACATAGCTGCAAAAAGTGCTTTTTCCTTGTCCACTTTCTGCTTCCACAAGATAAAGGTGACCTTTTTCAAAGGTTGCATCAGTATTCCAAATATCAGAGTTCCATTCTGTACGCTGAGAAAAGACCTGAGGTATAACGGAATTAAAAAGAATTTTTTCCATTTATTTTAATGTATAAACGATACTTCTTATATCACCAAACATCGGTTTCATAAATACTGAAAGTGCCGACATTACTCCCTTGTTACTACCAAAATCATTTAAATTAATGATCATGACCATCTTCTGACCGATAATCTTTTTCTGTAATTTAGCATCCAATGGATGAACATTAGACTTAATAGCACCTAAAGCTGTAACCTTGTCACTTCCACTATAGAATTGTAAATCTGGGGATACACCAAAAAAGAATGATGTGTTCCCATCTGTATAATAATAAGAATCTTTACCGGAATCCAATATTTTTCCACCCTTTGGCACACTTTGCTTCCAGTAATCAACATCGGCCAACCATTTCGCATGAGCTAATTTTGCCGCCCATGTGATTTGCATCTTATCGTCAGAATAAGAAGGAATAACAATACTCATATCTCCATTTACACTACGCAGGATGTTATCCATATCAATGGCTGTGTTTATACCTGCAAGAAGGGCCTGAAGACCTTGATTATTTTGCATTAAAGGTAGGAATTTTGTTCCATCTACATTCATAAACATGCCAAGAGTGGCATCACGCGACATGGAAGCAACATAGTTACCTTTTATAGGACGGTACTGTTTACTTGCATTCTGAAGGGATGCATTCACTTCTTTATTGAAAGAGAAGGTCTTACCCTCAATATTCAAGCAACCATCAGAAACAAACATCTTCGCAGCTATTAACACCTGAGAGGCATCTGCGCCTTTAGGAGCACCCAACGTGAAAGGTGCTATAAATTTCTCAGGCAATGCCTGTGCCTCTGCAACAATAGCCATTGGAGCTTCTATACTATCCAACTTCTCATAAATCGGACGGGATACGACACTCTCGTCTTCATCTTGCTTCAGGTATCTTGCCATACTCTGCTGCAATTCTGCCTGCGCATCAGGAGTGACTGGTCCCATAACAAGCAACGCGTCATCTGAGAACCCAAGAACCCAAGAATCCTTTAATACAGAGAAGTTAAAGCCTCGACGTTCTTTTGTCTTCGTGCAAACACCTTTCTTTGATAACTTATCCAGGTATTCTTTTAGGTCATCAGAATCGCTCACTTTTGCACAGAGACCAAGATTCCCATCCTGAGACTCAAACATATACATTTTAGAGGTTAAATCAATACCACAATCAGAAACATTCTTTATATGTAATACCGCAGCAAGAAGATTCAACTGCTTACTAGAAGAACTTGCTGCCATCTTTTTCATATCAACAGAAATCAAAGCAGAGCTCTCTGCCGGTATGGCATTCTGATAACTATCAGAACATGAACTGAACAACAACGCTGATGCGATGAATATGTAATATATAAAATGTTTAGCTTTAATCATTTTTTCTTAAGTATGTTATTTTCGTCTAGCTAAATTCGCTAACATTACAGCTGACAAACCTGCTGTTTCTGTCCGAAGCCGACTAGTTCCCAAAGATACACTCTCGTAACCATTCTCCAGAGCCAATCGTACTTCATCTACCGAGAAATCACCCTCCGGTCCTACTAAAACCGTAACATCTAAGTCTTCAGGATTTAAAGCTGGCTTATTCAATTCCTCAAAGAAATCCAGCTTTTCAAATTCTTCATAACAATGACAGATGAATTTCCTTCCTTTCCGTGGAGTTAAGATAAAGTCTTTAAAATGCTCCATCTGATTAACGACCGGCTTCCAAGGTTTTCTGCTTTGTTTTACAGCTGCAACAATAATCTTATCAAGTCTTACCGTCCTCATAACTTTTCGCTCAGAGAACTTACAGTTCAAGAAAGACAACTCATCAAAACCGACTTCCGTTGCCTTTTCTGCCATCCACTCTATACGATCCATCATCTTTGTCGGAGCGATAGCCAAATGAATGTGCCCATTCCATGAAGGTTGCTGCGGCAACGTTTCTTTGATTTCATAAAGGCATCTTTTAGTAGCAGCTAATGTTACCTCTGCCCTATAGAAACAACCCTCTCCATCCATGAGAAACATTTCATCGCCACTCTTCAATCGAAGCACTCTTAATGCATGCATAGCCTCATCCAAAGGCATTTCATTCTGACTTGCTGCATCAGGCACATAGAAATATCGGACTTCTTTCATCGATATTAATTTATTTAATTTGTTATCTTTATTATTTACCCTCGACTCTGCGCTTTAACTCATCACGTATTTGTGATGCTTGCTCATATCTTTCTTCACTGATAGCCTTATTCATAGCCTCTTGCAGCATTTCATTCGTCAGTATATTTATAGGTAAAGAAACGCTAG
>Ga0256407_10000353_pt1 | contig 113944 bp, 112 predicted proteins | sample RumenRJG_04DNA_FD_193489 | JGI IMG/M metagenome (GOLD analysis project Ga0256407, IMG submission 193489) | Bovine rumen microbial communities from Lethbridge, Alberta, Canada - RJG_04 | ecosystem: Host-associated > Mammals > Digestive system > Stomach > Rumen | place: Canada: Alberta... | reverse complement strand
TCTTCTTCACAGTAATAATATATATACGAAAAACATAAATAATAGGAATTTTAGGTGGTGTTTCTGGGTAGCATAGAAAAGTTGAGGATTAAGAATACTTATACATATATAATTTTATCGGAAGGAGGGATATTGTGAATATTGAAAACATATTACCCTTGATAACTTATATATGTACATATTACTACGATTCGTATTATAATAAAATATTAAATCATGGCGTTAACATACCAGATAAAATCGTTCCTGCATTAATGAATAGGATATATTCAGATTATGTTAAAACATATGAAACTGAATATGTTCATGACATTTGTATTTTCCCAGGAAATCTGGTATATAATAAGACATATGTTTTAGATGAACAATGTCCATCCATAGAAGATATAATTCAAGATATAGATTACTTCATGGATAATTATGATTTTTATAGTGAAAATATAATACCTATAAATGTAATAAATATAAGTGATCTACCATTTGACAATGGTATCACATATACAAATGAATGGATAAAGCAATTCATTGATGTGTATAGATTTTAAACGAAAGGATGTCACTACAACGAAAGGAGTGTATTCTTATAATGGGAACTTATTCGATAGAAATATTCGATCATAATAATAAGAAGATTGGTGAATTACCAACAGCAACATCTTCTGAGATTCTCCAGTTTATAAATAAAGGATTTATCGTTATAGATAGAATGACTGGTAATCGAATGACCGAATCTTCTATTACTTCAACCATAGGTGTATCAGATGGTCTTATTAATGTAGGCTAATTTTGTAAATATGATACACATATTATTACAACGATTATGGTCTAGATAATTGGCCATAATAATAAATTTATTTATCAGGAGGAATTATCAATGGCAACTAACAAACCCTTTTCATTCGCTGCTCTTGCTAATTACGGCAACAGCACAGCAGCTCCCGCTACTAACTTCCAGAAGGCTTTCGTACAGGATGCAAAGAAGTTCGTAGCAAAGTGTGGTTATCCTGGAAAGGATGAGATCGGCATCATGGATGAGAAGACACCTGATGTAACAAACACAGTGTCTGCAATTCCTGAGTTCGTGTCAGGCTTTATGCATGATGAACAGAGAGCTTTCGATCTTCCTGCACCCGATAAGAACACTGCTCCTGCAACAATCAAGGTTGAACATGTTGAGGAGAAGAAGTCCGAGGGTATCCAGGCAATGGGTCCTAACAAGGGACAGAAGTGGACTTCTGTTGTGGCAGCTCATGATGAACCTAAGATCAAGGTTAAGCGTGACGCTTTCAAGAAGAAGTAATTAATCAAAGAAACATTAACAGGGGATTCGTCCCCTGTTATTTGTTTTTATAATTTTATGTAGAAAGGACTGATAAACATGAGTGATCTAATGTACAATCCCCATCCGGTAGATATTGTTGAAGATAGGTTCGCACCTATAGAGAAACGTCAACGTGACTTAACTAAGATGCTTCTTGCTAAAGATGGTCTCTTATTGAAATTCATAACTAATCCAACGAATGACGAAATAGCTATAGCTGTTAAACAAAATGGTGACGCAATAAAGTTCGTATCCAAAGAAAAACACACAGATGATTTGATGTGGGAAGCTATTAGAAGTAATCCTCATTCTATATGGTATATGGATAAGAACAAACTAAAGACTCAATTATATATAACGGCTGTGACCACACCTTATACGGGTAATGATCATCCCGTGCATTTACTAAAAACACAGGATAAGATGGCACCATATCTTGCATTCATTTCACATAATCCACATAATTTCCGAGATATCATAGATGATATAAGAGGACTTGAATTTGAACATTTGATATGGAAATATGCTATTTCCAATTGGCAATATTCATTCAATGATGTTTTTGAGACCAAAATTATGTGTCCTATAGAGATACAAGCAAAAATAGTCGATGAAGTTGTTCGTAGGAATCCTCAACTTCTCGAGATTTTTGACAAATCATTCTGGACAGAAGAACGTGTAAAGAATTATGTCATTTCAAATCCAGTACATGTGCATACTGTGTGGGGTCATATCGATATGTCTACAGGCGATTTATATAGATTAGCATTTGACAACTGTAAAGATTCATGGGACGTGATGAGTGTTCTCAATGTTTATCCGTGCTATGATAAGGAAAGAACAACCGATGAGATGGTGAAAGTCCTTGAAAGTAAACGATGGGATGATATAATAAATCGAGGCATATTCTCTGTATTTGCTGAAACAAGAGAAAATGCAGAGTATATAATCGATAGATTCGCGTTCGAAGAGTTAGCTGATAAAGTAAAAGATTATCGACTCAAGGCGATAATTGAATTATTACCATTCTTCAAGCGTATCAAATATAAGCATAAGCTCAAGAAATATGTCAAAAATAAAAAGGAGGAAAATAAAAATGAGCAGACTGTTTGATTTATTAAGTGAAGACACTAAAAAGGCAAAGGAATATTTGACAAATCCGTCGAAGGAGGAAACATTAGCTGCTGTAAAAGAAATCGAAAAAGAGTATGAGACACATAAAGCTGTGGAAACACCCGTTCCTTCTGATGCAAAAACTCCGTATGGATCAACACCTAAATATCTTGAAGGAATAGACATCGATAGACTTGTTCATGGTGATCCTACCATTCCACTTCTTAAGAAACAGAAATGGGAAGAAGCAAAGAAGTACGGATATGAGTTCACCGAAATACCTAGTGGTGATTTACTTGAAAATGAATATACAGAGATCACACAGCTTGTTGAACTCCGTCGTCTTGTAAAGAAGATCATATTCCAGTACAGGACTGATGATGAGATCTATAAGACTGGTAAGAAGTTTGTAATGTTACTCAAACAGGAAATCAATAAAAAATGTACTGTTTATGATAACAGATCATTTGGTATGAAAGAAGAAGATATTACAATTATAAAGAGGGGTGATAAAGATGGAAGAATCGACGGCATTGAGGATTGAAGATGAGCTTCATAACATCAATCTCAATTTGATGGAGCTTATAGAAGTTATTAAAAAGAAACAAGAAACACCTAAGCATTCTTCTTCTATTTCTATCGGTTGTATCAGAACCGATTATGGTACTACTGGTGGACCGATGAGTACAAAATAAATTATACGGGGGCAATTGCCCCCGTACATTATTTTTTTTTAATTTCCCATCGCAAGTCTTAATACTTGATCTGGGATATTGTCATTGTCAAACAGATCTGGATCATATCCATCTGTTGATGGAGGTATTGGAGTTGTATCTGTTGGGTCCACTTTCTTAATGAGCTCTTCTAATAACTCTTCAACACGCCGTGCGCGTACATTGAAAGTCATCTTACTCATCTTATCTAATATATCTATATTGCGTGATGTATCAGATACGATTGTGTATTTAGTTACTGTCTGACCACTTGTTGTACCAAGTTCCTCATCAGTAAACTTAGACAGATCAACATCTGGTATATCAGTAGACACATTATCATTTGCAGCCTGAGTTAATGTATCATACCAGAAGTCACCGCTACCATAAACCGTGGTGATTTTCTTACTTGTATCATCTGGCATGTATGGACCAGCACTAGTATACATCGTTTTATTTTTCGCATTTGTAAATCCACCGCGATGTTGACCCTGGTTGGAATTTCCATTAGAACCAGAAGGATTATAGTTATTAAAGTATGTCAATGGGTTTATCTGAGATCCATCGCTCGATGAACCAGTAAACTTATCAGCCTTATTGATGTTATAATGCAAATGGGCACCACCTGATGAACCCGTATCACCGACATAACCAAGGAGTTGTCCTGGTTCGATTTTATCTCCTTTACTAACGAGAGGATCATCTCTCATATGCATATACCAGTGTAAGTATCCCGCATCATCAAGCCATCTTACATTGTTACCACAACCGCCATTTGAACCATCCTTCGGTCTTGCACCACCTTGAACCTGATCAACAGTACCACTACATGTAGCATGTGCTTCTTGACCTTCAGTTGCACCTGATGACCACCAGAGATCAATACCGCCATGTCCACCACCGCTTGATCCTTCACCTTTAGAGTTAGGGTTATCACGTTTACCAAACCAGTTCTCAGCACCTGATACAACAGTACCATTAGTGGTCTTACCAAAGAATTCATGAAGAGGTGAATTTCCAGAAGGAACGCCAGAAATATTTGTCTCTGTTATTGTTGGTATACCATAATCAGCAAGAGCAACACCACCGTCAGAAACAAAGTAACCATCACCAAGAGCATGATTTGTCATTGATGATATGAATCTACCAACAATGCTGTTACTATCCGTATCAGATTTAACCGTAGTAGATGCAGGCACAACGTGATTCTCCATCTCACTATAGATAGCTTGAGCATTGTTACGTCTTGTATCAATACCACCATTTCTACCAAGCATTGTTGATGATGGGTTCCTATTACCCTTACCGCCACCAGCTTCGTATTGAGTCATCCATACATCAGCAGCCTTAACAACATCATCCTTACCATAACTATTGAGATCATCGAGAATCCAGCTATAGTTACCTGTAAGCTCTTGTTTGATAAGTCCGAGCTGAGTAGAAAGATCTCTCCAGTCGGTACCATTCTCCTTTGAATAATCCATAAGAAGTTGACCACGACCACCGGTCCATTGTGCAAGACCAAAACCAGGGTAGTAGTGACCATCGTTACTCTTATAACCACTCTCAGAAATACCAACGCCCGATCTATAGTACATTGGGAAGAGCTTGTCCGTTGTATATGCATCCATCGTTGAATTATCCTTCGTTGCATTCTTTACTGTATCAGCATCAAATGCATAGTAGCCTTCGAGTGTTCCTGGAGATAATCCTGATTCGGCTTGGAATACACCCATTACACCAGCAGCAGCTTTCTTAGAAAGACCAATGCTGTTAACGAGGAAGTTGAATATCTGTTCTTTCTCGGTACCACCTGTGAGTTCTTCGTTACCACCTTCTTGGAATTTCCAATATGTCAACGGGTTTACATAACCATCGTCACCAGTATTACCATATGGACCCATCTTGGTTACAATATAACGAAGTAATTCATTATTGGAATTACCTCTTTCACCAGTATCACCAGTATCACCAACATGACCTATGAGCTGACCGGGTTCGAGATTAGCACCTTCTTTGATCTTATTATCAATATCAGCAAGATGTAAGTACCAATGGTACATACCAGCTTCGTCACGCCACTTAACGTGATTTCCAAGACCACCATTAGGATCTTTTCCACCATGTTTACCACCAGTACCAACGTATGTTATTGTACCGCCAGTGATAGCATGAGCTTCAGGTTTGCCTTCCTTAGATGTGCTTTGAGTGAATGATATTGCAATACCCTCATGTGGATCACCTTGTGAACCAACACCTTCCTTTGATACAGGAGCATCAGTATGTTCAAACCATCCACCGTTAAGTGTAGAAGCATTAATAACGCTTTTACCAGATGTCTTTGCAAAGAAGTCGTGTACAGGAGATTTACCAGATGACACGCCTTCGATTTGAGGTTCTGTATATTCAATAGGAGAATAAGGAGCCATGATAGCACCCTTATCTGATTCAAACGCTTCCTCAGCATCTGCTTCGGCTTCAATTTGATCACTACTAAGAGAACCATATTGTTTCTTAGCAGTTTCAAATCCTTCTTGAACTTCATCAGCGCCTGCAGCAAGCAATTTACCGAATTCACCCATCTTGTCAGCATACTGCTGAGCTCCGAGTTGGACAATGTATGAAGCACCTTCGGACTCAAACTTTTTATTTATACGAGCCTCATAGTCCTCATCAGATTCTCCTTCTTCCTTAGGATATTTCTCCTTAAGTTTAGCCATAGCTTGTTCTTGGAGAGCAGTATATTCTTCTTCAGAAAGTTTCTGTTTGATTGTTTCTGCATTCTGTTTATCTTTAGCAGCAGAACGTTCTTTATTGATCTTATCTTCCTTAGAAGGTCCTTGGAACATTCCAGTGAATTGTGATGTGAGTTTCTTAAGACTCTCGAACATGTTTGTTGTTTCTTCATCAAATCCGTACTCCTCATATTCATTATCACCAGAACCATAGAGTCCCAGTTTAGAATTAAGAGCAAAGTTAGACGCAGATTGACGTTCAACCCTTCCTGACATAGGATTGGAAACGTATACTCCACCATTCTTATCAGTACCAACCACGTTAACGTAGTGATTATTACCAGGCTTTGTACCAAATCCTGCACCAGATCCAAGTACTGTGATTGGGTTTGAAGGAGATGCATTCTTAAGTGATGTTGTAGTTACACCACCAGGACGCATATTCATACCCATTGCATTACCCATAGAAACCATAGATCCAGCGGATGAACCTCTTCTCGGATCATACATACCAGAACCCATCATAGCAGATGCGAGGGTTCTTGGATCTGCTTTACCACCACTACGACGGTTATATGCATCAGCCAATGCAACAGGACCACATCCATGTTCGGACATATTCATATATCCGCCATATGAATGCTGATTCATTGTTGTATTACCAGAGCCATAAGTATATGACCAGTTGTTTGTGATGTTGTTTGTATTGGTTGTGTTAACATCACCACTACCCATATCATATCCAAGTTTTGCTTCTGGTATATCATAACTTGATTCAGGTTCACTTGTATCTTCTTCCTCATCAGCAGGAGAAATAATACTCTTAGCCAGAGAAACAAGACCATTGATACCTTCCTTCATTTGTTCAACACCAGCAGATATCATTGACTTAGAAGAATCAAGCATTCCATCCGCTGTACTTTCAACACTCTTACCAAGTTTCTTCAAAGGTCTACCAACTAACGGAACCTTACCAAGTACGCCAAGTATGGAACCAAAGATCTTAAGTTCTGCACCGAGTAATCCTATGATAATACCCATACCTATTTGAAGTGCACCAGACATGATCTTCATTGTGTATCCGATACCTTCAATGATTGGCGACAAGAAGTCAAGTGTTAAGAGTATAGGCATCATTATAACATCAAGCAAGATGTTAATGAGATCAAGTATAGGATTGAGGATATCCATTATTGCTTCCATAATAGGATTAATTACATCAACGAGTGTTTTTACTATAACAACAATTGACTCAGCTATAGCAGTAACAGCACCCTTGAGTGCTTCTATCATAGGAGTGAGAGCTTCAAGTATCTCTCCGAAAGCATCATTTAACGGTTCAAGACCCTCTGTAAGAATTCCCATTACAGCATCCTTGATAGCTTGAAGTCCTTCCATACCCATTACGATAGAAAGAACGAGTTCACCAATACCCATTAAGGCTTGTGTGAAACCACCGAATATTTTACCAAGATCTCCTAAAGCACCGAGACCACCAGCTGCTCCACCAGCAGCACCGGCTGCACTAGCACCTTCAGCCGCGGCGGCTCCTTCTGCTGCGCCTTCAGCAGCAACTGCTCCTGTTGCAGCTAATGATGTACCACCTGTTGCTAAAGCCGCACCAGCTGTCACGAGTGTGTCTGTCATATCAGCACCACCGGTATCAACAGGAAGTGGTGTTCCATCATCTGATTCAGCTTCCTTTACATCCTTATGGAATACATCTACACTTTTCAGGATTTTGCCAAGGAAGTCACAGATCGATACGAAAGGAGTTTTCTTAGCTTCGTTTACAGGCTCGGTCATTACATCAGTAAGATCACCGAGTCGTTCAGTAGTATATGATTCATGACGAGCTTTTTCGTTTTGTTTCTTTTGACGAGCTTTCTTTGCATCATCAAAACCTTTCATAAAGCCTTGACCAAAACGAGTACTTCTGAAAGCCGTACCAGCACGCTTTAAGATACCGGGTTTCTTTTCATCGCCAGAATCATCTTTATTCTTTTTGAACTTATTTACAATTTTGGAGATACCTTCAGTGGTTTTGGTGAAAATTCCACTGAACATTTTAGCTCCCAATTTATAGAAGCCTTTGAGACCATTGACTGCAAGCTTTGTTACACCGACAACACCTTTGACCATAGTGATCATAGGTTTCATCAAAGGTTTGATTATACCGGAATCACGTATAGGTTTTCCGTTTTCATCCTTGATAACTTCACCATTTTCATCTCGACGCTTTGCACCAAAGAAACCTTCACCCATTGATTTAAGACCAAATACAATGTCAGTGACACCCTTTGTAGCAAGCCTACCAACGAATTTGGCTATCTTACCAAGAACAGAACCAACCTTCTTGAAACCACCGCCGACAACATCAATTATTTCTTTGAACTTGTCGCCGATAGAACCAAATGGACTGCTTTGTGCATCTTCTTCACCAACAGGTGATTCTTGTAGAACAGATCCAATGTCAGGAGTTTCACCAGCTTCTATAGCTGCTTGACCTTTTTCACGCTTGGCTTTTATTTCTTGTATCTTATTAATACATTTAACCTGATGATTCAATGCTTGTCTTAATTGCTTATTTTCGATACAAGTAATTATTTCCTTTGCACCATCAAGGTCATCACTCTTTATACATTGAATAGCAAGCTCAACACCGACACGATCGTCAGCGTCTTCAACTTGTTCTGGTGTCAATGTAAAGTTATCGACAGCGTCTTGTGCACCTTTAAGAATCTTTTCATCTTTATTATATATAGCATTATTAGCAAGACGAGATCCGGTGTTCTTAAGATTCTGGAAGCGTTCGTTACCAGATAATTTACCACTTATCTTATCACGAATCTTACCACCAGTTTCTTTTATTGTATCGATAGCAGAGTGAGCCTTTTCTGAAATATTTGCTTTAGCAGCATCATAACGACTATCGTATTTAATACTACCAGGTATTGCTTCAGAAACTTTTTGACGAAGGTTATGTGTTTCACCGGTTATTTCACCTTTAGCCTTGTCAATTAATTCACGACCTTTACCGCCTTCTTTGAAAAAGCCCTTAAAGTCACCATTGATGAATTTTGCTCCTAAATCTCTCATTGATGCGGCACCTAACATACCCAGCATGTTAGATAAGAATCCACCACCAGCGGACTTTACGGCACCGGCAATACCTTCACCACCAGCAAGACCACTTATGGTTTGCTGTATACCATCCGTAACAGCCTTCTTGAATATCTTTTCATCAGAACCACCAGAAGACATAGCGGCTCCTATGAGAGCACCGAACTTACCATCAGATATCTGTTGCTTAACAGACTGACGACCGAGATCGTAGTCTTCAAACATCCAAGAAGGATTTTTCTGACTGAGGACCTTTACATTGATACCTCTATTGAGTATACCAAAGATACCTCTTATGAAGTCTCCTTGTGAATGTTTTCCATCAAGATAAAAGGTATCATCTCTTTTTATTTTAAGAGACGCATCATCTGTTGTTGCTTGTGGTTTAGGAGTATTATCAGTCTTTATATCAGGCTTACCATTAGGAGCATTCGTTTTAACAAACTGAGAAGCAAACATATCATATGTTATTACACCAGCTTGAATTGCTTCAGGTTTACCTGACTTGGCGAATGACTCGGCTGAACTCATCATATTCTTGAGAGAACTGTTAACATTCTGAACAAACTTTGCAGAATTCATCATACCAGATGAAAGCTGAAGTACGATAGATTGACAAAGACTTGACCAGTATTGAGGATCATTCTTAACAAGACACAATGTCTTTACCGCACTCATTATGTACGGTGTCATATCACCTTTAAGATCTGATGCAGATAATGTTTTTCCTTTGTCATAAAGGTGCATTACTATTACACCAGTAAGAGCTTGTGATGCAGTATCTATATCAGCAACATTAAGCTTATCACCAAGGATCTTCTTAGCAGATATTGTTATTCCCTTACTGGCTGTGTCGCTTAAACCCGTTGATGCAAAAGCATTCTTTGTTACTTCATCAAACTTGTTCTTCCGTGCACCCTTAACAAGTCTACCACGTTGATCAACATGATAGCTTTCACCAGATAATGCTTCATTAATCTTACTAAGATATTCAGGAATGATATTAACGATAGACATTCTTGTCATTCCATCAAATAAAGCTTTCTTGGTGTTGTATGTATTAGCAGCTATAGTGCTATAATCCTTATTACCTTCAAACTGAGTAAGGTCACCAAATAAAGTCTTGAAACCAGAGCTCTTTATTAAGTTTCCTAAACCGGTCTGTATAGCAGTACCAACGGCTTCATTGAACTTCTTACCCATGTCATCGATAGAATTACCACCGAGAACATCAAGCTTCTTTCCAGTACCAAATCCCATTAAGAATTTAGCAACATCGACAGGTCCACCACCATTGGTCAGCATCTGTGCAAATATAGAAGCAGTCTGTATAGCACTATTGTTAGAAGCATTCTGCTTTGCTTGGTCGAAGATTCTCTTTAGTGAAAGATTACCTGTAGAATCATATATACCTGATTTATCTTCTGCCTTAGACTCTTCAATTTCAACTGTTTGAAGTTTAATGAGCTTATCTAATCTATCACTAATACCAATCAATGACTTGTTGATATTGTTCATTGATGTAATCATTTCAGATGTTCTATTATTAAGAACAGAAACAATTTCAGCAGTATTAGCAACGGATTGTTCTGCTTGACGACGACCAATCTTAATCATAGCATTGGTTTGCTTTTCGGTAATATTGGTCATTGATTCGAGTGTAAGACCGCTAGTAGTTTTTTCTCCATCAAGCTTTGGCTCTTCGTTTGAATCTATCTTAAAACCCGCATCAAAATCATCACCAGAGGAAGCATCATAAGAATTTTCTTCATTATAGAACCAATCCGATATCTTCTTTGTGATGTTAGTCGCTTTGAGTTTCGCAAAAGTATCAGAAGCATCAGTTGTAGATTTGACTATTGAGTTCTTAACATCTTTAGCATCATTAATAAATGATGTAAGATTAGAAGTATAGTCTTGTCCGATTTCTTTCGTAGCTTGTCCAAGTATTTCCAAACTACGAGAAACCAATTTATTCATTCAACACCCACCTCCTTTGTAGTATGGATGATAAAATAAAGAATGGGCACATTATGTGCCCATTCTCTTTAATATTAAAAGAATTGGACTAAGTCTTCGACTTCATCAAGGTGAAAACGTTCTTTAGCATTTTTGATCCAATCTTTTTGTTTGTCTTCAGCACCAGACCATTCACCTATTTTGGTTTGTATTTCTTTAAATGCAGAACCAACATTCTCCATATTTTTAAGGTTGTTGTAAAGTGTTCTTTGAACATCGAGTGTTGCTAATTCAACAAATGACAGATATGCTGTATCAGGAATAGTTTCCAATGATAATTCATGAACACATTTTACAGTAAACTTTATAGCACACTTATCTGGAAAATTAAACAGTTGAATTCTGTTATGTCCAAGATATTTTGATGTTGGTTGTTGTGCAGTTATTCCGGCATATTTGTTAATAGCGGCACCTGTTTGTGTGGCATTAACTATGTCTTGAGAATAATAAGATCCGAATCCAATGAACGGAGTACCAACAGTGAATGCATTCGTCATAGCTTCTTCAGTTTGGTATTGTGAAGAGCATGCCTCTGCTTTTGCCGTTTTTACCTTGGTACGAGTTGCTTCAGGTGGAAGTATGTATATATCCATCTTTTTTGTAAATTCACTTGGTGAAAGAAGATCTTCTTTCTGTCCATAACATGTTCTCACATATGGTTTTATGTCAGACCATTCGCGAACAGTCATTTTCAAAATCTCTTGAATAACATTTTCAACAGGCATTTTATATGGTAATGCAATATTGTTTAAACCCTGAGAGAATTTAATATCATTAATGACGTCGGTTATATTCATAACATAACCACCACCTTATCTGGGGATGTATTTATGCATAACGGGTGCGTTCTTATTTGCATATGCAGAACGAGTTGATTCATCAAGATGGTATGCAAAGAACTTAGAATTTGATGTTGATAACCAAAGATATATCTTCATATCATCACGACAAACTTTAGCCAACTTCTTATACTGATTATTCGTTAAACGAATAAGAGAATTGAGTTCTGCAGATATAGATTTATCCTTCAGATAATTCTCAATTATTGACTGAAGCTCTTTTGTCTTCTTGAGATAGGAAACATTGATGTCTTTAAACTGTTCAAGATGAATCTTCTTACGATACTTCTTATCGGTAAACATCTTGTCATAGAAGTTCTGGGAGATCTTAAGAACCTTTCCCTCATACTTCTTATCATCCTTAGCTTCATATTCTTTATAACCATCGATGAATTCTATCATCTGATCAAGGATCATATCATAGTTTAATATGTCATACTGAGTCTTGTAAATATCTTTTGCATTAACAAAACTCTTAGCAACATCCTCAAACAGATTCTTATTGTTAGAGACACATTTACGGGTCTCGAGTTCTTTTGATGAGATCATTATGTTATCCCTCCTTTATACTGCTGATCCAGGATAGTTTACACGCCATATCTGTTCAGATCTGTTGATAGGACGTATACGAAGTATCTGGGTTAAAAGTTTCTCAAGATCACTCTTCATTTGAGTGAGATACTGTTTATTGTGAGGAACAATGTAACGAGCGTCCTGAGTATCAAGTACGGTGAGATAGAAATCAACAAGTTCTATCTTGGAACATGTATAACCAGCAAGCATAGCCTGATCATTAGCTGAACGAATATCGTTCATTTCACAAGTTATGTATGCTACAACATCTCGACCAATTGGTTTAAGCTTCTTGGGTTTCTTTGATAAGAAACCTTCCTGATGCATTTTTGGATTTGAATTAACGATAGCCTTTGTCTGTGCTGACATGGGCATTGGAGTAGTATTTACATTTCCCTTAGCGTCAGTACTCTCAGTTGGTGAATCAGTTGTAGCACCTGTTGCAGGAGAACATGCTTCTTCAGTAATGTCTCCACCATCGTCACCGGTATCAGCACCAGTATCATCCGATCCGCCATCATCAACCATTTCATCTTCTTCTTGAATTGGTTTTGTTCCAAATACAGAATCTTCTGTTCCTTTATCTCGTTGCTCTGTGATTTCTGGATGTTTCTTTTCAAGCTTATCTAAATAATTAAGAAAATTTTCAACTTCATGTTTTGCCTTTTTATTGTTACGAGCTCTTTCAACATCAACTTCTTCTTGAATTGGTTTCAGATCACTTTCTGCGGGTATAGGTGTTTTATTCATTGCACCACTTACCATAGCAGCCATGTCTTCTGTATCTTCCTGAACAGTATCTATATCACCACATTCTTCAACAGATTCATCATCGTCATCATCAATGTCTTTTATGACAGCTTCTTCATCATCATTATCAGAGGATTCGTTATCTTCAGACTCGTCGTCATCATTATCAGAATCATCGCTGTCTGTATCATCAGAGTCATCATCATTGTCACCATCCTCTTCATCAGATTCGGTTTCGTCATTTTCAGGTGTAGGATCTGATTCAATTGCGTCCATATCATAATCATCATATGAATCAACTGTATCATCATTGGTTACAACATCCTCGGGTTTTGTTTCAACGATATCGTCTACCTCATTATCAAGTTCAGTAAGACTTTTACCCATTTCAGGATTATAGAAGTCTTCCTTATCCTTCTCGAGATAATTATCAACGACATCATTTGTATTAGGACACTTCTCTTTATCACAGAGATCATGAACAAAGTTAACACCATTTGTTCTATCAGCATCAGATACATCAAATGAGCCATTATCATCCATCCTACCGATTACAATAGCAATCATAGGTTTAAGCTGTTTAGGAGTATCTTTACCAGAGTTAACCATTGCATCATATGGTATAGATGTTCTTTCGATCATAGTTGCATTTCGGTCAATCTCATCTGCATCATCAAAGATAGTTCCATTTGCAATTGCTTGAGCAACATGTCCCTCTTGTACTGTATCAATATCCTTAGGACAAAGAACTCTTGTATTTCCATCATTGTCCTTATAGACACGAACACCAGTACCAGCATACTCTTTCACTATTATGTCACCTTTATCAGGATGAGCAATGTGAGTATACTCGGTAATGACATCGTACTTCTTCTGCTCAATCAATGCTTTTACAATATTAAGCCGAGTACTATTCATTATAAACACACATCCAATCTTTAATAAATTTTATTTTAGGAGGTTTTACCTATGCTTGAAAACTTTACTTACACTGATTGGTTAGTGATCATTCTTGTATCACTATTCATATCAGCAATCGTTCTCATCCCGTTCTCTATTCTTTTTAAACTGAAACACAGAATGGATGAATTATCTCGTATGATGTATGTCCTTATTAAAAAGGATGAACATTATAACAATTCACATGATGATATCAAACGAGCATTAACAGTTATCAATGGTAACATAGGATCGTTATCCAGCAGTACCGACCAGGTCATCCAAGAATTAAATGGTGTTTCATCATCTACCATGCAAGCATTAAATGAATTAAAGGTAGTATCAAATACACCTGGATTACCAACACCAAATATTTCAAAGATGATGAGAGAAACAATACTGGAGAATATAAACATTGAGGTATTGTTATCTAAGGGAATGAAAATCCCTAATAAAAAGTCCACGGATCATATTATAGAAAATACAATAGCAACATATCCGAACGTAGACAAAGAATATACGATCAAATTATGTTTAGCAATGATCGAAAACTTTGCACTTAATTTTGCTGAAGGAAGATCTAATGAATTAAAGTAAAATGGTATTTCGATGGGGGCGATTGCCCCCATCTAATTTACCATTTATTTGAATTATTACAGTCTTATGCTGTAGGCTTTTTATCAGCCGTTAGTACCCTGTCCGCCAGCACCATCAGCAGTCATTGTCTCAGGTGTGAATACACCAGCCTTGTTATCAGGAACAAGAACAGTGTTCTTGCAGATAACACGACCCTGGATACCCTGGATAGAGATAGTCTTGTACTGAGCAGAAGTTGTGATAAGAACAGCCTGACCGCCAGGATTGTTGATATCAGCATAGCCAGCATTCTCAGGTGAATTTGTGAGGTGACGAGCGAAACGGAGGTGCTTGTATGAGATGTGGAACTTATCCATCGGATAAGCAACGATCTTGAAGAAGTACTCTCTTGACTCATCGCCAGGATTTGCACCTTCCTGATATGCAGGAATATTGATGTAAGCATCAACACGGTTAGAAGCTACAACACGGATCGGGAGATCGGAATCTGTGAGGATACCGAATGAGTGATTCATCTGAACACCACCGATTTCAGTTGACTTCTTAACAGTCCATGTTACGAACTTATTGAGGAGACGGCATGCCTTGGGGTTAGCATAGATAACGAAGCCAAGGTTCTCGAGCTTACCACGATCACAGAGCTCGTAGATAACGCTGTTGATAGCGTTGTGGATTATGTTAGTCCTGAACTCCCAAGGATCGCCTGCGAAGTTAGGAACTGTAGCCTTAGGATCAAGGTCAGCATACTCAGTATGAGTATAGCTCTCAAGAGACCATACATCAGACTCATATCCGTTGTACTTATCGAACTCTTCATCGAGGAACTCAAGGATTGACTCATCCTCGAACATTTCCTGATTAACAACGAGCTCCTGAACGAGTCTGTTGTAGAGGTTGAAGTTGAGAGAAGCGTTAGCCTCAGCAAAGTCTTCAACTGTGAATGGAAGCTGGAATCTGCAACCATCAGAGATCTGGAACTTTCTGATCTCAGGATACTCACGGAAGCCGATTGTTCTGAGGTTTGTTTCATTAGAGATGTGACCTGATACATAGAGACCCTTAATAACGCCGCATGAAGAAGCAGTAAGAGTACCCTTAACGAAGTCTACACGACCAGAGAGCATATCAGAGATATGAACAATCTCGCCTGTAGGAAGATTTGTAGTAGGATCTACAACAGGGAGTCTGAGGTCCTCAGTGATACCACCGTTGATGAAGTTACCGCCGTTCTGGATCTCGATTGCGATACCAGCACCAGGAAGCTTAACCTTCTTAAGTGGTGTTACCTGAGTCTTCTCATAGTAAGTATTCTTAGCATAAACATCAGTAGATGTTACGCCAGCATATACGGGAGCAGCACCTTGCTCAGCAGTATTCTTGAAATACTTTGTAGAAGGTGTTGCATCAGCCGGCCAGTCTTCGGGAGCATTGTCAGCTGTAAGAAGAACATACTTATCAGTTGCCTCACCGTCGATAGCAACGTACTGAATGTTGAAGTCATATGAAAGACGAGTTCTCAGAGTCTTCTGAGGAGCGAACTCACCGGGTTCGTATGCAGTGCCGTCATCCTTGAGAAGGTGATCGAACATGTCATATTTCTTATTTGTAGCAGAATAGATATCAGAGAGAAGGATAGGATCCTTATCATTGATCTTAATACCCTTACCAGCATTCCAGAGCTTCTTCCATGTAGGAGTTCCGTCTGCTTCTTTCTGCCAGTATACCTTAGGTACTTCGTACTCTTCACCAGTCTGGTTGTTTACGAGGTACTTGATGAAGATTCTCTGCTCGATGTTTGTAGATGAAGCGGTCTGTACAGGTATGATATCCTTACCGAGGAATCTGATGTACTGCTTAATGAGTGCAGGGAAGTCGAGAGTAGCGAGAGGGAGGTATGTAGAAGTATTATAAGACTCCTGTACCAGGAAGCTCTGTACTGAAGAATCCCAAGCGTTCTCAAGCTGCTCAGCAACTGACTCAAGGTGAATCTTCTCACCAGGATCACTTGTCTGCTCTGCAGCCTCACGAAGCTCACCACAGATAGGATCGAGCATGAGAGTCTTATACTCCTGCATGATCTCCGGGTTATCCATCATCTTCTTAGCATCCTTCATTACGTTGATGCCAGAATAAGTGTGTGCGAGCTGATTTACGGTATCTTTGAAATTATTATCGAATCCGTCACGAAGAGTATCAAGTTCCGCATCAGATGAGTTGTTAATCATGTTCATCTGCTCTTGGAACCAGCTGTCGTGCTGGCCGACTGTCATTGATCTGCTGTAAGCCATGAATAAAACACTCCTTCTTAGTTTTAAATTTTGAAAGTGAAACACTTTTCAATCATTGCTTATTTTTTATCTTTTTAAGATTTGTATCAATTCGATTAAGTAGAAGAACGTATAAGCTATCCAGCTTCTGATAGAAGAGTTGATTCTCTCCGTAACCAGAATCTACGAAATCATTGATAACATACTTTTGCCCTTTTTCAAGAGCATCTTTGAGTTGGTTGACTAATTCGTCATTGCTTTTTACAACGTCGTATGGCAGCAAAGGAACAAGTTCTTTCAGATTACCAAGTATTTCCTCAATCTCAGAATTACGATCTTTCATTCTGTTATAAAGTTGCTGATTGAGAATGTTGTTGGCTTTGTCAGAAAGTTTAGTATCTTCTTTATCTGCTTCCTCTTCGTTGTTTTCGCCGCTTGAATCGCCACCACTCATGTCATCACCGCCACCCATGTCATCTCCGCCGAATTCTGGCATATCCATGCCACCAGCGTCATCCATCGGGGGTGGTTCGCCGAGATCGCCACCACCTGAATTATCAGTAGCAGGAGGGGCAATGTCTTCGGAAGGTGTATCTGCTACTTCAGCAGATCCAGCATCGAATGGTTGAAGTTCATCTCCTTCAGCCTCCATGACTGTAAAAAATAAACTCTTTGGCATTGTCAACCCTCCTTTCTATTAATAAGAATCCCAGTATTTAGAAGGTGTGCTTCTCGCAGGAGCATCGATCAGATTCTGTTCGAGCTTCTTCTTCAGACGCATATACTCATATTTCTCTTTACGAGCTTCAGGTGTATTTATTCCTTCAAGGTCTTTGATCTTTTCATCAACAACCTTGAGTTCAGCTTCAAGCTCATTTTGGAGCTCTTTCTTGATCCTATTACGATCAGCAAGTCTGAGACCTTCTACACCTGCAACTGTAAGACCGAGATATGGTTGTATAGAGAATGCCACACTCACCAAGCCTAACTTGACAGCAAGACGTGATGCTTTAAATACTGCAGAACGGTAGCTTTTGTTCTCGAGGAGTTCGGATTTAACATTGTCTTCATCTCGTTTGATCAGAGAATCAACGACTTTTGTGAGCCATTGTTTAATTCTGGTAACGGGTTTCAGGACAGCTTTACCGGTATTGGCAAATTTCTGTACACCATGTTTCGCTTTCTGTTGTTTAGGAAGCGTCTTACGGTCACGGTCCATTGCCTTAGTTAAAAGATCCTCCTTAGGAGGTTTAGCAGTCAATCCAGCTGATTGGGGCTCTTTGGATTCTAAGAACATAAACATCTCTTGAACTGTTTTACCAGAAGAGAGTTTTTGCTCCCCATCTTTCTTGGTGGGTGAATCCTTAGTATCATCAGAATCGTTGCTATTATTATTATTGTTAGAACCCTTGGTCTGAGTGGAATGACTACGATCACTATTATCAGTTTTTGACTTCTTCACATTACTCTTCTTGATAGATTTGTTTGATGAAGAATCTGTCTGATTGTCGTGAGAATTATCGTTGTCCGAATTGGACTTATTGTTTGAATTTGTGTTGGTGGTGTTAGTTGTCTTACCAGTTGAATGGTCATCATTGGTTGTAGTGTTGGTTGTAGTATTATTTGAGTCACGGTTGAAAGAATTTGTGTAGTTGTTTGTAATGTTTACAACAACCTTTCCTTCAGCCTTATCCTTATTAGGATTATTCTCAAAACCAGCACCAATCATATCACCAAGATTGTCACCACCAGCAGAAAGCTTGGCATCGATAGAATCTGTGATTTCCGGTACAGGATTCTGTGGAACTCCTTCAGGTATTCCAGCAGGAGTAACAGTTGCTCCAACAGTATCAGTCATCTTGAAACGTGTCTTCATGTACTCAGGAATTTCACCGGTTTCCTGTTCCATGATAACTGCAAACGCATTAATATCTAATACAACTCCGTATTCATTCACGTGTTTAGCGATATATTCTATACGTCTATTTTTTGCAGCACGCCATGCAGCAATATTTTCTTCAACAACTTCTATTGCTTCTTCTGCTTCCTCAACTGTTTCTCTATCTACAAGAAGTCTATCGATTTCTTCAAGTTTTTTGGTTATGTTATTAAGGAATTTCTTCTCTTCATCAGATGGGTTGTTTTTCCAGAGACTGTAGAATTTAGATTCAAGATCCTTGTATTCCTTTCTGAGTTTGGCTCTTTCTGGATCTGATTTATCCTTCTTTTTGCTTCTGTTTATTATGTCATGATATACCTGTGCATTTTTTTTCAGTTCTTGTTCGCCTTCTTTATACATTCTCTCCAAAGACTTAATCGCGGATTTGGAAGATGTCTTCTTTGCGCCATACTTATCCGCCATTAATTCCTCTGGTGCCCAATCATGATCATTATCCTTATCAGCGTCCGACGCAGTTTTCCATTTCTTATCAAGAAATTCCTGTGCCTTATTGAACTCCTCTTTGGAATCTTTATGATGTACATGAGCGACATCTACGGAATAAGTATCTCTAGTATCAGAATGATGACCATGTGCGATATGTCCTTCTTCATGACGCAAAGTAAATGCTGCATACCACGATTTTTGTTTCAGATCTTTTCTTCTCACATATATGACTGGTTTACCATCTTCGAAACACATACATGGGCCATCAATATCATTATTAATGATAAGCTTAGCTCTCATTTTTTCTTTACCATTAGGCATTGTTATATCAGTCAATATTGTATCAGTTTTTGGATCATAATCAAATTTCTTGAGAGTTCTCTTCATATGAGTCTGCTTACTTTCCTGAAATACATATGCTTCAGTAACAGGTTTCTCACCAGATTCATCCTTTACGTTTGCAATAGCAGGACCATCAGCATCTTTAACAACTGCAGAATTTACAAATTCAAGATCACCCTTCATAGCAAGTATATCTTTAGCAAGTGAAGATATCTTTCTTACACTATCTGCTTCTTTGATATTCTTTCCAACGAAAGGATTGATATTTATCTTTTTAACAGTTGCAAGCAACTCTTCTATCTTTTCACGAAGATTCTTAAGAGTGTTGATCTCCTGATCCTGAAGTTTACCACATGAACCAGTTTCACCACGAGTAACGTACTTCAATGCCTGTTTTACGTTAGACTTAGCTTCACCTTTGAAGGTATTGATACATGAATTGTTTGTCCACTGATTCTTCTTAGCGAGATCAGATATCTTCTGCATCTCAGTCATAAGAATATTGATAGCAGTACGGAGACGTTCACGATTCTTTTCAGAAGTAGCTTCCTGGAATACGTATTCGGGATCTCCATCATACCAGCATTCGTTAACAAAGTCATCATTATCAATAATGAAGGAAAGCTTTGGTTTCAAAGCAACAATCTGTCTTGCTATGTCAGCAATCTTTCTTGTACGCTTTTGAGTTTTATCATTCTTCATGATATTTATCTCTTTGAGCCAGTTACGAGGATTTATCCAGAATAACTTAACATTTGCCCAAAGATCACCAGCAAGATCATTGAGGGTTCTGAGGGTTTGCATCTGTTCAGATGTAAAACTACCTCTCTTACCCTTGAGAGCTTTCTTTGTAGAATGATAAACCTGTTTGATGTTTGAATGATTCTCTGATGATAATGTTGGACTTCCGGGTGCAATTCCTATGAGGAATCTTACCGGGTTTATAGTCTCTTTATAACGAGAACCAAAACTGTTTGCATTCCAACGATGCTGTTTATCCATCTTAACAATCTCTTCCATGTTAGCCATCAAAGAGCATACACCCTGCTGGAAAGCATCTCTCTTTGAACGCATTGATTCCTGGACGAAATTGAATTGTTGAGAATTTATGTCATTGAATGATTCACCAATGTATTCCTCAACAAGGAAAGGTGAAAGACCAGCATTGTACATCTTATCACCGATTGTATCGATTTCACACTCAACGATATGAGAGAACTGCTCACATGTCATCATATCTGATATAGACATATCACCAAGTTTGTTTAACTCATTAGCAACGTACTCGGATACAGTCTTTGTATCATCAACCTTATCTTCAGGAGATGGATCTGGAGCATCCTGATCATTGGTATATGTTTTAGCAGTGCGAGAGTTCTTATTGATCTTACCTCTGATTTCTTTAACGAACTGATCTTCGGTTCTCTCCTTCTTAACCGCATCAGGAGCATAGTTATAAACGATATCAAGATAGATTCTTGAGTCGAATATATTGAAAAGAGTCAGTAATGTATTATTAGAAATAGAAGCATCAGGATCATTAACAAGATTAAGCTTCAAGAAGTCTTCGATGAACTTGATCGTTCCTTCCTTATCAGACTTGAAAGTCGTAAAGATATCATAGTTCTCGAAACGCTTTGCTCCATTATTCTGCTTTATAATAGAAGCATATGACTTCGTATAGTTTTCAGTATTGAACTTTCCGTTGAACTTCTTGGGATTGTCAAATACCTTAACAAGAATAAATGGAACGATTGTATCACTGAGGTCTCTCATATTCTTCCAGAAATCACTCTTGAAGAATGTAGCAAGATCATCCGTTGAGTCACACTTACGAAGTCCAGCAACAAGATCATTTATAGTTTTCTCAAATTGATTTGATACTAACCACTTCTTTGTCTTTGTTGAATACTTCATGTGCTTCGGCTTTGTATCAGTGAAATAATTGATCTCAGCGGCTTCCTGTACTGAATCATCTACATAGATCTCATATCCCTGAAGAGGAGTTCTATTGATAATACGCTCAGTCTGTTCACCAATATCAAGTGAATCAGGAAGCTCGATATGATCGTTCTTGAATATTCCTTCAACATAGAATCCTTCATCAAATATCTTTTCTTCAAGATCCAATTCAGGAATCTCATCAAGAGGAATAAACTTACCAAACTCATCAAGTACGTCAGCATACTGATCAGGTTTGGTAAAGATTTCGAAGGTATAAATACCATTCATGAACTTGATAAAATCCTGGAAGTTATCTGCGATAACCTGAAGGAGTTTGAAACCAACATATGCATCAATAGCATTGATCATCATTTCATTATTTGAACTGATGATTGTTTCATATACTCCATCAACAGGATCTATCTTCTGAATGTTTTCATTGATCATCTCAATGATACCATTCATCTTTCCTTCGTCTTCAAGCCATGTTGGATCAACTGACTCAAGACGAGAAAGAATTCTTTCTACTGTTGCATCAAGTTCAAACTCTCCATCAAGAACGGGAAAGTTCTTTACCTTGAAACCAGAAGAACAAAATTCATTCAGACTGTTTATGGCAGTCTGAATGTTTGTAAAGTATGCTTGTTTGATTATGATATTATTTTCACCCATATTAGAAACCACCTTCCATGATTATAGAAAGTGCCTCTTTACGAATGTCACCTCTGAGCGGTATATGTATACGTGAAGTATCAGCCTGTTCAACAACTATTGAACCATTCTGAATACCCATAATTTCATCTGTAGAGAACTGGAATGATTCACACACAACCTTCATTGTTTCATCCTGTTCACAGCAATAGTTTGCAAGTTCCTTAAGGAATACAACTGTTGACTCCTGATGAACCGAAGGAGTGATGTCTGCTTCTGCACCAGCATGAGATGGGAAATCAACCATGTCAAAAGTAATAACCTTTGACACTCTCATGTTAGGCTGGTTTATAGGAGCATTAGGAATCATGTTACCCAACAGACGTACTGAGAAACAAGGCACTGCACCATTATCAATGATTTCTGATGCAACAGCCTTACCGCAGTCTGTGCCGCCATGTGTGGAGATGTGTGCTCTGTAGCGATCTCCTTCGAGTCTTGGTCTTGCTATAAAGTGGGAAGTAAGTTTAGGATCAGGAATAGTCATTCTTATATCAGAATACTGCTGTCCTTTGATATCCGGATTTGGATGGTTCCATTCACCACGCCATTGATGACGACGGAGCAAATCGTTGATACGTTCATCGGATGCAATTACATTATCAATGTTATTTGCATCATAACGACGTCTCATACGATTGTACACATTGAATGTCATCAAAGTTGATTCAAACTCACAAATCGGAATACCCGTAACTTCAGACCTTCTCACTGTATATCCATTAACAGGAAGCTCCGAGGAGATTGGCGCCTCCTGAACAAAACACGCAGTCTCATACTTGTTTGTCTGAGTGCTCTTTAAAGGCATACAAATCTTCCTTTCATAAGTTATTTGTTAATATTAGGCGGCCCCATAGTGGGCCGCCCCATAAGTTGCGATATTATTTCCAGTAGTAACCAGAATGAGACTCAGTAACAACTTCTTCGTCATCACTGATTTCTTCTTCGGTTGATTCCCAGATATATGTTCCGTCAGATTGTTTCTTGAATGAGCCGCCTAAGCCTGCACCAGGAATGATAGATCCTGTTTTTCTATTGACATTTTTTGTTGGCTGACCATCCTGGATCTTAAGATCAGTTCCATTCTTATTTTTCAAGAATTCCTGAACCTGATCCAATGTATATTTTTTGCCATCGCCTTTTTGAGGTTCTGAAGATTCGGCTGTTGCTCCGGTTTCACCTTCACCAGAAGCCTCACCATTCTCTACAGCATCAGCAGCAGGAACAGTGTCTTCAGTGCCTTCGGCAGAACCTTCTGATGCGTCAGCACCTTCGCCCTCACCCTCAGTAGGAGTTTCGCCTTCAGGAGTTTCAGCAGCAGTCTGATTTTCACCACCAGCAGATTGCTCTACATCATCAGCAATCTTCTTTCTGAGGTGTAAGAAATCACAGATTTTTGCAAAGATCTTTGAAAGAAGTGCTGTTATCTTACCGATAACACCGATCTTCTTTGCATTCTCTCCGTCTTTCTTTATTTCCTCAGGAGTCATCTTCTCGATTTCTTCATCGGTATATTCAGGAATATTTTCCATCTTAGCCTTTTCAAGCACGGCTTTTGTTTCTGTTACTGCAGTAGCAACCTGAGCAGCATCATAAGTCTGTTCATCATTAGTAAAGAGACCCTTGAGCCTATCAATAACGGTTGTTAATGCGCCATTGATTTCATCCGGATTCTTCTTAGCCTGGAGATAATTGAATAACATTACTATTCCATCGAGTATTTGTGGGGTTCCGATAACAGCAAGAGTTGTAGCAATACCACCCTTTTTGAAAGCAAATGTTACATTAGCTGCACCCACTGCGGTAATGCCTAAACCAGTAAGAAGACTCTTAATGCTTCCAGCATCCTCTATTATATCAGGAGCAATTTTTGCCAGAATAACAGCTGTTCCGATATCGGCAGCTATAAGACCAAGTGTTGATGCATTGGCCTTGATCCAGTTTTCATCTTTACCTGATATCTGTTCGATAACATTATTAGCTTTTTCAGAAACAGTCTCAGCAGCAGGAACAACCTTACCACTCCAGCATTTCTTAATGAAATTACCTATTGATTTAAAGACATTCTTGATGAAGTTCCATATCTTAGAGAAGATATTCTGCTTCTTTTGTCCAAGACCTGCATCAACCTGTCCAGAAGGATTGCCCTGCTGAACAGCGGTACCTTCACCCTCTTTGTTTCCAGTAGCTTCTTCAGCTTCCTGATAGATAGAGAACATGTCAAGATCATTGCCATTGTAATTCTCAAGAATTACAGAGGCTTTATCGACCTGATCAAGCAGAGACATGAGCACACCAAACTCTGATTCCTGAACTATTTCGTTCATTGAATCAATAGAGGCAAGAACCTCAGTACGTGTATTCACATTCATTAGATTCACTTTCCTTTCATAAATAGAATATTAACATTTCGTATCTTATTAAGACTTAACGTCATTGATACGATACATGATATACGTAGCAATCAGACATATGTATGCTTTAACAATACTCTGATCGACTTTATACTTTTTAGACAGAGTTGAGATAATCGGTTTACCGGCAATTGCTCGGTCTATGGCAGTAGGAAGGTTGGTTATTCTGGATATATACTTTGTCGTATTAATATCCTCGATAGTGTTACCCTCTTTGACAATAAACACATAGAATATTGTGTCTATTATATTACCAATATCATCAGAATGAATTTGTTGTGCGAAATCGTACAACGAATCAACTCTGACATTTTTCAAACGAGCAATGCCGATATACAGATTACCCTTGTCTTTGTACAACTGGTCTCCACCATTGATTCTTCTCACCAAACCTTGGCGTATCTTAATAGTGTTATTTGTTTCAAGATACTCATCAGATGAATTAACGTCATCACCAATCAAGTTACCCTTATCCATGTTATCAAAATACTGATTCGCCAGCAAGCGTAGGTTCTGTTGGAATGACGTTCTGACACGATTCAAGAACTGGACAAGAATCGTAGCAGACATGTTGAGATCCATCTTCGTTCTCCAGAAACCATAAGCAGTTTCTATTGTACCACCTATCCAGTTTATAACATTTTCCGATTTAACCAGATTCCAAGAATTATCAAGGTTAAGATAAACATAAGCCATGGTAGATTCAATTGGATGAGGTGGATGGAAGAAATGATTGAAGACGTTGTTGTACACTGAGAGACCCATTTGCTGTTTTGCTGAGTCTCTCAGTTGTCTATGCTGAATCATATCAGCATATACTAAAACGATTGAGTGAATGACATTGGTTGGATTCTGCACAATCGTCTGGAAAGAAGTCTTGTCATTAACAGATTTGAGAATCTGTTTGATTGTTTCTTTAAATGTCTTTTGTTCGAAACCGAACATACGAAAGACATTATCAACATAAGCACGAGGGAATGATACAGGTTTGGTAGGAAATTCTTTTGACAACATCTCGGAATTAGCCTCAAGAAATTCATTACCATACTTGATATATTCCGTTCTGCTTTTGGGATGTTCAAGTACAGATATAATCGGTTCGATTATTTGTGTACGAAGAGGAGTATTTTCGGGATCATGTATTGATGCCTCTACGAATATCGTAGCTTCCTCCTCGGTGAAAGCTTCCTGGAGGAAAAACATATAAATCCCTCCTATTAGTCGTTGTTACGATTCTTCTTGTTCTTCTTCTTATTACGAGGTCTGAACTCTTTTTCCTCAGTAACAACTTCTTCTGCCTCTTCAGCAGCCTCAGCTACTTCCTCAACTTCATCAGCAGGATCATCAAGATCTTCAGCAACTTCTTCAGTTACTTCCTCAACAACAGGAGCAGCAACTTCTACTGTTTCTTCAACAGCAACATCTTCTGTCTGAGCGAGGTCAACAGATACAAGAACTGGTTCCTCAACCTTAGGCTCTTCAACAACAGGAGCAGGCTTAACCTCTTCCTTCTTCTTTGCTTTGGGAGCCTTCTTAGGCTCTTCCTTCTTAACCTCAACAACCGGTGTTGCTTCTTCAGCAGCCTTCTTTGTTTCAGCAAGAGATGCTTCAAAAGCAGCATCAAGATTGGTACGAGTGATAAGACCTGTACCTACACCAAATACTCTGAAATTCTTAAAGTTAAGAAGTCTTGAGATCTGGTCTCTACTGAGATCGATGTTGTATACAGGCGCAACACGATCAACTCCGGGTATACGACCCTTACCGTCAATATTTACTTTCATGATATAATTCTCCTTTACATATTAATTTGGATTTTAAGTTTTGTCAATGATACGTTTAACCTTCTCTACGCTGTAATATGATTCAGATATAAGATCTGTTTTGATACCCATAGCCATGAAATACATATCAGCAGCAAGTAAAGTTGGTTTATCGTAAACATTTGTCTTTATATCAGACAACTTGACAGAACCATTTTCGGCGATTGCAGAGAGCATATTATCGTACTCTTTGACATTATCACCACGAGCACCTGAGATTTCTGATAAGATAACTTCTCCACCAACACCCGCGATAACTTCGTTTTCAATTCCAGTTGTTGTACCACCTTTAGATTCACCTTTAGCAGCACCTGTCATATCATCACGGTTATCATCGCTCAAAGCCAGACCTGTTTTCTTTGAAGCGAGTTGTTGGGTACGTTTGATGTTAAGCCATCCAACCAATACAGGCTGTTTCGTTCTTATGGGTCGGTTCGGATTACTTGAGACATGTGGAAGATACACATATTCAAATAATTTTATCTTGAGATAATCAGCAGCTTTCTCTACATTTTCAAATCTAAGAGTACGTTTTCCGTCACCATATTCCTCAATGTCAAGACGGAAGTTGCTTTTCTCATCAGCTAAAAATGCTTCAATCCATTTAGTGAATTGATCATCATTCATGGATTCAAACATCTTACGATATTTATTTGCATTAATACCCGTAGGATCCATAAGCAGAAGAGTCTTTTTAACAGTATCTTCTATTTTCTTTCGTTTTGCACTTATATCAGCCAATTATATCACCTACCTCAAATTGCAACTTTTCTTACATATAATCTATTGAGCTTATCATAAGATATACCAATGATTACGTGTCCTGATTCAGCACCATATCCAAGACGTTCATTACCAGTAATTTCAACAATCACAGCATCATGACCTTCATCGGTTTTATCAAGTTTTACTTCGATATCAAAACCAACCATACCGATCATATTACACTGGTCATTTATCTTATCCAATATTGCAGTAGGAATATGTGGATCATCTGCATATTCAAATAAGTATGATTCAATATCAATACCTAATTCGGGTATTGATGGAAATTGACCAGGTTTCATAAAGAGTAATGTGAGTATAGTATTGATACCAAGATCGAAGGATGAGATGACTTTTGGTTTACCCATTGAATCAGTATCTAATAAGACATCATAATTCAATGTCTGAAATGAACGAGGATACTTTCCTTTTATTTCATCAAGATAGATTCCATTTGTATCAAGAGCCATTCTCGTCACCTCCATCTATGAAACTCTCCGTAACAGATACACCTGTTTTATTTACAAAATCATTCAATGTCTTTTGTAAATCTGCCGCTGCTTCAGGATTAAGTTTCTTTGCTTGACGTTTACTATGAGGATTATCGATAGTATCAATGCCCTCATGAAGATTTACAATGTATTCAAGATACTCTCTTTCTTCAGGCGTAAGTGTTTGACCTGATTCGAGTAATTGTTTTGCAACCTTGTATGATGTAACTTCTCTATCGAAATTCAATGGATGATCGTCCTTAAGATGTTTATCGATCTTCTGATCTAATTCTCTCAAACGTTTCATCTTCTCTGCATTCTGTTGATTCAGTTTTATTTGACGATTGTATGAAGATAAGTGTATAGGCAATTTATACATACTCGCAAACAAATCACAGAAATATTCTTCCTGGAGTCTTGTTGATAAACCGAATAAAGAAAGCACTTTCTTTTTCAACATTGACAGAGACATTACAGCCAAGCCAACAACACCGGCTACCCCAACAACAGCAGAGCCAAATGCAAATCCCAATCCAGCAAGAAGTATGCAACATGTTGCAGATACAACTCGTAATCCTCTTTTGAATATGACATAGTCTTTTACCATTTCCATACTCTTGATATACCTCTCAATTTCTTCATCGGTATTTGTTTGGTCTGTATTATGTTTGATATCTTTTTCAAACTTCTTAACAGCACCCGGATTATCTTGGATTTGTGTTAAGACATACATTCTCTTCATAACGCGTTCTTCATCTATTGATTCATCCTTGATTGAGAATTTATCTTTGAAACGAGCTATGAAAGAAGATATTGTCGCTTTAGCTCCTTCGAATGATTTAGTATTATGGCATGCTCCTACAGTCTTCTGTATATCATTATGAAGATTCTTGTTTCTGACACCAATCATATGAACTATGTTATGATATATCTCATGTAACAACACAGCTGTCAATGATTGACCAAAGAGTTTTCTGTTTGCAGGAACCAATCCCAATATCTGTTTCATATTGATATTGATCGTTATTGGTAATCCTCCAAGCTGGAAACCCTTTGCTTTAGATATTGTAAGCTTACCAACATCCTTTGGGAAATTAGAAAGCATTGTACCTGTTGCAGTACTGGTGCTTATATAGATCTTAAATTTACAATCGAATTGCTTTTGTAATTCCTGGAAACCTTTTTCCATGTTTCCACCTGGATCACGGAATTTCTTTTCGATTGCATTTATAAGCACGGGAGAATATTCAATCTCAGGAGCAAGTGTACTCTTGATGTTTAATTCACCACGTTCTTGTCTCTGTTTTACTTCATCGAAGTTTGTTTCTTCAAATGGGATTTCAGCATATGCTTCATTAAAAAATTTAATTGCTTGAATAATATGCTTATTTTCAAATTTGAATACATCCAACTCAGGAGAAGAACCAGGTTCTGCATATCCTTCCTGGAAGCATTGATATTTAGAAATGAGATCAAGCTCTTGAGAAAACTCCATGATGTGTTGTTGTTTGATATACAACATATCAAGCTGATCAATGACTGCTTCGCTACTGATATCAACACATTCGTTTATAACAGATAAATCCAATAGTAACACCTCCTTTATTCAGGTCTATTTGTATCGGATTTAACATACACATTATCGAATTCTTCATAGTTTTTATCCACGATCTTAATATAATGAATACCTGTTTTCTGAGTTTCATATTTAAGACGTGCATCCTTTAAATGTTCGATTTCTCTTGAATGCTCCATACGAGGATGTGTATTATCTGATTCCTTGATTTCTACTTCCAATGACAATGATGGAATATAGAAGTCGGGTATATAGAGATGGGTAGATCCATCTTTCCATTTATACCAATAATTATTTGGTGATGGACATATAACGTCATTCGGAGACCAGTCCAATGATTTAAGATGATTCAAGAAATCCTCTTCATAGGAACCAATGATTCTGAACTTATGATCCTGATCCCATACAAAGTCTCTTGCTTGTGCATGATTGAAAATCATCTTACGTTGCATATCAGCATCATTCAATAAATGAGGTACTCCATATTTATTAACCATTCTGGTATTATGGAAATCATTTGCATATGCTGTCTTACAAGCATCAGAACAATATCTTTCGTATTTGAGCGTTTCTTTATTGAAGTGAACTGGATTCTTTTTACATTGAACACATAAACGTCCTGTGGGTTTTCCGGTCAATAATGAATAAGCCCATTCTAATGGTTCACAATCATCAGGTACCTGATCATTATGCATTCTCTGAATATGTTTACAGAATCTATGTTTGTCATTAAAAGACTTTGGACAAAAAGGACAACGAGTATTCCTCAATATTAACACTCCTTCCTATTTAATAAGTATTTTAGCTTTCGGTTCCGATGATGGTATAGAAATCATCACAATATATAGAATGTTCGTAAACGGAATGATAATTCCCTACGGATAAAGGGTTTAAATATTTTAATGAAAAGGAGATTTGACATGGCTAACAAAAAGGGTTTAATTGTTGACTGTGAGAAAAAGCCTTCATTTGAATTCAGTGCTTCTTTCAAAAAATCTTTTGATGCTTTGATAGATGCATATTCAAAGGCTTTAGCAAAACTCAATAAAGTGTCAACAGGAAAAGATTTTAAGTCAGCTTACGGCGTTTGTAGTTGTAGCTATAAGCTCAGATACATTACTCCAAACGATGTGTCAACCTATGTATCTAATCTTATCAAAGGACTTGAATCTGGATTATTCAAAGACAGAGTTGGTGATGTTGAACTGTTTACAGTTGCATCAGTAAAACGTTTCATCGAGGACAATGGTTGTCCTGCTTTCGAAGACTCAACTGCTATCGATGAAGCCAACAATTACGTCAATCCAAAGGAACAAACACTCCATGATCTTGCATGCCTCTGTGAGAATGATATTGGAAACGTTGCTGTATACTCCAATGGAGAAATGGTAAAGAGACTTGATCTCATGAAAGAGGATGTAGCTAAAATGAATGATATGCATTTTGCTGCAAATCTTAAGAAGATCGTAAATGCTATGCCTGATGTTCTTAAGAAGGGTGACTGCTGGATTCTTGGTAACAAAGCATACATGCTCACTTTTGAAACATTCCTTCAGGATTTCATTCTCTTCGTATGTACTATCAATATCATAGGAGTACTTCAGCTTATATCATATGCAACACCTGATGTTGAATATGATGTAAAGGAAGATGAAAAGACAAAGAAGGTTGTTACAGAGTGCTGTCTTATCAACACAACAAACTACATGGCTCGTACAAAAATTCCTTTCAATTGCAATATGAGAGATGTAGTTCTTCAGGACGTTACACCTGACTTCAAGGATGTACATGATGCTATGCATTTCATCATGAAAGATCCTCGTTCTCCTATAAGTGTGCTCGTAAACAAGTATGCTTCTAAGGAAGAAATCAGAGATCATATGGATGGTGATTTCATTGGTAGAATGTTTATCGGTTCCAACTTCAAGGGTTGGTGTGGAGATTACTACAAGAAAGATGGTAAAATGACTGATTCTCCTCGTAATGTAGACAACTTCGATACTGATGTGGATTGGTTAGATACTATCGCTTTCGGTAATAATTATCTTGACGGAAACTATCGTCGTGATGCTGTCGGTAACAACAAAGTTCATCCTATAATGAACACTCTCGATATGATCTATCGTATCTTTGGTAACTGTGAACTCAAGACAAATGAAGAGCTTGCAAATAACATGGTTCGTGTTGCTGGTACAATGAGAAGTATCGTTCATGCTTACAGAGGGGGTGAGCCTATTGAAAATTATGATCTCACAAAGGACGTTCTTGCTGTTCTTGGAGAGATCTTTACCAGAAACATGCTGAGGCTGTTCTATAACAACACTCGTACATTCACCTATGAGGATGATATGCCTGATGCTTGTGCACCCGGTTTTATATGTATGGAAGAATTCACCATGGATGACGTCGATCTTTCATTCATAATGGAGAATGGTGAACAGCAACAGGGTCAACAGGGTCAGCAGCAAACCGCTGTTCAGCAGGGTAATGCTAAATCTGGTGTTACATTCACAAACAAACAGGGTCAACAGGCAAGTCCTTCTGGCGGACCGATGAAGTTAATAACCAAGCTTCTTGATTGGATAAAGAATCAGCTTGCTAAGTTCTCAGGAAACTTTGCTAAGAGATATAAGGCATATTCTGATTATGTTCAGAAGAATGCTAAAACAAACGATGCTATCAAAGCTGCTATTGCTGCTGGTAACTTCATTCCTAACTTAACGAATATTCCTGCATATCAACTTAATAAAGAGCGTCATATCGGTATGCCAAAAGAAAAGATTATAAGTGAGCTTCTCGATCCATCAAAGGAATACAATGCTGCAAAGGGTACATTCCAGATACTTCTCAATGATAAAAATGATGTAATAAATGACATCATGTCTGCTCAGAATAATGCACAGGGTGATGATAATGCTAAGGGTAAAGCTGGTATTGAAGTTACTCTGAATTATTTCTTGTATGGTAAGACCAAACCGGAAATGATCAATGGAAAGATGACCGATACATTCTGGGATGAACTCGTAGATGAGCTCAAAAACTGTATTCCATTTGTTGATGAAGCAACTAAGGCATTTACTAAGACTTCTACTGATGCAGCTGAAGCAGTAAAGGCTAAAGCAATGGAAGCTCAGCAGAATAATAACAATGATCTGTCCGCAAGATGTGATCAGGTTTCTAAGTCTCTTGGAAACCTTGAAAATATTCAACGTTCTGTATTAATCGAGTATGGTACAAAGTTCTTCCAGGGCAGATATAATCTCTATAGAGATATCGTAAATGGATTCAATCAGCAGAATAATAATACTAATACAGATCAACCAGCACAGCCTGCACAGCCTGCGGAACCAGCTAATCAACCACCACAAAATGGTGATCAAGCCAACGCTGGTGGAAATAATAATGTATAAGAAGGAGGTATAATTTATGCTTAAACACATTTCAGAAGCAGTACAGCCTATTGCGGCAACTCCTTCTGCACCCAAAGCACCTACAATACCAAAGACACCAACACCTTCTACAAGCTCGGCCGGAAGCACACCAAGTGCTCCGGCTGGTAATGCCGCACCGAAGATAGATACTTCAGCGGTTAAAGCAAAAATAGAAAGTGCTGTATCAGAATCTGCTGATCTTATCACAGCACTTGAATGTGTTGGTGCAATGTATGGTATTCCCGCAACAAACATTATTGCAGATCCAAATGCTACTGGTATAAAGATCAGCAATGACAATATCATTGCTCCTCCAGTACCAGCAAAGAATCAGGCTAAACCAATCATTCAGGCTGTCGGTGGTGTCCTTGATTACATTTCTCAGAGAATCGATGATAAGCTTAATGCTCATCAGCTTGACAATATTGAGCAAGGTCGTATCGAAGATTCTATAAAGAGAAATGCAAATCCTCAAAAGGGTAAAGTCATTGGAAGATATGAAGATGATGAGGGTGGAGAGATTCTGGCATATGATACAGGTCTTGTTGATATGCCTAACACTGATGCTGCTCGTTCGAAAGTAGCCGAACTCAGAGCTTCTAATACTATTCCTACATTCGATCCATCTATTGGAAGTAAGAATCCTGGTGATGAATATTTCAATGATGAGGATGACATCACTAATGATGTTGAGATGGAAGCTGCTTCAGATAAATCGGCCGATGCGGTTGATCTTGAAGAGAATGATATTGCTGAAAAGATCCAGGAATCAGCTTATCATGTTAATATGTATACTAAGATGGGTGATACAACTCACCTTGGTTATGATCTCATGAGAAAGCATGGCTTTGATTTTGTTAAGCCTCTTGATTCAATCGTCATGGAATCTAAAGAAGAAGATGATGAAAAAGAATCAAAGAAGAATAAGGTTCGTACATCAGATATCAAGTATATGAAGTTTGATAATAAGAACATTCTCAAAGCTGTTGATTACTTCAATGCAGCTCGTGAAAATCAGGAGAATGCAAAGAAGATGAATCTCAAGGAATTCTTTAATGATCCTAATTTCGACAAAGGTCTTGATTGTCTTAATAAACAATTCAACTGCAGAATCAATCTCAGAGTAATCCAGACTAAACCTGGTAAGTATGAGAATTGTTCAACAGCTGTCTACAATGATCTCAAGAAAAAGCTTACAATATCTAAAGCAAAGGGTTTCCAGCTTGGAGGTCTTCCGATAGATATATTTGTATATAACCATTACTTCGAAAGCTCTGCTCCTAATGATATCGAATTATTTGGTCAGACAATGGTTTCTACAATATGTCACGAAATCTTCCATAACATATCATCAGTATTCAGACATGCTAATGCTGTATCAGGTATGTCTCTTGCTATGACTCTTGATCTTGCTTCTGCTGCTAAGACACCTGAAGAGAAGAGAATCATCATAACAAACTATGTTGATACTATCGATGAACTTTCAAAGGGCGGCTTAAGAAATAAGGCAGTTAAGAAGAGACTCATTAAACAGCTTACAGCTCTTAGTGTTGTTGAAAATAATTCAAAGGCTACTAAGGCTGTTAGTGATGGTGATGCTGATAAGTATATGGATGATCTCATCAAGAGATATAAGAAAGCTGTAAGTAGAAATACTCCCAGTCCTAAGAAGTATATATTCCCTGCTGTTATTACAGCAGCAGGTATTCTTGGTGCTGTGCTTGGTCATGGCGAAGTTGCTTTACTCGCTGGAAGCGGCGCAGCTGCTCTCGGTGGTTTAACCGCATTAACTATGCTCTCAGTTGATGTAGAACTCATTGAACTCTCAAAGAAATATGGAAGTGCTAAACTGTACGAGGAATACTTCTGTGACTTGTTTGCAGGAATGTATAAACTTCCTAAGTTCTTCTTCATTGGTAACAAGGATAAGAAATATGTTGCTAATGATTTCTCAAAGGAAAAGCTCGATGAACTTGCTAAAGTAGAGATGCAGTTACACAAGGCTATATTCTCTTCATATCCTTCAAACCTTGAGAGAACTCATGCAGGTGTTAGAATCGCCAAGGAATTACTTGAACAGAAGGACCTCGACCCACAGATCAAGAAATATTGTGAATGGATCGTTAAGAACTTCTCAAGTGTTCATGATACTAACATCAGTACTATGTACAACAAGACTACTTTCAATCCCAAGGAAGCAGAGAATCTTGATAAGCATCTTGAGGATCTCATAAAGGATAACAACATAACTCTCACAGAATCATTCCATCAGTGGATCAATTCTAATGATGAAATATTTTAAGGAGGAGGAATACATATAATGGAAAATTCAATCGTTCGTGATGAAGTCTTAACATCAATAGATTGCATCAATGAAAGCGTTGATACTTCCATATTAGCAGTATTCTGTTCTATAATTCAGGAATATGAAAAGATCTCTGTCATGATGGATAATGCAGAAGATGATTGTTTCATATATCAGGAAGGACAGATCTGGGATACTGCAACAGGTAAGGGAAAGGTTGAAAACGGTTTCATGAAACTTATCGCTTTCATACCTCGTCTCTTCCAGGGAATGTTCAATGCAATAACATCTTTGTTCAAAAAGAATGATGAGAAAGATGTTACTAAGAATATGGAACTTGCAAAGAATGCTATACTGTCAGCTGATCAAGCTCAACTTGCAGAAGCAGCAAATGCAGTTAATAAAACAACAGAGGACAATCTCGGTTTTGACCCCAACAAGAAAGAGTTTGTTCTTAAGCGAGGTCTCAAGCATATAAGAAACTGGATATTCATTGTAACAGGTCTCAAGCCTATATTCAATAAACTTATATTGAAAATAAAAGGTGGTGAGACTCAGTATGATTCAATGGCCAAAGAACTCTATGATGTTCTTAAGGGTAATAAATCCATTGATTCTGAATCATTCTATGTATCAATCGATACACTGAATGAACTTTACAGCGATGGATACAAAGCATCTATGGGTATTCGTGGTCTTACATCAGAACTAAGTATGCTTCTTGAAAAGAAGATGCGTGAGGATTTTGCAGATGGTAAGAATGTTGAGAAGCAGGCATCTGCTAAAAAGCTTCTTGATAATATCTCTAAGAGCTCAAAACATGTTATGAGTTTGACATTTGCTCTTGGTATGATATCAAAGGCAGCATATGTATTCGGTGGACCTTTATATCGTAAACTCAGAAAGGGTAAGCTTGACCAAGAAGATGTTGAGTTAACCAGTGATACACAAGAAATCCGCGAGCTTAAGAACAAGCTCAAGGCTCTTAAGCAGCAGGAGAAGACTCTTAAGGCTGATAAGAAGCGTAAGGATGCTAAGCGTGCTGAGATTCTTAAACTTGAAGAAGAGATTAAGAAACTCGAAAAGCGTGTACCTCAGGCAACAGCATCTCGTGATTCTGCGAAGAATGATGATGAGCGTGGTGATATCCTTTGGAATGAAGAAAATGACAAGGGTGAAAAGCGTCACGGTGTTGCCAATAAGGCTAATTCCAGAGAAAACTGGGATACAAGATCGCTAGATGAACTGCAAGAGTTCCCTAACTCATCTGATCCAAATATCATCTAACAATAATAGGGTGGATTGAAATATATCCACCCAATATCATTTACGATTGGAGGTTTTGTTTTGAACAAGGAAGCTGTTTTAGAATCTATTGATTCTATCGATAGTATATGTCTTGATACTGAGATAGCAGTTCTTGAAGCAATGGTTTCAAGCTATGAAAAATATGCTATCATTGTTGAAAACTGCGACTGCGAAACTGATCAGTTTGACTTCGTCGTTCAAGAAGGAAAGGTCCTTGACGAAGTTAAAAAGAAGGGTAAGAAAGATAGTAACAAGTTCGTTACTGTTTTAATGTTTATTCCTCGTTTGATTAAGACACTTTGTGAGATAATTAAGAAGAAACTTGATTCTTCATATAGTGAAAAAATGAAGGAAGCAGATAAGAAATTCAACAGTATCAAGGATAGGAAGGAAAAAGAAAAGAAAGTCAAAGAAGTAAACGAAAAACTTGCTGGCAAGGCTGAGTGCTACATTGACGAAAAGAGTGGAAAGATCAAATTCAAAAAAGATCCTAAGAGTATTCCTGCTACAGTAGGTTGGCTTATGGCAACAACTGTTGCTGTATCAAAGGTATATGAAAGAATCAGAGATGAATTTGATTACGAAAATCCTTCTAAGATTCGTTCATTTATCGATGATCTGGACAAAGCTATTCACGGTGATAAATCTGTCACAAAGAGTGATATCTTTGAAGGCGGATTAGAAGCAGTTGGTGATGGTTTAAAACACATCACAGGTATTACTGCTGTCATGACAACTACTGCTGGTAGTATAGAAAAGATCGCTGATAAAATGCGAATGAATAACATGATCAGTGATAAGTCTGATCCTAAGAAGGAAGAGACTCTGAAAAATGTTACCGAGCTTACAGGCAAGATGACAAAGATCAATGCTATGATAACTGGAGCCGTTGGCTCTGTTTCTCTCTTCGTTGATTATATTCTGACTCTCTTTGGTATAGGCACTGCTGTTAAGAAAAAGGGTGATGAATCAGTAGCTGATCTGTACACGGCTGTGGATTCATATATTACTGAAGACTTCAAGAAGAAGCATCCTCAGAAACCAAATGAATCAGATGAAGCATATATCAATAGACTTCGTGGTGAAGTAAAGAAGGCTGTTCCTAAAAAGGAGATCTTTGCTAAACAGAAGGAAATTGGTAAAGCTCGTAAGAATAAAGCAAAAGAAGAATATAAACAAAAGAAACAGGAATGGCGTAACAAGGGTAAAGAATCTGAGGGAGCTGAACCTGTCGAAGAAAATAAAGAGGAGGGAAAAGACAATGGATGAGAAGGAAACAGTTGTTATCGAGGAAGAAATCATCCTTGAATCAGAAACAAACAATGAACTCTCTAATGGTAAAGGAGAGGAAGAATAAGCTGTAAAGGAGGTTTTTATTATGGCTTATACTAATTCACCTTTGGCTGTATACACAAGAATTTCACCAAACAGAAATTCTCCTCGTAATATGCCAATTACAAAAATAACTGTACACCACATTGCAGGTGTTTGTTCTCTTGAGCAGTTTGGTAACATTGTTGCTAATCCTGCAAGACAGATGTCTGCAAACTATGCAATCGGAAATGACGGTCGTATAGGTTTATTCTGTCCCGAGGCAGATAGATCATGGTGTTCGTCTTCACCATGGAATGATCATCAGGCTATCACAATAGAAGTATCCAACTGTGAATATGGTGACGTAGATACTGATGGTGATGGTTATGCTTGGTCTATCGGTCCTGCAGCATACAATTCTCTCATAGAACTCTGCGTTGATATCTGTAAGAGAAATGGTATTAAGAAACTTGAATTTACTGGTGATAAAAATGGTTCTCTGACATATCACTATATGTTTGCTGCAACTGGATGCCCAGGTCCTTGGATGAAAGCTCACACTCAGGATCTGTGTGACAAGGTCAATAGTAGACTTGGTGCATCTACATCAACACCTCTTGGCCTTTATACTGTTAAGCTTAATACTGGTACTCCGATATATGATACTCCCGATGGAGCTATTGTTGGAGAAATCTCCGCATCAACAAAGTACACCATCGTAGAAGAAAAATCTATTGATGGATATAAGTATGGTAAACTCAAGAGTGGTGCTGGTTGGGTTATTCTTGAAAAGCCTGAAGAGAAACCTTCTGCTCCTGTAGGAAAGGAAGTTTCATATACTGTATCTCTTGATGCAAGTGATACATTGTATGACGGTCCTAATGGTTCAAAGAAAGGTACTGTTGGAACGACGGGTGTATTCACTATAGTTGAAGAACTTGTCGTTGATGGTACTAAGTATGGAAAGCTTAAGAGTGGAGTCGGTTGGGTTGTTGTAAAAGAAAAACCCGCTCCTGCACCAGCTCCAGCACAGACAGCTGGATTCAAAGTTGGTGATCTTGTAAAGATCAACATGGGTGCTGTATATTATAACGGTGCTTCTATACCTGACTGGGTTAAACAGGATCGTTGGTACATTTCTTACATTTCTGGAAACAGAGCTGTTCTTGGTGAGAATGAAGCTCGTAATAGAAATATTCAGTCACCTGTTAATACTATATTCTTGAATAAGGTATCTGGTGGATCAACAAGTTCATCATCACAGATCAATGTTGGTGACTGGGTAAAGGTGACTAACAATATCATCTATGGAACAAACTCAAAATTCGTTATGTTTGTACCGAAGTATAAGGTTCTTGAACTTAACGGTGACAGAGCTGTTATATCTTCAGACGGTAGAAATGTAACAACTGCTATATCCGTTAAAAATATCCAAAAAATATGAGGTGAAAAGTAATGAATGTTAATGAAGTAATTGAAAAGATCAACGATGTTGACATAGCTCAGACAGAATCGGTTATTTCCGTAAACAATGCTATTGACGCTCGTGAGGCTAAGATGAAATCTATTGCTGAATCTTTTGATGGTTCTGACATGGCAGTTTTTGCTGCATCATCAGTAGTTCAGGAAGGTGTAGATACTTCTAAGCTTCATGTTCTTCACAACCACAACGAAAAGGTTCGTGGTAAGATCGATCTTAAGATCGAGGAACTTACAAAGACTTGGGATGCTCACAATGCAAAGATCAAGGAACTCCGTGAGAAGCAGAACAAGTTAAACGATGAGATCATCAAGATCGCTAAGTCTGCTGATGATGGTAATGCTTCTGAACTCAGACAGAAACTCGATACTCAACGTAAAGAGTATGATGCTGTCACAAAGGAGATAGCTGAAGAGCAGAAAACAATGCTCGCAATCGACAAGCAGATTCGTAATGATTACGATAAGCTTTATTCTCGTCTTGTTAAGTTCCCCACAGGTTCTGCTACAAAGAACACTGAAAAGAAGTCTGACGAGAAATGGCGTCCAGGTCTCAACAAGGCTTATGAGAATGAAACCCGCACCAAGAAAGAACTTGAAGAGAGTGAAAACGATAAGTCCGAGAAAGACGAAAAGAAGTAATACCGTTATTATTATACCGGGGAATTATCCCCGGTATAATAATCTTTTAAAAGGATGATTCAAATGAATAATTCAATAAGAGAATCTATTGCAAATATTAATTACTACATCGATGATACTCGTCAACGTGTAAGTGATACAATGTTTGCTTTAGAACAAAAAGAACTCATAATGGAAAGTTATTACGACGATCCATTATTCTTACAGAGAGATGTATTAAACATATATGATGACATAGATGTATTTGTAGAAGCATTTGCTGATTATGACTTCATTAATCATAATTCCAATCAAGGTGAAAATAACCTGGCTTTTGCAAAAGCATTGTGTAGAATCATTGAGGCTTCTGATGATTACCATAAGAAGACTATTGCCGCTGGTAGATCCATCGGTAGTATTCAGCTTAAGGGTAAAGAAAATAACAATACTCTGAAATATGAGATGCTTGGTCAACTCGTAAAGGAGTATGCTACATTACATCCTAATTATGCAACACTAACAGTTGTTTCAGATGATTTAGGAAAAGATCCTAAATCCGGAAACCCATCACTTGTTGTATTTGTCAAAATGATATTTGACAATGAAGAGTATTGGGTATGTTGGCATGTAATGGATCCAAACAATACCAAGCAAGCAAATCATAAACAGAAGAATCCTAAACTCAAAACACGTATGAAATCATATGATGTTCTTAAGAGTTATAATCACCCTTCTTTCAAGAAGCTTGTAAAAAATAATAACACCGATGATACGAGCGAATATCTAAATCTTGAAAGAGAATATAAAAACGTACCATTTGATCACAGAGGTGATGCAACACATACTATGTTGATCAATAAGTTTAATATCGCTAAAAATGCAAAAAATACAACCGGGGCGTGAAGCCCCGGCCACTTTATAATTCTTTTTCTCTGTAATACTCGAAGCCGTATATTGTATATAATAACTTCTTTGCATCTTTTAAGGACGGAATCTGTACATCAAAAGCTTTGAGAATTTTCTCAATATCTTTGAAAGTCATCCAGCCTGTTTCTTTAATCAGATTTTCGTCGCTGTTTATATGACAGAGAATTTCTTTATCATACATTTCAACAATGCCGTCAAAATGTATATTTGTTTTTATGAAATACTCTCTAAAGTACTTTGCTTCTGCAGAATAAACTTTTCTATCACCGGTGAGTTTTCTTATCTGTTTATTTCCACATATTAGATCAATAAGTGACGAAATGGTGACATACTCATTTGCTATTATTTTGAAGCAACCTCGTTGCTTATCAATGACTATGTCTGTTTTTATGTCTGGCATTTCTTCGTTATTGATGTCGATGAATCTGACTGATTGCCTTATTACGCGTCTCATACTCATCTTTCCTTTCTACTGAGCAATCTACCAATAACAGATATTGGCAGTGTGATGATAAACAATGTAATTGTTGCCAATAGTGTTGGTATAAGATAGATGGCTGTTATGATTGATGCCATTGATTCCAACGCTCTGTTTTGTGTCGCTATGGCACCAATGACAACGATTATAGCCATGACCATTAAGCACGTATAAATCATAATGATTCCTCCTTATTGGTGAGAGAGTTGAATAAGACGTATTTCTTATTCTTTTCTCATATTAATAATATATATATGAAGATTATGAATACCGGGTTTCCCCGGTATATAAAAGTGAATATTCTCTGGGTTTCTCTTCCTATTCTCTCTATCCAGAGAATAAAAATTATCGCGAAGTTTCTCCGATTTTATATTTCTATAATAAATCAAACCAGTAATATTGAGGGAACCACATAAATTTGGTTCCCTCAAACTCCCTCCAGAATCGAATTTAAGAAATTGGATCTCACTTCGTTCAATCACAATTTCTTAATTCTCTTTTTGATTTCAAAAAGCATATATTATTCTTTCGGAATGGAGGTACAGTAAACAAACAATTCTTCAAAATAAAAGGAGGATAAATAAATGCAATTAAAAGAATTAGATTATCCTGAAGGAAGTATTCTATTTGATGTAAGATATTACAGAAAACCTGAATGCTTTGAAGTAATCTATCTTGATCCGATAACACATCAGCTTGAAGTTAAATATGAAGATCCTATAGTTGATATTTGGTTTCTTAAAGAAGAATATCGAACTAACCAGTATCAGATTTCTCAAGCTGAAATAGACAAGTGTTATCCGGTATATTGTAAAGTATCGCAAATACCACAAGCAATTGCGATCAATATTGGAGGTGACTATAAGAAATACTTTGATGAAAATTCAGCTACGATGGATCGTCGTGAACTAACTGATTACATGAACAGATGTCCTTGGGTTTTCAAATCAGACTTTGTACCTGATGTCTACTTTAGACTCAGGTGGTTGCAGAAATATGGTGACCAAATAGATGTATCTAAGGTCACATATGGTTTCCTTGATATAGAGACTGATGTAATTGACAAGACTATTGATCCAAAAGATATCACTGATGTAACTCAACCTGTTAATGCAGTAACACTAATTTTGCCGCATGTAAAAATATGTGCGGTATTAATACTTGGACCAAGACCTAAACACAAAATACATCCTAAGTTCCATATGTTATTGGATAAACAGAAAGTGGAATTTGATTGGATGGTTAATCATCAAGATGAATTCAAAAAGATGATTGTTGATGATGATCCAGACAATAAGAAATATCTTGAAGGATTTGATATTCGATTACACATATTTGATTTCTGTGATGAAATTAAATTGATCAAGACTGTCTTTGATTATATCAATAAATATCGTCCTATGTTTATGACATCTTGGAATGCTAAGTTTGATGATAATTATCTGATGAATCGTATTGCATATCTTGGTTATGATCCGAAGGATTTCTTCATACCTAAAGAATTCAAGACAGATCAGTTATATTATACTGAAGATCATACAAATAGCTTCTCTTTGAAGAATGCTCGAGATTGGTTCCATTCATCAACTTATACAATCTATATCTGTCAAATGAAACTGTTTGCAATGATAAGAAAATCACAATCAGAACGACGGAGTTATGGATTGTCAGCCGTAGGTAAAGATGTAGCTGGAATAGATAAGTTGACTCAAACTAAATCGGGATCCTTCAGACAGTTTGCATATACGGACTTCTTGAAGTTCATATTATATAACGTCAGAGACGTTGTTGTTCAGTATGCAATTGAGTTAGCATCAGCAGACTTCCAATCATTAGTAGGTCGATCCTACATGTTTGCTACTCAGTATGCTAAGTGTTTCCAAGAAACTCATATCGTTCGTAACATCAGAGAATTCATCTTTGAGGAAGAAGGATTTGTTCAGGCCAACAAACTTATAGTTGATCCGAATATTGATACTGCATTTAAGGGAGCATTTGTTGCACCAACAGTTCATAATGCACCTACAGGATTAATATTGAATGGAAAACGCATAAACAACATAATGTTCGGAGTACTTGATGCTGATGCGGCTTCATATTATCCATCAACTAAGATGGCTATGAATATGGATCCGATGTCATTGTTGTATAAATGCAAAATCAACAATCAAGTATTTGTGAATAATTGTGTTAATCATTCATTCAATCAAGAATACATATGGCATGATTCAAAGAATAAACCTCATGATGAAGACATGACAGGTCCGATAATAAATTCATATAAGAACGGAAATGAAATGTCTTTGATGTATAACTGGTTTAATGAACCTTCTGTTTCGGATATATTCGAACAGCTTGATGCAATGCTTATAAAGAATTAAGAGGAGGATAAATTAAAATGGTTAAAAACAAATATGGAGATGAAAACATTCCAGACATTGATCTTGGACCTCTTGCTGTAAGATACATGTGTCTGTTTGGTGTTAACATTAATCTTCAGAGAGCCATACCAATGGTTCAGGATGGACTTAAACCTGTTCAGAGAAGATTCTTGTATCAGATGTATCGTCTCTATAGAAACACCAAAGTCCGTGTAAATGTTGTACAGGGTGATCTTATGAAGCTTCACCCTCATGGTGACCAAGGTATTGGTGATACCATAGCAAGAATGTGTCAAACATTTACAAACAATATTCCACTTGTAGAAGCGTTAGGTAATGCAGGTAACGTAACTTCAGGTGATGATGCTGCGGCTCCAAGATATCTTGATATTGAACTTCCTAAGTTTACTCTCGATACAATGTTTGATGAATTTGATGGTAAGGTATCGATGAAGCCTTCTTATGATGACACAACAACAGAACCTTTCTGTCTTCCTGCAAAGTTTCCGTTGATACTTGTCAATGGTACTGCGGGTATAGGATATACTTTATCATCAGAAGTTCCACCTTTCAATCTGTCGGAAGTAGCTGATGCAACTATTAAGCTTCTTAAGAATCCTGATGCTAAGATAAGACTTGTTCCTGATTTACCAACAGGATGTGACATCATTGTTATCAATCCTGATACATTTGTTATGCAGTCTACATTTGAACTTGACATGGCTAACTATGTAATCACTATCAAGAATACCCCATATCTTAAGTATCTTGAAAAGATCGACAGTGATCTCAGATTACTTCAGGATGGTCCTAATAAGATACATGAGATACTTACTGCTGAAGATGAATCAGATCTTCTTGCTGGTGATTTCAGATATGTCATCAGATGTGCTCCGTGTAATCTGTATAAGATCGTCGATAAATTATTCAAGAGAGTATCTGGATTCCGTGATAGTATTTCTACAAGAAATATGGTTGTTGTTGATACTGACTTTACGACCAAGAAATATAATACACGTCAGATACTTTGTTCATGGATTCAGTTCCGTCTTGCATATAAGCGTGGTTGGTTCTTGAGAGAACTTGTTGACAAGACAACAGAGTATGATATGCTTAAAGGTAAACTCTATATGTTATCTTCAAAGAATATTGATAAAACTATAAAGATATTCAAAGCATGTAAGAGTAGAGATGAAATAATTCCTGCTCTTGTAAAAGCATATGCAAATGATGATTTTAAGGTAACTTCATCACAAGCTAACTATATCGCTGAACTTAGAATGTGGCAATTAACTGCAGCAGAACATGATAAGACACAGAAGCAGATAGATAAGCTCAAGGAAGAGATAACATATATCAGAGAGGTTGTTAATGATCCTGAGAAGATTCGTGATGTAATCATTGAAGAGATCAAAGCTGTAAAGGATAAATATGGATATCCCCGTCGTTCAAAGATATTGAATAATGGAAATAACGATAATGTCAATGTTGGTATTGTTCAGATATTGACTGATGGTGGTATCGTATTTGCAGAGACTGAGAATCCCGAACATCTTTCTTCTGATATAACTCCTATAACTGGTGATGAGGTTTGCTTGATTGATGAGTTCGGTGGATTCATTAAGGTGAACACAAGCAAGGTTCCTCATGATAAGCCGATGACACTTACTTCAATCGGTAAGAATGTTATGGGTAAATGTGTTGCTGCTGTATCTAATGCGGCTAATAACATTATCATGTTAACCAATAAGGGAAGAATCAAGTATATGCCGATTGAGCGTATACCTTCTAATGCAACAAGAAAACCGTTGATACCGATAGGTGAAGATGAGCATATTGTATCCGTATTAGAAGTACCTGATACAACAACATCTGACATTCTTGTGTATACAAATGATGGACTTGGAAAGCGTTTCCACACGACTGATCTCAACAAGGTTATGTCTGTTGATTCCGCAGGTCAGTTCATTCTGAATGGTTATGATGTTGCGGGTATGTTCTGTATCAATCCTAAGAAACCTTTCTTGGCATATGTTACAAGACTTGGTCGTATCAGAATTAATCATTCCAAGTTCTTGATAACAGGAAAGAAGTTTGCTGATCCTAAACCGATCATAACACTTACACCACAGGATGATCTCATAGCCGTATTCTGTGTTGATAAGGGACAGTCAATCATTATGAACCATGCAGATACAAGAGTATCAACAGTTCATATTGATACACTTCCTGTATCTACAATGTCATTACCTCCAGAGAGACCTAAACATGTTCCCGGTGTTAAGGTCATCAGAGCAACAATATCATGATTAAAAGTATCCCGGGGGATTAACCCCGGGATATATAATTTATTTGCAAAGGAGAATGTGAAATGATTGTTAAAGATGCTCTTAATTTAACAGAACAAATGATAGATTTATTCAAAGACGCTGTCAATAAGAAACTGGATGAATCTTCAGATATCATAACACCTGAAATGAGAAAGAAGATAAAGATATTTGCTGTATCAAATTCTCTTCATTTTACTTCAACTCTGACGAGAGGTGTGAGTTACAATAAAAGATATTCAAGAAAAGCTCTTGTGAAAGCACATAAAAAATATAATACAGAATGGGAGTCTAAACCATATCTCACAAATGTCGAATTTGAAGTTGACGAGAATAATATAATGCATGTAACAAACATATACATTCTTATCAAATATGATGTTATCAATGATCAGATCATAACATCTCTTGATATGCTTGACACATTAAAAGAGATATACACCATAGATGCTTCTCATGAAGTAGGTCACGTTCTTGACTTTATAGAGTTAATTGATGGAGCAAACTATGATGAAGTAAATGAGAAAGTCTTTATTCCTGATGATAAAGCAACGAAAGATTATTATAAATGGAAAGAAGATCTCATTAAAGCAGAATATGAGTCAACAGGTACTATCAGTATAGATACAATGAAACTTACATCACAAAAATACTATCGTTTACCAGCTGAAGCAAGAGCTGATATCATGGGTGGTGTTGATAGAGAAAGAGCCCTTGAAATTATATATGATAAACGTAAAGAAAATGGCGAAACAGTTGACATAAATATTGAAGTTATCAAATAATAAGGAGTGATTCTTATGAAAGACCTACCAAAAAAGAAGAAACACATTTTGGCATCATATGTAAAAAAGAGCGAGATACCCGAAAAAGAGTTGGTTAATACTGATGACAAGACATTACATGTTCCTATAGGGGCAGATAAAGGGGTAAAGCGTACTGAAGAATTCTATTCATATTTTATCTATTCTGAAAAAGAGAATAAGATACGTGGTGGAATATATCTTACTGAAAATCAGGCATACCAACTTAATCAGTTAATGAAACGAGAAAAAGCCGACATTGCATTCATAAGGAGTTGACATAATGAATAAGAACCCTCGTCACTTAGGTATACTGCAAAAGATATACATATTCTGTGACAAATATAATCTATCACATGATTTTGCGGATGCTAAATTAATTATGTTAAATGGCATTCGCTCATTATGTTTAAAGAATAAACTCGAACAAAGAGTTGAAGATGATGGGCAATTTATAAAGGTATCGGTATATTTTCTCGGTGAATTTATGTGTAATGGATTATTAACTCCTGCACAAATAAAGGATCTGTCTGATATAGGGTCTGAAATAAAGTTTAAATAACTTAATTGATAAAATTATGGAATAGAAAGGTGGTGATTATTTAATGTCCGAGCGTTTTATAGTAACAACTAAAGCTACATCAATAACTGTTTATCCAGGTGAAGAAGCAATGTGTATGTTACAACCATTGCTTGATATGTTAACGTATGAAGATGAGTTTGTTGAAGAAGAAAAGACATTGGGTTTCTTATATGATTCTGATACAGATACACTATATCTTCACAGGGGTGTTGATCTTAATTACCTTAAACGATTATTGATGAATGTTGAGTTTATGAATGAACCATATCATGATTATAAGAATATGAAGTTTGAATATGAAGAGATTATTGCTCCAAGAGACAATGATCAAATCGATGTTATAGATTTCATTTCTGGTATGAATCATCATTCAAATAACCTAAATGAGTCACAGTTGTTTTTGGTTAAAAAGCCTGGATTTGGTTAGGTAAAACATATTGCTCTGGTGTTGGATTATGTAAATATGGTGTAAAGACATTGATAATCATGCACCGAGATTCGTTGAGAAAACAATGGTTGAATTCATTGTATAATATGTCTGGACTCTCATCAAAGTATGTACATGAAATTGCGACCTCGGAAGAGTTATGTAGAATTGCAAAGAACGAACATAACTTTGATTATGATGTCTATCTAATGACACATGCTACATTCCGTGCTGGAATAAAAAGAATACCTAAGATGGAATATGCAATGCGTATAACAAAGAACCTTGGTATTGGTATGAAGATTATTGATGAAGCACATCTTGAATTCAGAGATACAATACTGATGGATATGGTTTTCAATGTTAAACGTAATCTTTATCTGACAGCAACAGATGGTAGATCATCAAAAGATGAGAATGCTATATTCCGTCATGTATTCTCTAATGCTTTATTCTATAAACCATCATCTTTCTTAACAGACAATCTACCGAAGAAATGGGTTGAATATATAGCCGTATCTGTAAACTCACACTGCAATCCAAATATCTATAGATATCGAGTTGCTGGTGGTAGAGGAATGAACAATGCTTCTTATGGTAGATGGGTTATCGCATATGACAAAAAGAAAACACATCTCAATTGCTGTAAGGATATTCTTAAAGTCATATATGATAAAGATCCACATGCAAAGATATTACTGTTTATGCCATTGATTGATTTATGTGAAGAATGTTCATATTTCTTAAAAAGAGAACTTGGTAAAGATCCTTCATTTGATTATGATCTTGACATAAGAACAATCAATTCAAAGAATTCCAAACGTGATAATGAATACGCTAAGAAAGCAGATGTAATAGTAACAACAATTGCATCATGTGGTACTGGTACTGATATACCTGGTATTACTGGAATCATATCATGTTCACCATACGTAAGCGGTATTACTGCAGAACAGGTGTTTGGTCGTATCCGATACTGTGGAAAGGTATGTCAATACTATGACATATATGATGTATCAGTTCAACTTGATGTGTTCTGGTGGAAGAGCAGAAGTAAAAAATTAAAGCATCTTGCTTTGAATACTTCTCATCTTTCATGGGAACCCGAAGTGATCGATAATGATCAAAAATAAAAAAAAGAATTTTCACGGGGGCAACAGCCCCCGTTACATAATTCTTTTATTATTGCTATTCTTTTATCGGTTATTCTTCTTCATCGACCCATGTTGTTATAGGACCGAAAGGAGTTCTTACGATCTTCTTTTTTCTGCGAGGGCGAGGACGGGGATTATTACCTACGAGCTTTTTCGCCATTGTTTCGAAATCGTCATCGGGTTTAAACCCGAAGATGCTTTCGAATATTTCGTCAGTATCAATACCTGCAAATGTTCTATTCGTTGTATTATTGGTTTCTGCGTCACATACATTGGATATCTTTTCGATGATCTCTGCCGTTGTTTCAACGACATTGTATGTGCGTCCATTATTTGTGACAACGAGATAGTCGAGTATCTTAGCGATACTGGAAGTTTCAATGTTATAAACATTGGCATCAAGTCTTGATCTTAATTTAATAACGGTGTTTTTCATAATATACCTCCTTATTGGTAAGAGAGTTGAAATAAACGTATTTTTATTTCTTTTCTCATAGTAATAATATATATTTAGAAAACCCAAATAATCCTTCTGACATCATAGGTCCAACAGGTAGCATAGATAATTTGTTCGTATTTTTCGAACATCTGATATACATATTATTTATATGCGATGAGACAGAACAGCATTTCATCGTTAGAACAAAAAGGAGGTATATAATGAAAGCACAAACATTCAAGCAATTCATAAATACTTATGGTGGTTTAACATGTTTATTGGTATCAACAGGAACTTTTTCAGTTACATTTGGTGCAGATATAATAAACCGCATATGGAATAAGAGTTTTGTAACATCTGCATTCCTTATCGGTTCATTGTATACTATTGCTATCATAGTATTAATGAAATCAATAAACAAGCACATGTATAAACTGTATCAGAAAAAATTACATGAGGATGCGTTATTAATGACAGAGCAACTCAGAATGAATCACATGTGCAATCCTGATAAATTGAACGAGTTAATCAAAGAACTTCAGGAAGCAGAGATAATTAAAAAGAAGGAAGAGGTCTGATGGGCGGCAATTGCCGCCCATATGTTTAACATTCTCCATTTGACTCTGCATGTTGATCATCCGAAAAGCCGGGTGCAGGCTTACATTTCGGGAACTCAATGTCTGGCTTTAACTTTAATAATTCATTTTCTAACCAGGTTCTGTAGGCATTGTTATCTGTAACAATCCAACTTAGCAACTGGTTAAGTCTGTCATTGAGTGTGGTGATCTTGTCATTAAGTTCCCTATTCTGCTTTCTCAAATCATCTGATTCAGTCTTATACGTTTCAGACAATTCTTTCAATTGAGTACGTATATACTCATTCATTTTCTGCTCGGTTTCAAGTCTACTTGCTTCTGCTTGCTGTTCAAGAAGCTTCGCTTCTGCTTTGTATTTTCGAATACTAAACAGTGAAACTATTGCAGATGCAATACCACCAGTGCCGAGCACAGCTGATAAGATCGTTATTGTGATTTGTGCGGTCGACATTTTTATTAGCTCCCTTTCATATGTTTTCTTAGAAATCACTACGGTCTCGGAAACATAGTAATATTCTTTACATTCGAGTTTAAAAATAAAAACCAATCAAGTCAACAATAAGATATGGTGAAAAATTGGCGTCAGCCATGTTGCGCACCAGATAATCCTATTTCTTTCAATTGTGTGTGTAAAACAACGATCGTGACAAGAAAGGTCCAGATGGTCCAAGTGTCTTAGTAAATTTATAGCGAATGCTCTGCTAGGACATGTAAACACAAGCAAACCCCAATCAATCGAAAGGAAGTTTTATATGAACAAATTAAAATTCAACGAGGAAAAAGAAAATAAAGGCGTCGTCCGTAAGAGAATATCGGATGCTATTAACAGACGTAAATTATCCATCATTGGCATGATAACTGGAATTATGCTTGTAATGATGATATCTTTCACAACAACAGCACAGGTATTTGGACCTGCAGATGGTGTTGTCGTGAAATCCGAAGAACCGCGTGTAGGTATCATGATATTACCATCGAAAACAGCTGTTATGGCAGTCGGTATCTCTCTTTCTAAAATAACAACAACAGTTCCTGTGGAGACAACAACTACTACAACGACGACAACCTCGTTGACAACTTCGACAACTGAGGAAACGACTGAGTCAACCACAACAACAAATCTTACAACAACATTGATGGAGTCCACCACAACAACCGCTACAGTGGAGACAACCGTTCAAGTTAATGTAGAAAATGATGTTATTGAGGTTGATACATATAATGACATACCTGAAGAAACTTCAGAGTATATAGTGTACAAGCCATCAACCCATTATGTACATAAGAATACTTGTAGATGGTTTAATAATGAATGTTATGAGATCAATTCTACTGAAGGTATTGAATGCAAAAGATGTTCAGAATGCAATCCTGATATAGAAATAGTTACACCGTATGTAGAACCAGCACCACAAACACCTGTGGTAACAGCATCCGGTTCTGCTTTAGACTATGTCACAGAGTTAGAGTACATTTATCTCTGTAACACAGTTGGACATGAATATGGTTCTGATATTGTGTCAATATATGATAAAGCATGCGTAGTTGCAACCGTAATGAACAGAGTACGGGATGGAGGATGGACAAACGGTCTCCCGAGTACAATATACAATGTACTCACAGCTCCTTATCAGTTTAATCCTTCTTATGCAACCGGATATTATCATTCATGTGTAACTCAATCTTGTAAGGATGCAGTAAATTATTACTTTGCTCATCAGAATGAATTCCCTCATTATACAAGTTTCTGGGGAGATGGAAGGTACAATCATTTCTCATAAATTTATTAATTAACAGAGGAAGGTTATAGGATTATGAAAAAAGGCAAACAGTTAAAAAAGGTAAATATTTCAACAAACGGCTATGTCATTGCATATGATAATGAAGACGTAGAAATTAAACTTTCGAGATCAGAACGAAACGTTTTAACAAGACTTCCTCAGAAAGGAAGAGGTTATACTTCTAAGATTCAGAAATATGTTGATGACATCATCAAGGCTTTTGGTGGAAACCCCGAAGTCTTATCATCCGAGTTCACCGTCTATAAAGATGGTGACATAAAATTTACATACACAAAAAATACTGATTAACGGATAAAGGTTGGGGCATTACGCCCCAACCATATCTGTTATTTTTATTCCGTTTCTTTTTTCTCTTCTTCAACAGGTTCCTCGGTTGCTGTTGCATTGAGTAATACTGTTGATACACCGTATGGATTATTCGCATCTTTTTCAGTTACTTCTGTCTGGTCTTTTATAAATTGAGAAAGATCAAATGGATTTAACTGTACCTCAGGAGTATCTTTTTTGTTGAGTTGCTTTGTTATTTGATTTACACCTGTAGCAGCAGAGCCTGCGGATAAACCAATGAATATAGCTTCAACAAGGTTATTGCCCATATCAACACCAGGTGTATAGAAACCTATGATACCAAGGCCTATACCAAATATTACAGAAAGCAATGGTAAGAATTTCTTAACATCTTTCTTGAATACCTGTTGTGATATAGTCTTAACAGTTTCGTCGAGGATTGTTACGAATGATGAGATTGTGATAATTGAGAATTCCAACATAATAATTTCCTTCTTTCGTATACATATAATTTTATCGATGAACGGGTACAACTGTTCATTACAATTCTGTGTAAGGAGGTACACCATGAAACATGAAAAGGATTCCCCCATAGATAGAGATGGTGAAATGACAACAACCATCATAGAAGAACCTATCTATGATCCTGATGACAAACCTTCATCACACCCATTTCCTATACCGGAAATAAAAAGTGGAGGTGTTGGTAAGTTATGAAAGAAACTAAAAAGAAGAATACACCACAAGTAGAAGAGTCACCAAGACTCGAAGATGTTCTTAAACGAGTATCTGATGCTCGTAAGAAAAATAACAATTCTAAATCGAAAAGGAGAAAGTAAGAATGGATCACAAAGATTTACTCAATTCAGTCATTGCAAACATGACAAACTCACAGGAAACAACAACGGAAGTACCTACAGACGACTTCGATAACTCGGGCTACATCCAGTTGTCACTCTGTACTGGTGAAACTTTCCTGGTAGATCCCAATAATCTTGATTGGGATAATGCTATTTCACAGATAGCTCATCTTCAGGATAATATGGTTGCTCTGCGCAATATTCAGTACAATCTTTTGCAGACAGCCGGTAATGATGATGAAGATACACAGAAGTTTGTTCAGAGCATGATCGCTCAGCTTACAGATATCTTGAAAGGCTTCCAGATTTCTGTTGATTACAGAGCTCATAATCCTAATCTGACAGATCATGATATAGCAATGCTTATGGTATTTGATGTTAACAATGTAACAGCTACAATGTTCCATCATCTGTCAATCTATTCAGCATTGTCAATGCTTGCACCAACACATGAAATCTCTTCTGATATACTGGGTGAAAGTGAACCGTCTGAACTTAAAACATATCGTGTTATAGGTATTATAGATAATGATACAACACAGATAGTGAGCTGTGAAGAGACAGACGACTATAAACCGGACACAGTCGGAATTGTTGAACGTATCGAAGATAATAGGTATTCGTATATCGCATGTGCTTACGATGCTGCTTCGGCAAAGCGCCAGGCTGAGAGTGCTTTTGGTATCAAAAGAGCATTCACAGTACCTATAGATGATCATGATGTATCAGGATTAGTTTCTGAATAAGGAGGAATTGAAATGATAATCGAAAAACCATCAATTCAGTTTGTGCATGAATTTGACGGTATCGCTGCTTTGGCTGAAATCGATACCGCAGCAAGAACATGTTACAAATCTGAAGGAAAGATTACCGTTGAGAATTTCGGTAATGTAGCTAAACATTGCATCGATAAAGGGCACACATCTGTTCTTGAACATGTTCAGCTTTCCTTTGTACTCAAGATGGATCAGGGTGTTCTCAGAGAACTTACCCGTCATCGTCATGCATCTTATTCTGTTGAATCAACTCGTTATTGTAAATACGATAAGGGTGTTAGATTCATAGAACCTATCGAGTTCGAAAAGGATTCATATAAGTATGCTGCATGGAAGGATGCATGTGCTGCTTCAGAAAAGGCATATACTGAAATGTTTAACGCTGGTTGTGAAGCTCAGGAAGCAAGAAGTGTATTGAATCTTTCTGTTGCATGTGAGATGCGTTTCTCTATCAATGTAAGATCACTTCGTAATCTTTTGGCACTCAGATGTGCAAAGGGTGCTCATACACACATCAAGGAAATCTTCATTCCTTTGCTTCTTATCCTTCAGGAGAAAACTCCTTATCTGTTTGATGATATTGAATATGATCATACTTTCTATGATAAGTATCTTTCTGATGATAGATGGAGAGAATATATTTCAAAAGAAACAACTGATGAAGGCTGGGAAACAGTCATCGAAGGAGCAAGACATAGATTCGCGAGGTGATATAAATGGAGCTCGGTAAATTAGATGAGCTTGTAGTTATCCTTGTAACGATGCATGGTATGTCTGTAGATGACATAGAATCAAAAGCAATTGGAATAAACATGTTTACCGAGACAGAATTTGTCACGATAACAATGCGTCAGGGAGTAACAATAATACTCCCTGATGTAAATGCTTCCAAGAACTATGTTTACTATGATACCAATACATCAGAAGGAAAATATAAAATGGTCAAGGATCTCATGGATAATAACTTCTGTGAATATGATATAGCAAAATTCCTTGACACTACAGGAAAGAATATCAATAAGATATTAAAACAAGGAGGAAAATAAAATGTCTAAGATTCTTCATCATAACGACGATGATGGACGTTGTGCTGCATATCTCACAAAGAGATATATCAACACCGTTCGTCCAATGGAGATTATTCAACCAACTGATTTCATTGAGTACAATTATAACGGTGATCTCACAAAGAAATATCCGGAATTGCACGAGAATGAAATTGTTTACATCGTTGACATCTCAATGTGTAAATCAGTACATGCATTCATTGATTACTGTATTGAACGTGGCGCAATAGTTGTTCATATAGATCATCATGATTCAGGTATAAGATATTATGAAGAGCATAAGGAAGCTTTTGCAGCACATGAGGCAAATGAAAAATACATTCCGTTTATGAAAAACGGTATATCAGGAGCAATGCTCACATGGATCTATTCAGATATCTTCACTGATGAAAATAGAAAGAATCCAAATTCAGTAAAGTTTGAATTCGATGATGATGATCTCCGTAGAAGATGCTGTCTTGTTGATAATGAGGGATGCCCTATTGACAAGAAAGGTGAAAAAATAAACACAGAGAGACTCATCACTCTCGTACCGGATGCTCTCAGATTCATTGATGATAATGATATCTGGAAACATAAGATCGTTGAGACAAAAGCTTTCTGTGCTGGATTTAGTTTATCTGAAAGCAAGCATCCTTTGAACCATATATGGGATTCATTGTTCGATGAAACAGATCCCAAGGAACAGGCAGCTTTCATGGAGAACATGATCAACAATGGAACCGTCATCCTCAAATACAGAGAACTTACTGATGCTAGGAATCTTTCTAATGGATTCTATGCAAACGTAAATGGTGTTGATGTATGCTTCCTCAATGCTATTGCTGGTAATTCATCAATATTCCAGGATATGTATGATAATAGCAAAGCTGTATGTAAGTTCAACTTTGATGGAACCAAATGGTGGTATACATTCTATTCAGATGAAGCAAACGGTGCTAACTGTAATGCTCTTGTGCATTATCTTGCTAATACATACGGCAAGGAATGTGGTTCACTTTCATATGGTGGACACATTCATTCTGCAGGTTGTACATTCACCAAGAATTTCATTGATAAACTTGAAATCGATAAAGCAGCATTTATTGAGAAACGTAAGCAGATTCGTATCGATAAAGAAGTTGCTGCAGAGCAGGCAAGAATTGCAGCTGCTGAAGCTAAGCTTCGTGAAGATAACGAAAAGCTTGCACGCCTCAAAGCAAAGGTTGCTGCTCAGATTGAAGACGACGAAGATTACGGATTTTAATAATAATACGGGGGCATATTGCCCCCGTATATTTTTTATGCTTTTATTATTGCTTCAAGAGGTGTTGTTGTCGGTTTCTTGCCATTCAGTGTTTGTGCGAGACCGACATTCATTGCTCTACTAACATCCTGGAAGAGAACTCCTTGAAGTACACCAGCCTGTTGAACAGCATCACGGAAACGAAGTTTGGTGTAACTCATTGGATCCACATTAGGATTTCTACCAAATGTTGTTGCAAAAGAATGATCTCCTGAACGACATACACGTCTTGCAAGAAGTTCATATGTTATAGCAGGACCGGTAAGATCTATGCTATTGATTTCCAAACAACGGAACATGAGTTCTGTCATGAGATTATAAGGAATCTGTGGAGACTTAGAATACAGATATATCTGGTTAATGAAGAATTCAACATTAGCAACATTCTTCTGAATACCAAGAGAACAGATCTCAGAACCTGGATCATATGTGATGATGTAATTCTCAGGATCTTCTTGGATATCATTATAGAGATTGAAATTCAACATAGCAGGAACTATCATCATTGTAGATAATATCTCTTGATCATTCTTATCATAGAACTTAACAGGGAATATTCCCATACATGAAAGAACAGTGGGTTCACGAACAAATCCATCAAGCTCTTCAAGTAATCTTGGTATAAAGAACTTTACCTTTGTTTTGTTTATCATCGTACCATTGTCAACAGTACAGAAGTTATTTTTCTCCAAGAATAAATAATCAGGAGGAATGATACCAGCATTCTGTGACAAGTCATGCTTTGATTTAAGCTTGATGTTAAGCATCTTCTGAGTTACCTGTGTAACAAGAAGACCAACGTTTGTAACACCAAGATTATGGAATACTCTACCAGCACACTTTCCACATATAGCATCTCTCTCACAACATTGTGGAGAATAAAGCTGAACTGTCTTACCGATATAATTATTGATATTATGGAGATCGGTTAATACCTTTTTACCATTATCATTGATATATCTGAAGAGAGCATACTTTGTATTCTTTTTTGTGATGGTAAGAGGAATCGTTGCAGTTGTACCACAATCAGAATTAGGATCTGGATCGATGTGTTCTGATTGAAGAAGAGCAAGTATTATCTTAGCCATATAACCAGCATCGGCAGTACCAACAGCTGATGGATATGCAGCAGCCAATACAGAGTTTGCAAATGCAGGAATATCTTTCTTTGTAATACCATTCATCAGTGAATTTTCAACAACGTCATATTTCTTCGTGTAGTTATTAAATACAGATCCTCTCATAACGTTGATAGTCTTGTAGTTATTATCAAGATTACCATCACCTGAACGATACAAATCATATCCAGAATCCTGTTTAAGATTATTACGAACCATCTGCATGAGTTCCTTCTCAATCTTGTTAACAGTCATTGTCTGAATAACTGGATTGTTTGAATTAATATCTGCTTCATATTGTTTGAAAAGTTCTGCCTTACGTTGGTTTACATTATCCATAGGGCGAATCAATGATGGTGTTATTGATACTGACAAGAATGATGCACTCCAGAAACCTAAACGATCTCGAGAATCAATATAATCGCCGAGTTGTTGTATGGTAATCTTATCAAGGATAGCAAGGTTATTAACTTCTGCGGTTAATGTCTCCAGTCCTTTTCTATCAATAGGAGTATTCCAATAACCAAGATGTTCAATAATACCTGTTCTTTCAAGAATGTATCTATTAAACAGAAGCATTCCTGTTGTTGTTTCTATTGTACCAGTAACCCATTGGTATTCTTGCTTTGATAAAGAAATAACTTCTGTCGGAGCAAAGTTTGCTTGACGGAATTCATTAGTTTCTTTATCATGATAAGAAGCAAACATCTCTTCCAAAAATGATTTTGATATACTATTTATATCCGCATTAAGAATTTTTTCTTTCGCAAGTGATGCCATTTATGATCACTACCTTTCTCATATTTAATAAACTGATATACATATTATTTATATGGCAAGAAAAGAACCAAATTGAAGCAGAATTTTCTCAATATTATTTCATCTCTTGTCCAGCTTTGTTACAGGGAGGTGAAGGAACAAATGCTGGATAAAATCATACTACTTGCCGGTGGCGACGATGACGATGTATCTTTTGATGATCTTGCTGATGCATTCGAATCCACCAGATAACACAATCTTTAGAAAGGAAGAACATTGTTATGGAATTAAAAAATGCGGTAAAAATGATCAAGTCAATAGAAACATTTGCTAATGCTATTACAGCAGAAGTATCTATTGATGACTTATTGGTACTCAGCGAAGTAAATCAAAATGTTTCAGAAAATATTGATTTCCTGAAACTTTGGTTGAACAATGGAATCGAGTTTGATGAATCGATAATACCAGATACCAGTAAGACTAAAACGACTCATCCATGGGAGAAAATATCTCCTGATTCAGAATGGAGAAATGTGTTTGATCTGAATCTCATGGTCTCTGATAAAGGAGACATTTGGAATCTCAAAACGAATGAACTGATGAAACAGTATTTCAGAGATGGTGATCTCCGTATCTCATTCGGTTCTGATTTAACCAGGGATACAAAGAGGGTAGCACCTATCGTTTCAAAGGCATTTCAGATATGGTCTCCTGATAAAAATGGTGACTTTATAATCGCCTACAGAGACGGTGACAGAAGAAATATGAGAATCGATAATATCTACTGGAAGAAACCTGAGGGTGAATATGTCGAAACTCGTAGATATCTGATAGAGGATATTTGTAGAAGGATTATCGAATTCAATGGCGACATCGGAAAGATTATGCCAAAATACGAAGGTTCACGTCCTTCTGTTTCTACTGCCTCAGTGCAGCAGATCAGAGATAAGAATCTGTATAAAGAGATATCTGATCTGTTCTTCGTAATTCAGGATGGAAAAATATATCCGAGAACTGATGCTATGGCTGTTGATACAACAGACAATGGTGGTAGTATGGACGTAGGACAGTTCTTCCGTATATCCGGTGATAGAAATATCACCGGTTCGTTAATACGCGATAAGATAAAGAAAGGTGATAATCTTACTCTTGATGAGAAGGTTATTGTCGTATTCATGGCTATGGATATTATCGGCATGGACAAGGCTGATGACGTCCGTAAAATAAGCAATGTAATCAAGAATAGCTTTGGTACTGACATTGGGTTAGATTTCATTAACCAGGTTAGAAATGATTACACTTCGGAGATATCAGAGATGTTTAGAGGGGAGGTAAAAACAAATGAATGATCTTCGTAAAACTGTTGAGATGGCAAAAGAAATGCAGAATTTTGTTAATGATATCAATGATCTGAAGTTCACAATCGAGGATGTTAATGATGTTGCTTTCTTTAGGCCTGATATCATTGATGTTATTTCAAAAATAAAAGACTGGTTCAATGCTTCTGCCGAAGAGACTATATCGATGATGGTTACACCCGGACTTGATTATGATGGTGACTTTGACGGTGATAAACTTGATTTGTTAATTACGGATACAACACCACAACCAACAGAACCAGTCGTTGCTACAGAAACCGATACTAATACCGATAAACCCAAGAAAAAGCGTCGAGTAACAGCAGACGATTTCTATTGGATAGGATATTTCATATGCACCGAATGTAATGGTGCTACTGTTGACATAGCTATCAACAGAGCTTTCGAAAAGTATAAAGACAAGATTAGTAAGAGCAGTGTGCGTCGATATGTACATAAAGAAAATCACGTAGATATATCCGATAAATTCTTTACTATTAAAGAACCGGATGTGATTGTTGCTGCTACCGACCCACCTCTTCCATCAACAGTTACTGCAATTCCAAAATTGATGGACTCTATCTCTGATACTAACAGAAACAAATTCTTCGAAATTATCGGAGACATGCCCGAAGATCAGTGGAGACAGGGTCTTCTGTCACTCATTAAGTTCAACGGATCAGTTCATGATCTTTATCTGGACTGCATCAATAACAATAAAGAAGTAACAGGTGAAGATCTTTGTGCGTCAGAAGTACTTAAACGTGCTTCAATTACCAGTGGTCTGTTAAACTCGTTACTCGATAATTTCGATATGACAATAATCATATCTTCTGTTGTGGCAAAGATAGGAAACAAGCGTAAGATATCTCGTATCAATAATCAGGTAAAGAAAATATGGGGTATCAATATTAAATCCCCACAGGAGATATACAATGTAATCAGCAAGAAAGAATATCCTGAGATATCGGATTTATTCTTCAGATGATATATTAATATAAGGAGGAATGATTTATGTTATACGGACCCGAAGACGATGAACTCGACGAAACCGAAGACGACGAAGATGATGACATTGATTTTGCTGACTGGGCAGAAAACGGTGAATTCTAAAATGTATAATACGGGGCGTAATGCCCCGTATTTTTTTATTCTTCATTAAATTTAATTGTATTCTGTTTTACTTTTACATACTGATCAACATACATTTCGTTTTTAGCGGTATTATATGTTACTTCATAATACTTTCCATCTTGAAGAGATGTTGAAAACATTCCTTTTATTGATCCAAGTACGTATGTGCATGTTACAAAATATACATTGATACTATCATAATCAATGTTATCTGTTGGATCGGTTGTTTCGATCAACATATGTTTGATTGCATCTTTTGCAAGTTTTACGAATTCATCTGTTCCTACCATTTATCAATAAACTCCTTTCGGATCGTCAATACCATGTTTTACACGATCATGCTCTTCAGCTTTCTTTCCATCATTGAATCTATCAAGGGTTCCTACGAGGTATCCTGTTATACGACGGATTCTGTTGAATGGTACTGAATGTTTATGTATCTCGAGCTTCACATATCCTTCATTATCGAATTCTAAGATTATCTCGTCGATTATTTCATCAGGATATTTTTCTTTAGCATATTTTTTGTATGCTTCTATTTCTTCCTGAGGTATGGTTGATATGTCACCATTCTTAAGTGATACGTTCATAAATAAACACTCCTTCGCATACATATTATTTTTGAGATATGATGTACAAATCATATTAATAAAGAGTCGGAAGGAGAATGGTTTAAATGAGGCACAGTATCAAAGAAAAAATAGTTAAGGAGGAAGAGAAAGTTGTTTTAAACATGATCACATGTTCTGTGTGCGGTCAACGAATTGGATGTTTCGCAACACATGACGGATATTATTCACATCATGTGAATGTTATTCAAAATTCAAGAACAGAATACTATACAATCGAAAAATTACAACCGGACATGAATTATGGAAAAGATGATAACACATTATCACTCGATGATGTTCATCCTGACTGTTTACCAAAATACATCGAAGAGTTTGTTAAAAGTGAAAGAGATTGTGATGATTATATGAAACTTAATATTGAGCATCATATTGATTGTCAGTGCGTTATGACTTAATTAAGAAAAGGATGATAACAATGATAAAGAAACTTAAAAGAAGATTGGATGATTGTGATGTTGGAATAATGATATGCTATATATTGATGGTTCTTCTAATTGCACTACTGATCTTATGTATTGCAAGCTGGATTATCAATGAACATAATAAGATTGATTCTGGCATTGTTATTGATAAACATCATACCAGAGCACATACAACACCAACTCGGTTTGGTATGATTCGCCATTCTGAATCATATAAATTAACAATCAAAGGAGAAAAGAATGGTAAAACTGTTGAATACATGTTTGATTGTTCTGAAGAAGAATACAATTCATACGATATAGGAGATGAATATCCAAATAAGGAGGAATGATAAAAATGATGTCATTTGAAGAAGTGGCTTCAAAACTAAGAATGGTAAAAACATATCCATCACATGATCTTATCATAAGACAAGATCTTGTGGAAACAGCCATGGATATAACAAAGCAGCAAACAAAACTACGTAAAATGAATGAAAACAGTATCCCATGTGATATAATAAAACTAGATACACTTCCAACACGAGATTTCTTCATACGTCTTGATGATGTACAGAATGTTCATATTCGAATACTTGTATTTGATAGAGTTATTGATAAGAATGAATTACCTAAAGACAATTCTGTCAAAATCGTTGGTTGTGTTATATTTGATTATACTAACACAAGACCGATGTTCTTCTTTGGTGTTAAAAGAAATAGTAAGAAACTAATAATAATACCAGAGATGTATTTCTATCGTGCTAAGTCTATGGCGGATATTATTAAATTCAATAATCGATTGGATGATGATGAAAAACCAAATGCAAAAATCGTTGATAAAATAATGAAGATTTGGTATGGTTTAATGCATCTGATGCTGTATCCTTCATTGTATGATTATATGGATCATTATGAACGAATAATGTATAATATTAATCGTAATACATTTATTATGTATGATGATTATAAACATTTTCCACACTCTATAAAATGTAAAACACATACAAGTACAGAACACCCAAGAGAGTCTTATAAACGTCGAAAACTTGTTTGGTTTAAGAAAGGACATTTTTGTATAATCCCAAATACAGACACCGTTGTATTTAAACAACCACAATGGTGTGGTCCATTCAAAAATGAAATAATAGAATGGGGTAGACGTATTTAAAATAATCGGGGGCATAATGCCCCCGAATAATTCTTTTTTGTTGTTAACGATATGCTACGACCTTTATGATATTTGCAGATAAATGTGTATCATTTGCAACAGTAGAACCATCAAGACGGCTTGGATATGATGCTTTTGTGAGGGTAAGAGTATGGTTAGTAATTCTTATAGTAAATGCTAATACTGTCAATTTTAAAACACCCATGTTGTCAGATAGCTGAGCAACTTGCAAAATTCCACCAAGGTTAACATCTGTCATATATGGTACTTCTGCGATTGAATATACTGAATTATCCATTGTGGTCTGACCGGCGTTTCCGGATGATCGGAAGTATAATTTCAAATATTGTGTATCCGTTGGGGGAGTAGATAATGTGATAGATTTTGATGTGTTTGTTGAGTCATTGAATAAAACTGTTCGTGAATTAGAATTAACATAATCGGCAAATTTTGCTGTTTTTACTCGTCTGAAAGAAGGTTCTGATGTTCCTCCGGATGATGATGGTATTGATGTAAGCATCCACTCTGCACCGTTAAATGTTGGGTTATCGACAGTTATTAAATCATATATACCAGCATTCAATCCATAACCTGTTATGTCACCATAAAATTTATTTGCTGTTATCGCGCCTGTCGATGGATTAGCATATATTAAGTCATTTCTGTATACTACTTGTGCAGTAGTCGTTGTGGTACCCGTTTGATAATAAGACATCAATAATGGTCGGTTTGCACTTCCTGATACAATGTTTTGTGTAACTTTGGTATCGGTATTTGGATTAGCAGGTATCTTTCCGCTGGTTACCGATATTCCAGTAACGTGACCTTTTCCATCTGTATTAAGTGTAACACCTTTTACAACATCAATACTCCATGCCGCTGTTGCGCCTGATGCGCTTGCTGATTTATCTTGACCAGATACGGTTGCTGGAGTATAATGGTTTGCTGATGATGTAACCTTTGTATTGGTATCGGTGTTAATCAAGCTTTTCCAATCAGACCATTTTTGATTATTGCATACTCGATAGTACGCCGCAGTGGTTGTCATGCCAAGAGCCAATTGTGTACCGTATTTAGTGTCATTTCCTTGTGCAGACATGATGTGATAAAAATGATTTGATGGAAGATTATAGTCTGTGCCATTTGTATATTCTTCAAATACAACCTTATTTGCTCCGGGAAATACTTTAGAATCTTTTGTAACTCTTGCTATAGCGACATTTGTCGCGGGACCACCTGCTGAAGATGAACCCGCATAATTATGAGTATGGGTTGATAATGAAAACGTTGATCCTTTGGTAACGGTAATTTTTCTGTTACGGTCACCATCATTCGCAATTGACACGGCTGTTACCGCGTTTCCAGATCCTGTTGTTGCAAGAGTTATTAATCCCTTGAAAGCGTTCCATAATGCAGATATTGGTCTTCTATAGTATGATGTTGTTGTAGTTCCACCATTCGCATATTGTGCTACATAATAATCCGTAAGTGCCGGTGTTGTGCTTCCTGTTGATAACAGATTTATTGCAGCATTCATACCGGCTTGTGTATTAGGAACGTAGTCCGATGATTCTGTATATGCTGCAGATTTTAATCCCAATACAGTTTTAGCATTTGCTACTGATGTATATCCGCCTTTACCCCAGCTATTTGTTATTGTCAAGAAGTATTGCGCATCTGTACCGACGTTTTCGTTTGTTAATGCTTTTAAAGCATTCAATCTATCTGTAGCTCCAGTACCACCGTGAGCTATAGCAACAGTGCCTGTTACATTAGACGAAGTTCCAGACGTGTTATTTTGTATACCAGCAATCGAAGACGCATACGAAGCTGTTCCTGTTGTATGTGATGCAGATCCATGTCCAGTGGAAGTATAAAGGGTCCACACATTATTGGTTGATGTTCTACTATGTTCTTTCAGCACAGTGAATATCCAACCGTCATATCTGGCGGTTTGTTTATACCATAATTCAACCTTACAACTCGTATTAGCTGTATTCGTATATACGAATACAAAATCTTCAGGATCTATATTAGCATTTGCAAGTTGCCAATAAAATTGTGAACTCTCATATACTTTTGTCGAACCTGTTCTGATATGGGCGGTTAATATACCACTATATCTCGGAACATCACCCCATGTTTTTGAAACAATAAATGTGATTGTTTGATCCTCATTGGCATTTGTTATAGTTTTTTCTGCAAACTTATGCCATGCATATGATGCGAAATCCGATGTTTCATCATATATAAAACTCTTTTTCAACCATCCCGAAAGGGTCATATTCGCATCACCCTTTACAGATACAGAACCCGTTAACTGACCACTCAATGTCAGTGTTCTGGCAGTTGCCCATGAAGATGCTGTTGTTGCATTACCGTTCAAATACACATTTGATGCATCACCATACATCATCCATTTTCCAAGTTTATTACTGTAAATACCATGATTCGTTCCACCAGATCCTACACCCATCCAAACTTCAACACCCGTATCAGATCTCTTAGCGTAGAAGCCTGTATCACCAGAAGCTTTGGTTATTTTAATATTTCCAGTTACATCCGTAGATCCACTCATTGGAATATATGAATGTGTATGTGATGGGAGATCTGAAGCAGTCACATTAGCAGTTCCCGTTATGTGACCTTGTGCATCATATGTTATCTTTTTGAAAACTGCGGTTGTTACTGCGGTTACGGAGTTAGAATGATTGAAAGTTGTTCCTGATAGAGACAATCCTGTTCCGGCTGAATAAGTAGTATTTGGAGGAGTTGTGAAAATGAAATTAGTTCCGCCTGTAGTCAACTTATACTTTGTGCTTGCTGCTAATGTAAGTTGATTTGTACCTGAATCAGCAGCTATTGTCGTTGTATGCGTATGATTTGATAAGGAGAACGTACTTCCTTTGGTGACCGTCAAAGCACCATTCGATGCAGTTATCGATGTAACAGCATTACCACTTCCCGAAGTTGTTACTGTTGTAACGGTATCAGAAAATTTGGCATCAGATGGTACAGATTTTGCAATCGTGTAATCTGATGCTTTAAATCCACCAGTGGTTCCATCAGTGATCATCACACGACCGGATGTTATCGCAGATGTACCGGTTGTAAAACCACCGACGCGCCACGGACCTGTCACTGTTGTTGAATCATTGCTACAGTTTGTATACATGTATACAGCGCCATCAGCAACGAAATAAAGGTTCTCATCATTATACTTTGCTTGTGCTGCCGCAAATGTTGTACTGCTTTCACCAGCACAAACAATTGTTGTTCCGTTTGTTGAACCTAAACGAACACCACTATTATTTGTAGCACCACTACCAGTTGCGGAATTGCCAAGAATGCCAATCGGATAAACCGTATGTGTAGCAGTACCGTCAGTATTCTTATACCTAACAGCCATCACGTTAACGTTTTCTCCAGCTGCTGGTTGAAGTGTGTCAAGGTTGATGGTTATTGGCATACCGGTTGTCTGTAAATAAAGCCGTGGTGATCTTAATACACCACCACTTGGATTAAAGTACAATGCATCATTTCGATATGCAACCTGTGCTGTACCAGCCGCTTCTCCTACTTTGTAATATGACATTAACAGCGGTCTATTATTATCAGCGGTTGCAAATGTCTGTGATACTAATGTGTCTGTATTAGTATTAGTTTGACAGTAAAGATCTGTAGATGTTCCATCGATTGTAATTGATCCTATCTTTGTACCAGACGTGAGACTTCTTGATATTGATACTTTTGAATAGTCTAAAGCAGGAATATCTCCTTTGGCTACTGCAGCTGTTGCTGAAACATGACCAGTTGTATCAACTGTTATTTTATATAATCCTGATGATGCAGCTGTGTGGGTTGGATGTGAATAGACCGTTGTATCTTTACCATTTATTTTTATTTTACCATTTGATGATGATTCTACTTTTGTAGCTCCATTAGCAATACCACTTAATTTAGTCTTTTCTGCAGCAGTATAAACAATGCCATTTAAGTGAGTGCCATCGTAATAGAACATTGGATGCTGTGCGAATAATGCCAGTTGATATATACTCGTATTATACATGCATCCAAGTAATATATAATATTTACCATTTGTAAATGTTTGTGTCAATCCAGTTGTAGTAAGTTTAAATGTACCATCTGAATTGATAGTACATTCCAAATACACCGGTTTATATTGCGTGAATCCAGCGGTTGATGTTACATTACAACTATATCGAAGATCAACACTTGGATACTGTTCATACAAAACATTGTTTGCTATTGCAGTTCCATCTGCATACGTCGAGTTCGCATCATTGTACATTATTACCGGAGGATACATAAAGCTTGCTGATGTATTAAATGTTTTAGCGGTGCCAGTACCTGATGTAGTGGTGAATGATTGCATTCTCTGATTGTTATCCATAGCACAGAGTGAATAATTGAATACACCAATTGTACCAGCATATATTCTCGTCTGTTGAGATGTACGATCATAAGTGTCTGAATTGAAATCACTGACGATTTGATAGTTTGCTCCATCATATATAAAATAAGTGTATCTATTTGCTATTAATTGTGAAGCCGAAGCAAGATTAGCATTTCTATATTTAATCGGTTTTGCACCGGTTCCATCTACATTTAATGTCAATGATGCAACCGCAGCGGAATTTGTATTATTGAATTTAACAACAACCCATGCACCAGTATACAGTTTAAAATTTCCTATTGTAACTTCCTTGGCAGCAGTTGCTGCAGCTGTACTACATGTACCAACATGAGGAAACAATTCTCGTATGTTATATGTCGCAGATGAATTGTCGCCAACTTGTACAGTTAAATTAGAAACATAATTTGCCATTGTTAAAGTATTCCTCCTTTGTTTGATGAAATTTACATGAACGTTTTGTGCATAAAGAATAGTAAGAAATTATGTGGGGTTATACCCCACATAATTTAATACATATTGTGTTAAGGAGTATTATCTGGTGTAACTGTAATTGTTGCAGCAGTACCAGTGAATGATGGTTTTGATACTGTACCGGCAGCAGTTGTTGTACCAGAGAGCTGCACTTTCGTACCTGTGAATGTAGGTTGAGAAACAGTACCACCAGGAGTATATGTAGCTGTACCTGATCCCGCTGCTGAAACTGTTGCTGTTTTGTTTTCTGTTGTTGCAGTTGTAGTTGTATATGTCTTTGGTACTGCAATATTATCAGTAACAAGTCTTACAGCTGTTCCGGAGAAAGAAGGATCTGTAACATTTTTAACAGTAGTCGCAACTGTTTGAGCTGAACCCTTTGTTGGAAGCGATCCCCAAGAGAATGCGAGATTCTCGGTTGAAGCAGTATACGTTGCTGATGGAAGTGAACCAACAGCTGTAATACTATTAACCGTTGTGGTATTCAATGTAACAGCTGTACCACTACAAGATCCACCAGGAGTATATGTAGCTGTACCTGATCCCGCTGCTGAAACTGTTGCTGTTTTGTTTTCTGTTGTTGCAGTTGTAGTTGTATATGTCTTAGGTACAGCAATGTTTCCTGTAACAAGACGAACACCAGTACCTGTGAATGTAGGTTTAGAAACTGTACCCTTTGGCTGATAATTACCAGAAGTATTATCTGCCGCGGTGATTGTTACAGATGATGATGAACCAGTGAATGATGGCTGAGAAACAGAACCAGCTGGTGTATATGATGTGGAACCCGTATCAGCAAATGCAAAAGCTTTAAGACCTGTAGCTTCACCAAATGCTCTCCATACCGAACCATCCCAAATAAATTCATTAGTATCTTGGAAGACGATATCACCTACAGAAGCTGTAACACTCTTTGTTGACGATCCATCTTTTATAGTAACTGGGTTTGTTGTATCACCATCAAAGATTTGATGTGCTGGAGAAGGAGCTATGACACCTATGAATTCTACGCCGCCTTCAATCAATGTATATAAGGTATTTATATCATCTCTAGCTTGCGCATCCTTAATGTCATATGTGATCGAACCTGTACCATTAGAATCAGGTATCGTAAGTTGCGAGACCAGTGGATTTGGCATATTTATAACCTACCTTTCATTTTAAGTTCTGTAGAATTCTATACGTTCTGGATCACTCGTTGTGCGAACTCCAACACTGTTACCTTTTAAGAATCCTACCTCATTTTCTAAACGTTCAACATGTTGAATCGCTTCATTGACCTTTTCAAATGCAGTATCAAAATTTTCTCCATCTGTTATAAGAGAAAGGTCTCCTGTATAGTATACGTCTGAATCAAAAACAACAGGTGTGTTTGGATCGAGTCCAACGTAGTGCTTATCATACCATGTTGTGCTTACAAAAGTGTCTCCAGGAGATCCAAGGACATAGTTATCATTTATATATTTATAATGCTTCGTTGGATCCCAGTCAGGAGGAACCCCAGGTAATTGGTCATATGTCAATTCATAATATTTATACCAATCAGTATCCCAATCACTGGGTTTAGTATGCAACAGTACAAATGAATCTGTTGTAGACACACGAACATATTGTGGTTCTACTTCGATGCCACCATTTGCATCAAACTGTAAACCTTCTCCGAGTTTAGCTTCGATAACTGGTGTAGTATCGCTTGTAATATTGATACCATCACCAGCTGTATATGCTCCACCGGTACCAGTCGGAATAGTAATAACTGATGTTGTACCATCAGAACTTTCAATAGTAAGTTCGTTAAGCTTATTCGGATCTTCCTGAGTAATATTAACAACACCTGTATCAATAGTCACGTCTTTAGTGACATTATCTCGAAAATGGACTGTTAATATATTTGAATTATCAGCGTCATCTTGTGTTATATCTAAAATGCCGTCATTATTAATAAAATTATCATCATCGACAATCAATCCTTCTCCGACATTTACGTTAAACGTATTACCAGTATCAGGTAATACCTCTCTAACACGCATTGCTGGACCATATAAAAATTCATCGGTTCCACTGTTAGTGAAAAATGCATCATTCTCGGTATCATATAATCCAGGAACATTATCAGCTCTTCTTATACATGGGAAGAACTTACATCTCTTTCCATTACCACCTACTTGAGAGCTCGTTTCAACCGTCGAAATTGAGTATATTCTACATTGAGAATTACCAACAACACGTCCGTACATATCAGATCTTGCGAATACAAAAACACTCTGATATGATTCATCGGCATGGTAAAATCCAATAACACGTAGATTTTCTTGTAGTATGTCAGGATCATACGTTGTATTTGTATCCGGTTTACGTAACGCATTATCTAACATACCTAATCCTTTGCAGTAGCCATAATATGAGTTTCCATTACCTGAAATCCATGTATCATTGACAATGTGAGTTATGGAAAAATCTATAGTGATATCAATCTGATCCCATATAGCAAGTCCATTGAGATTTATGTATTGCGTACCTGTTGATTCCAAGTACTCAACTTGGATATAGTCTTCAGGTATATCAGTATTCTGGTTATGTTCGATAATCGTTCCTAATGTTAAACCAATACCTGCATCATATTCAGGAATTTCAATTTCTTTCCATGTACCATCTCCACATAAGAAATATGTCTCTTCACCAGCTAATGGAGCTGGTACTAAACCATGTGTACCATCAGTAGAATCAGTAGCTCCTGTGAAGTCATTAACAGTTATCTCAGGTAAGCTTACCCATGTACCGGTTGATGATAACACCTTACCAACATCACGTGTTGATGGTGCTGGTACTAAACCGTGAATACCGGAATACATTCCATTGGTACCAATAAAATCAGAATAGTTTTCTAATCCTGCAAGCTTTTCTTTTTCGGATGTAGTATAAGGCTCTTCTATCTGATTAAGTATATCCAGAGTTCCCTTACCATCGATACCATGGGTATGAGATTTTTCATTAAGAACTTGAATCTCATATTGTATTTCAGCAATGACTCCAGAGTAGTCAGGTATGTTATCAAACTTCTCACGATCCGCAATACTCCAGATCTGATAGTCTTCGGTTATAGTATCAAGAAATGATTTGTTATCGTGGTGATGTTTCTCCGCCATCAATAGATCAATGTCATAATTGATTTGATCTATATCAGAATCATAATTCCTTAAACCAGCAAGCTTTTCTTTTTCTGCTGTTGTATAGGGTTCTTCGATTCTATCAAGAACATTGATATTTTGGTGACTATGCATCTTAGGCCACATAATATCAACTTTTTCTTGTACATTATCGAACAATTGATGGAATTCTTCTTTTGTTAAATAATGAGAAAGATCTATATTGGTGAAATCATATCCAACGTATATCCATTTACTACCAGTCCACAGATATACATCAGGATCTGGTTTTGTAGATGGGTCTTGTGATTTAACAAGATATACATCACCAAGTTTATTACCATCCAGAGGTAAGTCGTCTTTAGATTCTTTTTCCTCTGTATCCATTATAGCCATTCGATTGAAATTGTTTAATAAATTATCAATTTCTTCTTTGGTATAATATTGAGATAAATCAGAGCCATCTGTTACATATGGCAATTGGTGATAATATTTATTACCTTCACCTATTTTGAGTTTTGTTTTTCCGTCGGGTGTTAATTCAACACATAAACATCCTCTAGGTACAACCCAATATTCTACAGCACGTTCATTCCATTGACTCGTGGTTTTAACAACGTGCTGATGTGAATCATTTGGCATAATAACTCTCCTTTCTTATTGAAATTTACCGTGCGGTTCGGAACAACATATCACATAAAGTTTGCTTGGAGGTGAAACTATGTTTGCTAAGGAAATTATCTATGCTACCCATAATATGATCTTGATGAAAGTTGACGATGAGTTATTATATAAGATATTCTGGGAACACACAGCTCGTTTTGATTATGAATTAAAGATAAGAATAAATGATAGACAACCCAACATTGAATACATCGATTTCTACAAGGATTTCATTGTTATAGCTACGGATGAAGAGAATGAAGAAAAAATTAAAAATCCTCGGATTGAATTAATAATAAATCTTGTATGGAAAGTTGATAGTTTCAATAGATTAAAGAATGCTCGTACTGATGAGATCGCACAAATTTATGAAGTTTGGGTTGAAGATAAAGGTAATGAAATGAAATTATTGGAATCTAATTTTGATATTGATGCTCGTCGAGAATTATTTAAAATTCATTTTGAAATACCCGACGACAGTGTTAAATTACTTACAGATTCAGACACAATTTCATCAACAGAGATTATTGATGTAGAATTCAATGAAATAAATGATAAACAACTTAAAATGAACGATGAGGGCCATTAGCCCTCATCTCTCATATATTGATATCTCATATACATATTATTTATATGGACATCAAATAAACGTTTTAAATGATGCCCGGAAAGGATGTTAAAAAATGAAAGCAAGAACCACAATTCGTGATTGTCAAAAATGTAGAGAACAGCAGTTCCAGGAATATCAGTACGATATATTCTCGAATCTGATTGACTCTGCAGCAGTATCAACCGCTGCCATGGCAATAACCGTCCTGGAACGACAGGGGAAATCTCCAGAGGAGATAAAAGCATTTTTCGAAGACTACTGTTTCGTATCTTCAATGTCTGAAGTATTCGGCAAGAAAATAACCGCTGTCGATGCAATCAGACGGTTCGAAGAAAAGTATGATATCGATTTTGATAAAATCGAATGTCATATTGTAACAAAGCAGCAGTTCATGGCTCAATATAGAAAGGATGATCCACAAAAATGAGAATACCTGCTTATTTAATATATGATGAAACCGGGAAAATTGTTTTCGATCCAGAGTATTTCAAGGTCGATGAAGACTACATTGTGTCAAGAGAAATGCGTATGATGACTCTAAAAGAAAACAATGTGTCTTCGTTGATTTTCCAGGACAAATATAATGATTCCGTATATGTAGTATCGGCTGTATCGCATCTGTGTAATGTTACCTTTGGGAACAAATACAAAGGTATTATTGATGAAGCTATAAAAGATCATATGCACTGTGAAAGTTTCATATATTCAGAAAAACCCAGATGGTATAATATCATATATCGTGTAGGTGATTTCGTAGATGATTTCTTTATACCGGAAATGAATATATTCTCAGACGATATCAAAGAACAGAATCTGCTGTTCTTCTCTGGTAACACATATGGCGTTCTTAAAGCAAAATACTGTGATGAACGTCATGCATTAATGTCTAAGATTGGTGGAACCGATGTTAGTACATATATATGGTCACCGGAAGATCTTCTCAGAAATTGCAAATGTTGCAAGAGAGTCGTATACGATGGTGAAACCTTTGTTGATATGACAGATACCGATATATCAAAAATTGTTATAAAAACAAAGACGTTTAATGTTGATAAATATCATGATAAAGCGATGCTAATATACGCAGATTCAGGTGGTGGATATTTCAAGAGACCAGATGACTCGATGAGGTTGACATACTTATTCGCAAGAAATACAGTAAACATGGACAAACCATTTCTCGTTAATGATGTAATGTCAGCACGTGAATTAATTACACCTGAAATCATATCAATTGAAATGTCTAAAATATTATCTCAAGGAGGAAAACCATTAGCATGAAAAACGTAAGAGAATATGAAAAGACCATGACAGGAGGATTTTTAAATGAGAATGAAGTTGAACTCTTAAGAGTCGTTGTTAAAAAGATCTGTGATAATCATCCCGATGATGATTTCTGGAAGATCAACGACTCCATCAAGAGAACTGTTTCTTTACAGCTGTCACTCATAGAAGCAGATCAATCTTTTGAAGAAGAGGTTGCTGAAAGACAAGCAAGAATTGCAGCAGAGGAAGAGGCTGAAGCATTGAAGGAGGAAGAAGAAAGAAAAAGGAAAGAATCGATAAAAGAAGACTGTGAGAAGTTTGTTGATTCCGAACTGAGGAAGAATGACTTCTGCAGTTATGAACATGACTTGACATAATAGGAGGAATATATAATGGAAAATAATAGAATAATCACACCAACCCACACAGGAATTATTGTATCAGATCCAGCTATAAAGGCTGAATATCTGTACGTTGGTGACTATGGCAAAGAGAACAACATAAAAGCAGACTTTCTTGGTTATACAAAAAGAATCGAGAAAGTTGAACACAGACCGGTTGATATTAAAGAGAAACTGGTTGTAACGGTATCAACACAAAAAGGTTGTCCAATGAAATGCAACTTCTGCGATTGTCCGAAGTATGGTTTCTACGGCAATCTGTCGACATGGGAGATGTTATCAGAAATAACAACAGCTATCTCCCTTTCGGGTATAAAGGAAGGTAAGAGACTCAATCTCCATTTTGCAAGAATGGGAGAACCTACTTTCAATCTGCAGGTTATTGAAGTTGCTAAAATAATCGGAGATATATGCATAGACGGTCATCGATTCTTCGGAGAAAAGTCACCTATCTTTGAAGAGTATCATCCTGTCGTGTCAACTATGATGCCAAAGGATAATCCTAAGCTGGGAACATTCCTTGCGAGATGGACTGACATGATGCGTCTCGACGAATATCCTGCATGGGGTCATCCAGGTCTTCAGTTCTCTATTAATACACTTGATGATGTTAAGAGAAATGAAATGTTCAATGGCATGTCTCTTGATCTTGGAAAGATTTCTGACATCGTAAATAGTTTACCAACACCAATCGACAGAAAGTATACATTAAACTTTGCTGTCACATCTGAGAGTAATCTTGATGTTGATCTCATGAATAAGTATTTTGACAAAGATAAATGTATTGTTAAGATCACTCCTATTCATGAAACAAAAGAAGCTGTTAATAACGGCTATGAAATCGTAACTGATTTCGATGTCTATGAAAGATTCGAGAAACCTCTCGTTGATAATGGTTGGGACGTAATAGTCTTTGTTCCATCACATGAGGAAGATTCTGACAGAATCACATGTGGAAACAGTTTACTTGCAATAGGAAATAAATAACAGGAGGAATATAAAATGACAAGAGAAGAATTTAAAGAGCTCAGCAAACATTCCAAGATCCTGTGGGATTTTCAGGAGTTCGTGGCAAAAGAAATCATTCAAAAATATAAATCAGTTCGCACAAAGGATGATGGAACATTAGAATTCATGGATGATGCTGTTGAAAAGATCGGCTTTAATGCAATCGTTGTCGAGATAGATCCTTTCTCCATATGTGACAAATATAGCTTACGCGTGAGGCTGGGTAATATTGATGAGGATGGTTTTAAACATGGCTATCCAATAGATTGTTGGTTCTTCGTAAAAATAAGTGACTTCGATTTATACGAAAGATTCAAGACAATACACAAGCTCCGTGAACATATTGCTCAGGTAAATGAAGAACGTGCAAAAGCCGGACGGCCAATATTTATAATAAACGAATTCATCAATCAATACAAAGATCAGTACGAGATCAGAAAGAGTGTGTCTGGTTATGTAAAGCATCCGAATACTGATAAGTGTGATAAGTTCGTTAAGTCATTCGAGAAAGTCCTTTGTAAAATAATTGACAAGTATGTCAAGAAGATGCAGAAGGAAAAGGAAAAAGACGGTAGAACACTTATTATAGACTTGGAGGAATAATACATGAGTAGAGAGTTTGTAATCGCGGATCCCCATTTCGGGGATCCGAATATTATAAAATTTGAAAATCGACCATTCTCTTCTGTTGAAGAAATGGATCAGATCATGATAGACAATTGGAATTATAGAGTCGATGAACCCGATGACACTGTTTATGTCCTTGGAGACTTTTCGTTTTATGAAGATACAGAAAAGACTCAGGATATTTTATCACAGCTTAATGGTAGAAAGATCCTCATAAAAGGAAATCATGATACCTTACAAACACCAATATATTTCAATATGGGGTTTGATCTTGTATATGAAAATCCTGTTATCATAAATGACTGGTTTATATTATCACATGAACCATTATACATTAATCACACCAGTCCATATTGTAATATATTTGGACATGTTCATGGTAATCCAGCATATAATACATATAGTGCTAGATCGGCCTGTGTATCAGTTGAAAGACACGATTATCAGCCGATAGACATATTGTATGTAATCGAAAATATAGCGAAGCTCAATGGAAGGAAATGATAATATGGATAATAATTATAAAGGTAGATTTTCTACATCTACAAAGCAGTCAGAAGAAGTATTTCGTCTGATCTCCCAGGAAATCAAAGAATTCTCTGCTGACTCGACTTTATGTCGGAATAATGACATCATTATCTTCCAGAGTAATGTAGATTTCATGGGTATCTATGAACCATGGACAATTCTCATAGAACATGCTCCTAATTTTAATTCATTCCGGGTAAAGATGATAAAACAACGCTGGGAATTGTTTGAAATTAATGAAGAAACAAAATCTTTCAAACCTGCCTTTAGTGATGATTGCTGGAATGATGTTTATAATGCAATCGTATCAACAGGATTTGCATCATCTATTCCGGAAGCTGTCTTCAGATATTTTGAACCCACAGGAAAGATACGCGAAGATCTTGTGCGATACAGCGATCTTGAAAATTATTTATATAATTTATTCAAAAATACGTATGGTGCTGCGTTATCAAATAATCCAGAAAAGTCAAAAGAATGTATCGTCTATACATTATTTGAAGGGAAGAAAAATAGATGAATACACGACAGAAAAAGAAATACATAAGACGATGTATTTCAAAAAAGCTTATATCTAATCTTCGTATCTCAAATACCATATGTTTACATCATGGATATGGTATGTATGGTACCACTAAGTTTGAAACAAAGACTCCTATAAAGTACTGGTATAAACATTACACTGATTTGAGACAATATGCGAAAGATATTAAGACAACTATGGGTGATGATGGATGTGATAAGCTTATGGCAACGCACTTTATTTTCGACACTACTCCATCACAGATATATGCATTTGAACAATGTGAGAAGATGCTTAAGAAATGTTATATTAATCGCAAAAAGAGAAAATATGTTACGAAAGGATTTTTAAGGGAAAAATAGATGAACACGAGACAGAAAAAGAAATACGTTCGTAAATATCTGCGAATCGAGAAAGGTAAGAAATTCGATTGGCATGCACCAATAATATGCACTATAAACACATATGGATGTGGTGCAAACATATTCAACCCGACAATCAAACAGTGGTACAGGCACATGGTTGAGCTTCGTATGCTCATGAATTGGGTAAAGAGAGTTTCTCATAACCTGGATATGTATAAAGCTAAGCGGTTAAAAGTAAAGAAAGAATTCTTATATCCTAAGGAACCCAACAGACTCTATCACCCTTATCACATAATTGATCAATCAATGTATACAGGATTTGTTCCAGGCGAGATTGCTATAGGACACAGACTCACACCAGTTGAGTCGGATCTTCTTGCTGTTCCAGATCATTATTATGAATATAATGAACATCTGGATGTCAAACCACTGAATGAAAGGGCTAAGAAAGCGGTGATGAAATATGAACACGAGACAGAAAAAGAAACGGATTAATCTGTTTCTGAAGCGACGCGGTGATCCATGTGCTATGAGAATTCAAGATGTTTCATTGTTTATTCCTGTTCCGATAAATGAGATGTATCATAAATATATCGAAGACAGAACACGAGAAAATAGAAATCAACGCCTAGCAATAGTCGAACGAAGGGTGGCTGAAGAATATATCAAGGGTGGTCAAGCAATTGAATACCCTTCATCAGTTACCATTTATTTCAGAAAGGAGGATCAAAAATGAGCAATAGGAGAATTAGGAAGAAACATTACTGGCTTGGATCAAAACGAGCCGGTACCAATCACTGTAGATGTGTTATTGGTAATGGCATCCGTAGAAGATATGAGGAAGCTACTGGTGTTGAACCAAAACGTCGCAACATAATGAGATATCTGCTTTGGTTCTATCACAATTCATCTCAGAAAGAATGGGATGACGCTGTTGATAAATATCATGTCAACACACAAAGTATTCTCTCAGCAAAGCATCTGCTGTGTCAACCGATAACACCAAGTCCATCAAGTCTTCAGGCTATCGAAAGACGATATGGTGGTGAGCGGTGTGTTCTAAAAGGTATCGAACATTTGTTAGAAGGAGATAATGATGGGAATAATAAAATGTAATTACATTTACAGGGATGCATGTATCAGATCTTTTGACAGAATGCGAAAAGAAGCTACTGGTACATTAATATTCTATAGACCACATCGAGGGTCCCTAACTGAGGCATTGCACGAATTAGAAATATTCACATCAGTAGATGAAATGTTTGAATTTATCGTAGAACACCAGCCATTCGATAATATGTTCGACAAATCAGATCTTTCAATAGGTGAAGATATCGGACCAGATGAACGTATCGGTTGGTCAGAAACAAGATACATTTTAACAAAAAGATGCTGTGGTAAAATATATGATACGCCCCAATGCATCGGTATGTGTTCATTTGAGAGGTTAGAAAAAGATGGTTAATAGATTTGCGTTTGTGGGGACGTCATTGGATGTCCCCGATAATCAAATTCGTATGTGTGGGTTTTTCGCATCAGAGTTCAAGACCGGTGATGTTGTATATGTAACCAAAGAACCAATTACACGCTCACCGATCGAGTTGACGGTTAACAATGATATCCATATAGACGAAGAGGCATTGAAAAAATATGCTTGTATTATATCACCTCACACAAGTTTTGAACTTTGTCTTGATAATGGTTTTGATGTAATATCAATCATTCTGAAGACGGAACTAAAAGAATTAAATTATTTTAAGGAGGAAGAAAAATGAATATATCAACAACCGGTGATGATTTATTTGATAGACGTTTTGATACTCTCGAGAAAGAGTTCAAAGATAGTCTCACAAAGAAACAGGATCTCTCAAGATTTAAAACTCTTCGTTTACTTGCATCAGAAATGACCAAAAGATTGGTGAATGAAAAGAACTTTAACTCTCCATGGATTATGATTCGCGATGACGATGTAGATCCAGACATGACTGTCCTTGTTAAAACAGTATCAGACAAAGAATATGAACCATGCCTGTTAACGGAAAGAAAACCTGATATGTTATCAATTTCAATTGTTCCTGAACATTTCGAAATAAACTGCGAAATCGGAATAACCGGTTGTATCAGAATCACAGTAATGGGTGAAATAGCTTTCAATATTCAATTTAATGATGCCGTGTTCTCTCCATCAAACAAACACTATAGGTTCTTTTGTGATACACTTAATGACTCTTTCGTGGAAGTTGATAAAATGTTAAAAGATGAGGATGTGAATAATGATGAATCCTAAAAGAATAGAAGATAAAAACGGCTTCTCATTTCCGATGATAGTCGATGGAAAGTTTCATCCTGATATAAATAAAATGTTATGTCAGGAAATTACTTTTGAAATCTGTCTCGGACATAATTCAACCATCTGTGGTAAAGGAAGTATTGTGTTCGGTGCTGGTGGAAACACCGATGAACTAATGATCTTTGTGGACGACCGAGAAATCGGTCGTCTATCTGATATGCGATTCCGTGTAAAAGACATCGAAAACAATATAAAGGGTTTCATTATAAGAATGACAAATAAGGAATGGTGGTAAATATGAAAGAATACACTTGCCAGATATTGTGGTCTACTCGTGTTAAACCAGATCACATATTCAAGATGCTTTCATCCGAAAGAATACGCGAACTGCTTAAATGTGGTAGAATACCACTGGCTCTATATCCGTATGATGCAATTGAAGCCATGAGAGATTATTTTATAATATCTCACGCAAAACCTCATGGATATATATTCAACATACATCATGATCCAATAAATAATTTCGTAGCCCATATAAAAGTACCTGACCAATATGTACCAAATTATGAATGTATAATGGATCCGGTTGTTCATCCATCAATGATTGGTAATCCTAATGATCCGGAATCATTCATGATCGCGAATTTCTATATGTGGGAGCGAAATCAATTAAATATGGATAAATTGTATGATGGTTATAATTATCCAGAAAACGCTACTGTTGGTCCAGAGATCCATATACCCGATTTAGCAAAAGCTAATAAAGAAGCAATCGAAAGATTGAACGTTCCTATTGTTAAGTGGACCGACCTTGAAAACAACGATACTTCTTCAATTATTAATAAGGAGGAATCATAATGAGAGATTGTATGCTTACAAAGAAATCTTCATTGAGGATTAAGACAGAAGCGTTTAAAATAAACCAAGCATATGAGATTACGATATATGGATGTGAATCAGTTCAGACACGGGTTGTTATAATCACTGATATTACTGATTATGAGATCGAGTGTCTGTGTCATGATAGATCAGTATTCATTATATCCGTTAGCGATCTTATGAATGGTAAGGTTGTAATAAACGCTACTATTGGTGAAGTATATTCACATGAAATAGGTAAGGTTAATGAACGATTCTTCGAAAAAAGTGATCGTTATTCATTTAATGGTAAATACTGGAATTATCATCATTTCGATGACTATATGGTTTGGGTCACTGACGAAAAGGGTGTTTATATAAGATTCTATGGCACATTTGTTAAAATAAATGATAATAATGAATTAGTATTCCAAACCTGTACTGGTTATAAGTATATAGCTTTTCCGAGAATTCCTGATTCGTTGGTTATCATACCTATTGATGAATTGATCGATCAGAGATATCTACAGGATATACCGCCGGAAGGATTGAAATGATATGAATGCAAGAATACGGAAGAAACACAGATGGAAATTCCATACTATAAAAGATCCTAAGAAATATAGATACACCCGTAATCATGCATTAAAATATTTCTACTCACAATGCACGAGATACGGAACACTATATAGATATACTGCTTCAGTCCATAATATCGAAACAAATGTGTTTAACATAAAACGTGCTGCAAAGTGGGTCAGAGAGTACAGTCTTCATCATAGGGTGAAACCCAATGTATTCATATACAGAGGACATGTTAATCTTCCAAAAATAGAATTGTGAGGAATATAAAATGAATAAACGCATAAGAAAGAAACATAAATGGGAATACTATCGGAAAAAGTTTGGAAGATTTATCTGTGAGACGCGTAAAGAAACTTTTAAATTCGTTGTAAATAGTTGGGCTCATTCGGTCACAAGGCCGAAATGTCGTTCATTGAAATGTGGCTATGTTTATCGAAGAAATGTTAAACGTGCTGCAAAATGGGCTGTTGAAAATGATATACGAAGTTGGAGACCCACTTACAAACATCTCCGCTTCGCGAGACACTTACAGCCAAAGGAGGATTATAATGAAAATACTTGAAGGAGGTTTACTGTAATGAAGACCTTTAACAAAATATACAGACCTTTATTAGCGAGCCTCATTGCTGCCACATTGACAGCAGTCTTTGCATTGGCATGTGTGGGATGCAATAAGAATGTTCTTGATACATCTTACACTTTCGAAAAAGCGATAGTGTATATCGGTGGAGAATGGAAAGAGGTAGAAGTTAAGAAATGGACTGATTTCGAAGATGGTGATCAGATCCAAATCGAAACAAAAGATGGTTATGTATATCTGGTACATTCTACCAATATCACATTAATCCACAAAAAGTAATTATTATATACCGCCCGTAATGGGCGGTATAATCTTTATCTTATTTTAAGGAGGATTCTGGTATGATATTACCAATAAAAGAGTCAGTGATATTTGACGAGAGGTTCCATGGAATGGAAGTATACTGTCCTATCGATGAAGAAAGCAATATGTTTCATCGCATAAAAATCCTAGACCATACAAGATATCTACTTAATGGTCAGGAGACAATGGTATATGATGATAATATAGATTCATTCTTATTCAAGAATCTTGACAGATTCGCTCATCATAAATTTATCTTCAATAGTGAGTATTACAAAGTCGGAGAACGTTATGTGAATTCCACTACGTATGAGACTGCGATATTAAAATCATATACTCCAACAACACTAATATTCGACAGCGAACAGAAAAGTGTAACAAGTGAATTGTATACAAGGCAGCTTGATACTGCTTTTGGTAGTATATCTAAAATAAATATCTGGTTAAGCCTGGGAGAAAATCGTATAAATGAATTTATTATTGATAAACCGGTTATTTCGGAGAGAAAACTTCTTGAACGAATAAACGAACCTTATGGAGAACCGGCTATCTTGCTGTATGATAAAAAGGAAAAAACCGTTACACAACCCCACAATATATCAGGTGCCAGGAATGTTATCAACAATCGAGAAATCCAGGTTGATAAATTAACAGACGAGTACCGCATATATCGAATATCAAAAACAAGAAATGGTTTAAATATGAAAGAAATCGATATAAGTGATCTATATGCTGGACCCAAATCTATCGATATGAATAATGAATTAATGTATGAAGGATCAGCCATCGTCGTTGTAAAAAAGAAAGATGATCCTTTATATTATACGGCAAGACAATATACAGCAGAAGGTGTGACTACAAAAAGGATTGAACGAAATAAATACCATGTATTACGTGAAGGAGAGCACTATTTCGATATCACAATAGAAGAAATGAAAGAGTTCTATGTTATTAATTATGCGGAAATACTTGAAAAGATAAAGCCTGTACTCCAAGAGGACTATGCACGAAGAGAACTCATCAGTGAATTAGTAATGAGAGAAAAATGTAAATCAGATGAAGAGGAGAATGAATAATTATGAATAATAACAATAATAACCCAAACGTTGAAGACGTTTATTTCAAAGGAGATGAATTACTCAATAAAAGAGTAGACAAACTTCTTGACAATATCGCACATGAATATATGGATGATCCGGAAACAATGACAAGAAAGATCAATGCTTTAACTGGTATAAACATAGTGCTTGCTGCTATTTGGGTCATGCTATCACATCACTGTTTCAACATAGTATCCGAATGGACTATGTTTGAAAGTGAAGATCACGAAGACACTGGTGCTATGGTATTTAGTAAGATATTCACAGACGATCCTGCATCACATGATAGAATCTGTCTGTTATATATTCCGGAATGTTGTGAAATCGAAATCGGAATATATGACACTCATTGTTTTGAGATATCCTTTAATGAAGATGAGGATAGACTCGTTATCACACAGACAGACTGTCATGACAATGATGGTGTTTCTATTAAGGAACACAAGTATTATGGTATTATAGAAAAGGCTGTGAATGATGCTGTTGATCATGTCAAAACAGGTAGGCCTATCGAGGAATATTTAAAGTAATATAAGGAGGAAGAATAATGCTTGTGAACTTAACACCTAAAAGCACATACCTTACTGAGGAAGAACGATGCATAAAATATATGAACAGACATCACAGGGATGTCATTTCGGGTGATAAATGGAAAGTCCGAAAGTTTTCAGACATATTCACACCCACGAACTATGTTGGAGTATTTTTGTGTGAATATACGAGTGAGATCAATTTTATAACCAAGCAACATCAGGTTTACAATTCAAAAACATATTGGAATACTTTGAATAGTATTCCGAGAGATAGAATGCGTGATTACATAAATTATGATAATAACGCATGGTACTACGGCGTTGCTGATAACATTGAACAGATCGTAGATTTATATAACAAAAATGAAGGAGGCTGGTTTAAAGGCAATCATGTCATACTTTGTCGGAAAGTCAAAAAAGATCCCGAGAATCCATGCTCTGGTTGGAGATGGCATAAATGGGGAGAATATATAGGCACACGAAATCCACAATGTGAATATCTAAATGATGAACCTGAAATAGACGAGGTCATTACATTTAGTATTTATAAAGTAATATAAAGGGTGTGAATTGATAATGAGTGACACTATTGAATGGCGTTACATAGACTGGATACCTGAAATCCCAAAAGATAAATACAGGGTTTTCACATCAGGCATAGTCATGTATAAGGATACAAGATATGGAAAATGGCATGAAGCAAAAAGGAAACGAACAAAATCCGGTTTCGTTTCTGTCTCACTTCATGGCGAAGAAGTAGTCGTTAAACGTAATCCAGCACGTTTAGTGTTATGGGCATTCAAAACAAAAAAGTTTTGCACAACAAATGTTGTGTATAAAGATGGTGACCCAACGAATTGTCATATCGATAATATTGATTGGGATGGATATTCTGATGAATATGAAAATGAAAAATGGGCTTTCATCGATTGGATACCCGAAATTCCAAAAGATAAATACAAAGTTTCAAATTACGGTCGTGTGATAAATGTATCAAAACAACAACTATTAACGCAGACAATGAGTAATAATCGTCTGGTAGTTGCATTAAATGATTTACCGCGAACGGTAATTACAGCTGCTGTAGCGAGGTTAGTAGCTACAGCATTTGTTGATATTGTTGGATATGATAAAAATTGGCTGGATGTAATCAATCTGAAGAAGCAAGGAGATGTTCCTGAATATCTCTTTAATCATGCTGATAATATCCGTTGGACGGCACCTCAGTCCGACAAACCATTATCGGACTTCATACCAGATGTACCGGAAGAATGGAAATATATTACATGGTTGGAAGAAGTTGATCCGACTGTGTATAAAGTTTCAAATTACGGTCGTGTGATCAACGTAAAAACAAATAGATTGGTAACAACACATGTTGACTATAGTATTCCAGACCACCCATTTTGTGAAGTTGCATTATCGAAAGATGTGAAAGGTAAAAAGGTATATCATGCTTCATTACCACGTTTGGTAGCGATAGCCTTTCTTCCAAAACCAGTATTGGATATAAAACATCTGGTTGTACAACCCAAAGATGGAGTATATACAAACGTCAGATATGATAATCTCAAATGGATTGTGGCTGGAACTCATGCTAATCATTATGGTGGTTTATCACCTGAAGAGGCGATAACGTTTGTAAAATTTGTAAACGATCATCTGTATGATCATGTGAATAATGTGGAGTTTCAAGAATTTATAAATGAAAATTTCTCCGGTTTAGGTAAGAAAAAAGCGATTACCTATTTCAGAGAACTCGGTAACTATGGTCAACCTGAATTAATGGATGAGATAAGACGAAAAAATATAAGAAGACAGATCTCTGAATCTGATTTTGCTATAATAGTTGAATATCTTACTAAAAATCATGGATCTGTTAAAAAAGCATTTAACGATCTTAATGATAAATTCACTTTTGCACAGATTCATCATGTAAAAACGAAGTGTTTAAAATCTGATGAATATAAAGATATCAGAGAAAAATGGGTTGATCATAAGATAAAAACCGTTAAGATAGTTGATCTACACACTGGAGAAGAAACGATATATAGCAGTATTTCTGAAGCAGCAAAAGGTATTTCTGCTGAAATGGCAACGGTGTCAAGGGCGATACATCATTCTCACGTCATTAAAAAACAATATAGAGCATACTTTATTAATGATAATAACTCAGCTGATAAACTGTGCCCGGAAAAAATATATGTTTATGATGTGGATGAAAATCTCATAGATACATATGATTCAATAAGGGAATGTCTCAATAACATGAATATTACAAGAAATCACTTATATACACACCTGGATTCACCGAGACCCGATAAGCAGGGTTTCCTATTCAGAAGCAGTAAAAAGACCAATTAAACAAAAGAAGATATGTGCGGGGCGTAATGCCCCGCATATTTTTTTATTTTTCCATGAGTTCTTTGTAAGATATTCCACCTGCTAATCCGGGTGACTTATCCGAATCAGTAGGAGTGTACTTTGCATCTGAATATGATGGATACTTGTATTCAATCATTGCAAAGTTAGCAATGTCAACAAGATAATCCTTATTGTGAGTCTTGTTGTAAAGATCAAGACGTTCCTGGATGCATTTAACTGCTTGAGCTAATTCAGGATATGTATCTGACATCCATCCATATTTATAATGCGATGTCTCAATAGCATTCTCCATCTTTGTTATAAACTCTTTACTCCAGTCACGTTTAAATATTTCTTCACGTGTTTCACCCATTATTTTTTACCTCTCTTATTTTAGAATAATTTAACACCCGTTTCGATTGACTCTGATTCGAGTTGATTATTAACTATCTCAGCTTCTTCATCAGTTAAGTCTCGTAACATATCAATCCGTTCTTCTTGGAGATGTTTGTAATATGTATCAACTTCTTCAGGAGTCATATTCTTTGTAGCTTCAAGTCTTTCTGCTTCTGATGGAAACATTTTAATTCCATTTTTCCAAATAGAACCATCAAAACAATGACACCAGCAATTTGATAAATCTCCTTTAAACTCACGAAGTCCTTTTTGTAATGATATTGACATTGTATCACATCCTTATGGGATAATATCCCATTCCACATAATTGAACGTTATGGGTTTTCTTCAAGAGCTGTAACCCTTTCATCCAGATCATCAACATCTTTGTTGAGTGCTGTTACAACAGTATTCAAATTAGAGATTGCACTGGAATTTGTTTCGATTGCAGTTGCATTTGCGGTAATTGCCTCAGAGTGTGCAGCAACAGATGTTGAAATTGTTCCAACAGTTTCATTCAAAGTTCCAATATCTGTTGTATTTGTTCCAACTGTAGTAGAAAGTTCACCAACTGTTGTACCGAGATTAGATACAGAGGTTCCCATTTCAGTAACAGTCTGTACTGCTTCATTTGCATCAGCAGCAGCATCACTTGCAACAGTTTCAACCTCATTAACTCTCTCAAGAAGTGCTGAATATTCAGAAGCATCCTTAATAACAGGAACGAGATAACCCAGACCAACATCCTGCATGAAGTCACCTGATGCAGTGAAGTCCTTGGTTGCCTGATAAAGGTTACCATATTCCTTCCAAGTAATCTGTGAACGTTTAAATTCTACTCCGGTATTATAACGAACAAGAGCAAGAGGAATCTTCTCAAGTGCGTCAAGACGAGCAAGAATATCAGCAATGATAGCATCCTTATTTGTCTTGTCAGCTTCAAGTGTATTTACTCTTGATATGAGTAATGCAATGTTATCCTTATTGAGAGCAACCTGTCCAGACAAATTATCAATCAACTCTTGTTGTTCATCATCACGTCTGTGAAGAGCAGCAACCTCATCCTCGAGAGCAGTAACTTCGTTTCTGAGTTGTGAGATAACAGCATCAGTAGGCTCATTGAGAGAATTCCAAATACCCATTGTATCACCACATGCAATCGGAATAGATGTGAATGCAGTGAATGAGATACGAAGTCTATTTGTAAGATTTGCATGATAATCAAATCCTTTGAGAACATCACATTCAGCAATAGTGAATGTAGAGTCAGGAGGACAATCCTCAATAGTAGTAGACTGGAGCTGGATTTCCTGATTGTTGTTGACGAATGTGTAGTAAGGATTCATGGCATCAACAAGATGACTCTTAGTATCGATTACCTGACATATTAATTCAACACGGTCGATGCAGATATTGTACAGACCCTGGTATGTAACAGCAGGAATCTGAGCAACAACAAGACCCTTGAATGATTGAACATATCTGTCATTGATATCAGTAAAGTGGAAGTTTGATTCCTTTATATCTGTATCAACATGATTCTGAGTTATTGTTCCACCGTCAATATCTCTAACGGTGTAATGAATACGGATCTTGTATGTTGTTTTAATAATAGGAAGAACTCCTTGGAGTTCAAGATACTTTCTTGAGATATACTGTTTGAGGAAATCATTTCTAACAGTATTAGTCAAAGAAGTATCAGTCATATCAAATCTTGCAGCAAGATTGATACAGGATAAGTCATCACGTTGTGACACCTGTGTGTATACATTTTCGGAATACACGAGAACCTGTCCGTATGTCATATTAGTTGAATCCATAATAAATGGATTACCATTATTCATTGCGAATGCAGATCCCTTGAACGGACCAGCTGATGGATATGCTGATGTTATAGGATTCTTTGTTGATGGTGTATTAGGACCACAACAGCAGAATGTATAAGAATCACGAGCTGGTCTATTGAACGGATATTCGGGTGGTACCATAGGACACCTGCATGGATCGGTGTTGACATTAAAAGAGCAACCACCACATTTCATGGTACTATTCATTCAAATCTTCCTTTCTTATTTAATTTTTAATACTTGTTTAATGATATATATGATAATGGGAGTCCACAGATATACTTCATCTCTTTCGGCATTATCAAACATCTGATCACCAGTATACAATGATAACTGTTGAATTGATGTAAGTTTTCCGTGAATGAAATCATGTATGATGGATATATAATCATATCGTTGACATTTATAGTGTCTCGGACAATCACTACGATGAGAACAACACTTACAATCCATAACTTTACATGTTCTGATATCTTCCTCGTTTTCAAATATCTGAACAAGTTCTGGTGGGAAAAATGGATAACAGTTTGGAGATTCACACCAAGGATCATTTGGTATAACGATATCCACATCAGTACCATACATAGCAAATGAAGAATCGGGATAATCAGATCCTTTTAAGATATGATATTTAAACGTATCAAGATACCTTAAAGGAGCATCTCTTTCTATCCATTTATATGGGGATTTTTGATATAAAGAATCCAATCTCGGATCCCATATCTTGTTTGGATTAAGTACGATATTACCATTCTTATTGTCGCAAATCATGACACCATGTTTTGACATAAACATGTTTGCACATACATCGAATAATGTTCTACAATTCAGATGTAATAAGAAACAGTTATGTGTGTCGTCATAATAACGAGCAACATAGTTTTCAACCATGTCATCTACCATACGAATCAATCTTGAACGTAATTCGTAATCTTCTTTACCGATGACAGGAGTTAAATCCTCACCACCAATAGTTTGAAGATCCATTACATAATGACCAACTGTCTGGCGATGTATCCATTCAATCTCTTGAGGATTGGTTGAGAATAATTCATATGCTATTCTATATGAACCATCTGTATTCAAACCATCTTGAGTTACTTGAGTAACACGGAATATATGATTCATTCTCAGATGTTTCACCATGAAGAAATCATTTTCTTTTGGCATTATCGTACCAGGTATAACGAACGCTTCACCCGACAGCCCATAGTTTCGTACTTGTGTAGTAGAAGCCTGCTTTTCTTCAGGCTGTAAAGGAGAAAATCCTATGAAAGCCATGTTATCTATCTCATCATATCTTAATGGAGAATCATTACCAAGAATTCTGTAATGAGTACCCATTCCAAGAGATGATGATGTATTGGCATCATTTATACTCCAATACACAACAATGATTCTACCAGCACCAGTATATTTATTCATACGGGAATGAAGATATTCATCATATTTATATACCTGATCGTCTATTAACGCTTTTTCATCAAATATTAATCCAGACATTTATATCACCAACTTTCATATTTAGATTTGATAAATATTCATACTTATCATAACTGCTTATGGTTCGGTTCGTAACTTTATATTATTTCACTCTTAATAGTAATTGAAATATATTCCTTATTTTTTTATTTTAAATCTATATATAATAATATAGACGGGGGATATATATGATGTGTTTATATTTATATATCATAGATATCTTGTAATGTCAAACAATTTAATGATTATAATGAAGGAGTTGTATTAAATGAAGAAGTATGTTTTATCGATCGAAAAACCTAATGAATTAGATAAGAAATTTGTATTTGCTAATTCTGATATTAATAAAGTTAGACATTATATCGATATGAAGTATCATGGTGCTAAAAAGATTTATCCAACTGCTGAGGAATTATTCAAAGAAAAAGTTGTGGATAAATATTCTTACATAATACAAAGAACATACGATATACAAGATATGTTCATTCTACGGATTACCGTAACGGATATAAAAGATTATGAGGAGGAGAGTGATGATAATTGAAAGTGACTAATATTTTCGAATACACACTTGGTGTTATTTTATTAACACTACATGTTGTGAGTTGGATCTTAGTTTTCGCTGAAGGATTCACCATAATAAATACAGTTCGATTGTTTTTAACATTTATTCTTGGAACACATGACATTTACGATTCAATAGAATTTGAGGAGGAAGGTAAAAATGAAAAGACGTAAAACATTAAACAAGTATACTGTTGGAGAATCAGGACAGATAACCAACAATCAACCTAAGTTGTCGGCAAAGACGCAAAAGATATTAAGTGTCATGAGTATGTTATCTGCTATGAGTGGATACATGGAAGAACTTAATGACGGAGATGTTGAAGTTATTGAGGAGGAAGATGATAATAATGGAAGGACTGAAGGAACCGAAGGAACTGATTCCGTTTGTGATTAAGTATGATTATGAAGATATGATCGGATTTGGTGCAACAATTGTATTTGCTGAATCAATGAGAATGGCTGTCGATAAATTCATACATCATATGAATGAAACAAAGAACTCCAATTGGTTGGATTATTCACATAATCGAGAAACTTTCAGATGGGTATCAAAGAATATCTTTGGTTGGAATATTTACTTCAATCAAACATCTGATATATGTTTAAAGGTACGACAGATAGAAACTCGATATGGAGATATAATTCCTATACAAGAACACTTCGAAAATTGTATCGTATAAAGATATATAATTAATACGATGAATATGATAGTAGGAGGTATATAATCATGTCAGATGAAATCAGATACGTCTATCCTGTTGATGAACTGGATAAAATCATTGAACAGATGATGGATGGTATTACGCCAATGATTGATGATACAATGTTGGCGGAAGTTAAACTAAGATGGGCTGAACGTCAGAAAGAAGAGTTCGGTATTGAGGACGAAGAAGAACTAGATCCTGAGACGATGCGTCAGCATAATGAAATAATGAAAAAGAAAATTTCAGATGATCGTCGTAAGGCTTCTAGAAATGATGTCATCATACTAACAATTTCTGATGAACAGAAGGCAAAGATACGAGAAGAGATGTCAGTCTCCATCGTAAGACCTGATCCTAATGATGCATATAACATTCCGAATGATCAGCTGTGTAATACTGAAGCCCGTAAACAGATCTATGAAAAGTTAAAGGGTATTCGAAATTGTTATTATAATCAAACGGATTATGTTAATGCATTCAAGATAATCCAAGAAGCAATCGATGTTTCGTTAGGTAAGTATGGAGACGGCGATTATCCATGGCTTACTTATGAAGAAGCATTAAAAGAATTCAATGCAGGAAGAATCAAGTTCTCTTGGTGTACTATTCCTAAATTGTATATTAACCATTCGACACAGATTACTGATCGTGAAATCTTGAAGGGTGTCATCACAGGCGATGTAGTCCTTAGAGATAAGCGTGATGATGAGAAGCCGAAGATTAAGAAGCAGCCGTATAAACCTGTGGCACTTGATTATGATGTAACTGGTGCTGAAGAATATCAGCGTATGCTTGCTGCTCATAATGCAGGATATGATACACCGATGTCAACTGTTATACGTCATAAGAATACTGTTTATAATCCTTCCGCAATTCCGTTCGGTAATAGATTTGCCAGAAATAATGTTCTTGGTGATAATAATGAACCGATTCTTTATGATTGGACCAAGGAAGGTGCGGGAGAAGAATTCTTCAATCTTACAAGAGGACGTAAACCTCAGTCTACTGATATCATTAGATTTGTTGACCAGCAGAATGATGGTATGCTCAACAGTGTTATGACACGTAATGCACAAGACTTCCTTAAGAGTATGAAGGTTGGTTCTAACATTAGTGGAGGTTATGATTATTCATTACCTAACTTTGCACAACCTACAACAACTCAGGCTAATCCAAATAATTATAATGAGGATGCAGCTAGAGTCGAGGCAGAATTGTTATCATCAATAAGATTAAATAATCCGACGAGATAACATGTGATTAATATTCACATGAGGACCAGTCACCCTCGAATATTCTGCGTCGTAAATAAATTATCCCATATGCGACGTTAGTATGGGATCACAATTTATATTGTGTCTCAAGTTCTATGTCTCAATTCCTCAAACATAGTGGTGTTGCCGGGTTTATCCCGGCGACTTTCACTATTTTTTAATCCGTAAGTATTTGTTCCCCCTTTTGCTTACGGGTTTTGGGTTTTGTTGTACCCATTTTTACCTCTCTCTGCCGGGACTTCGGTCCCGGTTTTATTTTTTATTATTTGAAATCACTTATCGATAATATTCTATATAAAGGGGAATTTATATCGAATATTGAAAGCAGATTCCATTCTTGTTGAATCATACCCTGCATTATGATTCAACAGCATCTTCCTTTTCTTAATATATTTCATACGGGGACTTCGGTCCCCTAATGAAAATATTTTATTTATATTGATAACTAGCAAATAATGTTCAGATGGATTTGGAGAGGTTCTTCTGAACATAGACTCTTATCAGCAGACCATGCGCCCAAATTGATCCGGTCCTTATTTGTAATTGATTGCCATTGGTTACATATCTCCGATCTTTTTGGTCTGCTGGTATTGAGATCTTTCATTTGTAATAATTCATAACAGTTACATTCTTCCTTTGTCATGTTCGGGGCTTCGGCCCCGACCTCCTCTTTTAACTTATTATTTTTAATCTTCATATAGATATTATTAATACGGAGAACTGAATCTATGTTCAACTCTCCAAATAAAAAAGAGGAGAAAATTATTATGACAATTAAAGATTTCAAAAAATCACATCCCGGTTCAATCGGGAATCTATGTTTCAACTGTAAGAGACAGTGTTTATCTGTCTCAGGAACACATACCTGCGACAAATTTGAAGAATATAATCCCCATGCTAAGCATGATCATGGTGGTATAAAACTTTCAGGAGATATATCCAACTATGTGGGTCCGGACATGGATACATTAAATCATTCTCTTGAAGCAGCTGCTTATCTAAATAAGATAAGTAAAATGCGATGAATTTACCGTCAGACAAAGAAATGATAAAACTGATAAAAAAGTATAATGATGGCGAACAAGGCAGCATTATACCGATTGAGCTATGTCGTTATTGTTTCTTGAAAAGTAGATTTAAATATTATCGATATCATCATTGTTCTAAATACTATGATATTATTGATGATGATATAGTCAAAAGGGATAAGTATAATAATATCATAGCATGTAAATATTTTCGTTATGACGGTAAACATCCTTACTTATTCACGAAATCATTACGCGGTTTTAATATAATACATAATGAAGACTTATATGTTGAAACGAAACAAAAATCATTAGCTCATAAAGAATTTAATGATCTCGCACAAGAGGTTGTTAAAATGATTAAGAGCGAAGATGAGAATTTCTATTAAATAAAAAAGAATTATCGGGGGCGCACAGGCCCCCGGTTATTTTTTTATTCTTCTGGAGTTGTATTGACAATATGAATTGGTTTGGTTCTACCATGTGTACAATGTATCCACATACCTTCATATTTATGGTCTATGAGAACATATACACCAGGCATTATGAATGGAATAATTTTAACTGTATTATCCACATCATCAATTGCACCATCGGATGTCTTTGATATATAGAATGAGAAATACTTCTCAACCGGTCCGGTAGCATAGATAAGATACATTCCTGTTGTGTCTATTTCTAAGCCGTTCCAGTGTGGCTCTGTTATGAGTTTGATATGAGTTTTGAGTATGTCATCATTAGCATGACTACCTTCTCTATGAGTTGTTACAAATAATGGATTTGTTAACTCCTCATATTTCCATACCTTATCAAATTCCTTAATCAGATCATCAGAAGGTACTTCTGTTATTCCAAGATCATTTAACTTTGGATGGAACAATGTAACTCCATTGAGGGTTGGAATATTGTACAGCTGTTCATAACTATCAATAGTATCTGTAAATGTTACATAACTGAGAATGTCTTCCTCATAGTCTTTGTTGTTTGGTCTTGGTATGATATTTTTTGTATAATCATGAATACGTTTATGAACGTTCGCATTGAATACAAATTTGATATCCTGTTTATGAATACGATTATTACTTAACATTGCAAGACGATATGTTGAATAACTATTACCATTGATATCAATGTATACATTACCCTTTCTGAATAAATCATTATCAACATTCACATCATCAACTAATTCAACCACTTCGAAGTTTCTTAATGATTTCATATTGCACAATTGAATTGATGTAGGTGATAATATAATGAGGTCTTTTGTATTATTAATACATCTACCATTTATCCAGAATTCATATCTGTCTCTTGACAATGGTGTTGGTAAATAACCAGTAAGATCAATAAGACCATTCTCCGGAATTCTATTTACCGAATATCTACAGATTCCAATATAAGGAGCTTTTATAAGCTTTATATTTTCATTTAAAGATGTATCTATTACGAGACGTTCTCTGTCTTCATTAATACGAACATTTGATATCGGCAAACGAACATGATGCTTCTGATCATAATAATACTCATATGGATTATTCAAACCAGAATTGTTAAGTGAAACAGTATCATCGATATCTCTGATGTACTGATTCTTCAGGGTTACTATTGTATCTCCTGTTGTTGGAACCTTCATGACAATCTTGAATTCATTTGGTACTTCGCGGTATGTCATATACTCCATCGGAACACGTATCCATTCGCCGAATATTGGTTCTTGAGTATTAGTGATTGTTACTGTTATAACACCACCTACGGGTTTGTATCTATCGTCTTTGAATACAGTACATACAAATGATCCAGTAACGTAGTTTGGTAATGTTGATCCAATAATGTCGATATGTTGTTCACCATTATCTTCTGATGTAATAGCAGTAAACATTATAGATGAGATGTTTCCATCATAAGAAGAAACACCATTGTTGTTTATACAAATCAACTTCACTTCTTTACCAATTTCAAATGAATCTATTTCAGAATGAATGGTTGTTGAGTACTGTGGAGTACAGAGCATTCTTTGTGTAGTATCAAAACCAAACTGATTAGGTACTAAGAATTCATCAATGTCTTCATATGTGTGATCACCGTTGTTGTCATGAATCAATATATCACATACTCTGAATGTTGGAGCATATGTATATTTACCACTACGCTTAACACGCTTAACATGAATATCTTCACTATCAACAGTATATTCTTCATAACCATCGAAGTGTTTACGAATATTGATTTCCTTGTAGGGATCATAATCAGTTATCTTATTATCAAGAGATAATAATGGTTTGAATTTAACCTGACATGTTGGCGGATTCATTGCTATGTCATCAAAGATATCAGACTTATCATATGAGAAATAAACAAGTATTTTGTTGGAGTATTCGAATCCTGCCAATGGTTTAATTGTGAATGTATAAAGAACCCGATTTGTTGTATAATCATCACACTCATCAATCTTGACAGCATCAACGAATTCTGTTTCCATTTCATATGTTGATGGATCTAACCAATGTTTATGTTCCCAATCATACAAGAACACATCAACCTTATCTGTATATATAAGGTCTCGTATGTTAGAAACAAAGTGTGGTGAGAACTTATCTGCTCTACCATTTGCAATGTAAACCAACGTTGATTCGAATGATCTTACATTGAACCATGTTGTCGGTTTCTCAAGTTGACGAATATACAGAGTTAAACGATCTATAAGCTCTTGAGCACGTGCAATCTTTCTATCATATGAATCAATGAGTTCAATATAATATTCACGCTCATAGATTGTTTTAGCATGTTCCAAAGCATATTCTGCTTGAATTCGATTACGCATATAACCATCATCATGATAGATACTATTATAAGCATTATCTTTGATGGTTGTGAAAGTGTTTATTTCTTGATTCCATATCTCATGATCATTTGGTTCATCTCTCAATACAGGATATCTTTCCGGTAATGAAGTATTATTGAAGTCATGGTTTATCATGTTTATCTTCAATTCATCATGCTCATTATTAATGAAACCTGCAGTGATGTACATGAACTTATGAGTCTTATGTTCTTCATCAATGAATCTATTTGGTACAAGATCATTGAATATCCAGTTGAGACGAGTATAAACAAAATCCGCATTAGATGAAACAAATATTGGATCACCAGGAAGCTTATAAGCATTATCTATGTTTTCATCATAAACAACACTTGTTGGTGAATAACCCGGATTGAAGTATGTTTGGAAATCACCATCAGAAAATTCATCAAGGAAATTTCTCATGTTATCATTCATAACTTCACATTCAATATTATATTTCAAATATTCGGTTATTTTTGCAGGATCGGATATTTTAAACCACTTTGAATTCCATCCATCAACTTTTGCTTCTATAAAGCCTTTATTCACAGAATGATCGATCGCAGTAATCTTTACAGGGAATACACATAAACCATCGGTTGTCTTGAGATATATTGATTGTCCTTCAAAGTATTTACCATATACAGAATCAATCGAACCATTATTGTTATACTCAATATGCATTACCTGAGATGGTTTAAAGAATACATCTGTGCATTTACGATGACCAAATTCAAGCATTGTCATTCTATTGATCAATTGATTCTCAACACGTAATCTATCAACAGAACCAGGTAACCATGTTTCGGGTTCAAGTATCATTTCTATTTCATGATCAAGAGGAGTAAACTGATTTCCAACAAGCAACTCATAATTCATGTCAGCATGTTTCTCATTTACAACAAGATTATTTACTACTTCAAATGATTCATGAGCATTTTGAAATTCAATAGCTTCTGTGTTTATATTTGCAATCTGATAGAATGTATTAACATTGTCAGCCGTTGAAGATGTTCTTGTGAAATCAATGGATATATGTTGAGTAGATATAACAGCACCGTTAGAATTCAAAATATTCATTACAACATTTGACATACTTTCTCCTCTAAAGAAGATATATTCACAAATATTAGCAAATGATTTAATTACATACTTAGAACCATCGATATCTATTATTGGTTGGAATATAAGAGTGGCTGGTGAGTTTATCTGCAAACCAACGGGAGGATGTGTATATTCTGAATACGGTAATGTTATTACCATATAAGCCGGTTTGACATTATACTTTATACTCGTATCAAAGTTCAATGAATTTATTGTGAATAAATCAAATGTAAGTTTATTGATTATATCATCACAATATTGAACGATTGGTTCTATATGATTAGTATATAAAGACTCTGTCAAATTCTTGACTTCTTCATCAAGTAACTGAATAGAATTAGTTGTATTCAATCTTGTTATGTATTCATTCAATACATCATACATTCTACGGAATGTATTTGAACCAAGATCATAATTCTCATTTGCAGCAAGTAATTCATCCAGATGTTCAAGAATATACATATCAATTCCATCAAGCCATTTCTTAAACAGATATGGATTCATTGGACTATTGATTTTCTTGAGATGAATATATAACATTCTTGCACGCTTCATTGCATTGTTATCAAATCCGGTTGTAACATAAACATTCTTAAGAGTATTGAGTACTGTTGAATTGATATAAGCAACAATGTTCGTTTTAGGAACCAATATTACTGTTGAGATATCATCTATCAAAGTTTTCATCGTATTTAATCTTGATAAGAATTCATTGTTTATAGTAACTAATGAGCTTACTAAGTTTGGATCGGTTATCTCATCAATATCAACTATATTAGCATCCACCAAGAAATCATTGATAGTCTTGATATGTTCGTTGATTGTCTTGATAGCAGATTCAATAACAGATGATTGGTTATATGATTCCTTGTAGTTTGTTTGTAATGTTGATATATAATCATATACAGAACAAAGATACTTTGTCATCAGTTTACCAAGATAGATGTCATCGTGATATGATACAACTGAACCACCATATGATTCTATCTCATTATACTGAGCATAGTATGTATCATCTAAACCATTTTCTGTTAAACTTGGATATTTTATTTCTGGTTTATATACATTCATCACGTATCTGTACGGCGTGTATATGTCACTGCCAGAAGAATCAAGTAATAATGGTACACCATAAAATGCAACAGTCCTTGCAGGTCTTACAGATGTATTACTGAGACGAGCTGGTGCTATAGTAAACTCAGAATAATTCAAAGGATATTTATCACCCTTAACAACAGAAGATATATCCACATCACCATATCGTTTATCAAACTTTTTATCGGTGAGATAATGATAGAAATATGACTGAAGTTTATCTTCGTTATTATTCAACATTGACAAAGTATAGAACAAGAAGTTTATACCAAAAGGACCGCGTTCGGAATTCTCAGTATAATTATCAACATTGTCAGATGTCTTATTTGAATCTTCATAGTTTATGTCAGAAGGATATACCTTTATGAAGTCATCACCAGATATCTTTCTTTTGAGAATCTTTGATAAAACTTGAACACATGTTTCATCATCATATCTGTCATATAACATCTTTGTCATCTTTAACAAACGATTCTCTACATCCCAATATCTTATATAACCCATGTGCTTGTTTACTTCTGTCATGAACAAATCAAAGTCAAGAACTGTATTCAGATCGAAATGTTCTACCTCTGTTTCTGCCGGTGATTCATTATCACTATAAAGAACAAAGAACTTGAATATTTCATCACCTTTAAGATTCGTATTGATATAGAATGTATTACCTATACCATGGAAATGTTTTATTTTTGGATAATCAAATAACCAACATTCATCATCACGATGATAACGTAATGCAATAAAACATTCTTCTGAAATAGGTCTGTTGAATCTTGTTGAGTTATCATCAACGAAATAGTTTGGCTTCATATCTTTCATTGTTATGAATGGAGCCAACACTTCAGATCTGAATGGTTCTGTTATGTCTTTTAATGTAGCTCTATAATTTGTATCATATAACTCATCAAATACATATTGTTGAGCCAAAGAGAAATCTGTCAACGTTGCAAGATTCTTTACATTTGTTATGAGAGTTTCAAACTTCTCAATTTTCTCACTTGATATGAGTGATGTTATAATAGCACCTTGTTGATAATCTTTAAGAGATAAAATCATTGCTTGATATATCTCATTGAGCTTTGGTTTATATATACCAACGAAATCTTGTTCTGATCCGTATAACAAACACTGACCGATATTGATCATGTCATCATTGAATTGCATAAGATAATCGTACATTGATAAACACTTTACGATTATATCGAAAGAATAAGTTGTGTTTCTATCGATAGCAATAGGAGGTGTACATGTCTCCAGATAATTGATGTTCTTGGTTGAAGTTGCAACAACCTTATCACCTTCTGGTGTTTTGATATATTCATATCTTTCATTATATACGACTCTATTATCCATCAAATCAATGTAGTTAATAGCTGGATACAAGTCAGGTATTTCCTGGAAGAACTTTAAAGCATATATATCAACAGTGATTGTTTGTTGTGTGAGGTCCTTATTACCATAGAATCTTTCAAAATTGTTTTCAGTAACCTTCTGGAGATTCTTTATAAGAAGACCGTTTTGTGTGAATACACCGAAGTTTGGTGCAGTAGGAACAGTTCTTGCGAATCCTTTATCATATATATTAATGATACATTTCAGATTCTCAAGATTGTTTGGTGTTATTCCCATAACAGAATAAGGAATTGTGTTGTTATTACGTATTCTGGATACAGGAATATTTATCGAAAACATTTGAGCATGATCAAGTTTATATACTATGAAATCTACATCAGATGCATAAGGCCAACCTACTTTGAATTTGAAACCTTTATCAGAAATAGCAACCTTACAGTCATTACAGAAATAACCATTTACTGTGCATATGATAGAGAAGTCGAGTATTTTTGTAAATTCAGAAGTATTGAATTTGTCTATTGAAACATAATTCTCAAAAGCTTTAGAATGCATCTCCTGAAGTTTCTGACGAATGAATTCATCACGATGTCCGAAGTGAAGCTGATTAAATGGTGCTTCTATGATACGATAATGAGTAAACTTATCAGAAGTCACATTCTTCTTATCCATATTATTAGTATGGAACATTACAGCATGTGTATTCACGAGATTACGTGACATTGCATTTTGTAATGACATACGATAAGTTTCTTTCATAGATTCATCAAGATCTTCAAATGTATAATTAGAACGACCCATCAAATCGATAAGCTTATCAAAACCTGTATTATTACCATTAATCATGAATGGTTGTTCTGTAATGAGTTCTGATTCCATATCCATCAATGAACGGAATCTATCATTAATATTTACCCATTTATTATCAATAAAATCGGTAATACCTGTACGGCTACCTTTGAAGTATTTATGTTGATCATAGAACCAACCATTATAATTCATTTTAGCCATTCATTTATCATTCCTTTCTATAAAGAGTTTGGTGAATGCTTACCTTGGCGTTTATTTTTTCTATGCTACCCGAAGGATTATAAGGAATCTCTGTATATATATTATTAATATGAGAAAAGAAAGAAAATCTTTCATGTCTCATAATATTACCGTTGTGACGCGATGCGGTTTATGCGTTAGGAGATTCATATGAATAATAATTGTAATGTTAAGTTTATCAATCTTAACAATGGATACGGACACGCAATGCTTACAACAGAAGAAATATTCGAAGGAGAAATTCCAAGAGTAAAAGAAACAATTACACTGTCAAAAGATGTAAAGAAAAAGCTTCTTGAGGTAATACCAAAAGAAAAGGCTCCAGAACCATTTAGGGATAACGAAGGACACGTTGTTTCTAATGATGGAATCATTGTAAGAGGTGATATAATAGTCGCGGGAACAATCCCATCACCTGACATAGAAATGGTTATACCGGATATGCATGTAAGGGGTCGAGTATGCGTCTTAGATAAGGAAAGTATCTTAGATTCAATAAGAAATGAAAAAGAAGGTCATCCTTTCTTAATTGGATTTATAGACATTATTGTATTAGACAATATCAAATTCAGAGTTGCACTGAGGATGTTTGACAATTTAGTATTTGATTGGGTACCGATCGTAAAGGTTCCTAATCCAATATATCAGTTAGAGAACGAACAGGCCCAGCGCGAAGCAATCGAAGAAGTGACAAGCTTCCGAGATATATTCTTTCTGTCTTGGTATGGTATCCAGATTGCACTTCTTAATCCAGTATTAGAGGCAAGATTCCACAGAGAAACCGTCCCTTATGAGGATAAGAAACGTACCAACAACAAAAAGAAAGCCCCGAAAAGATATGTTAAGAAAATAACACTCGGTGACATTTCTGACATAACATTCGCCAAAGAGAAAGGTAGTCATCAGATTAAGGAACCCTTCTGGTGGGTCAGCGGCCACTGGCGCAATCAGAAGATAAAGAATGGGCATAAACGTATCTTTATTCAAGGCTACTGGAAAGGCATCCTCAGAGAGGTTGCTGAAGAAAAGAACCAGGAACCCAGAGAAAGAGTTATAGAATTTGACGAAGAATAATATAAAAGCAGGGGCGTATTGCCCCTGCTTATTTTTTATTATTTTCCACATTTTGTCGATTGTACTTCAATTCCACCAAGATGATCGGTGGGGGTGAAAATACCCCCACTTTCATCTTAATTTAAATCATAAAAATCATGAATTTTCGTTCCAGATCCTTGCTATAGAGCGTTTTAACTCTACTAAAACTTTGTTACCAGAAGCAGTTACTAATAGTGAAGGAATCATTCTCTTCAAAATGGCCGAAGGTGTTACAAACAATGACACCTCTTCATCTGGTCTTGTTTCTGTGTATGGTTCCATTCCTTCTGGTACTACTTCGGAAAGAACTTGTTTTGATGCACCATATATAGCAAGCTTATCACCAACTGATGCCTCATCAGAATGCTCTATATAGATTTCTATAAGAACATCACATGTCTGTCCTTTGATTGTTGTACCCTTCAAAGGTTCTGTTGGTAATGAATATAATGTATCCAACTTATATACAGAATTCGTCTTGTCATATTTATCAAGAATCTTTCTACGTTGAACATTTGCTTTGAAATATTCATCAAAGATCTTGTATAATGACGGAGACAATTTATCCATACTCTTATTTGTATACATACGCACGTCGACGACTTTACCAGCATGCTTTGAACGGAATATACGTTTTGCATTATTAAGAACATCATTTGTTTCTTTTGTTTGGAATGCCTTAAGGAAGTTATCAACAGATTTGTCACCTGTGTCACCAAGACCAAATACTATTAATGGATCCCCGATTTCAACTTCCGTACCAACCTTAACAACACTCTCTATATCATCCATTGCGGATATTTTTTGTGATTGCATCATTGATAATGATGTCTCGAGTTTCTTAGACATCTTAGGTGTTATAAGTCCAGCATCTTCATAAGTTGAATACAATCCAGCAAACGCAACTTTTGCCAAAGGACCAACATTCATTCTTACAATACCATCTGAACCCTTAGAGAAGAATTTATCATGGTATGCAAGTATATCACCCTTCTTAAATCTTTCACCAGCTTCAAAGTTTGCATCAAGCTTATTATCAACATAGAAACCAGAACCTGAATTGAATGATGGTTTGTGTCCAATATTAATGGCTTTCTTTTTTCCACTCTTATATTGAATGATCATATAGTCTTCATTGATTTCCAATACCTGACCATCTTCAGTAGCAACATATGAAAATTCCTCAGTGAGGTATGCAGGAACGATTTCATCAACACCATTAGAAATCAATACAGGTTGAGCTGCTGCAGTTGATACAATATGAGATGTTTGAGAAGTTGCAATAGCCGTTCTTATAGCATCATCACGTGTAACCGTACCAGGTGTAAGCAACTCGGAGAAAGAAGCTAATTGTAAGTCATTGAAGTTTGTTTCAGGACCATCGACAGATGTATATCCACGAACTGATTCAATCTTAGGATCAGCAACAAGCTGACGAGTAACACCAACCGTACTATTGTTTGGAGATGAAATGGCCATCTTACCAATCATTGTATCTTCATATGTACGCTTATCCTGTGTGTAAGAACGATCAGAGTTAACACCCTTGAAGCCCTTCTTAGTAATATTCTCACGTGCATGAAGTTCAACCATAGGATTCAATGCGGACATAGGTTCAACATTAGGAACTGCGAGAAGTTCGTTTATAACTTCATTTGGATTGAATGCAATGTTGTTGCCACGTGCCTTCGAACCAACGTTGTTATTATACTTTGATATTGCAAAAGCTAATCTGAAATGTATAATAGCAGGAATTATTTCGGTAGAACGAATTCTATATAATGCTGCATTGTTTTCAGATGTATGGTTATTGTCTGCAAGTAAGTTAGAAGCATATATAAGCATTCCAGCAATATCATTAGGAATATTATAATGCTCACATACTTCAGCAGTTATTGCATCAACAAAGAAGTTGTAATATGTAATGAATGTTGTTAACTGAGAATACTGTTTAAAGAACAGCTGATTGAATATATCAACATAAATAGAATTTGAATTCATTATTGGTGTTTCAAATTCAGAAGCCATATAAGCTTTTGTATTTATACGATAGAAACCATTAAAGATCAACTGGTTATTTATAGAGCTTTCAATAGCAAGTCTCTTATCCTTGAATGGAATTATCATATATCTTGTATCACTGAAATCATTACCAACGTATTGATATTTAGCTCCACTCTTTTTAAGCAATGAGCCCATTCCTTCCCATGCAGCAATAGCCACACCAAGAGGAATAGTAACACCAATAGTTATTTCAGAATACATACTCATCTTACCAGGTTTCTGTTTACGATATTCAATCTGAAGATTCTCTGGTAATGTACGAAGAATGATATCTGTTATTGTTTCATTATCACGTGTCATACCTGTTTCAGTATTAACAACGATTGGAACCTGATTGATCATACCACAACAGAATTCATTTGGTTTTACAGATACAAATGAGTATGCCTTCATACACTGATTTCTGTTGAAGTATAATTCAAGATGTGCTTCTTTGTTTATGAAGTGAACCCACTTACGAGCATACTCATCATATTCAATCGTAGATACAAAATGAGAATTGGTATTTGATGAGTTACCAACCTTGATGTATTTGTTTCTACCATTGTCATCAGTGAGTTTTTCAATAACCTTCACAAGCATTCCTAAGTCGACAAGAGAACGAGTATCGTATCTTGTACATGTAATCTTGTTATAGTTGGAAGTCAACATAACAGTCTTCTTGTTTATTTTTAATATCGGAATAGGAAAGTCTTGTTTGCCGATATTATACCAGATACCATTATTGTAGAAACGTCCATTGATAACTTTTGGAACCTTGATGTTTATGATAGACTGACGATCGTTTTCTTTGTTCTTTAATGTAACTTTCCAGTTATTCATTAAAGATGTTACAGTTGATATATCTGATACTTCAACATTTGTAACATAGAATCCACCAGGTAACTTTGAGAAATTCATGAATGTAGCAACTATGTCACGATCAAGGAGTTTCTCTTCGTATTCTTGTGATATGTGAGTAAAACCAGTACCCTTAATTGCACCAGGATTAGTCGTTGTCAGATGGAGTGGTTGTAACGGTTGGGGTTTAGGTACATCAGTTATTGATGTCAATGTTTTAAATGAAACATTGTTCAACTTAACTTGACCAACCATTTCACGAATCTGACGTTCGCGAGCAGAAGATGTTGCATTCATAGCAGTCTTCTCATTAGAAGGAACGACTTCACCGGACATCTTCTTCATAGCATCCTTCATTATCTTTCCTTGAACTTCATCCTGTCCAGTAGTTTTCATGTCAGCTGTTAAACGCTTATAGTTATTAACAATCTCTGTTGAAGGATTTATACGTTGAATGAGGGTAGCATTGATATCCATTGTTTTTACATTATAAAGCTTTGCATTCTCATTCTCTTCGGGAGTACGTTCATTAGCAGAAGAATCAGTACCATACTGAGCCTTTAACCGATTAAGAGTATCCTTGATTGATGCAGTAGCATTTGTATTATTCTGCTGAAGATTCTTAACCTCAGGAGTTGCTTCTTGCTGATTATCAATCTCCTTTGATTCTTCTTCATCAGATGTTTCTTCGGTAGCTGTATCAGCATCATGTATTGCTTCAGCTTCTTCATCAGAATGAGCAACGATTTCTGAAGGAACACCAATCTGCTGAAGCATTGTCTTCATACGTTGAACATCACGCTTTTCAAATAATGAGAGATCAAACTTATAATCAGCATTCTCGGCTCTGAAGATGATAACCATATCGAGCTTCTTAATCTTATCAGGTGGATTCATGATATATGCTGTAAGTAAAGCATTAATCAAATCAGATAAAAAATTATCCATTGTAAGATTCTGATAAATCTTATAACGCTTTGTGTCAATTATAAGAATCTTATTCTTTGAGAAGTTAAAGAAGCCTATTATCTTCTTAAACAACTCAAATATATTCTCTTGGATATACTGTTTTGAATATTGTCTCATAAATGGTGTAACCATCGGAATAATATCTGACATAGATATATAAAGATTTTCCTTTATCGTTTTAGGATAAGGAAATCTTATTGGTGTCAGTATAGGGAGTAATTTCTTTCCATTCAGATAAGTCACCTTTCTATTAAAATCATTCATAGAAGAAATGTATCTGAATGGTTTGATTCCTATCTTATCTATGATACGATACGGGATGATAATGTGCTTATAGTCAACCTTTGGCAAAGGCATATTCTTTATAAGCTCTATATCATATTCATATGAATTTGATAAGAGATATACAGATGTATCACCTTTACTTGTAGGAAGACGATATCGCATTCTTTGTGGTATAAAATTCAGACCGCGTGATAAATCAACTGCGGCTTCCTGGAAAAATGCCATATTATATTCTCCTTTACTAAAATTTGTCAACTTTGAATGAAAGAGGTGTAACAATTCATGAGAGACACATACTACTGGACATGTCCTTACTGTGGAGCTAATTTAGATCCCGGTGAATCATGTGATTGTAAAAAAGAAACAGCTGACGATTACCAATCAGTCCAAGGAGGTGATAACAATGATAAAAAATAATCCAAATACATTTGTTTGTTTAGACGACATAGTAGATCATCCTGTAGAGTTGAATTATGTTATATATAATCCTTCCAAAGATAATCTTGCTTTTAGAGCAGAATTATTATATAAGACCGTAAAGGAAGGTCTTGATATTGAACTAACATCTGCTCAAATAAATCATTTGATAAGATATGAAGTTCATCAATTAAACGAATTCATCAGTGATTTGAAACAGATCGTTGATAATGTAAAAAGAAAAAGATGAGTATATGGGGGCTTAATGCCCCCGATAACTCGATTCTAATTCTTTTATTAAATCATCCATACTTATTCTATACTTGCATCTTTGAATCATCTGTCGTTTTTGTATGAAATATAATTGCTTTCTTACATTGTTCATCAAAGGTTTTGACCAAGTATTTGTCATTTGATTAATGACGCATGGATTGATTATCGGCGTTGATAATTCATCAACGAATAAAATGTGTTCAGTACTATTCGTTTTCACGAAACTTATTTTGTTTCTTCCTACCACGTGTATACACCTCATATATTTTTGAATTCTGCTATCAATAAATATCCTGACATATTAACCAGTCGTGTTATTGTTGAGATGCTGATAGTTATTTTCTTTCTTTCTTCTTCACTTTCAATACTATTATACTTAGCAACTAACTGAGCTACATTATTAACTATCGTAGGTTTTAGCATCTCAGTCATTTTGCTTCTTATAATAGATGGAGTGATATCGAAATAATCAATAACATACTCAAAAATCTTATTGAAGTATACAGTAGGACCTGTGAATGTCCACCCCTCGATCCATGTAGACATATCAGGTTCCATCAATGTGATAACACAAGCCATGTTAGGTTGTGTCTCTCTTATATGAGACAAGATACTTCCGAGCTTAGCAGCGGATAGTGTGTTTGTTGAAGAATTCAATAGCTTGATTAAACGATCATCCAGAGATGCTTGCTTGATAACACCATTGTTTACTGCTGTACATAATGCAGACATGATGATATCATTATTTACTTTTGCATCCATATTGATGATTGGTTTCGGAGTTACCACATTCTTCAATCTTGCAATTGCTTCTGGAGATACCATTGCTTTGGCCTCTTCCAATGATATATTTGACATATATCATTCCTCCTTTCGTAATAATAATATATCTTTTATTTTTATTTTTTATATAGATATTATTAATATGGATAATGAGAGACGTCTCGTTATACTATTATTAATCCTTAAGGAGGTACTCACAATGAGTGCAAAAACAGTAATTCATTCAGTAAAGGAAACCACAATCAATATCCTCAATTGCAATGAGAATGCAAAGAAGAGAAAGAAGGCCGAAAGGATGACAAAGGTCTTCGGGTGGACAGGTGCGGTTACCGCAGTAGCAGCCGCTATCGGTGCTCGTGTTTATACAAAGCGTGAGTACAAGAAGATCGGAACAATAACTGAGAAGGCCGTTGATCTTGAAAAGCGTACAGACGAGCTTAATGACAGACTCGATGCGTATTATGATGGAGGATCTGAAAATGATTGATCCGGTCACAGGGGCAATATTGATTATTACAGGAGCAAGTCTTGATGCATCAGCACATATCGTGCATTTCAAGAAGACTATCAAACTTGCTAAGGTAGTTAAGCAGCAGCGCATCGAATTGGCACTGTTAGAAGGCGGTCTCGTTGTAGCAGCTGGAGCAAGTTTCATTGATACAATCCTCACAAAGAAGAAGATGAGAGCGCTTGAAACTATGACGGAGCAGCGTCTCAATCTCATTGCTGACAAGGTCAATGAACTTGAAATGAGAGTAAATTCAATAAACCTCTCGGCACTTGATGCTAAGTTAGACATGGTAGTCGCCGCAACGGCGACACCGAAGATCGTGCCTAAAAAGGACGATGCAGAAGAGGAGGTGGGGGATTAATCCCCCACCTCTTTTTCTTCTTTAGATCTTGTGTCTTGCGTACATAGAGATCTTCGGCTCTGCCTTGAAGCAGTAGTCGAGCTCGTTAAGACAATATTCAACTATTGCCATGTTGATACTATCCTCAACAGCAAGTTCCTGCTTATCGATAGCATACTCAGTAACGAGTGCACCGGAAAGTCTCAAAATAACAGATTCAGTTGTATGGTCTTCACCATTATCTTTCTCTTCCTCAACCTCGTCAGCATCTTTTTTCTTAAGCTCTTCGTCAAGATCATCGAATACAGGAGCATCATTTCTTTGAGTGATTACGCCTGCGACGTCATCAACGACTTTCTTTGATACCTGCTCTTTGAGCTTATCACGGAAGTCATCGTAATCAACAACATCCTTCAAGAGATCCTTGATATTGATTTCGAAGTTGAGAGTATCGTCATCCTTTGTGGATTCGAGTTCATCTTCAACCTCATCAGTCTTAGCATCAACTTCCTGAATTACATCAGCAAGAAGAGGACTCTTAAGACGATCGCGAGCATTACAGAGATAGCTATAGCAAGAACCGTTATAGTTATTCTGGATATGTCTCATAATAGACTCATCGATCATATTATCAAGGTCAGTAGTTTCATCATGCATCATTGCTCCAACCAGATCATGGAGAACATACAGACTTAACTTTTCCTTGAACTTTCCTCTGTCAAATGTCTGAGGATGGAAGTTGTTATGAGTGTTATAAGCACCAACTGTTTCCTTGTCGTATACAGGACCTTTGCCACCACCGACAGGATATGAATTATTAGTGCCATCAATAATTGAATCTAAAAGATTCTTTACATCAGCCATTATTCATCTTCTCCTTCCTCTTTCTCTTCATCTTCTGTTTCGGTTTCGGTTGTGTCGTCACCGGATTCTTCCGTAGCATCAGTTGTGTCCTCGGTAGCTTCACCAGTATCAATATCATCAGTTGTTTCTACATCCATAGGTGTCTCTTCTTCACCTTTATCACCCGTAGGGATTTCTGGAGAATCATTCATAACAGAACATGCTTGATCCAGATTGTCTATAATAGCCAATATCTTCTTTGATGTAGTAACGATCTTATCAAGAACTATCTTGTTATCAGAACCGCTGTTATCGTATATAACAGCTTCAATCATATCAACGAGATCATCAAGTAAATCATTGAGATCTGATATCATACTGATTTCTTCGTTATTGAATGCTGTTTGAACCTTAGGTTTTCTTATTATCTTAGAAAGGATCCTCTGAAGATCATTTATGTTTTCACTCTGTGGTGTGTTCACATCATAATCTTTTGATGTTGTAATTCCGCCATTAGATCCTGGATCGTAACCCCAAGTTCTCTTTGTGGGTTTGTACATTTTATTCAGCTTACCCTTTGTAAATGTACCATTATCACCAGCAGAAACAATTGATGACAGATCAGAATGGACAGGAGATAATTTTCTTCCGAGGCGCTTCTTAGCATTGTTAGAAGACAGGAATAATCCCTCCTGAACAAAACCTTCCTGAACAGGTTTCTCCATCTTATCTTCAACGAAAGCAGCTACAACCTTACTCTGCTTTGTGAATGCTTCAATCTTTCTCTTAACAGATGAAACATATGAAGAATCATTTGACTTCTTAAGAGATACCATGAGTTCACCAAGAGTCGAGTTAAGTTTCTTAAGATCATTCTGTTCATCAGATGAATATACATCAGATGCCTTAGAAGCCTTTATGAGGACTCTATTGAGAGAATGTCCCTCAAACTTAAACTTCTTCATGAGCTTATCGATATTCATCTTATTGTCATTAAGTATACCGAGACACTTTCTAAGACGAACATCAACTTCCTTGTTTATATTCTTTTTTGTAAGAATAAAAGCTTCCTGGAAGTCTGCTGAAGTATTCTCACCATTAGCAAGGAACTCTTTGAGTTCACTGAGAGGCATATTCTTAAGCTTATCAGAAGCATTATTCATGATTTCTTCCATAGACATACTATCTATGTCGCCATCATTTTCTATGCTACCGTCTTCATCTCCCTCAAGACCTTCTTCATCACCGAGTTCATCACCTTCAGTATTAGTATTATCAAGGTCATCGAGCTGATCATCAACTGATTCACCTTCATCCATAGAAGTATCATCAGCACCGGTATCAGAAGAATCAAAGCTTACAGAAGAATCACCGCTATCAGTTGAACCTGTATCGCCAGAAGTCTCGTCAGGGAAAGTAATCTGTTCATCATCACCAGTAGCATCAGCCTGAGTTGAATCAGCAACCTTCTCTGCTATCTCAGAAGATACATTGTTAACAGCAGCTGTTTCCTTAGAAGCATCATCAGAAGACTGTTCTGTGTCTGTTGCTGTAGCATCAGCATTACCAGTATCAGTAGCCTGATCAGCACTACCAGCATCACCATCTATCGGAGGAGGTTCAGCGGCATTACCACCGTTGTCAGTATCAGCACCAGCATCGCCAGTACCCATGTCGATAGCTTCCTGGAAGAAACGAGAAAACCTCTTCTTGGGTTTTTCTACAACTTCAACAGCTGTAGCAGCTTCCTGGATTACAGTTTCCTTGTTTTCATAATGGGTTTCATTTACGAAAGATTCCATATTGATCTTTTCATAATCAGTATCGATATCTTCTCTTACAGGTCTTGACCAACCAAAGTATTCCTTCTGGTTTGTAATCTCATTCATGTATTCAAGTACAACACAGAATGAATCACCATTACCCTTAGGAACGATGATATTGGTAGGTGTACATACGTCCCAAACAGATGAACCAGAAGGTACATCATATTTGCTCTCCATGTAAGACATGAGTGAAGGACCTATATTCTTTAAAGCACCATCCTGCACAAGACGAACAGAATCAAGCTGCTTCTTAGTGATCTTATGATCTGCATCTGTTGCAAAGAATGTATTTACCTTTCCAACATATGACTCATCAGAACCCTGAGAGATAGCACCAAAGTTTACCTTGATCTTAGAAGGAACACACTCATCAGTGATATCATATTTTCTGAAACCGAAAGCACCGATCTTCTCGGCATCAACACAGTATTCAGTATACATCTTATCAGCAAGCTTCGAAACACGCTTACAATAAGCATCATCTGATTCACGAGGAAGTCTTGCTACCTGTTGAGCAGCTTCAGCGAAGAACTTATCATAAGTCTTCATAGTCGCATATTCCTCAGTTACTGATGGTGCTTCTGCATCACCGGGAATGTCTTCTACACGACCATCGAGATTTAACTCAATGGATTCAATCTCGGTATCATCATCCAAAGGAATATCAACACCAAGTTTTCTTTCACCTTCCCATGAACCTTCTTCAGAAAGAGACTCATCAAGTTCCTGGAAAAGATGTGCATATTCCATGATTACATCATTTGGTACATCAGCAGGTTCTACTGATTCCTGTACTGGCTTAGCAGCGTTGTTACGCTCTCTAATCTGTGATTTGATATATTCAAGCATAGCATCAGAACTCCTTTTCAAATATTATTTTTTGATATAAATATATCATTCTATTGATACGGACAATAGTGTCCAAAATCAATTCAAAAATAGGATCTACTTTACAATAGATATCCGAATGTTTCGAGAAAAATCTCATTTACCATTTCGGGTGTCATTTCGAGTATTCCTATGTCCGCAAGCTCCATATCGGAGGTAAGTTCTACTCCATTTATGGAGGGCTTATTGTCAAGATCATTGTAATCAAGTGATTGATTATTAGGCATAAGACTTCCCTCCAAAATATTAAAGAAAGGATGTGATTAAGTGAGTACCATTGTAGAAAGATATCAGAACAGAGTTGCTGATATGTACATAAGGACTCACCCAAATGTTGATCCAAATATGGTCAGATCGATGGTATCAAAAATTGTAAATGATCGTTTGAGAAACATTCCATGTACGATGCATAATAACATCACACATGAAACTCTTGAAACGACAATGGTTGATACATTCGAATGGATCGAAAATCGTAACCCAATCATTTCTGGAAACGGAACGTTCTTCAAACAACACGCGGAGTATTTAGCTCCTACTGTTAAAATGTTAGAGAAATTACAAGCGAACCGTAAAAAGAAAAAGAAAGAAATGTATGGATACCAAAAAGGATCCGTCGAATATACGAACTGCAATATTGGACAGCTGTCAATAAAGGTTATCATGAATGCCGATTACGGCGGGTCTGGTACACCGTTATCACCATTCTATTCGTGTTATCTTCCTCCTGCCACTACAGGCAGTGCGAAAAACATAACCACGAGCTTAATCTGCTGTTTGGAGTTCATTTCTGAGAACAATAATCAGTGGTCTAAATTGAATAATGTCAATGAATTATTCGATTTGATATTCACGGTTTTGGAAGATAAACGTGAAGACAGAGTCCTTATCAAGGATAGATATTCTGTTGATGAAGTAACAGAATGGTTATTATCAAGAACCAACAATGTATCAGGTGCAGACAGAAGAACTGTTCATTTATATCTTTCAACATTATCAGATGATGATCTTACAAAGCTTATGTTATCATTTAATATACGTCTTGTATTAAGAAAGTATGTTAGCAGCGAGATTGGACAGATAATGAGTTATCTTATTGATAATCAGATTGATATGGAAAATATAACAAAGGAGTCTGTTCATAGATGTGGTTATGGAGTTAAACCTCCTGAAGAGATTGCTGATACTATTGAAAAGGTTTCGAAGATAATAGTTGACAACTGTGTATATCCATTCATATTAAACGATGTAGAAATACGCGCTGCTGAAATGGATAGACTCATTGTATGTGTAACCGATACAGATTCACTCATGGTACAGTTTGCTCATTACATAGCCGATTTCCAGGCTAATAATGCAGGTGTCTTTAGAGATCAATGTATTGTATCTTCAGCGTTTGGTATGAGATTATTCATTGAACATATCATTCCAAGAATGGTAGAAGATATAGCAACATTCTGCAATATCAATGATAAATATTATCGTGATAAGTTTGTATTCAAGAATGAGTTTGCATTCTTGTCAATGGCTCTGTTGGCAAAGAAGATGTATGCCTCATCAATGTTCGTTCAAGAAGGAAATCCTCGTAATCCTCATGAGATTGCTGTATCTGGATTATCATTCAAGAAACGTGATGCGGCAGAATTCCTTGAACCAATCATGGTTGACATATATGACAAGGATATCTTAACATGTGATCAGGTTTCAATAAGCAATGTACTTGATAAGTATTATGCTTTAAGAAATAAACTCCTCAGTGAGTTGGATCATGATCCATCATATTTCAAAGTCATGGGTCTCAAGGATATATCAGCATATGACCAGACAAAGGTTCTTCCAGCTCAGATGAGAGGAGCTATTGTTTGGAATAATATTATGACTGATGAAGAAATGCTTCCGATGGATCGTGTTCGTGTAATACCTCTGTCGTTTGCATTACTTAAAGAACATCAAAACGATTATCCGCAGATTGCAGAAATACTTCGTTTGTCATTGATTGATAATCAGGATGAGAAAAATGATCCCTACATCTGTATTCCTGAACATTATCATTCAATCCCTGAATGGATTAAACCTGTAATCGACATAGAATATGCAACAGATAAACTTCTCATGCCGTTTAAGCAATTGCTTGATGCATTTGATGTTTATGTTGCTGACGTTCCTGGTGGCTTCCGTCCAGCAAGAATGGTATTCATTTGATGAATACACATATCATTTATACGAAAGGAGGTGAATGTGGTCATGTGGCCTGAGATATATAACTTCTTTGAACAGTATGCTGGTGTATCATATAACTTCGTTGAAGATCTACAGTCTCTTTCTGGTGATGCTATATTCATTGAGACATATGATTGGCAAGCTAAGAAAGATGATATACTCGAGAATCTTCAAGATGCTCTTGATTGTATTGAAGAATATGGTCAATACCTTGGAGAAGATATGCCGAGTAAACAAGATCTCAAGAAGATCATTGCTACATATGTATTGAGTGAACTCGTAAAGGATCTTAATGATATCAAACAGAAGCTCAATATAGAAGTCAATGATATAACATCATTCGATGATCTTGAGAATCAGTTATACGTTATAAGCATGCTGGTTGAGATGTTATCAAACAATAATCTCGATACCCTGTTATCAGAAAATATGTTTGATACTTACATCGTTGAAGATCCGGAAGAAGATGACAATGAATTTGTTACCGTTCTTGGTCTTTCATCAAACGATGTACCCAATCTCTC